>CABEDY010000063.1_pt1 | contig 34763 bp, 34 predicted proteins | sample 3423171 | NCBI WGS metagenome assembly CABEDY01 (sample SAMEA5534333, study PRJEB31848) | metagenome | biome: tundra; feature: field; material: soil | place: USA | collected 2013-05 | depth 0.15 m | reverse complement strand
TTCATGAGCAGGTAGTCCTACGCTGGGACAGCGCTCTGCCGATTCAGCACGCCTTGCTGCGGCAAGGCCATCACCCCGCTTCGTCCGACGACACATCTAAGGATGCATCCAAAGACGCGCCCGTCGACATAAATCAGAAATACTACGTCGTCTCCATCCTCGGTCTGAGTATGCCCAGCCGCAAGGATGATTCAGATTCGGGTGACAACGACCGGCGGTCAGCCGACGATCTGCGCTCCCGGTTTTTGGACGCCGCGACACTGATTCCCAAAAGTAAAATTGCCATTCAGGCCGAGGATGTCCAATTCGAAGGACGGAACGGATCAATCGCCATGCGCTTTCTTTTCCCGAGGACGTTCCCCATTACCGACGAAAAGGAGATCGTTTTTCAGTTCCAGTCGCAAGGCGTGAAGTTCGACCATAAGTTCAAACTTACCGACATGCAGTATCAGGGCAAGTTGGCGATATAGCTGTGGGACAAGCCTCCGGCTTGTCCGGGCAAGGCGGAGACTTGCCCTACTCATAACGCAGCGCAACCAGCGGATCCACTCCTGCCGCGCGCCGCGCTGGCACATAGCATGCCACCCACGACACTACGATCAGCGTCGCCGCTCCCACGCCCAAGGTCCATGGATCTTGGGGCGCGACATGGAAAAGCAGCGATCGCATCAGACGTGTTAGCAGCAAGCTTCCCGTCGCTCCGATCGCAAGACCGGCGATAACCAGCGCCATCCGAATGCCGATTTCCGCGGTCCGTGATCCCGCCCAGATAGCGCTCCGGCTCCCCTTCCGTGGAAGCGAGATTGAACGTGCTCTGCGTAAAAGCGCCAAGCGCCGAAAACACCTGGTTCTGACGCACGCCAGTCGTAATAATTTGCGGGAGCAGCCACAAACTTAGGGAGGTTGCGCTTCGGCTCGGATTCCCAGACATTTACCAAACGGTCGGACCGGGGGAAGGGAAGCGGGCGCAGCAGAACTCCGTCCACCACACTGAACATGGCGCTGTTGGCTCCAATGCCGAGACCGAGCGCCAAGACGGCGGCGCACGTGAATCCTGGATTGTTGCGGAGGGTGCGGAAGGCGAAGCGGAGATCGGTCATTTCTAGTTCGACGGGCGCTGGTTCAAAATGTTAGGGATTACTAGCTGAATCAAGGGCTTGCGGGATCTGTAGAGCTGCGCCAGTAATGCCGATCAAGTACACATAAACGTGTCACTTCGAATAGCCTGGTGCATCGGCTGCTTGTCCGTTTTGGCTCAAGCGCAGGAGTTCCGGTTCCGCTATTACGGCAAAGAGGACGGGCTCACCAATCTTTCGGTGCAGTGCATCCTGCAGGACTCATCCGGTTTTCTTTGGGCCGGAACCGATAATGGGCTGTTCCGTTACGACGGAAAAAGGTTCACGCGCTTCGGGAATTCCGAAGGGCTTTCGGGCGCAACGATTGCGTCCCTCGCTCAAACCAAGGACGGGACGCTCTGGGTAGGAACGCGCCTGGAGCTGGCCCGCTGGGATGGCGAGCGGTTCCAGATTGTGCATAAGGGAAACTTCGACACCGTAGCGGTGGATCATCAGGGGCGTCTCATCGCGGTTGGAAAGGAGGGGCTGACCGCAGCCAGAAATACAGCCACGGGTTGGGAGTTTCTTACTCGCCGCGACCTCGCCGCCGATGCTATCTCGGTAAGCGCCGTGGGCGATCTGTGGCTGGCGGGTTCCGAAGGCGTCTCGCGAGTGCTGACGAAAGACATCGCGCGGATTTTTGACCCAGGCCGCGTGCCGAGAGAGACCTGGGGGTCCGGTCAGGGGCTCAGCGGGGAGCGTTGGTTTGACGTGCGAGCCGACAGCGCTGGCCGGGTCTGGCTGCGCGGCGTCGACAAAATCTTCACCTTAGAGCCGGGCGCAGATCGCTTCACTGTGCGGCTCAACTCTCCAGCCACGACGCAGCAGAACCGGCAAATGCTGTTGGATCGCGAAGGCCGCTTGTGGCTGCCCGGTTCCGACGGCGTGACTCTGTGGACAGGCAAGGAGACGCTGCCCATTCGAGAGGAGAACGGACTGCTCGGGGGCGTGGACACTGTATTCGAGGATCGCGAGGGTTCCATCTGGCTGGGACTCTCGGGCACCGGCTTGGCGCGTTGGGTGGGACGCTCCGAGTGGCGCTCCTGGACCCGGACGCAGGGGCTGAACCACAATACCGTCTGGAGTCTGGCGCGCGATCGCGACGGCAACATCTTCGCCGGTACAGTGGCCGGAATCAACAAACTGGAGCCGAATGGCAGGCGATGGATTCCCATTGCTTCCGCGCTTGGCGAGACCGGTGTGAATTCCATCGTCCCCGCCTTTGACGGAGGCGTGTGGATGGGCCTCTGGGGAAAGGGAGTGGCGCGGATTGGCCGCGATGGCCGGTTGCGTTATTTCGGCCACGCTAACGGCACTGACGCAGTCTCGGTCTACTCGCTCTACCGCGACCGAGACGAACATCTTTGGGTGGCTAGCTCGGAAGGCTTGTATCGCGATTCCTCAAACAACGACGCCGGCGTTTTTCAGCGGATCTCAATCCCTGGGCTTACTAATCCGAAGTTTTTCGGACTGCATCAGGATCGCGCCGGGCGCTTGTGGGTCTGGTGTGCCCAAGGTGTTCTTCAGCAGTCGAACGGGCAGTGGAAAAGATACACCACGCGCGACGGATTGCTCGAAGACCAGGTGCGCTACCTGGCAGAAGAAAGTTCGGGCGAAATGTGGATTGGCTATGACAGCGCGCCGGGCTGCTCCAGGCTTAGGTTTGCCGGAGACCGCATGGACATCAAGCATTTCACTCCACCTGGCGTGGGATCGACGCCTGTGTACTCGCTCGCGGTGGATCGCCGAGGTTGGCTATGGTACGGATCCGATCAAGGTGTGTATGTAACGGACACGCGCAATCGATTAGCCGGTGAACAGGAATCCTGGCGCCGTTTCGACAAGAGCGACGGATTAGCCTGGGACGATTGCAGCGAGAATGCGCTCATGGAAGATCGCGACGGCTCCATCTGGATTGGAACCAGCTTTGGCGTCTCCCAATTTCATCCCCCCGAGGACATATTTTCCCAACGCGCTCCCGCACCCGCGGCCGCCGTCACGTCCGTACGCTTTGGCTTGGCCAAGACATTGAACTTCGTTCTCAGGCGGCCGGACGAGATCTACAAGCTCGAGTATCGCGACAACACCGTGGAAGTCAATTTTGCCAGCTTGACGCTGGTGAAAGATTCAGCCGTGCGATTCAAATACCGGCTCAATGGACTCGAGGAGCAATGGACCGAGAGCGACCGCGGCCAGGCACGCTATCCGCATCTGCGTCCCGGAAAATATTTGTTCGAAGGCGTGGCGCAGAACGTGGATGGGGCGTGGAGCACCACACCGGCGCGCCTGGCTTTCGAAATACGATCGCCCTGGTGGATGACCTGGTGGTTCTGGAGCCTGAGCGCCCTCACCGTGCTATCCACCATCCGAGTGTATTGGCTGTGGCGCACCAGCCGTCTCCTGGAAAACCACCGCAGGCTGGAGCTTCTGGTGGAAAAAAGAACCATGGAATTGCGCGCGCAAGCGGAAGCGTTGGCCATCGCAAGAGACGGCGCGGAAGCAGCGGCCAAGGCCAAGAGCGAGTTTCTAGCTGGGATCAGCCACGAGATTCGGACACCAATGAACGGCGTTATGGGAATGACGGACTTGTTGTTGGAAACTCCTTTGAACGAGGAACAGCGCGACTACGCGGAAACCGTAAGCCAATCGGCCAGCGCGCTCCTGGCAATCATCAACGACATCCTGGACTTCTCCAAAATCGAAGCCGGCAAGATGGCCATCGAATCGCTGCCCTTCGACCTTCTGAAGGAGACCGAGCAATGCGCCGCACTGCTGATTCCGCGCGCCAAGGCTAAGGGATTGGAGCTGCTGCTCCACTACGATCCAGAAACACCCACCGAAGTCATCGGCGACCCGGGCCGGGTGCGGCAGATCCTGCTGAACCTGGCTGGCAACGCGATCAAATTCACTGAGCGCGGCCACGTGACCATCGCGGTGGAATGCATGGAGCGTGTAGCCACCGATGCCCGCATCCGAATTTCCGTTGAGGATACCGGCATCGGCATTCCCGAAGAGCAACAGGAATACGTTTTCCAAAAGTTCACGCAGGCGGACGCGTCCACCACACGCCGTTACGGCGGCACCGGATTGGGACTAGCGATCGCGCGGCAACTAGCGGAGCTCATGGGTGGACGAATCGGTCTCCGCAGCAAAGTGGGCGAAGGGTCGATGTTCTGGTTCGAAGTCCAACTCGCGGTTGCTCCAGGAGAGCGTCTGGCTGATAACCACATTGTAAATTCTGATAACCACACTGCAAATAGTCTTTCTGACAACCACACTGCAAATAGTGGGGCGGACCCCCTGGTCCGCGCGGGTCCCCCAGGACCCGCTCTTCGTTAGATGGCTCGCATATACTAGAACTACTTGTCGCGCCCCGAGCTTGTCACTCAACGCAAGATCGCCCGCCGCCTGCTTCCATTCCTCTTCCTGCTCTACGTCACTGCGTTCGTCGATCGCGTGAACGTCAGTTTCGCGGGTCTGCAGATGACCCACGAGCTCAACTTCTCAAACGAAGTCTTCGGATTTGGCGCCGGCATTTTCTTTTTCGGCTACTGCCTGCTCGAAATTCCAGGAGCAATGCTGGCTCAAGCGTGGAGCGCCCGCAAATGGATCGCCGGCATCATGGTGGGCTGGGGGATTCTCGCTACTCTCACGGGCTTGATTCACAGTGCGACGCAGTTCAACATCATCCGCTTCCTGCTGGGTCTGGCAGAAGGCGGATTTTTCCCCGCCGTCGTGGTTTATCTCACGCACTGGTTTCGCCAGGAAGAACGCGCCAAAGCGATCGCAATGTTCATGGCCGCCATTCCGGTGGCTAATGCTGCTGGCGCACCCATCGCCGGATTCCTGCTGCGCATCGAATGGCTCGGCATGCGCGGTTGGCGATGGCTGTTGATTCTGGAAGGTGTGCCGGCGCTTCTCGGCGGCATCGCGGCTTTGTTTTATTTAACGGATTGGCCCAAGGACGCCCGTTGGCTCGCGCCCGCCGAGCGCGAGTGGATCACTAGTGAGCTACAGCGCGAAGCGCGCGACAAAGATGCCGCGCATAGTCCCATGTCCGTTTTTGGAGCCCTCCGTCAGCCCGTGGTGCTCGCTCTCGCTTTCTCATATTTCCTGATAAACACCAGCGGCTATGGCCTGGTTATTTGGCTGCCGAAGATGGTGCAGAAATTTCCCGGCTTGTCGACGTTCCAAGTCAGCCTGGTCTCCGCGATCCCCAATCTGTGTGCGATCCCAGCGATGCTCTTAACCGGCTGGCACTCCGACAAGACAGGCGAAAGGAAGTGGCACGCTGCCTTCGCTGCATTCGCCGCCGCGGCCGGATTTGCCTTGAGCCAGGTATTTGGCGGACACCCGGTAATCGTGATGGCCTCCTTCTCGCTAGCGGCCATCGGCATCATGAGCTTCTATCCGCCCTTCTGGGCTCTGCCCACCCGCATGCTCAGTGCGCGCTACGCCGCGGCCAGCTTCGGCTTCATTAACCTGATAGCAAATCTAGGCGGATTTGCCGGCCCGTACATGGTAGGCTTCTTGACCGACCGCACGGGGACCTACGTCGCGGGAGTTTTGTTGCTGGTGACGACCGCGGTTCTATCCAGCGTGGTGCTTATGTTCCTGCGGGAGCGGTAACCCTCAACGCCTTGACTGCTATCCGCCATTGGCGGATAATACGAATCAGTGGAGTTGATTGAGACGTCCATCTTCACGAGGCAAATCGACGTTCTGTTAAGTGAAGAGGAATATCGTGGATTTCAATCCCGTATCGCCGCCAATCCAGAAATCGGTGCTCTCATCAAAGGCGGCGGTGGGATACGGAAGGTTCGCGTTGCCGTTGGATCGCGAGGGAAAAGCGGAGGCGCCCGCGTCATCTACTACTGGGCTGTGCACAAGGATTTGATCTTGCTGCTCTACGCGTATCCGAAAAACGTAGCGGCGGATCTGACGCCAAAGCAAGTTTCCCAGTTCGCCAAGCTCGTCAAAAAGGAGTTCGGTGGTGAAAAAAGAGATGTTTGAAGAACTACTGGAAAGCGTCCGCGAAGCCGGTGCAATTCTCCAGGGCCGGCGAAAGCCCTCGCGGCGTACTGTAATCCGTTCTTCAGGGATTCGGGACATTCGCGAACGAACCAGCCTTTCGCAGTCGGAGTTCGCGGAGTTGATCGGCGTAAGTGTGAAGACACTTCAAAACTGGGAACAGGATCGGCGCCGCCCAACGGGCCCGGCAGTCGCCCTTCTGAGCATCATCAAGCACGATCCAGCGCTGGCGATGAAAGCCATTCATCGGGTCTGAGCAGGAAAGCGCGCTTCCACGCAATACCATGACTTCCGCACACGGCGCGACGTTACAAGAATGGTCTCTTGTAAGACAATGACTGAATTGACGCACACTTCATTCCAGGACTTTGTCCGTGCGAACAGGTTCGCGGTGATACATTTCTACGCAACTTGGAACGGTCAGGACGCGAAAATGAAAGACCTGCTTGCGCGACAAATTCCGGCGGAATTGTCCAATGTCATCGCGTTTGGAATGCTCGATGTCAATCCGAAAGAACATCACGACATCTGCAGGCAGCACAAGATTCTCACTCTTCCATCTCTAGCGTTTTACCGCGATGGTTCACTGATCCAAACCGTGAAAGGATTGCGCAAGTCTGACGAAATCATCGAGCACCTGCGACAACTAGTTTCCTAGCGCATCAATTGAAGGCATTACTTACTGTTCGTAACCCACGCCGGAACCTGCCCTCCGAAAACCTTCTCTTCAGCCGCGTATAACACCAGCACCGCATTGCCCGATCCCTCAAAAGCACTCAGCAGTTTCGCAGGCTCTCCGTTGCTCGAGTTACGAACTCGCTCCAGCATCCACTGCGCATGCATGAACCAATCCAGCGGGCTCTCGCGTTGCAGGTTGGAATTGCTCACGAATCCCAGATAGGCTTGTAGCGTTTTGTCGCGCTCGGGACCTGGCGGAATCAGCTCCACTAGCGCTTCGTAGACGACGCACTTCTCGTGATAATAATCCGCTTCGGATTTCTCCTGGCTCGAAGTCCAGTCGGCCACCTGGCTGAGATAATCGTTGAGCTTGTCTTGCCACTCCTGGGTCGCGCGCACGGAATCGGCGATCAACTTTCCGTTCGGCGCGAAGCGCAGTTTTTGAGCGCCATCGAGTAACTGCTTGGCTGCGGATGATTCCCAATAGTGCTCCACCAACGGCGTCTTTCCAGCGTGGACCGGTCCCTGGCTCAGATCGATCGTCACACCTGGACGCACGTCGTCCCGGCAGCCCGGACTATTTTGTTTGAATTTCTCGAAAGACGCCTCGGCCACGGGAATGATCTCGGCGCTGATGTCGTCCAGCGCCGACGCGTAGGACCGGCCGTCCGGCCGCATGCTTTCAAGCAATCCGCTGAATTTGGTCCAAAGGATGTCGCGTTGTTGCGCCGAAACGTTCGCGCTTTTGATCACGCGCGCCAGAGGTGCAAGCTGCGCGGGAGAGAACGCTTGGCCCATATAATCGAGCAGGAAGCTGAGATCCTCCTCTTTCTTTCGCTCTTGGGCCGTGAACGCGTTTTGCACCACCGCGCCCAGCGTCAGATAGAAATCGGAGACGTCGTAGAACAGCGGATCGTCACAAGTGAGTGGCGTCAACGCCGGCCGCGAAATTTCCTGGAACAGTTCGCGCGCTTTGGCGGCATCAACCGCGAGCATCAGTCGAACAGCCCGGCTCTGCAGGGACAGCGCATCCAGTTTCAAATCGTAAGCTCGGCTGAGATAGCCGGACCGTGTATCCAGCATGGTCCCCGGCACCCCGCGCATGCGGACCTGGAATTTCGCCATCCCTCCCAAGCGGAAGGCCTGTTCCAGCAAATTCCGCTTGGAATCTTTGTTTGCGATCTTGCCGGATTCCACCACGCGCAGCAACGCGTCCGCCGCGAATTCGGGCGGCGCGGCGCGGGACAGCTCCACGATCGATTGATAGGGCTCGGGCAGCTTGGGTGCCTCCGCCATCAGCAGCGAGCTGATGAAAACCACGCCAACCATCCACCGCTTGCTCCCGCGCGCGGCGCTGAAAAACACCGCGTCCGTAACCGAGCCGCGACCGGAAGGGAGCGTCCGTAATGATGACATCAAAAATTCACGATGGACGCGAACGAAACCGGATCCAGGCTCGCTCCGCCCACCAGCCCTCCATCGATTTCCGGCTGCGCCATCAACCCGCGGATATTATCCGGTTTCACGCTGCCTCCGTAGAGAATCCGGCATGCCGAAGCCGCTTCGGGGCTAAACGATTTGCGGACCTGTTCGCGAATGTAGCGATGCGCGTCAGCAGCCATTTCGGGCGTGGCCACTTTACCGGTCCCAATGGCCCAACACGGTTCATAAGCAATGACGATCCTGGAAAACTGCTCCATGGTCAGCCGTGCCGTACCGCCGTGAAATTGTGTTTCAAGAACCTCGTGCGTTCGTTCCGCCTGCCGCTCATCCAATTTTTCGCCGATGCAATAAATCGGAGTCAGGCCGGCATCCAGCGCGGCCACAATTTTCTTGCGGGCGTCTTCATTGGTCTCACCGAAGTACTGGCGCCGCTCGCTGTGAGCCACCAAAACCCACTTGCAGCCCACTGCCTTCACCATCGGGCCGGAGATTTCACCGGTGTAGGCGCCTTCCTTTTCCCAGAACAGGTTCTGGGCACCGATATCGATGGTTGTATCACGCGTTGATTCCACGGCCGCCTGAAGATTGACGAAAGTTGGGCAAATCACGATGTCACAGTGAGTTGATGTCGCAACCAGCGGCTTGAAGTTTTCAAAAAATGCGCAGGTCTCGGTGATGTTCTTGTACATCTTCCAGTTGCCTGCCAGAATAGGGCGTCGCATCAGTTACATTATCTCTCGAAGGAAGCTTGTGCCCTTGGAAATTTTCGTCCCAAAGTTTTCAGCCACCGTTTGGCCGATGTCGGAGAGCGTCTGCCGTAAGCCCAAATCCACGCCTTCCTGCTTTCGAGGCCGGTATGCAATCAGCGGAACATATTCGCGGCTGTGATCGGTGGAGGGTGTGGTTGGATCGCAGCCGTGGTCCGCAGTGAGAATTAGCAGATCGTTTCCGGAGAGCTTGTTGTAAAGCGAAGGAAGCCACGCGTCGAATTGTTCGAGCGCCCTGGCGTAGCCATCCACATCGTTGCGATGGCCGTAGAGTTGATCGAAGTCCACCAGGTTGGCGAAGATCAGGCCGCGGTCCAGTTCCTCCAGCGCGCCCAAGATTTTCGCCATGCCGTCGGCGTTGTCCTTGGTCTTCTCGTGATCCTGAATCCCGTGTCCCAGAAATACGTCGAAGATCTTGCCGACGCTGAATACGCGCACGTGCTTTGCTTCCAGCTGATCCAGCAGCATGCCTTGGGGAGGCGGAACAGCGTAGTCGTGCCGATTCGGAGTGCGAGTGAATGAACCTGGTTTTCCGATAAAGGGTCGTGCAATCACGCGTCCTACTTCAAATGGTCCGCGCAGAATCTCGCGGGCCGTTTCGCAAATCTTGTAAAGCTCCCATAGCGGGATCACTTCTTCGTGCGCGGCCACTTGGAATACGCTGTCGGCCGAGGTGTAGACGATGGGCTTGCCGGTGCGCATGTGCTCTTCGCCCAGCGCTTGGATGATCTCGGTTCCCGAAGCCGCATAGTTTCCGAGCGTTCCCCGTCCGATGCGGCGCTCGAACTCGTCCATGATCTCTGGCGGAAATCCGCGCGGATAAAGTGGGAACGGTTTGGTCAGGTGGATACCCACCATCTCCCAATGCCCCGTGGTGGTGTCTTTTCCCGGCGACGCCAGGGCGCAGCGTCCGAAGGCTGCGGACGGCCGTTCCACCGGATCGACATTGGGCAGCGGTTTGATATTTCCCAATCCAAGCTTCGCGAGGTTGGGAAGATCGAGCGTGCGCCTGCGGGCGATGTTGCCGAGCGTGTCGCTGCCCGCGTCACCATAGGCCGCCGCGTCCGGCATTTCGCCGATCCCGACGCTGTCCAGCACGATCCAGATCACGCGCGGAAAATTCACCGGCGCCTCTTAGAGAGTGTTACCGAACCGCGACCGTGAGGGAGTCGGTGTCTTTTCTTCCCGGGTTCGCCGCTCATTGGCTCGTTCCCTTCGGGTTCGACGGCTGCACCGGTTTTCCCAACGCCTGGTCAATCCGCTCCGTCAACATGTCCACAAAACGGTCCGGCAGAAAGCCGTTCATCCGGCTCACCACGTCGCCCTTCTTGCCGAAGATGATGGTGGTTGGAATTGAGGAGACCTGCAACAGGCTCTGCAATCCATCCTCGAAATAGACTTTCTGAGTCCATTGATGAGATTCGACGAACAGTTTCACCAGCGAGCGGTCCTCGTCTGTGTCAATAGCAAGAAAAACTAGGTCACCGGTATCCTTGAATCTCGCTTTGGCCTGTTCGTAGAGCGCGTGCTGCGCGCGGCAGGGGACGCACCAGGTGGCCCAAAAATCCAGCACGATCACTTTGCCGAGCAACGAAGAAAGCGGAAGCTTCTCGCCGTCCAGGCCGGACAGCGTGAAATGCAAAGGATCTTTGATCTGCGCGTTGGGGTCCAGCTCGCGCAGCTGCGCGCGCCGCGCGGCCAGCAGCGCCGACGTGCTGTCGTACGCCTTCAGGATTATATCGCCCAGGCCGGTTTCCGAGCCGTTCAGTTTGCGATAAATCTCCGCCATCATCGCGCGATCGTGCGGACCATCCGGGTCGAAAGATTTCAACCCGGCGATCGAAAACGCATCGGCCAGATACTGCAGCGCGTTCTGATACTTGCCCGCGTCCGACAGCCAGCGTGCTGCCTCGCGGGCCGCCTCCACGCTCGGGAAAATGGCATAGCTCGATTCCGCCAGCCGGATCGCCTCAGCGGTGTTTCCGATCAGACCCTGCGCGCGCGCCTGAAGCAGATGCGCGCTGGCTTTATTACGATCGATCTCATCCTTGTGCTTGGCTTCTTCGCGTCCACTGCGTAGAGTGGCGTCGTTCTTGGCCGCCGCATCCACCAACTGCTCAAAATGGCGTGCGTGCGCGAGCGCCCTCTCCGCGCTGGCTTTGTCGGCCTTGTGCAGAAGAGCTGTGGAGACAGACCCGAGCACCGCCATATTGTCCGGATCGCGCGCCAGTATACGCTCGCCATACTCGATGATCCGCGGGTCGTCCCGCAGCTCGATGGCGGTCTTCACCAGCGCCCGCTCCAGTTCCGCTCTGCGCGGGGAATTGGGGAACTTCCGCAGATGATCTTCAATCGCGCGCACAAATTCGACGGGGCTGTTGCCCGCTTCCCCTAAGGCTTGCTGGAGGCTCGATTGCTCGTTTTGTGTAAGATCCTGCCCACAAAGAGAAGCTGCCACGAATATCAGCACGAGCCAGACAGCAGTTGTGGGGCAGACCCCCAGGTCTGCGCGGGTCCCCCTGGACCCGCTCTTCGCCGTCGAAATCAGCTTCCTCCAAACCCAGCGAGCCGACGGGGGCGTCGGCTGCGGTCCAGGGGGACCGCCCCACCAAGAATGCGAATGAGCAGTCATGGCTGCGCTTTTTCCTGTGGCGCCGGCTTGCGAATCGCTTCCGCGATGGCCGCAGCCCGCTCTCTCGCAATGTGCAGAAAGCTCTCGTTCTTCACAATTCGATCCAGCAGCGGCAGAAACTGCTGGGCAGCCACCGCCCGTTTATGCTCCATGCTGATGTCGAGCGCAAGCAGAGCATCATTCACGCCGAGCTTGTCGTAATGCACGGCGCGGTCCAATGCAATGAAATCCTGTTCTGTTTCGGCGATGCACTCGAAGCGCTCCAGCAAAGCTTGGGCCACGGTGTCAGTTGAGTAATTGAACTGCACCTCGTGCTTCTCCGTTCCGTTTTCGAAGCGAAACGTCTTGGTCCCCATGTTGGCCACTTTCAATCCCGATTCGATGGGATGCTGGAACCGGTCCAGCTTGTCGGCCAGATCGAACAACTCCTGGGTTTCGGCGTCGGTCATTTGAAGATGGATCGGATTGTCGTCGTCCTTGGCTTCCTGGTAAGTGGCCTGCCCGGAGCGTTCCACGGTAATCGCCGTGAATTCCGGCACGCTGCCCTTGAAGTATTTCGAGTAGAACAACCGCGGTGCAGCCGGAGCAACTGTAGATAAAAGCAGAACAAGCAGCGCGAGATGCAAATGCCGGTTCATCGCCGTGCTGCCACTTGTAGGCGAAAGGCCGCGTGGGTGGCGTGGCAGATGGCCACCGCTACGGCGTCACAGGCGTCCTCGGATTCGAGCTCAGTTTCCAGGCCAAGCAAAGAATGCACCATCAGTTTCACTTGCTGCTTCTCGGCGCGGCCATAACCCACCACGCTTGTCTTGATCTCGAGCGGCGAATATTCCCCCACCGCCAGGCCGGCTTCGGCGATAGTGAGCAACACCACGCCACGCACGTGCGAAAGCTTCAAAGCCGTCTTGACATTCTGAGCGTAAAACACTGCTTCAACGGCGGCCGAATCCGGCGAGTGAATTCCAATCACTTCACGCAGCCCCTGCGCGATCACAAGCAGCCGGGTTTCGAGCGGCTCCTTGGGACTGGTATGGATGGAGCCTGCGGCGATCATGTGGTGGGAACGGCCGTCGCTTGAGATCAGACCGTAGCCGGTATGCTGGGTGCCGCAGTCGATGCCCAGAACGCGCATTTCCGTTTAAGCCATCGCCTCGAGCTCTTTTTCGTCCACGTCGAAATTGGAGTACACGTTCTGCACGTCGTCGTGTTCCTCCAGAGCGTCGCTCAAACGGAGCATGGCTTGCGCGTTCTTTCCTTCCAGCTTCAGCAGGTTCTTCGGAAGCATGCCGATTACGGCATCCGTGGTCGGTATGCCGGCTTTCTGGATGGCGTTCAAAACCTGCTCGTGCGCTTCGGGGGCGGTTACCACTTCCCAGTTGTCGCCGGAATCGCGCATGTCCTCGGCGCCGGCATCCAGCGCGATGGTCATGAGCTGATCTTCACCGGCTTTGTCCTTCTCTACCAGGATCTGGCCTTTACGCTCGAACATCCAGGCCACCGCGCCCACCTCCGCCAGGTTGCCGCCGTTCTTCGAAAACATGTGCCGGATTTCGCTAACCGTGCGGTTGCGATTATCGGTAGCCACTGCCACCAGGACGGCCGCGCCGCCCGGCCCGTAGCCTTCAAATACAATTTCGTCGATCTGCCCGCCCTCCAGCTCGCCGGTTCCGCGCAGGATGGCGCGTTTGATATTTTCGGCGGGCATGCTCACCGCTTTGGCGGCAACGACGGCGGTTCGCAGACGCGGATTCATGTCCGGATCGCCGCCTTGTCGCGCGGCAATCATAATTTCTTTGATGATACGCGTGAAAGACTTCCCGCGCTTGGCGTCCAGAGCGGCCTTTTTATGCTTGATGGTCGCCCATTTTGAATGTCCTGACATTGTGGAACCTCTCGCCCGGATGAGGGCGTGTGGAAAGCCTTAGGATATCACGCGGAGCTTGTAGAGCGCGCCATTTTCGAAAGTCTGTCCGAGAGGCATTAAGCTGCCCCAGTAAGTCAAACTTGCTCTCTGTGCGAGACTACAACCGCCTCGCCAACGAAACGACCCTCCCATAGATAGAAAATGCCAGCTTTCCGAAACACATCTGCAGCCTCTTCACCCGCAAAGAACACGAAACCAACTCGTCGGTGACCGCCGGGTGCTAGCGGTTCATCCAGCAGCGGCCATGCGTCATAGCCGATCAGCGGCGTCGATTTCGAGACAGCACAGGGGCATCCCCACCCCGGTCGGACGGCGAACTCTTTCCCGCCCTTAGCTGTGGGGTAAAGCGTGACGTCGGCAATGAGCTGAGGAGGCATGGCCCGCAATGCTTACGCGCGAGTCTGTGGCATCGTATTCCTCATGCTAGACCTGTGCGTTTTCCACGCAATGTCGCAGCCGCAATTCTTTCTGTGTGCTGTCGCACATCCGGCCGTTGCGGGATGCTCAGAACCACCGGATTTATTCTCTGTCCGATCTCTGGCTTTCGTGACGGTGTGGCCCGGAAGGAACTGGGCGATGCCGTTAGGCGTTACGTGATCAAAGACAATGAGCATCCACAGGCGAACATGCTGGAGGAGCGGGCATCGGATCAAGGCTGCGTGCCGCAAATTCAAGTACCGCGTTGATCTGTTCCCGCGTGATGTCGAACTGCTCGATGATTTCTTCTATCGTGGCTCCGGCTTCGAGGTTTTCGAACACGGCGGACACAGGCATCCTGGTGTTGCGAAACACCCATGCGCCACCCAATCTCCCCGCCACGCTTTCGACGGCCGGGCATTGGGACCAGTCTAGAGTTGTCATGTCTTGCCTTCTCCCATCGTAGCCTTTTACCAGTTGGTAGGATGGGTGTCAATGCGTGTCGCGGTTGCCGGCCTTGGATTTATGGGCAGTACGCACATCCGGGCCTTGCAGTCCATTCCAAGCGCCGAACTCGTCGCCGTGTGCAGCCGCGATGAAAAGAAGCTGGCGGGTGATTTGTCCGCCGTTCAGGGAAATCTCGGGGGGCCCGGCGAGCGGCTGGATTTTAGCGCCGTGACCAAATATCGCGACATCCGGCAAATGCTGGAAGATCCGCGCGTCGAAGCAGTCGACCTGTGCCTGCCCACGCACTTGCACGCACCGGTCGCGATCCAAGCTTTTGAGGCCGGCAAACACGTGCTAGTGGAAAAACCCATGGCGCTGGATGCGCCGTCAGCGAGACGAATGATTGTTGAAGCCGGGAAGCACAAGCGCGTGTTGATGGTTGCTCAGGTGCTTCGCTTTTTCCCGATGTATCAGGCGTTGCAAGGCGTGCTGAAGCGCGGCTCGATGGGCGCCATGCGATCCGCAGTTTTCCGGCGGCGTTGTGCTGCTCCCGCATGGAGTGCCTGGCTCGCTGAGCCGAAACAAAGCGGCGGTGGAGTGTTTGATCTACTTATCCACGATGTTGACATGTGCCTGCACCTGTTCGGATCGCCAGAATGGATATCAGCTACCGGGTATGAAGCGCTCGGTTCCGGCATCGACGTGATCACTGCTACTTTGCACTATCCAGGAGAACGGACCGCGGTCATCACGGGCGGGTGGCACCACCCGAAGTCGTATCCGTTCTTGATGGAATACACAGTGGTTGTGGACGGAGGCACGGTGGAGTACAGCTCATTGAATCGGCCGCCGGTCCTGTATTCCGCCGATGGCGAGCGAGAAGCGCTCCCCATGGAAGAGGCGGATGGATATCGAGCCGAGATTGAGTATTTCCTGAATTGCTGCCGGCATGGCGCGAAGCCGGAGCTGTGCAAGCCCGAGGATTCGGCCGACGCAGTGGCTCTTACCCGCCTGATGCTCGAAGCGCGAAAACGAAATGGAGCGAAAATTCCGTGCGATCTTTGAATGACCGCGAAGTGGGAGTAATGTTCTGGGCCGGACGCGACAACCTGGCCGAAGTTCAGTCGCTCGGAGTCCAGTGCGGCCAGTTGGGTGTTCCCGGCGACTTGGAATTGACGGACGAGTTCGCTGCCGGATGGAAATCCGCGCTCGAGCAGGCGCAGTTTCCGGTTGTCACCGTTTTTGCGGCCTATAATGGCGAAAATTACGCTGACATCCCCACCGTTCAGCGTACGGTTGGCTTCATCCCGCGAGACACGCGCAGGGAGCGTGAACAGCGTACGTATCAAGTGATCGATTTCGCGGCCGCGATCGGCGTCGGGAGCTTCGCTTGCCACATCGGATTCGTTCCAGAAGACACCACCCACCCGGATTACATCGATGTTCGGGAAATGGTGCGCCGCGTGGCGGATCATGCGGCCAAGAACAAGCAAACGTTTGCACTGGAGACCGGGCAAGAGCCGGCGCACGTGCTGCAACATTTCTTGAAGGACGTGGATCGCGCGAACGTCGGCATTAACTTCGATCCCGCCAACATGGTCCTGTATGGCACTGGCGATCCGATCGAAGCCCTCACCGTGCTTGGTCCGCAGGTGGTTTCGGTTCACGTGAAGGACGGCGACTGGCCCAATCGCAACCAACCCGGCGCGCTGGGCACGGAACGTCCCCTGGGGCAGGGAGCGGTTGGAATTTCACGCTTCGTGGCGAAGCTCAAGGAAATCGGCTTCCGAGGTCCACTCAACATTGAGCGGGAAGCCGAGAATCAGCAAGAACGGATCGCCGATATCCGCAAGGCTGTAGCGTATCTAAAATCGTTAGCGTAGGACAAGCCTCCGGCTTGTCCGGACAAGACGGAGTCTTGTCCTACAGAGAATGAAAGCAAACTATCTGCCGTAAACTATCCTCATTGCCCGACCATGCCGCACAACTGATGTCGCTCTACCCCAGGATCTACTTCGCATGCCACACGCGGCATGTAGTGGACCCCAAGCGGAAACGCGTGCTCAGCTCGCATCAAGCCAGCGTTCTGGATCATCTGGACGAAATCGAACCTATGGGTCTGCTGGCGCTCGCGGCGCACATGGGCGTCACCGCATCCACCATGTCGCTGATGATCGACCGGCTGGCGCGCGGCGGATACGTGATTCGAGGGCGCGATTCCAAGGATGGCCGGCGCGTGAGCCTGCGTCTTACCAAGGCCGGAGTTCGCATCAAATCCGAAAAGTCCGTGCTCGATCCCACGCGCGTGCGAACTGTGTTGGCTCAGCTTACAGCGGAAGAACAGAAGCAAGCGATTCACGGCTTGGCGCTGCTGGCTCGTGCGTCCGCCCAGGCCATGCAGCAACGTGGCGCCGGCAAAGCAAGGAGCTACGTATGAAATGGGTGTTGATCGCAGTTGGGATTTTGATCGTCGTTGTTGCTGCGGTGGCGATTATTGGAGCCGTGCTGCCGAAGAACCACCTTGCTTCGCGGAGCTCACATTTCAAGCAGCCGCCGCAGGCCATCTGGGACCGAAAAACTCGCGCCGCGCGATATACACCGTTCTTGGAAGGAGATCGACAAACATGGACAGGCCATAACCTACGAGAGTGTCGAGGAAACTCCACCGTATCGCCTTGTGACCAAGATCGCCGATCCCAAGCTTCCGTTCGGAGGCACTTGGACCTTTGAGATCGAGCCGGAGCCAACCGGATGCCAAGTTGCGATCACGGAAGCCGGCGAGATTTACAATCCAATTTTCCGCTTCATGTCGCGCTTCGTGTTTGGCTACAGCGGGAGCATCGAAACCTACTTGAAGGGACTGCACGCCAAATTCGGCGAGACGGCGGAAGGGGGCTAAATGGGCCAGGAAATTAAATGCAGGGTCGAATACGGCAAAGAGACATCGGAAGGCAAAGCGCTGCTGGAGACGGCGGAAGTGCTGTTTCGCGGCGGTTTCCGGCTGAAGATTCCATTTCACAGCATCACCGCGATGGAAGCGGTGGGCGGGAAATTGAAAATCCAGTTTGCGGATGGCTCGGCCATTTTTCATCTGGGGACTGCAGCGGAGAAGTGGGCAGCGAAGATACGTAACCCACCCAGCCGGCTCGATAAGCTGGGCGTAAAGTCAGGAACGAAAGTTCACCTGATCAACAAACACGATGACGACTTTCGCCGCGAGCTGGGTGAACGCGGCGCGGTGATGGAGAAGTCGAAACCCGATCTGGTATTTCTATCGGTGAAGAACAAGGACCAACTGGTGGAGCTTGCCTACCTCACGGCCACGCCGGTCTGGGTGATTTATCCGAAGGGCATTCAGGCAGTGACCGAGAATGACGTGATCAAGGCCGGCCGGTCCGTTGGATTCGCGGATATCAAAGTCGCGGCGTTCTCCCCCACGCACACCGCGCTGAAATTCAAGCCGCGCAACCGCTAAGCAGCCGGCAGAGGTCTTGGCAGGCTGAATGCCTGCCCCACCCGCTAACTTTTCTCGCGGGTCAAGATGTTCTGGTCAAGCTGATGCAGCAGCTCTTCGCGGCGGGAATAGGGGCCGGGCGTGTAGGCGCGCGACCGGATTCCGGCTTGTGAAAGTTCCACTATGCCCCAGTCCTCACGGTTTGTCAGATCCCAGAAGTCGATTGCATCGTTGGCTTGGAAATGAAATCCGGCCATCTCGTCCGGATGAAAATGCCATTCGCAGATGATCTCGGTCCGATCTACGGTTTTCGGCCAGAGCGTGTGAGTCATCATGTAATCGGGGTGAAGGCTGAGCAAAAAATTCGGAAAGATGGTGTAGTAACAGACTTTCTTGCGCTCCTCTTCATTTAGGCCGGGTAAATAATTCCGTCGCCTCTTGCCGTCGATGCTCATTGTTTCCGCGTCGCCTCGAAATCCCATGCTGCCTCCAACGTAGGTCGGATGTGGAGGCTCGTTCGCCGCGCCCAGATAGTCGGTGAGCCGGTTCAACGCCGGATGCAGGAGCGGGCAGTGCAGGCACTCATTGTAGTTCAGCGTGATAAGTTTCCAGTTCGCTTGAACATCGTAGACGATGCGTTTGTGCAGGCGCAGATCCTGCATGTGCCAGCGCGCGAACTTCTTCGGTAAATCAGCCAGTTGGTCAGCCAGAGAATCTGTGGGCTCGCTGAGGTTAAGGAATATGTGTCCGTCCCAAACGTCGCAGGCCACCGAATGAAGCGGATAGTCCTGGCGCGAGAAATCAGCTCCATCCATCTGCGGCGCGCCAATCAACTTACCGTCCAGCCCATAGGTCCAGCCATGGTAGGGACATTGAATGCGCCCAGCAAGCTTGCCCTCGTTGGCTGTGCACATGCGTGTGCCGCGGTGACGGCAGACGTTGTAGAACGCACGGAGAAGGCCGCCGGCATCGCGCGTGACGATGATGCTTTCGCCACATACATCGCGCAAGAAATACTCGCCGGGCTCGCGAATTTGCTCGGTTCTTCCAGCGCAGATCCAGCTTCGGAAGAAGAATCGCTCCACTTCCTGCTGGAACAGTTCCGGATCTGTGTAGTAGCGCGCTGGTAGTGTTTTAGGGGCCTGCGTCACCACCAAAATTATGGCACGAGCAACTACTTGTTGGAAGTTGCGCCGGGAGGGCTCAGGCACCGACTCCCTCACGGTCGCGGTTCGGTAGACCGGTTACTCCATTTTGTTTCGCATCCACATCGGCTTTGATGGAACCGGATCAACTACATCCGGCCCGGGGTCGTCAGGTTCCGGTCCTGGGAGCGGATTCGGTGGCTCCGGGTCCGGATCAGGTTTCGGGGGTTTGGGTTCGTCATTGGTTCGAGGCACGCCTTATCTGTAGCAGCTTTTGTGCCATCCTTCCAGTTCCACCACTTCAGCAGCTCGGGATCGTGCTTTGATTCGGACGCGAAGTAAACGGCACAGCGGAAGGTATAAAGAACGCAGCGGTCAACATGCTGACCCATCTCCCGGCAGAGCTCGGAATAAAGTAACTCTGGATCTTTGCCGCGTAAGTCCGCCACCTGGCGGATGCCGAGTGAGTAGAGATTGGAAGCGATGGATGGTCCAACTCCTGGGATACGGGATAAGTCAACTAACGAAGCCGTTTTCATGCCCTGATCATATCCCCGGCATATGGGACGTGATTGGAAAAAACGGACAAGGCGCTGCGCTATTTGCGACCGGTCTTGAGCTGCGCGGGGACTTCGTAATCCGGGTCGTTGACGAACATCTGGATATCGGTTTGGCAGTAAGCCGCGGTAGCGCCGTTGATTCTGCTTTCGGCGATCCAGAGGGCAAGCTGGTTGCAAATATCACATCGGCTGGTGATTTCGTCCTTGTTTACTGCCCGGATAACGACCGGCTTTTCCGATGATCCGCCTGGAGGAGTCATGTCTCAATGCTACCTTACCCCTAATCGATTATGGCCTGATACACGAGCACATGGAACAAGCCTTCGAGATCGCGCCCGCTATCGGGATGCACTTGCGCCATGAAGATGGTGATCATCTGCTCAGTGGGATCGATAGTGAAGGCAGTGTAGAAAAAGCCGCCCCAGTTGTATTCTCCGGGCGAACCTAATTCCGCTAAGGCCCCCTTTTCTCCGTTAATGCCGAAGCCGAGTCCAAAGGCTTGATCGGAGCTGATCTTTCCCAATTGATCGTGGGTCATCAACTCCACCGATTTGCGGCTCAACAAACGCGCGTTGCCTAGCTTGCCGCCGTTGAGCATCAATTGACAGAAGCGCGCATAATCCTCGGCGGTGGAACAAAGGCCAGCGCCCCCCGAGTACAGCTTCTTCGGACCTCGGACGGGATAGTCGGCGGAATACGAGAACGGTCCTTCCGCTATCGGAGTATCGGGGAAGCGGTTCAGGCCTTTTCCGGGATACCAGGTGTAGACGGTCGCCAAGCGGTTGACCTTGTCTTCTGGCACATAGAAATAAGTGTCCTGCATGCCGAGCGGCTCAAAGATTCGAGTCCGCAGGAATTCGTTGAACGTCTGGTGGGATATCACTTCCACCAGGTAGCCCAGAACGTCCACTCCGAGGCTGTATTCAAAGCGCTCGCCTGGATTGAAGAGCAATGGCAAACCAGCGAGATGTTTCACGCTGTCCTGAATGGTGCCGTCGTACTGACTCAGTCCGTCGGCGACTTTCGCGGCCTTATACGTATAGCCCAAATCCCCGTTCCACGTATAGGTGAGGCCGGAGGTGTGGGTGAGCAGGTTACGGACGGTGATTTCCCTGTTGGCGGGAATCGTATAGGAGGGGCCGGCCGCGGGCTTGACCAGCACTTTCGGATTCCTGAACTCGGGGATGAATTTGGATACCGGATCGTCGAGCAGGAAATTGCCTTCTTCATACAGCATCATCACCGCCAGGCTGGTGATGGCTTTGCTCATGGAGCAGATGCGGAAGATGGCATTCGGCGGCATGGGTTTCGAGGCTTCGCGGTCCTGCATGCCCTGGGCCTTGAGCCACGCGATGTGGCCACGGCGTGCCACCAGCGTAACTGCTCCGGCGATGCGCTTTTCGTCGATGCCGCGCTGGACGAGAGCGGTAATTCGTTCCAGTCGTTCGGAGGAGAGGCCGACGGATTCTGGTTTCGCGGTGATGAGTTCCTGGGCGAAGGCGGTCAGGGCGGCTGTGAGGAGGATGATGGCCGATCTGCGCGAGTAGTGATTCATGGCAGAAGTATATATTAATGCACCGACTCCCTCACGGTCGCGGTTCGGTAACGCACGGGGAAAAAGCACCGACTCCCTCACGGTCGCGGTTCGGTAACACGGTTCGGTTCGGTCCATTGGCGGGTTTCGGCGGATTCCAGGACAGCGTCGGTGACGTAATCGGTGGCTAGGGCTTCGCGGAACGTCGGAGCGGCCTGTTTCGCTTGGCCGAGCGCCTCCAGAAAATCGGCGAACTGATGAACGAAGGTGTGCTCGTAACCGATTTGCAGACCGGGCACCCACCAGTGCTTCATATAAGGATGTTCCCCATCGGTTACGTGGATGCTTCGCCATCCCCGCAATTGGCTTTCATCGCGGTGATCGAAGAAGCGGATGCGATGCAGATCGTGAAGATCCCACTCGGCCGAGGCATTCTCGCCGTTGATTTCGAGCGTATAAAGCGCCTTGTGGCCTCGAGCGTATCGCGTGGCTTCAAAGGTTGCCAGCGAGCCGTTCTCGAAGCGCGCGAGAAACGCGCTGGCATCGTCGATTCCAACGGGCTGAACCTGGCCGGATAAATTGTGTTTCCGCTCCTTGATGAACGTCTCGGTCATAGCCGTGACTTCCGCGATGGGACCGTTCAGCCAAAGCGCGGTGTCGATAGCATGCGCCAACAGATCGCCGGTGACGCCGCTTCCTGCAACCGCAATATCCAGACGCCACAAGCCTTCACCACCCTGAGAAACGTTCGGAGAGATGGTCCAATCCTGGAGGAATTTCGCGCGGTAATGGAAAATGCGACCGAAGCGTCCTTCGTCGATCAGATGCTTGAGCAGCATGACGGCCGGCACACGGCGATAGTTGTACCAAACCATATTGGCGACTTTGGCGCGCTCCACCGCATCCGTCATGGCGCTGGCCTCCGCTGCATTTCGTCCGAGGGGCTTTTCGCACAGCACCATTTTGCCGGCTCGGGCAGCGGCGATTGCTATTTCGGCGTGGGTGTCGTTGGGGCTGGCGATGTCAATCAGATCGATGTCCTTGCGCTCCACCAGACGGCGCCAGTCGGTTTCCACCGATTCATAACCCCAATTTTCGGCGAAGGTTTTCGCTCGCTCCGCGTTGCGCGCGCAGAGAGCTTTGAGTACCGGCCGGTAAGGCAGATCAAAAAAACGGCCAGCCTGCAGGAAAGCATTGGAATGGGCGCGTCCCATGAAACCGTAACCGACCAATCCGATATTCAGTTGCGTTTTTTCCATCAATCATCCCAACCGTGCGCGTTTCGGACAGCAATCATTGTGGACAGGATATCGCGCCACGTCGCGTCTTCGAGCATCACTTGGTTCGGGAACATGCAGCCATCCCAGCAAATATGTTGGAAGGCGCGAATGGGCGCTCCATTTTCATTTTTCATCCAAGCTCCCGCCACGCGCACGATGTCCATTTTGCCGTTGGGATCGCGCGGAAGGCAATGCCGGCCGGTTTTATCGTGCGATCCCGATCCTCTGACGGTGGCGTCGTTCTGCGCGACATGAAAATCGATGGTCCAGGGCCGCAGGGCGCGCGCCATGGTTTGGATCGCGTCGTCCAAAACCTGCTTGTCTGACCAGTCGAAGTTCTCCGGCAGAATTCGATCTTCCGGCGCGTTGTAGCCGAGCGTGAACAGCAGCGTGTGCGCCATGTCGGCTTGAAATCCGAGTGTTTGAGGACGGTCCACTTTCTCGAGGAGCTCGACCATCAGTTTCCAGCCATGCATTCCCCCCCAGCAGATTTCGCCTTCCGCAGCCAGGCGCTCGCCGTAACCTTCCGCGATGGTGCAGGCTTCGCGAAAGGTGCCGGCAATCTTGTTTGTATTGCCGTTGGGATCCGTGGCCCAATCGGCGGGGCTCGCGGCGGAATCGATACGCACGATTCCATACGGCCGGATGCCGATTTCGCGGAGTTTTTGCGCGATGGCGCAGGCTTTCCTGACTTGTGTAAGGAACTTGGCACGATCGGACTCCGAGCCCATCGCCGAACCGCCTCCAGTGGGCTGCCAAACCGGGGCGACCACGGAGCCGACCACTAAGTTGCGAGCAGCGATTTGTTCCGCGAGGCGCTTTAAGTCGTCGCCGGTGGAATCAATGTCCACGTGCGGAGCGTACAGGAACAGGTCCACGCCGTCGAAGCGAGTTCCATTCACCTCGGCCGCGGCCGTGAGGTCCAACATGGTTTCGAGTTCGATGGGAGGCTCGGAATCCGGTCCCTTGCCCACCAAGCCCGGCCACATGGCGTTGTGGAGGGCGGGTTGATTGTGTATGCTCATTCAAGTTTTCTTCCGCAGCGGCTCGGCGTCGGGATTGCCGGGTCCGAAATGTTTCAAGATGACTAGCGGATCGGTGGCGCTCCGGTTTTCAACTTCGACACCCGCCATTGCCGCCGCGGCTGTGACGAACAATTCATCTTGCGTCATGTCGCCGAACCGGATCATAGCGGGCGTGGCTACCGGATGGGTTCCGAAACGCCCGTGTCCCTGGGTGAGGATCAGGCCGTAGGCGGCGCTGTCGCGAATGGTCGCGGTGCGGCCCGGAAGCACAGTAAGTTCCTTGGCCGAGTAGTACGGCGTTCCGTAGGTGATCCACTTCTCCGAATAGCCCGAATCGCCGGCGGCTTCCGGGGTGTGGACGGGCGAAGGCGCGACTTTGTTGGTTTTGCCGAACTCGGGGTTCACGTTGGCTTCCCAATCCAGCATGCCCACCAGGTAGTCCAGATCGTGATGGTATTCCGGGCGAACGTCTTTGGTCATCAGGCTCCAATCGACGATGCGGCCTTCGACGACGGACTGAAACATGGCGAAGACGTCACTCGCGACTTGGGGCTCGTAGGTCACAAGCGATCCGGGAGCATGCAGGATGCCGGGATTTACTTGCCAGCCTGCGCCGGGTTCCAGACGGTAAGCGCGGGAATGGAACAGAATTCCGTTATCGCCCTTGTTCCAATTCTCAAGGCAGCGCCTGATGTCGTTCTTAGTGGTGCCGGGTTCGAGACCCATGAAGGTGTATGGGAAATTGTTTTCGGTGAGGTTGTATTGGGGCGGGAAGTAGTAGGCTTCCGGCTTGCCGCGCTGGCCCACCAGCTTGGCCTGGGCGTCGCTCTGGTGCATGTGATGGGGGATGGGTCCCATGTTGTCGAAGAATTTGCAGAGGAGATTCCATCCGCCTTCGCGCGCCATGACGTCGGCGCCCATCAGGAGATCGCCTGCATTCTCCACCGCGTGCTTCAAGAGAAATCGTTGATTCGAACCCACACGAACGTAGCTCAGGCCTTCATCTTCCAAAGTGGCGGGACCGTTGGAAGCTTTAATGGTGGAGGAAAACCATCGTTCGTTGATTCCGCCTCGGTGTCCTCCAAAGGCGTACAGATCGTCGGGATGGAGTTTCAATCTCCGGCCGGGGATCATAAAGGAGCGAGGGACCCAGCAGGGCTCCAGGCGGAGGATTCCGTTTCCAGTATTCAGCGCTTCTTGAACCGCGTTGCGATTCGACATTGGTGCGTTCTCCCAACTTGAAGCTACCTTAAAGAGGGGGCTGGGGGCTGGGGGTTTCTGGTTTCTGGTTTCTGGTTTCTGGTTCTTGACGCATCGGGCGATTCTTGTGTTTCGGTGAGCGTCGTTCCTAAGTGGCTGGATTGTTGATGGTTGTTGGGGCCGTTGGAGGTGGAAGACACTCGATTTTTGAAGATGCGTCAGGAAAGTTCATCACTTTTCGTCCGTGGGATGGATGTGTCGTACTCCATCCCTCTCATTGACAGAATAGACGCGCTGGTGATGGATCTGATTCCGTCGCGGCGGGCCGAATAGGGGAATTGGCTTGTGTTTACTGGTGGTTCGGTTAACGCAAATAAATTTGAAGGCGCGTGACCGCGCGTATCATTGAGGTTGGTGGGCGCGTCTTATGTCTTAAGAGGAGGAGCCTGGTGGTTCGAAGTTCGCGTTTTCTCCTTTCCGGTCTCGCAATCTTGGGTTTGATTTGTCCTGCGCGGGCGTCGGAGGCGGATGCGCTGGCGATCTCGGCGAACATTCAGGCCAAACACTTGCCGTTTGGGACGATTCTGGATCCCATGTATGCGTCCCCAACTAGCGACCAGATTGTTGGTTATACGCGCTGTGGCGATTCCGCTTTATGGACCGGGGCATACCTGGCGGCCGAAGCGTTTCGCTACAACGTCACGCAATCGCCGGACGCGCTCAGTAACGTAAAGGCGGCGCTGGCGGGCTTGCAAGCTTTGGTGGACGTGACGGGCGACAACCGGTTGGCGCGTTGCATGGTGCTGGCGAGTTCGCCCTATGCTGCCGGCATTTCGAGCGAGGAGGCGAGTAACACCATCCATCAGAGTCCGCCGTGGATCTGGGTGGACAATACTTCACGCGACGAAGTGGTGGGAGCGTTCTTCGGGCTAGGGGCTGCGTACGATCTGGTGGACGATGCCACGGTGAAGAGCGGAATCAGCAATCTGGCGACGCTGATGCTGGGCTTCATCGCTCATCATCAATGGTCGCCCAACGACGATATCTCGAATACCTTTTTGCTGCGGCCGGAGGAGTTGCAGATGATGCTCGAGGTGCAACATCATGTCAATCCTTCGGGTGGCATCAGCGGGCCTTTGTTGACACTGCCTATGGACGTGGCAGTGTCCTACGACACGCTGAGCATCAGCTCATACTTCAAGTTCAACCTGGACTACATGAGTTTTTACAATCTGATTCGTCTCCAGAATAATAGCGATAACCGGGGAGCATATGAGATTGTGCGCAATTATACGGCTTCGCATCAGAATGTCTTTTTCGACATCATCGATCGGTCGGTGAATGGACCCGATGATATTCGCGATGCGGAAATGCGGTCGTTGCTGGACCAGTGGCTGGAGCGGCCCCGGCGCGATCCCTACGTGGATAACACTAAGGTGGTTGCAGTTTGCGGGACCGAGGCGTGCCAGCCGGTCCCGGTTCCAATACGGCCGACCACGGATTTTCTTTGGCAGCGCGATCCGTTCCAGTTGGCCGGGGGTGGATTTGGAACGATTGAGGGCGCTGGAATCGACTATATTTTGCCGTACTGGATGGGGCGATACTACGGCGTGATTTCGGGCGCAGTGCAATCGGCAGCCGCGCCTAGCGAAGCTGTTGCCCCGGACTCGCTGGCCTCGCTCTATGGAACGAATCTTGCGTCCGGCATCGTGCAAGCCGACATCCAACCGTTGCCGCTGACGCTGGGAGGGCTGAGTCTTTCGATTACGGATGCCGCGGGGACCCAGCGCCAGGCGTCATTGCTCTATGTCTCGCCGACGCAGATCAACTTTTTGGTTCCGGACGGGACGGCGCCAGGCCCGGCGCAGTTTGTGGTTACGAACGGTTCGGCCCCGCAGACTTTCAGCGGTGTGGTGGCGGCCATTGATCCCACACTGTTCAGCGTGGGCGGAAATGGGGTGGCTGCCGCGACCGCAGTGATGACGCAGGCGAGCGATCCACAGTTGCAAGCGCCGGTGCCGGTGTATCAGTGCATCGCTGGCGTTTGTGTTGCGGTGCCAATCAACTTGGGAGTGGACACACCAATTTATCTCACGCTCTATGGCACTGGGATCCGGGGGCGCAGCGCGTTGGCGAATGTCACGGTCACGATCGCGGGCGTCGCTGTGCCGGTGCAATACGCGGGTCCAACGCCGAACTTTAGCGGTCTGGATCAAGTGAATGTTCCGCTGCCGCTCAGCTTGCGCGGGAGTGGGCTATCGAAGGTGGTTGTCACGGTTGACGGGCAAGCATCGAATGCGGTGATGATTGATATTCAGTAAACGTTCGCAGGCGGAAGTGGCCCACTGAGTTTTCCCAAGACTTCTGAATTGCGTTCTTGGCGGGGCGGTCCCCCTGGACCGCAGCCGACGCCCTCGCCGGTAGTGCGCTAAATGTTGGTTGATGGGGTTTTGGGAGCTAACGGCGAGTGTGTTTGTAGATGTCGCCACGTGGCAGTATGGCGTCTACGAGGACTAGTTTGGCAACAGAATCTATTCTGAATACAATTCGTAGGCCCCCAACCCGAACCTTGCGTTCAGCGCCTCTGTTTACAAGGTGGTCTGATGCGCCGATTGGGTCTTTAGTCGCCTCAAGAAGGGCCTCGTTGATTCGTTCTCTCGTATTCGCGTCCTGACGTCTTAAGTAACTCGCCGCTTGCTGGCTTAGTTTGAAACCGTAGGGATCTTCACTCAGAAGAGCCGCTCCATCACTTCACATTCACCGCGATCAATTTGAGAGCGACCATCCTCGATGGCCTTGAGAACTTCAGGATCAACCGACATCTCTAGCGCATCAAGATAATCCGCTACGTATTCTCCGCGCATTCGAATCTGCCCAAGGGGGGCACTTGTCAGAGTTCGATTCGTCCATCCATGACGTTTCCCGGCGTTCACCAAGTCATCGATAGAGTTGAGCAACTTGCGCAATTCAGGAATTTGAGCCTTGACGAACTCCTCGCTCAGCACGCCATCCGGCAACTCAGACAACGCCTTGAGGCTGGAGTTGAGCATCTTTAGGTCCCGATTGCATTTCCACAATCCGTTAAGTACGCCCCAAAAACCAAACTGGCGCTTTACAGCTTCCTGGGCACGAAGCAGCGCGGCCATCGTCTCATGGAAGATAATATGCCAGTGGTCGAGTGTCGAAATTGATGTGGTGGCGGGATTCATGAGGATGCCGTAGGCCGTCTCTAATACTATTGTAGAAGATCGTCCAATGGCAACCGCTTCATTAGTCTAGCCCCCCATTCAGGTTTAGGGGATAGTACCTAACGAAAATGCGGCTTTGGCCGCACTTCTGATGACGGCGGACGAGGCCAAACGGGGAAACAACTAAATTTCATCATGCTGTCACTAGCAATTCGCGTACGCTCCAAACGTGGTCGCTGATTCCAGCTTCCATTGCAGGCGTGCAGCGTAGCGACTTGTGAACGCGTCCGAAGTTGTACCAGGTGTACCAGAGGAATACAGCGGCCCAGTGATTCGTGAAGCTCTTCGAGAACGCGTTTGTGGACTACCAACCAAACAGGGCCTTTAACTGCCGCTTCAAAGGAGTGAACTGCTTCGACAAACTTTTGAGGCAATGGATTTGGAGGCCATATAGAGGCGACGTATTTCTTCGGCACTCCAACCTTGTTTGGAGCAATCTTGGCTTTGGGAGCCCTTTGTTTTAGCTGCCTTTGGTGCTTTCCCAGGTGGCTTGGTGGGTGGAACCACTGAAGCCACTGTTTCCGATTCAGCCGCGCCGTCTGTCATCTCTGGTGACTCCTTATCGATAGCTCTCAGATGATAACCCGTAGGTCGGACCAGAAGCAGAAACGCCAAAACTAAGTTATGTTTGGAGGCCATGCCACGCTCAACCAACATTTAGCGCACTACCCCCTCGCCGGCTTGCTTGTGATGTTGATGAATAATTGAAGAGCGGGTCCAGGGGGACCCGCGCAGACCTGGGGGTCTGCCCAGGGGTCTGCCCCACTTTGGATTCGTCCATCCTTTGATCCAGAAACTAATGAGGACGGGGAAAGGCTTGACGTAGGCCGTCGATGAAACCTTCCACAAATTCTCGCGGGAAGTCCTGCACAAAGCCGTTCAAAAACCGCGCCGGTGTGAGACCGCCGGCTGGGCGGGACAGCGTGAGCGTTTCGAGTTCGACGTAAACTCCATCCACGGTTTGTTCGATTCGCCAGTACTGATTGAAGCGCCACATGTAGCCATAGGCATCCGACGGGGGCCGCTCCTGATCGGTCGGCTCTTTTGTTTTGGGATGGGCCACTTCTCCGATATGCGTCGAATGGCAGATGATATACCCGTGAGTCGGATCCAAAGCAACATAGCTCGCTGTAACGTTGATGTTCAGGATGACGGTGGCGAATTGTTTCCGCGAAAGCCGTAAGAACCCATCGAAGGTATCACCGTCGCGTTTCACCAGGCGCGAGTCGATAAAGTATTGTTTGAAGTAATACTTGTAGTCCGCGTAATTCAGGGCAAAATCACGGACTCGTTCGAGCGTTGCTCCTTCCAGCAGAATTACGCCGAGCCAATCCTGAAGCGAAGCATCCGGAATCTCGATTTCGTGTCCCTGGTCGAGGGTCTTTAGCGCAGTGATCTTGCTTTGGCCGAGCCACACTAGCGATTGCTCCTCGGGATGCTGGTCCAGCCAGCGCCAATGATGGGGAGTGGGAGGTTTCTTGAGGGCGTCCTCGGTAAGCTTGGCATAGCGGTCGAAGGCGGCGGCGGTGGCGGGAGGAAGTTCGGAGGCGGAGATTAGTTGGGGCGCTGAGGAAAGCAGGAGAAGGAATCCAGAAGTCAGAATCCAGGAGTCAGAAGGAGGAATGCGCTTTGCGCCTCCATTTTCTGACTTCGGGCTCGTGGATTCTGGATTCTGTTTGCGTCTCACATTACCAATATAGGATGCGGCAAGGTTTTGCGATAATAGACATACTGTGGATCGCCGCAAGCTGGTTTTCTGGTTGGCTGCTTCGATGTTTGCGTTTCCCGTGAGCGCGGCGGATCTGGACGCGCCGGGGGGCCCGAATTTCCATCAAGTGAACCAGCACCTGTACCGAGGTGGTCAACCGGCCGACACCGCCTGGAGCAGTTTGGCCAAATTGGGCGTGAAGACCGTTATTGATCTGCGTCCGGCGAGCGAACATTCCCTCAGCCAGGAAGCACGGATTGTTGAGGCCGCAGGAATGGTTTACGTAAGCCAGCCGATGGCACCTCTCGCGGCGCCAACCAATGAGGAGATTCGTAAGATCCTAAGTTTGTTGGATTCAAGCGCACAGTGGCCGGTGTTTATCCACTGCCGGCGCGGGGCCGACCGAACGGGCACTGTGATTGCGTGCTATCGGATCGCTCACAATCAATGGGCCAATGAGGAAGCACTGAGAGAGGCGCGGACGTACGGCCTTAGCCCGCTGGAAATTGGAATGAGACATTTCATTCACAGCTTTCATATTGACGGCGTAACCAGCGAAGGCGATTCAGGGCTCTCCGCCGGCCGGCACTGACGAATCGCACGGTTAATTCTGCAGGCGAGTCAATAGTCGCTTGACACTATCGCACCAATCTAGGCATACTGAGTCACCGAGTTGAAATTTTTCATCTTCGTGAGATGAAACTTCCAGAGGGGGGCATAAATGTTTACTCGAAAAGCGTCATTTGCGGGGGTGGTGTGTTCGCTCGCATTTTCTGTGTGTGGGCTACTTTACGGTCAAGCAACCGGGAGTATTTCGGGCACGGTCTCGGACGCGACGGGCGCTGCTGTCGCGGGAGCGAAAATGACGATCACAGCGCCGGCCACGGGTGCCTCCCGTGAAGCGGTGACAGACGGGAACGGTCACTATGTGGTTCCGCTGCTCGGTGTGGCCAACTACACGGTGCATGTGGATCAGCAGGGATTTCAGCCCGCCGAAGCCAAAGGCGTCCAGTTGCAGGTAGATGAGCGTCGCGAGTTGGATTTCAAGCTGGCGCTCGCGACGGTGAAGGAAAACGTCGAGGTCTCGGCGACCATCGTTAGTATTCAGACGGCGGACGCGACACTGGGACAGGTGATCACGTCGCAGCAGGTGAACGATCTCCCCTTGAACGGTCGCGACTTCGTGCAGCTTGCCACGCTGACTCCGGGCACCAGCACGGAAACCAACCCCAACAGCTTTTTTAATGGCGGGCCGAGCAGCGAAGCATCCGCGCGCGGGTCGTTCTCACTTTCGGTGGGCGGATCACGCGCCAACAGCACGGACTGGCTGCTGGACGGGAACGACAACAACGAACTGACGAGCGGCGCTATATCGATTCTGTCTTCGATCGACTCCATCCAGGAGTTCAAGGTTCTTACGTACAACTATTCAGCGGAATGGGGAACGCGCGGGGGCCCGACGGTTTTGGTGACGACGAAATCAGGAACCGATCAATTCCATGGAAGCATCTTCGAGTTTCTTCGCAATACCGATTTGGACGCACGGAGCTTTTTCGCAACTTCGACCGAGAAGTTCAATCTGAACCAGTTCGGATTTTCCGTGGGCGGTCCGATCCGGAAGGACAAGACGTTTTTCTTTGCGGATTTCGAGCAAAAAGATCAACGGCACGGGATTCCGTACACGGGTTTGGTGCCGACCGCGGCGATGCGCACCGGCGATTTTAGTCATGATGCCTTCGGCAATCCGACTCCAGTCAACTATCTTTTCAATCCCTATGCTACTCAGGGGACAAATGCCAACCCGGTCTTAGTCCCTTTCCAATGCGATGGCTCGGGCAACCCCCTTTCCGCGGCTCCGGATGGAGGTCAGCCCGTAGGTACGCCCTGCAATAAGATTCCGCAGAGTCTGATCAACCCAATTGGTCAACAATTGATCAACCTGTATCCCCTGCCCAACGCGAATAACCCCGCGCTTGGCTACAACTACACCAGTGAGCCGGTGAGGAAACTGAACGAAGGAAAGTTCGACGGCCGGCTGGACGAAAACTTTTCGAACAAGGATTCGTTATTCGCCCGCTTCAGCTACGATCAGGCTACTTCGTACGTGCCCGGCGGAGCACCGGGCCTCACCGAGCAAGGCACGTTTGCAAGCAATCAGAGCATCATCAATCATGCTCGTAATGCGGCCATCGCCGAGACTCACATCTTTTCGCCCAGCACAGTGAATGAAATGAGGTTCGGTTTTAACCGCATCTTCGACTACATCACGTCGCAAGGAACCGGCACTTGCATTGGCAATGCGATCGGCATTCCGGGCGCGGATTTGGGAGGTAGAAGTTGCGGGCTGACGTCGGTAGAGGTGTTGGGCGGTTATTATTCTGTGGGAGATCGCGGTTATACGCCGTTCGTGGGCGGGACGAATGTTTGGATGTTCTCCGATTCCCTGGACTTGGTTCGGGGCAGCCACGAATTCCGAGTGGGCGGCTCCATTCGCTGGAACCAGTTGAATACCGTGGCCGTTGGTTTTCCGAACGGATTTTGGGAAACTACCGGAGGCTGGACGGGGAATCCGCAATCGGACCTGCTGACAGGTTTGACTAGCTTGGCCATCCACGACACGGAGTTTGGTGGCGGTAATACGGGCCGCCGTTGGCAGTTGTATCGCCCCTTCGTTGAGGACAATTGGCGTGTCAGTAAGAGTTTGACCTTGAACCTCGGTTTGGCCTGGGCGATGTTGACTCCGCAAACCGAAGTGGGCAATCGCCAGGCTGATTTTAATCCCGCCAATGGCCAATTCTTGATCGCGGGCCAGAATGCGGGCGCGAGGGCGGGCATCAACATGGATTGGACCGCGCTGGAGCCGCGGATCGGCGCGGCGTGGAAACCGTTCGGCAACGGCAATACTGTGATCCGCGGCGGCTATTCGATCTATCACGATTCTTCGTGGAACATGGGATCGCAGGGGCTGTGGCAGAATCCGCCCTACTACGCCGAATCGGATGCCTTTTCCTTCTTCCCGACCAACTGCACCTTTGCGACGGCGGCCTGCGCGAAAGCCGGGATAACGCCGTTGGGAATCAGCATGTCTTCGGGATTCCCCATATTCACCGCACCCCCGACGCCCGCCAGCTTTACGGGCACAATTCTGGCGCAGGACACCAACTTCAAGCAAGGCAGAATTCAACAGTTCAACGTCAATGTGGAACACCAATTGCCGGGGCAGATCGTGTTGACGGTGGGCTACGCGGGGGCTCGCAGCTCCCACATTTTGGAATACGGCAATAACATCAACGTGCAATCCCCCAGCGCTTGTGGAAAGGTTTCCGGATATACCCTCGGATGCGGGCCCGGCGGAGCCGCGTTTGGGGTGGCTTATCCCGCCTTTCCGTTCTCGACCATCTCCAATGTTTATGACGCCGGCTTGGCCCATTACAATTCCCTGCAGATCAAAGCCGAGACCAAGAGTGCGCGATACGGCATCTATGCGCTCATCGGGTACACCTATTCGCGATCGTATGACACCGGCTTCATGGACGGTCTGGGAAGTATAACCGGAGCCAACTACTTTCCTCTCCCCAATTGGCAAACCCTGGATTGGGGGCTTTCGCAGATCAACTTGAACCACGATTTCACGGCCAGCGTCATTTATCAGTTGCCGTTCGGCAGGGGCCGGAAATGGGGTAGTAACTGGAACGGAGTGGCCAATGCCATCGCCGGAGGCTGGGAGGCGACAGTTATCGAGAAGGTGACTTCCGGATTCCCGGTATTCATTGTCGATAGCGCCAGCGCCGACAGCCCCGGCGCAAACCTCTTGAACAACAACGCGCAAAGCTTTAACCGCCCCAATCAAGTCTGCAATCCCGTGTTGAGCAATCCGACGCTTTCCGAATGGTTCAACGCTGCGTGCTTCGCGGCGCCTGCGCCGGGAGAGCTTGGAAATGCGAACCGGACGCCGCTCTCGGGTCCTGGTTTCGTGAACACGGATTTCTCGATAATCAAGCACTTCGTTCCACGGGAAGGAATGCGGCTCGATTTCCGCACTGAGTTCTTTAACTTATTCAACCATCCGCAGTTCGGTGCGCCCGGCGGCAACGGGACCGGAGCGGACTTCGCTTTTCCTGCTACGTTTAACGTGATTAATTACACGGTGAACAATCCGCGGGTTATTCAGTTTGCGTTGAAGCTGGCGTTTTAGGCGAGGATGTGTCCCGTTGCTGAGGGCCGTTGAAAAAATCGGCGCAGGCACCGACTCCCTCACGGTCGCGGTTCAGTTTCGTGGACTGGGGGCGCGGAGTTCGATGACGAATTGTTGAATCTCGCGGCGTTCGCGCTCTGCTTGTTCCGAGGATTCCTTGACCAACTGGTGGTGGATCTCGAACTCTTTTTGAGCTTTCAGATTCTCGCCGGTTCGAGCGTAGACTTGGGCTAACCGATAATGGGCCTCTTCCATTCGCGGATCGATTGCGCTGGCTTTATCGAAAGCGGCGATGGCCTGGGGGAAATCCTTGCGCGCGGAATAGATGATTCCGAGCTGGAGGTGTGCGTCCGCGATGGTCGGGTCCAGTTGAAGCGCTTTCTCCAATAACGCCTCCGCTGGCTGTGCGTCGCCTTTCTTTTTCCAAAGACTGGCGGCGTAGTAGAAATTGGCCCAGGCGTTGGCGGGTTCGAGCTTGGCGAATCGGGCCATTCTTTCGAGATACCCATCGGATTCCGTGATCGCGCTGCTCTGCACCTTGGCTAGAAACAGGTACGGGCTGGGATCGGTGGGGTTAAGGTCTGAGGCTTCGAAAAATCGCTGGGCGGCCTGATTGTAGGAGCCGCTCGCGTAATAAGCGACGGCGACGCCCAGGAGCATCCGCGTGGATCTTGGAAATAGCCGATTGCCTCTGGTGAAAACTTCGATAGCAGGTCCGGTGGCGCGGTGGGCCAGGAGCTCCGCACCCCAGTCAAAGAGATTTCGCTCGCTCGGCTCTTGTTCCGCCGCACGCTGATATTCGCGAGCCGCCGCGAGCGCATCTCCGGGTGGTTCCTTGACGTCGCCCAGTGAGGCTGTCGCTTTGGTCAGCGCTTCGGAAGATCGCAAAATCGCGTCGGAGCCGTGACCTCCTCGACTGGTGCTGTCGGTAACGCCGGCCACGATGAACGTGGGCTGGTC
>CABEDY010000058.1_pt1 | contig 35109 bp, 30 predicted proteins | sample 3423171 | NCBI WGS metagenome assembly CABEDY01 (sample SAMEA5534333, study PRJEB31848) | metagenome | biome: tundra; feature: field; material: soil | place: USA | collected 2013-05 | depth 0.15 m | reverse complement strand
TGCGGGACTATATTGACCGCGAAACGCAGTTGAACATTGACGCCGGAATGCCGCCGGACGAAGCCTGTTTCGCGGCGCAACGCAAATTGGGTAGTGCGTCCCTGGTAAAAGAAGATACGCGCGAGGCGTGGGGCTGGGGATGGGCGGAGCGCCTCTGGCAGGATCTGCGGTATGGCTCGAGGATGCTACTCAAGAATCCTGGGTTTACGTTGATCGCCGTGATTTCGCTCGCCATCGGCATCGGCGCCAATTCTGCGATGTTCAGTTTGGCGGACGCGCTGATCCTGCGGCCTCTGCCGGTATCGCATCCAAGCGAAGTGGTGACGCTGGGCTTCAATGCCTCCGTGAGCGGTTTCGGTTCCATCGTTGCTTCCTATCGCGACTATCTCGATTTTCGAAATGCCAGCAAGAGCTACGACGGCTTGGTGGCATTCACCAATTATTCATTCGGATTCAGCAAGGGACCGGACACCGTATCGCAAATGAAGATGGGCATGCTGGTGACCGGCAATTTCTTCCGCGTGCTCGGCGTGGAACCCGAGCGCGGGCGTGCGTTCCGCGATGACGAGGACCAGGTGCCCGGACGGGACGCAGTGGTGATTCTTGGCCACGATTTATGGGAAAAGGATTTCGGCGCGGACCCTTCCATCCTGGGCCGCAAGGTCCGCCTGAGCGGCATTGATTTCACTGTGATCGGTGTGGCGCCCGAGCGCTTCACGGGCCTGGACCTATATTTCCGGCCGTCGTTCTTTGTCCCGGTTGCCATGTGGCCGAGGTTTGTGACCAATCCAAAAGACCGGCCACTCGAGGCACGCGACTATCGCGCGCTGAGCGTCAAGGGACGCTTGAAACCGGGAGTAACGGTGGCGCACGCCCAGGCCGAGCTAGTGGGTATCGCCAAAGCCCTGGAGCGAGCCTATCCGGACACCAACAAGAATCGTAGCGTAGCGGTTCGCACCGAGCTGCAGAAGAGGCTGGAGCAATCGCCGCCGGACGCGGAAATAGCCGCCATGCTAATCCTGCTGGCGATGGCCGTGCTGCTGGTGGCCTGTGCCAATGTCGCTGGCCTACTGCTAAGCCGGGCGCCGGTGCGGGCGCGAGAGATGGCATTGCGGCTCGCGATCGGCGCCGGACGTCCGCGGTTGATCCGCCAGTTGCTGACGGAGAGTTTATTGCTGGCCATTGCGGGCGGATTGTTGGGTCTCGCGGTGGGATATGCGGGCGTGGATTTCCTCAGCCGATTGCAGCCTCCCACGGATTCACCGATTCAGATGTCCATCCAGCTCGACCAGCGGGCGCTGCTCTTCAGTCTGACCGTGTCGTTGCTAAGCGCGATCTTTTTTGGCCTGGCGCCGGCGCTCCAAACCACGCGCACCGATGTAATCAGTGCTCTCAGGACCGCGGGCGCGGAAACTCCACACCGGCGCCGCCTGATCGGCCGCAATGCGCTGGTGGTTGGACAGGTGGCGCTCTCTCTGGTGCTGCTAATGGTGTCCACCTTCATTTATCGAGGCTTCCAGCAGACACTTGGCGCCGGTCCCGGATTCCGCACCGATCATTTGCTGATGATGAGCTTCGATCCCACTCTGGTTCGCTACACCGAGGCGCAGACACAGCAGTTCTTCCGTCAAGTTGTCGAACGGGCACGATCCGTGCCTAGAGTGAAATCCGCGACGCTGGCTTCCGCGGCGCCCATGGAACCGAACAATATGAGTTCAATGAGTGTTCTGCCAGAGGGCTATCAGATTCCGAAAGACCAGCAGAGTGCCGCGGTGTTCGGGAGTATGGTGGACGAGAATTTTTTCGACACCATGGAGATGCGCATCATGCGTGGACGCGGATTTCGCGCGGCCGATACCGCTAGTGCGCCGCTGGTTGCGGTGGTGAACGAGCAACTAGCGAAACGCTACTGGCCCGGCCGCGATCCGATCGGCAAGCGCTTCCATCTGGACTCGGCCGATGCTCCGTGGGTAGAGATTGTCGGTGTGGCGAAGACCACAAAATATCTCTGGATCGCCGAGGCCCCCGTCGAGTTTCTCTATCTTCCGCTGGCGCAACACCCGCGGTCCCGGATGACATTGTTGGCCCAGTCCTCGGGCGACGCCGCCAGCCTAGCGGAGCCTTTGCGTCAAGTGGTCCGCGAGTTGGACGCCAACCAACCCGTTTACGAGGTGCGCACATTTGACGATTTCTACCGGTACAAGGCCGTGGGCCAACCGAACGTGATTATTCGAACCGTAGGGGCGATGGGGCTCATGGGCCTGGTGCTAGCGATGGTGGGGTTGTACGGTTTGGTGGCGTATGCAGCCACTCGCCGGAGCCGGGAAATCGGAATCCGAATGGCCATCGGCGCCGCGCGCGGCACGGTGTTGCGAATGGTGCTCAAACAAGGTCTGGTGCTGGCGCTGATCGGGATCGGAATTGGATTAGCAGCCAGCATCGGCGCGGAACGCTTGTTGGACGCGATATTCGAAAACGCTGGAACGGACTTCGTCACCTATCTGCTGGTGGCGCCGGCTCTGCTTGCAATCACTGCCCTAGCTGTGTACATCCCCGCGCGGCGTGCGTCGCGGATAGATCCAATGCGAGTACTGAGGTATGAATAAAGCCCGGTTCATCGGTTCATCGATGTGGCGCACGCACTTCTGCGTGCCGCGTTCACACTCGTGTGAACGCTTTGAATCTCTTCCACGCAATTGTGTTCGCAGGAGTGCGAACACGGCACGCAGAGTGCGTGCGCCACAGTTTGAATAACCGAACAACCGCCGCGCGCACAAGCAAGCGGCGATTATTTGCCCTCGAGAATAAAGGTAGGCGCCACACCCGACACCGTCGAGAATCCCGACGGACCCACCGCCGTCAGCCAGCTCGAGCAACCCTGCACCTTGCCGAGATAGGAATGTGGATGCACATCCACCCGCATCTTCTGCATCTCCAGATGGCCGTATTGCAGCAGCGGGAAGGTGTCCACCACCGGCTCCATTGCTTCCTGCACCACGTAAGGATTGCGCAGCGCGGTCTTCAGCGCTTTCTCCCAGCCTGCATCGTCGGTCTCTGAACCGCGGAAGGAGTGCTGATCCACACCGTCATCATTGGGGCGCAACACCAGCTTGTTGCGATTGTGAAGAATGAACTCCGGCAGATCGATGGTCCGGTTATGATACTTCGTCTTGGTTTCGTGCACCACGCGTGTCCAGGGAACAAACTCGCGGATGGCGTGCCGTTCCGCGGCCGGGAAACCGGCCGTGATGGATTCGTCGGTCAGCAAATCGAAGATGGCCTTCTTCTGAGCCAGCTCCGATCGGAAATTGTTCACCACGCACACCGCGCGATCGCGATAAGCGCGCAGCAACGGATGCGTCAGATCGAACCGGATCAGAAACTCCTGCACTTTGATGCGGCGGAACACCAGGTCGATGGCGAAATCGCCGCGCCGCAGCACATCGTTCCGATATTCGATCTGATCGGGAGAAACCACTTCCACCTGCAATCCTTCCTTGCGGAAAAGATCGGCGATCAGCGCGTTCTCGCCCGATTCAGTAGTCTGAAATGGCTGCCGGAATTCCAGAATCGCGATGTTCGGTTTCTTGCTTTTGCCGCCCCATTCCTTGTAGGCCTTGAGAATCGCTTGCAGCAGGTATTTCGTTCCCGGAAGTTTCTCCACGTGGTAGCGCTTGCGGAGCTGCTTCACGGGAGGCGCATCGTAGAACAGGTCGGATAGCGCCTCGCCATAGGCCACGCCCGTGGGTGTGTCCGGAATGTAACGTGCGAAACGCATCGTACCGTTGTTCAGATGCGTGTCAATTAAAGACGTCACCGTCAGCGACGCATAGCCCGGATCAACTGCAGCCAACATTTTTTCAGCCGGCAGCAATTCCATGCGCGCAAGCAGCGTTGGATTCCCGATGGCCAAATTCTCGATCCGCTCAATGGCGCTCGAGAACGACTCCACTGCCTTCACCAATCCGGTGTACTGCCTGCGCGTGATAAAATGCGGACGAAGAACTGGAGACACAGGTCTCCCACTCACGGCCAGATTGCGCGCCTTCATGCGTTCCTGGAGTTCGTGTGCCCAGGAAAGATCCTTATATTGATCGCCTTCGAGTATTTTGTGGTAGCGGGCTACTGCCTCGCTCAACTGCGTCATTTTTTCGTCCGAAGCTTCCTGGCATCAGTATCGCACGCTCACACGGCAAAAGTGAAGCAAGGCAATACCTTACACACTTATTTAGCCTTGTATTTTGTTGATGTTACAGAGAATTTTTAATGTTGCTACGAGTGTTGCTTCTTGGGTTCGTTTTGGCGGTTTGATACCAATCGTATGCGCTAAGCAGGATCTATTTACACTCTCCAGCAAACCGTTTATACTTGGCATAGTCTAACTATGCCAGAGAACAAAATGCGCGACGAAATCCCTCCCGGCACGCTCTACATGTTGATCCTGAAAACTCTGATGCGAGGCGGCGAACTGCACGGCTACGAGATTGCCAACTCCATTCAGCAGATTTCCGATGACATTCTGCAAGTGGAAGAAGGTTCGCTCTATCCCGCCTTGCAGCGAATGCTTCTGAAAGGCTGGGTCACCGCGGAATGGGGTGTAACCGCCGGGAATCGGCGGGCCCGCTACTATCGCCTCACTGCTGCGGGCAGAAAGCAGCTACAGACTGAGCTGGCGCAGTTCCAGCGAGTGAACGGCGCCATCCAAAGAATTTTGCAGACGACATAAAGATGTAAACCAGACGAGGGAAACAAATGGAATGGCTCAATGAACTCGGGCGGCGGTTGCGGCAACTTTTTCGCCGCAAACAATGGGAAGACGATCTGGCGGAAGAGATGCGCCTGCATCTGGATTTGCGCGCTGCCGACAAAGGGTCGGAAGCTCTCGCAAAACGCAAGTTCGGCAACGCCGCGCTGCTCCGCGAGGACAGCCGCGGCGTCTGGGGATGGGCTTTTTGGGATGCTCGCGCGCAGGACGTTCGCTACGCGCTGCGCACCCTCGCGGCCAATAAGGGATTTGCTGCTGCAGCCATTCTCTCGCTCACACTCGGCATAGGCGCGAACACTGCTATTTTCAGCATCGTCAACGCCGTCATGTTGCGGTCCCTTCCGGTGGAGGATCCGCATCGTCTGGTAGCGCTGCATGTCGGAAATGCCCCTGGCGATCGCCGCCGTGGGGCTGTTGTAACCAACCCGATTTGGGAAGCAGTGCGGGATTCTCAACAGGCTTTCTCCGGCGTGCTCGCCTACTCGCCCGATCGCTTCGATCTCGCCGCTGGAGGCGAGAGCCATTTCTCGAACGGTCTCTGGGTGAGCGGCGATTTCTTTCGCGTGCTTGGTGTTCCGGCTTTACGTGGGCGCGTATTCACAACCGATGACGACCGTCATGGCGGCGGCCGCTCAGGCCCTGTCGCCGTCGTAAGCTATGCCTTCTGGCAAGCCAATTTCGGCGGCGATTCCAATGTGCTCGGCAGGACCATCAGCCTGAACCGCCACAATTTTGAGATCATCGGAGTCACGCCTCCGTGGTTTCGCGGCTTGGTCGCGGATCAACCGTTTGATGTCGCCATCCCCATCGGCTGCGAACCTCTTCTGCACACCGACGAGAGCGCGCTGGGCCACCGGTCTTGGTGGTGGCTGCGTATGATGGGCCGCCTCAAGCCTGAAGCCACGTTCGAACAAGCGCAGGCGCAGATGAACTCGCTGGCGCCGGAGATCAATCGCGCAACTGTGCCCACCGCTTGGGACGCTAAAGGACGTGAACGCTACCTGAAGCGCAGCTTCTGGCTGCAATCCGGCGCCGCGGGTATCTCTATCACGGGGTCAACGTACAAGACAGCGCTGTTTACGCTGATGTCGGTAGTCGGTCTCGTGCTCCTGATCGCTTGCCTCAATATCGCCAACCTGCTTCTGGCGCGCGCCACGTCCCGCCAGCGCGAGATCTCTATTCGTCTTGCCATTGGCGCATCGCGTTCACGCGTAATCCGGCAATTGCTCACCGAAAGCCTCGTGCTTGCCTTGGTGGGCGCCGCCTGCGGTTTGCTCTTTTCTGCTTGGGGCGCGCGACTTCTGGTGCGCTTACTCTCCACCAAAACCAATCAGCTGGATATCAATCTTTCGCCCGATCTGCACGTGCTGGCCTTCACCGTGGCCATCGCTGTACTAACCGGTCTTCTCTTCGGACTGGTCCCTGCTCTTCGCGCCACAGGTATCGGTCCCAACCAGGCACTGAAGGAAAACGCACGTGGCGCCGTGCATGGTGGAGCGCGTTTCACGCTCGGAAACACGCTGGTCACCGGACAAGTGGCGTTATCGCTGATGCTCCTCACCGCCGCTGGACTGTTCCTCGGAACGATGCGCAATTTCCTGAAACTGGACCCCGGCTTCAATCCTCACAACGTGCTGGTAGTGCAAGCTGCGGTGCCGGCGGACCGGATTCAACAAAAGCTCCGCGCTCCGCTGTTTAGCAAGATCCTTTCCGATCTCCGTCGTCTTCCTAACGTTCGTTCGGCGGCCAGCTCCACGATAGCTCCCGTCGGCCACTATTTTTGGAATCAGGACTCGCATCCGGAAGGCTACCAGCCGCAGCCGATCGAAGACGATACGTTGGTTAATCTCAATCGGGTGTCACCCGGCTACTTTCGGACTATGCAAACGCCTCTGCTCATGGGGCGCGATTTCTCGGATGGCGACACGCTCGCCTCGCCACAGGCGATGATCGTCGGCGAGGAAACGGCTCGTCACTTTTGGGCGAATCAAAATCCAATCGGCAAAACCATCACCATGGACGGCCCTGGCAAAAACAATTCCTACCAGGTTATTGGTGTCGTGAAGGATGCGAAGTACGCAGAGCTCAACGAGCCGCTTCTCAAAACCGGCTTTGTCGCCTCCACGCAGGACGCCGAGCCCGGCCCCGACCTACTCTTCGAAATCCGGTTTGACGGCCCCGTGGACGCGCTGGTAGCGGCCGTACGCCCGGCGATCGCGGCGGTCAACAAAGAGGCCGCTCTGGAAATCCGCACACTGGACGCACAAATCAGCGACTCGCTGGTGCAACCGCGTTTAGTCGCGCTGCTTTCTTCCTTCTTCGGAATGCTGGCTCTTCTGCTCGCCACCATCGGACTCTACGGCGTCATCTCCTACGCCGCTGCGCGCCGCCGTGGAGAGATTGGTATTCGCATGGCGCTGGGTGCGGCCGAAGGCGCGGTGACGTGGTTGATCCTGCGCGACGTCGCGTTCATACTGGCCATCGGAACGGGTCTAGGCGTTGCGGTCTCGCTGGTTGCCGGCCGTTTCATAAAAAGCTTGCTCTTCGGCCTGGAAGCCACCAATCCCGCAACGCTGGCGCTGGCTGCTGGAGTCTTGTGCGTATCCGCCATCTTTGCCGCCTATCTTCCCGCACGCCGTGCCGCGAAAATGGACCCCATGACCGCGCTTCGCGAAGAATAGCACGTGCGCTGGAATCGAAGCTGACGGCGCAGTAGGGCAAACGGCACCGGCTCCCTTACGGTCGCGGTTCGGTAACGCGGCTGATTAACTTTTCGATAGAGGGGACGATGGCGATCTCCACCTCTGCGTGGAGCTTTTTTGCTTGCTCCAAGAAGGCGCGTTGATCGGATAACCGACCATCCAGCGCTTCCAGACCGATCGTGGCCAGGCGGCTTAAGTCCTTCGATGCGGGAATATCTTCCATGAGCAAGAATGATTTTTCGAGGAGCGGCTCAAGCTTGGCGTCGTTATCGCGCCACAAAATCAGCCACGCGCGGATCTGAGGTCGATCCATCTTTTCCACTAATGCCGCGAAATCGCGGGCGGTTTTGCTTTTCGAGCGCGCGGCGTCCACCAGGCGATTGAGCGGGGTCTGCTGCGTATTGTTGGCTTCGTCACGAGCGTCTTGGTTCGCCGGTTGGACAACGTCGGCCAGGATTTTGAGAGAATCAATCGGTTGATCACCCGCCATCCGCCGCAGCATGGGCAGGTAGCTCGAAAGATGGGTGAGACCTGACCATTCCAACTTGCGGCTCACTGCATCCAGGCGGCGGTACATGGAGGCGATGTCTTTGGTCTCCTGCGGCGACCAGAACCGTTCGGCGATGGCGGCCGAGCGAGGCCAGATGCGCGAGTCGACGTTTTCAGGGCTTACGTACTCCGACCACATGCACACTTCGCCGCCCAGGATTCGCGATTTTTCGGCGGCGGTGAGCGCCGCTGTTTCCTGTTCGAGCGGATCCACCATGTAGAGCGTGGATGCCGACTCCATGTGATCCAGGTAGTAGCCGGCGGAGAGAATTCCCGAGTAGCCTTGGCGCGCGGCTTCAGCCAAAGGTTTCTGGCCTTGCCAGGACTGAATCACAATGTCCTTGGGCAGATCGGCGGCCAGCACCTCGTCCCAGCCCTCTGTTCGCTTGCCGTGTTTGGTGACGATTTGCTGGACGCGCTTGGTGAAATAAGCCTGCAGGTCGTGATTGTCCTTGATCTGATGCTCACGCATGAATGCCTGAATCTGCGCGTTTTTCTTCCACTGCTCTCCGTTTACTTCGTCGCCCCCGATGTGGAAGAACGCATCTGGAAATAGCGCAGCCATCTCGCCGATGAAACCGTCCAGGAATTCGTAGGTGGATTCGCGCGAGGGATCCATGGCGGGATCGAAGACGCCGAATTTTCGCTCGATCGCGTACGGGCCGGGGGCGCTCGCGAGCTCAGGATATCCGACGAACCAACTGGTGGCGTGACCGGGCATGTCGAATTCCGGAACCACGCGGATTCCTCGATCGCGCGCGTAGGCGATCACTTCGCGCACTTGATCCTGCGTGTAGTAGTTGCCATCCGAACCTTGCTCGTGCAGTTTTGGATAGCGCTTGCTTTCGATGCGGAAGCCTTGGTCGTCGGAGAGATGCCAATGGAAGACGTTGAGTTTGACCGCGGCCATGCCGTCCAGATTGCGCTTTACTACTTCGAGCGGCATCCAGTGGCGGGAGACATCCAGGTGCAGGCCGCGCCAGGGGAAGCGTGGTTGATCTTCAATGACCACGGAGGAAACAATGAAGCTCTTCGCGCCCGGTTCCACCAATTGCAGGAAGGTCTCCAGGCCACGCAGAATGCCGAGCGGATTCTTCGCGCTTAGCCGCGCCTGTTGCGGGGTCACTTCCAGGCGATAGCTTTCATCTTCGCCGAGTTTTTGTATTGATTCACCAGCGGAGTCGCAGCGGATTATGAGCCTTGCGTGCGTGGGGTCGCGAAAACCTTCGGTGAGTGGAAGGCCGGTTTGGAGAGCGAGTTGACGAATCAATCTTCCGGCTGCGGCCTGGACACGCGAATCGGGAGTGCCTATGAACGACGTGTTGAAGTTCTGGTCGATCGCGAGGCCACCGTCGCCCATCGAGATCTTCGCGGGCCACGGCATCAGGTTGGGTTGCGCGGGAAGCCACGCGGCCGCGCCCAGAAGGAGAATCCAGAGTTTTGTCATTTGTCGAGTTTTGCGGGCGCGAAGAATTCCATGGGCTGGAGCGATACAATCTTCCAATGCTTGCCTTGCTTGCGAAGCTCGGCATGGATTATCTCGCGGCGGGTGACGATGGGCCCCGCCTGCGACAGGCTGCGGACTTGGAGAAACCAGTCGAGATCCATTTTGTGTGCGGCGTCGTCGCCTTCGTCTTTAATGGGTTCGATGGAGCTAGAAATATCGGCCTGAGTCATCAAGGCGGTGACGTCGGTTTTCAGTTTGCCGTAGCCAGGCATATTTTTATCGAAGGCGCCCATGAATTCGGGAACGTTGGTGTCGCTGAGCGCAGCCGCCATGGCAGTGAACACGTCGATGATGTCGGCGTGAGTGTCGGCGAAGAGGCACGCAACGACGAGAATCGCGGCACACGCACACTTAAGTGGGGCGGACCCCCTGGTCCGCGCGGGTCCCCCTGGACCCGCCACCTCCAGCGTTGATGAATGCCAGCAGCAGGCCGACGAGGGCGTCGGCCGCGGACCAGGGGGTCCGCCCCACGTTTTCGAGAGTGCATGCCACAGGCTGCTACGTACGATAGCTCGCATTAATCTCAATGTACTTTTCCGTGAGGTCGCACGTCCAGAAGCGAGCCGTCGCCGTGCCTCGGCCATGCAGGACCAACCGTATCAGGCATTCTTTTTCATCCAGCTTTTTCTTGAGCTCCGATTCCGAGAAATCAGCGGCAACGCCTCCCTGACAAACCAGCATGCCCTGCAGATGAATGTCGACTTTTGATGGGTCGAAGGCCACGCCCGCATTTCCGGCCGCCGAGAGAATGCGTCCCCAATTCGGGTCCGATCCGGCGATGGCGGTTTTCACTAGAGGCGAGTTGGCGATCGTGCGCGCAAAGCGGTCGGCTGCATCCTCACTCGCGGCGCCGCTGATTTCGATGGTGATCAGCTTGCGGGCTCCCTCGCCATCGCGGACAATCTGTTTTGCCAGATCTTCCAAGACTTGCGACAGGGCTTCCTCAAACTTGATCAGCTCTTTATCGGTGGGCTCGATGCGGGAAGCGCCGTTTGCGAGAAGCAGGAGCGTGTCGTTGGTGGACGTATCGCCATCCACGCTGATGCGGTTATAACTGCGCTTCACGGAGACGCCCAGCATGGACGCAAGCAAGGGTGGCGGCAGAACGGCGTCCGTCATTACGAATCCCAGCGTAGTCGCCATTCTGGGATGGATCATGCCGGAGCCTTTGGTCATCCCGGCGATCCGAACCGCGCGCCGCCGGAGAGTCAGTTTCCGGTGCGCGACTTTCATCACCGTGTCGGTGGTCAGGATCGCGCGTGCGACATCATCGAAACGAGCCGGGGCCAGGCCCTGAATCAGTTTCGGCAAAGCGTTGGTGATGAGACTCGCTTCCAGCTCGACGCCGATCACGCCTGTGGAGGCTGGGAGAACCTGCGCGGCGGGGACACGCAGCTGTTTACCCACTGCGTCGCAGCAAGCCAATGCCACGCGGTCGCCTGTTCGCGTGGCGCAATTCGCGTTGCCCGCGTTGATCAGGACCGCACTCACCAGACCACGCGATTGTTCCAAATGGAAGCGAGCGATCCTCACTGGCGCCGCTTGCACACGGTTCTCGGTGAAGACGGCCGCGCCGGAAGCAGGCGAGTCTGAAACAATCAGCGCGAGATCGTCCTTCTTCTGCTTGCGAATTCCGGCAAACACGGATGAGTAGCGATAACCCAAGGGTAGATTCATAGCGCAAGACCTCCCGCCTGGTGCGCGGACGACGCCCGCGACGTCCTGCCGGTGATCGGCAGGGCGGGTCCTGGGGGACCCGCGCGGACCAGGGGGTCCGCCCCACCGGTTGATTCATTGCGTGACATCGAACCTCTCATTTTCATCCAGACGATGACCGTTCAGAAACGCCTCGGCCGGCATTCGCTTGCGCCCTTCAATCTGAACCTCAAGTAGCTCCAATGCGCTGCCCTCGCCACTCGACACGAGCAGTCGCTTCTTAAGCGGCGTCAGGCGGCCTGGTGCGCCTTCCCCAGGCTCATCAGCCACTCGAGCTTTCCAGATGTGGAAGATCTGGCCGCGAAAGTAGCTGTAGGCGCCTGGCCATGGGAGAAAACCGCGCGCGCGGTTGAAAATTTTACGAGCCGGCCAATTCCAATCCACCTCACCATCTTCTTTTTTCAGAATCGGCGCGAGTGACGCTTGCAAGTTGTCCTGCGCTTCTGGACGAATGGTTCCGGAGTCGATTCCCGCCAGGGTTTCGACCAGCAGATCCGCTCCCGCCTGTGCCATCCGTTGGCCCAGCTCGATGGCATTCTCTTCAGGGCCTATGGGTGTCTCCCATTTCAAGAGCATGTCGCCGGTGTCGAGACCTGCGTCGATACGCATGGTGGTGACACCCGAGCTCGCTTCGCCATTCGCAATGGCCCATTGAATAGGCGCGGCGCCGCGATATTTCGGAAGCAGCGACGCATGCACATTAATGATGCCGTGGCGTGGAATATCGATGATGGATTGCGGAATGATTTGACCGTAGCCGACCACCACCATGGCATCCGGCTGCATCTGTTTCAACTGCTCCACTGGCTCGGGCCGGCGTATGCGCTCCGGCTGGTGCACCGGGAGCGAAAACCGCAGCGCCGTTTCTTTCACGGGGGACGCGGCCAGTTCCCCGCCCCGGCCTTTCGGACGATCTGGTTGCGTGAACACAGCGAGTACGCGATGTCCGGCTTGGACGATTCGTTCCAGCGTGGGAACGGCGAAGGAGGGAGTGCCGAGGAAGACGAGTGTCATGTTAAGAGGCGTCGGCATGAGTGCCGACGCTGCACGCAGGAGTGCGTGCGCCACGATAAACTAAGCGGCATCAGGCAAGATACTAGCCCCATTCCCCAGCTTTCGCCAGCTTGCGCACCTTGCGACGAATCAGATCGCGCTTGAGCGCACTCACGTGCGTGATGTATAAACGGCCGTTGAGATGATCGATCTCATGCGCAAACGCCCTGGCCAGCAGATCTTCGCCCGTCATTTCAAAAGGCTCGCCCTTGACGTTCTGGGCGCACACGGTTACGGATTTGGCACGTCGCACTTGCTCACGAAAACCGGGAATGCTCAGGCAACCCTCTTCCGCCGTCTGTGTGCCTTCGCGGCGAATGATCTCCGGATTGATCAGAACCAACTTCTGCTGCGGATCTTCGGCCACCGACAGATCAATCACGGCGATGCGCTTTGAAATACCGATTTGAGGCGCAGCTAATCCCACACCCTTGGCCGCGTACATGGATTCGAACATGTCGTCGACCAGTTTGTGCAAGTCGGGAGTATCGAATTCCGTAATCTTTGCGGCTTGCGTTTCCAATACTGGTTCGCCGTACAACACTATCGCGTGCGTCATCAGAAATTCCGTACCTGCTCCATATAACTGGTGTAATTCCGCCGGGTTTCCTCCAGCGAGTCGCCTCCAAATTTTTCCAAAAACGCGTGCGCCAGGACGATGGCCACCATGGCTTCGCCGACGACGCCTGCCGCCGGAACCACGCAAATATCGCTGCGTTCGTAAGCGGCCAGCGCGGGTTCACGGGTCGCAAAATCCACCGATTCTAGGGGACGCCGCAGCGTCGAAATCGGTTTTAGAAATCCGCGGACCACCACATCCTGGCCGTTGGTCATCCCGCCTTCCAGGCCGCCAGCGCGGTTGGCGCCTCGAGTGAACTGCCGCTGTTCTCGATTGTACTTGATCGTGTCCTGCACCTCAGATCCGAAGGAGGCTGCGCCTTGGACGGCATGCCCGATCTCGACGCCCTTCACCGCTTGTATGGAAACCACGGCCTGCGCCAGCCGGCCATCCAGGCGTGAATCCCAGGTGATGTGCGAACCGAGGCCGGGTGGCACGTTATGCGCTACCACTTCAAAGACACCGCCCGCGGTGTCGCCGGTTTTGTAAGCCTGATCGACGAACATCTTCATGCGATGCTCGATGGCCGCGTCGACGCAGCCGAGCGTCACTTCCTGCTTCTGGCTGAGCTCCACCAGTTCCTGCCAGAAGACTTCGCGATCTAATCGTTCATTGCCGATGCCGACGACGTGGCTCAACACACCAATATCGAATTGCGCGAGGAAGGTCTTGGCCAATGCGCCGACCGCGACTCGGGCCGTGGTTTCTCGCGCGCTGGCGCGTTCCAGAATATAGCGGGCGTCGTGAAAGTTGTACTTAATTGATCCCGGCAGGTCGGCATGACCGGGGCGCGGGCGGGTCACCGGCTTGCGTTTGTCCTCGGCGCCATCGATGTCTTCCACAGGAAGCGCTTCGGTCCAGTTTTTCCAGTCGTTATTACGGAGGATGATGGCGATGGGCGATCCGATGGTCTGCGAGTGGCGGACGCCGGCGACAATCTCCACCTGATCCTTTTCGATTTTCATGCGGCCGCCGCGGCCATAGCCTTGCTGGCGGCGCCATAGCTCACGATTGATGGTTTCGAGTGAGATGGGAATGCCGGCCGGAAGCCCGGTCAGCGTTGCGACCAGGCACTCTCCGTGAGATTCACCGGCTGTTTCGAAGCGGAGCATGGGTATGGCGTTTGGCGAAAACTTCATGGTAGCGGAAAGAAGGCGGTTGCTGGTGACTGGTTTCTGGTTTCTGGTTTCTGGTTTCTGGTTTCTGGTTATTGGTGTATGGGTGGTAGGAGGCCGTAGACGTCTACTTCACGCTTCGTGCCTATGTAGACTTTGCCGTTCGCTACTGTCGGGATGTTGAAGCGTAGGCACAAGCCGGCGCGGTCGCGGGAGCTATTTTGCTCGCTGTTGTAGAGTTCGTGGGCGACGTTTGCCGCGTCATAGGCGTAGAGTTCTGCGTTGGTGTCGGGCGAGCGCCAGCCCTTCGATCGCAGCACCCAGACGATGCCGTTCAGTGACCCGTTCGCCGAGACCGTTGGCGTTGCGCCCGGATCGATGAACGTGGTGTTGCCCCGCGCCACTGGAAGGGAGGACAGTTGGCCATGTTCAACCGCAAAATCCTTGAGCACATCGTCGGCGGCGAAAATATAGACGTGCTGGTTCCAATAGGCGGGAGCGCTGTAAATTCCGCTGCCGATCCGCAGCACTTGGACGGCATGGCTATCATCGCCTGCGTGGTATTTCCCCATGCGGTCGCGATCGATCACGTACAGGCTGGCTCCTTTGCCACCCACCATCAGAAGATGCGGGTGGGGACCGGGCTGATCGGGTAGAAGCAGCGGACCGCCGGAGCCGATGTCGAGGTCATCCGAGTTCAACTCCTTCTGGTTGAAGGGAGTGAAAAAATCGCGCACCATCAGGCTGCCTTTTTCGATCGACAATTTAAGGACGCTGTCGCCGTAGTCGCGGCCACCGGAGTCGACATCGAATTTACCGTTGCCGGTGGCCAGGAAGACGTTGCCGTCCTTATCAGCGGCCGGACCGGTATCGCCCTGCCAGATTCCGCTCTCTTCGGCATCCGGCGAAGTATTCAGCACAGCGGTCTGCGCCAGTGTATGCGCGTCATATGCAATCACCCAACCGTGGTAGAGCGCGACATCGCAGGATGAAGCCCACGTCAGATACACCTGGCCGTTTGCAAGCAACAAGGATGCGCGGGGAAGCTCGCGCAGTGGATCGAAATCGATTTGCCCACCCGAACCACCGGCGCCGCGGCCTTTCACAGAGGCCTTGATCTCCACTGGTCCACCGAGTTTCTCAGCGCCCGTGGTGACAGCCAGCGCATGCAATCGTTGGACGTAGCGCGAGCCTTGGAGCACGCCTTGGCTTTCTTTGGTGCGAGCCAGGACAAACAGCGTTCCGGTTGCGCGATCGATGACCGGAGTAGGCGTGATCCCGATCTCCGGCCGGATGAACGGGCATTGCGCAGCCGACGCGGGAACCGGCCTGACGCTGTCTCCCGTGAGGAAACTCGCCTGCCAGAGCGGCGTGGAAGGTTGCCCATCGGCGTCAAACGCAAAGACGCTGTCGTGTTCGGTGGCTATGAAGACAACGTTGTGCTTGCCCTTGCCTGGAATTTCGACTCCCGGCAGGTACAACGGCTGAGCGTAGATGTCGCCATCCGCCTGCAGAGTGAACAGCTTTCCGAATCGGGCGGCGTCGACGTTCTGTGGAGTTAACGTTGTTTCGTTCAGGTTCGCACCGGTGCGGGCGTTGTCGTATTGCGACGTCGTCACTTGAGCGCAGATCGGCAGAATCAGTATCGCGGCTATGGGAAGTCGAGACAGAGCGGTCATTTTCAATATTAGACGGAGGGCCTGCTTTTTTGTTCCGGCCGGGACGCGCGGGCTACCGTTCCCGCGGCTTGTAGTCGGGCCAGCCGTATTCGGCGCCAATACTGAGCAGAATTTCTTGCGCCAGACTGATGCCTGCGCCACCGTGGCTGAAGCGCGGTGCTTGATCCGTTCCACTTAGCATCAGGCCTAAACCGACGCCATCCATCTGACGCGTCAGCATCTGATTAGTCATTTCGCGCCAGAGTACGCGATTGGAGCGCCCCTCCCTGGATTTCTGAATCTCGATAGCAAACTAAGCCAGGTTGGACGCGGTGGTCCACAATCCGGCAGCGGCCATCTCGGGATAAATATGCCATTTGGCCTGCACCGGCTCGCCGTTGGGCCGATAACCACTCGCGGCATTCTTGGCCCAGTCCGGAGGCAGCGGCTGCTGGTAGGTGCTATGTTGCATTCCGATCTTCTCCAGGACCGTGCTCTTGAGCAACTGCGGAAACGGATCGCCGGAGTATTGGCGGCTTCTTGCCGTCCAGGAAGTCGATCAGCGTAGGGAGCGGTTCATCCACCGCGTATCCGGGAAATTCTTTCCGCGTCATCCGGAAAATCTTGGTCGAGTGGCCGCCGCGTTGCGGCCTTTTCATCCGCGCCTGCGAGGCTTGCCTACGGATGCGGCGCTCCTCTGGGATGAGGCGACGCTTCGAAGCAGTGCGATCTTGAGGCTGACCACGGGTATGGCGGATTTAGATCTGGTGGCAAGAGCCGCATCAAGGCGAAGCGCGCCGACGGCCGGGAGAAAGATCTGCGGACGCTATCCGAATTGGAAAGCTTGGCTGGAAGCGGAAGAGCGCTAACACCCGCTCACATATAAATTCCGCCGTTCACATCCAAAACGTGTCCCGTAATATAACCCGCTTCTTCGCTCGCCAGGAACCGCACCGCGGCCGCCACGTCCTCAGGACGGCCAATGCGTTTGAGAGGGATGTTGGCTAGCATCTTGTCTTTCAGTTCCTCGGTGAGGCCTTGTGTCATGTCGGTTTCGACGAACCCCGGCGCAACGGCATTCACGGTGATATTGCGGCTGCCCATTTCCTGCGCGATCGACTTCGTAAGACCGATGAGCCCTGCTTTGGATGCAACGTAGTTCGCTTGCCCCGGATTGCCCATCTCGCCCACTACGGACGAAATGTTGATGATCCGGCCCCAGCGCTCGCGCATCATGCCGTGCAGCACCTGTTGGATCGCCAAGAACGCCCCGGTCAGGTTAGTGGCGATCACTGTGTCCCAATCCTCTTTCTTCATTCGAAGCGCAAGACCGTCCTTGGTGATGCCGGCATTGTTGACAAGAATCGCGATGGGTCCGAAATCCTTGGCAGTCTTCGCGATCGCTTCCTTGATGGATTCCGGATTGGCGAGGTCGAGCGAAACCGGGAAAGCCTCATGGCCTTGCGACCGGATCTCTTGGGCCAGCGTTTCAAGCTGTTCGATGTTCCGGGCGGCGACTGCCACTCGCGCGCCAGCCTGAGCCAGCGCCAGAGCGCACGCGCGTCCGATACCGCGGCTTGCGCCGGTGATGAATGCAGTTCGATTTGTCATGCGGCCTGACTTTCCATCATAGTAAAACCTGGGATCTTCCCTGAAAGAATCTGGCAAGTCGGAGACTTGCCCTACTTTATGGCATATAGCGACCTGCGCGAGTTCATCGCCGCGCTCGAAAAGAAACACGAGCTGCGGCGAATTTCGTTCGAAGTGGACCCTTATCTCGAGATCACCGAGTTTGCCGACCGGGCGGTGAAGAACGGAGGTCCAGCGCTGTTGTTCGAGAAGCCGAAGGGGAGCCACATTCCGGTGCTCATCAACAGTTTCGCCAGCGCGCGCAAGATGGAGATCGCGCTGGAAGTGGATTCGGTGGAAGAAGTGGCGCGCAGGATCTCAGAGTATCTGGAAATGCGAATGCCCGAGGGCCTGCTGGGAAAACTCAAGATGCTGCCCAAACTCGCCGAGATGGGAGCGTTCTTTCCGAAAGCCGTATCCGACGGGGCTTGCAAGGAAGTGATCCGCCACGAAAAGTTTTCGCTGAATGAATATCCCATCCTGCACTGCTGGCCACAGGATGGCGGGCGCTTCATCACGCTTCCGATGGTTTTCTCGAAAAATCCGGATAACGGCAAGCGCAACTGCGGCTGCTATCGGTTGCAGGTGTACGACGAGCGCACCACTGGTATGCACTGGCAAACTCACAAACAGGGCGCCGAGCATTACCGCCGGATGCTGAAGGAAGGCAAACATAAACGCATGGATGTTGCGGTGGCGATTGGTTCAGACCCAGCCACTATGTACTCGGCGATCCTGCCGCTGCCGCCCGATCTGGACGAAATGATGATCGCAGGATTCCTACGCGGCAAGCCGGTCGAAATGGTGAAGTGCGAGACTTCCGACTTGGAGGTTCCGGCCAATTCGGAAATCGTGTTGGAAGGCTATGTCGAGTTGGGCGAGTTGCGCACCGAGGGCCCCTTTGGCGATCACACTGGGTTCTATTCGCTAGAAGACGAGTATCCTGTGTTTCACGTCACCTGCATCACCGAGCGCAAGCATCCCATTTATGCGACCACAATCGTTGGCCCTCCGCCCATGGAAGATTTCTACATGGGCAAGGCCATCGAGCGCATCTTCTTGCCGCTGATGCGCCTGCAACTGCCCGAGATCCGCGACATCTCGATGCCGGCCGAAGGTATCTTCCACAATTTGATTCTGGTTTCCATTCGCAAGTCCTATCCGCTGCACGCGCGCAAAGTGATGCATGCCATCTGGGGTTTGGGACAAGCCATGTTCAGCAAGTGCATCGTGGTGGTGGACGAGGATGTGGATGTCCAGAATGTTCGGGAGGTGGCCTGGAAGGCGCTCAACAACATCGATCCGGAGCGCGACATTCAATTCGTCCTTGGCCCGGTGGATTCGCTCGATCATTCCAGCCGCCTGCCGAATTACGGCTCGAAGATGGGGATCGATGCGACCAAGAAATGGAAGGAAGAAGGTTTCGTTCGCCCGTGGCCGGACGTTATACGGATGCCGGACGATGTCAAACAGCGCGTGGATACGCTTTGGAAGAAAGCAGGGCTCTAAAGGCACTCCCAGAAGCCAAATGCTAAACTGGAAACACACGGCGGCTGTAGCTCAGTTGGTAGTAGCGCCAGATTGTGGTTCTGGATGTCGTGGGTTCAAATCCCACCAGCCGCCCCAGCCTTTTTTCAATCACTTACAGCCACCCTCCCCGCTTGGGGAACACTTCTGGTTGACATGTACGGCAGTTTGCCGTATGATAGTCGATGTCATGGCAGAAGAGACACAACAAACCACAGCCCGACTTGAAGCACGTTTACCGAACGACGTTCACGCGCTGCTGAAGCGCGCTGCGGAAATCGAAGGGCGCACCCTCACCGATTTTGTCGTATCGGCGGCGCGTGAAGCCGCTTGCCGGACCATCGAAGCGACCGAAATTATTCGGCTCTCCGTCGAGGACCAACGGCAAATCGCAGAAGCCCTTCTAAATCCGCCTGAGCCTACCCCTGCCCTGAAGAAAGCTTTTCGGCGGCGCCGTGAACTGCTCGACGTGGAATGACGTTTCCGTTTCGTCTGGAGCCGCTCGGCGGGGAACACGAGCGCTCATTGTTTCATTGCGGCGAAGACGCGCTTGATCACTATTTTCAGACGCAAGTAACCCAGGACATCCGACGCCATATCGCTAATTGCTTCGTGGCCGTCGAAGCTGTCACCAGCCATGTTGCCGCCTATTACACGATCTCGGCGGCGAGCATTCCCCTCGTTGACCTTCCCCCGGAAGAAACCAAGCGTTTGCCGCGTTATCCTACCGTGCCCGCTGTTCGCATCGGGCGGCTTGCCGTGGACCAGAGATTTCAAGGGCGTGGCTTGGGTGGGGCGCTCCTGGCCGATGCTGCTAGCCGAACGTTGAAGGCGGACGCCGCCGCTTTCACACTTCTGGTGGATGCCAAGAACGATCAGGCCGTCGCTTTCTACCAGCGCTTCGGATTTCGTGTCCTAGCCAGCCAGCCCCGAACATTATTCCTTCCTCTGGCGACCGCTCAGAAAGTTTTCCTTCAGAAAGACGCTCACTGAGCCGGACCGGCGCGGGTATTGCCGACCATTCAAGATTCGGCTCGGCACGAATCATAGAAGGATTCACACTCCACATTACGCAGCGCGGTTGCCCGACCAAAATATGATTTTGCACGGCCGGTCCGCGCGCTACAGATCCCGCAGGAGTTTACCCAGAATGGTTTCGACGAACGGGTACGGTTTGGCAGTCAGGGGTTCGGCTTCGATTGAGAAGAGTCCTTTGTATCCAACTTCTTTCGAAATCTGAATTGCCCTGGCCGAGTTGAACAGCTCCGGCATGTACTTGAAATGGCTGCTCCCAGCCATCGCGTACATGACGCGCAATCCAGCCTCCCGCGAGTCGTTATCCGGGAATGAACTAATATCGGGATTGGCCCAAATCCCGGTAGCCTTCATCGCTTCGACCTCCACGTCCCAGGTATGCGCACGGGGACGCGCGGGGACCGCACCCGCGCCAGCACTTGTCCCGGGTGGGTCGTCGCGGTTCTCCATGGTCACCGCGACGTTCTTCGTCTTGGCGTATGCGTTGATCTTCTTCAAGCTATCGATCGCCGTTAGGCGCACCCCGGGCGCGAGCGTGCCCTGGTTTATCATCACCCGCGGACAGCCAAGGGTCACCGCAAGGTCGATCCATCGTTTCGTCAAGTCAATCGTTTCCACCCGGACGATCGGATCCGCGGACGAAACGTTGAGCGGTCCGAACTCCAAGACCACCTGAGTCATCCGCGACTGGGCTTTCTTCAGCCGGTTTCGGAATTCTTCCAGGTAATCGGGCTCGGTTGAGCGAAAGTGATAATGCTGGATTTCCAGATTATGGATCCCATAGCGCTGGGCCATGATGTCAGGAAAATCGAGGATATCGAGGGTTCTACGCGGATCATCCGGATGCGCGTCGCTCTTGACGATTAGATTGAAACTGTAACTCATGATCGCGACGCGATCCATTTTGGCGCGATCCGCGCTCTGGCTCCACGCTCCCGCCGCGCTTGCGGCCAAACCCGAACTGACAAGAAACTCTCGACGTCTGATCATCTGGCGCCTCTCATAACGAACCCCGCCTTCCGGCTCATTACCTAAGAATTATCCAGCAGTTCGATAGGCGTGCGTCGAGCCTGTTCGCCAATCGAGACCGCCGATCGTCACGTCCTCGGACTGAGTTCCAATTCCCATCGATAAGCCCCTTCGGACCAATGCCGCACAAACGAAGCCCGGACCTCTTCTTCCGTCATCTCATCGCCCATGCGGACGATTCTGCTAAGACTGGCGTCCATGGCCGGAAGGTAAAACGTCTCTGGATCTTCTCGGTTACTTTTTGCGAGTGTAGTTCGGTCTGACATAACTACTCCTGATCGCACTTTACCAGAAAATTTCGTTCATAGAGTCAAGCCTGATAGCCACACGACGTGAGAGAACACTCTACGGAGACGCGGGCGGCCCGTACGCGGGATCGATGGTGTTGGACGGTACAGGTTCGATTCAAAACAGCCAATGCCAGATCAATGGCGCAGGTTCCTCGGCCACAGGCCGCGGGGACACACTGACGCTGACGCTCAACGTTTTCTTTTTCGAAAGTTTCGTTGGCAACCAGGCGGTGTACTCGGCCGCCCGGGACTCGGGCGGCAACAACAATACCGGCTGGCAGGCGCTGGGAACCTGGAGCGTGCAGTAGAAGAGAAGAAGCGCGCGCTCGAAAACCATCCTGTTCCGGGCGCCTGATATGGCGCATCATCGGTAGCTGCTTTGGCGGCGTGAAGTTGCGCAAATTTCTGGGACCACCAGTGGCCTAATTCCGGGATGCCTTCTATACGTCAAAGTGGATAGCTTCCGTGTTGCCGACAACGCACGAAGTGAAACCGGAAACAACGCTGTCGGTTGCACGATTACGCGGCGCCCAAACACCGCCTAAATCAGAAAGACTTCAAATCACCCACCATCCAGACGGCCCCTGTAATGAGGAAAGTCAAGCCGAATTCGGACCAGTTCAGATGGGATTCTGGATGAGCGATCAGGCGCGGAACCCAAACCAACGCGCCAAAGAGTGCCAGCATGAGGGTCATCAGGCGTATCGCAAGCCGCGCCTGGCGATTGATGAGAATGGAAATCGCCGCGAGCGCAAATGCGATCGTCGTGAGTATCGCCCAAAAAGTCTGATTTGGCGGAATCCACTTTGGAACCAAGTCAGCTGTCATAGGAAGATAGAGTATCTGACTCAGCGTAAATGAAATTGCGCAGACTCCGAGTCCAAGGCGCGCCACTCGGCCGAACGCTACCGCCCGTGCTGCATTTGCCTCGGTTGCAGCGTACAGGGCAATCGCACCACAGAGTGCGGAAAACTGTTCGAAGAAGCTCCCGTAATGCACATAGATGGTCGGTGCGGCAATGATGCCAGGGATGCAGGCCAGGGAGAAAAGCAAATAGATGATGCCGAGAACGATTGACGCCAAACGCACGGTCCTTGGGTACTGAATCCCAAACCCACCGGCAATCTGAACGATCATGAGACACCCGCCGATGATGGTTCCAAAAGGCAGGCTCCAGATCTGACGCAGGGTTTGCCAGGTGTCAGAGTCGTACCACATCAGTGCGATGACGCCGAACAGCACCGCCGACGCGCCAAAGACGATGCGCCCGTACAACGCTGTTTTCATACAAAGAAACAGTAACACCCTCGCACCGCAACTCGTGTTTTCCCGGATTGCGGTCGTATCAAGGCGCATGCGTCACTTACTTTTTCAAATTCGGCGTCTGGCGGAGAGTCGAGGGAGCTGCAACCGTTACCGGCTCTCAACGCAGAGGCCGCACTCACGTATACAGTAGTTCTTCCAGCGGTTTCGGAAACGGCTGCGAAAACCAGAAAGAATACTGAGTGGCACCATGTTTTCGATAGTGGTCCAAGCGATTGTTCGCCTCGGCAACTGTTGGAATGTGTCCTGCCTGAATCCACCACAGCGCATACGTAGGCTGGGTGGCCTTCTCGAACCACTCGGCGCGGCGTTTGAAGAATTCGAGATGATGCGATTTGTACACGTAGCCTCGCAACGATTCGATCGATTCCCAAACGGACATGTTTACCAATTCGAACGGATCTTCGGAATAGACGATATCCGTTGCGTTGCCGGAATCGGACTGCAGCCGCCAGACAAAACCCGGAGCGGCTTCCGCGAGCGCATTGATCGGATCGAGATTCGCTTTGAACCCGGCCATCACCGGCGAATCCATGGGGGCGAGAATGCGCCCGATGTTGACTTGAGCCAAGTGCATATTTCGTAGATTGCCACATTCGGAAGTTATCCACTTGGGGGTATCACGCCCGTTCGTTCCTTGTGGCTCGCGGACCAGCGCGTCCCACGCGCCGGATACGATCAACTCCGGCCTCGGCCGCATGTAAAATCTCTTCATGGTATTCACCAAGCGATTACGCGAGGGAGTTCGTCGCGGAGAAATCACTTGCGGTGTCCGAATATGGACGCGTCCTCATGTCAAAGTGGGCACCCGGTTCCGAGTGTGACACGATCCTGGTTTATAAAGAGACGCTATTGGCGGCCGTGATCGCTATTTTATTTCGTCACAACCACAAGCGTGATCGAAAACTAAATGCTGGCCCCAGCATAGGCGCTATAGGGCTCGGAATCGCTTCCTCAGAGTTATTCACCAGCCGGGCTTTTAGTGGGCCTGCGACGCTGAGAGTTTCAGGATATTGGGTAAATCCCGGTTGCCCTCGTGGCAGGCGTACTCAAAGGGCGGGTGTGACACCCGTGTCATGGCGAGTTCGCCCTTCCAGGGCTGCGTATAGGCCGTAGGATCCTCTACTTCAAAGCGGTAGAGAATGGTATTGGCGTCGAGCAAACTGAAGCGTTCCACAACGTGCATGTTGCGGTCCCAGCCATACATTCCCCCGGCGTCCCCGTAGAAGCCGCCGGCATCGTTGAAGTTGGTGGTATCCACCACGAGCGTAGCGCCTTCCCAGTGCCCCACGGAATCGCCCAGCCACTGCCTGATATTCGATGGCAGATGCGAGCGGCGATCGAGCCGGATGATTCTCGCATCGTGGACCATTTCCGCCTGTACCATGACCGCATCGCCGGTCTGGATGATTTGATAATTGCTGTTGTAGCGGTAGGGAATCATGGGCGGCACGGAGGTTGGAAAGAGCAGGCATCGATCCTGGAGCCCCATATCTATCGCCGCCGTCGGATTGTGAAGACGTTCCAAGCGATCCCGCTTGGCGGCGGCCGCGGAGGGCGTGAGGCTGGGAAGCAAGCCATTGGGAGGATCGGTGATGATGGAGGTCCGGAGGCTGGGCAGCATCAGCGAACCGGTCTCCAACCGGCTCAGCGGATCGTCATCCGCGCCGCCTGTCTGTCTTTGTAATTGGGCCGCTTGTTCCGGGGTGTAGAACGGTTGGTCCTTCAGCCGCGCGGGGCGCTCGAGAGGAATGGCGGTAGCGGAACTCCAGAAGCCGTCAAAGTCAGGACGTAGGCTCCCAGATCGCTGTGGTGTTTGCGCGACGACGCTCAGTGCTGTAGAAAAAGCCAGAGCCCAGAAGAAACGCGATGTGTTCCGGCGGCTGCTCGATTGTTTGGGATTCACACCCTATTATGCCGTGAGTGAAGCGCTTTTTTCGAGTGCCGCGTGCTGTGGGCTGGTTGCGAGGGCCCCGTTATGTCCGCATCCATTCCGGTTGCCGCAGCCGTGTCATTGCGAATTGAAGGCGGATGATGTGACCGGCCTTTTACGAGAGTAATCTCCCATAATGAGACTTCTGGACAAAGTTCGCTAAATCACTTCTCACCGTGATTCCGGCGCTATCTGTTCTCCGAGTGACGAAGCTAGACCCGAATCAAACGATGAGCGATGCCCTCTGGCACGAAGCTAGTTTTTGCGTCCCGATTCCTTCTGCAATCTATCCAGCAAGTCGGGCATGATCCATTTCCCGTAGCTCCACGCCTTGCGGACAACTACCCAGCCCTGGTCGTATCGCCGGTCCTCCGTGTAGAGTCCTGGGATGTGTCGCGGACGAAAAAGCGAGGGTTTCGTTGTATGACGAAAGCTTGCGTTTTCTAACCGTTCGACTGTACCCTGCTATATGCCTCAAAAACACGGCCTGGCTATGCGGCTCACGCAAATCCTGGTGCTGCTTCCCTTTGCAGCACTGGCTCAGAAAGGAATCGACCCGACATTCTTACGTGCCGATCTTCAAGCCGCATCTGAGCGGAAGACCGACATTACCACCGGCTCGTGCCACTACAAAGCCTTATTTGGTGATGGGGCCGCCAACGCGTCCGTACCCGTTGGCGTGGTGCGTTACGGCGAAGCCACGGTGGACCCAGGCGGCTTGTGCGGCGTTGTGAGTTATACCAATGAAGAGCAGGTATATGTAGTTTTGGGCGGGGCAGGCATCGTCCGCTACGCTAGCGGAAGCGTTCCTGTAAGGAAGGAGGATTTTCTCTATCTGCCTCCAACTGTTCCGCACGGTCTCCAGAACCATGCCGGTGAGCCACTTCACGTCATGATCATGGGGTTTCGAAGTTCATCCATCCCAAAAACCTCATCCATCCCAAAAACCTTGGCCGCGCTTCCGGACGTGGCCAATATAGAGGATGTCCCGCTTCAAGCGGTCGGTGGACATCCTTCATCAACGCGGTATCGTTTGCTGATGGGCGATGTTTACAGCAGGCGTGACCGCATCGCGGCTGCCCACACGCTAACAAGTCTCTTCCTTATGGAAATCGCGCCGGGTGGCACGAATCAACCGCATCATCACGAGCGCGAGGAAGAGATCTACTTGGTGCTCGAAGGGCGCGGAGAGATGGCTGCCGGAAGCGGCTTGGATGGAATCGAAGGGCGTTTTCCAGCCCAAACGGGCACTGCGTACTTCTTCCGGCTCAACTGCACGGTGGGCTATTACAGTGCACCGGGGGTGAGATCGCGAGTGCTCGCCGTCAGGAGCTGGTACCCCGGTATGGACTTACCGGGAATGGAGCATTGACACGGTGAGCCAACCTGCTGGCTCGGCCGATTCTCGCGCAGCGGCCAGGCGAATTCGCCGTGGCGGGGTCAGTTCGCGAGCGGAGGGCCGCCCGGCAGCACGATGGTACTTGATCCCGCCGGATAGGGCCGCCGCGTGGCCGTGAACTTCGCGTTGAGGTATTCGCCCATGTAGAGCGTACCGGAGAAGGCGTCGCCGGAACCTGTACCCGCAAAGATGAACGGTACCGAATCTCCGCTGCCGCGCTCGGCGCCGTTGCTGCGAAACTTCATCTGGCCGCCTTCGATGGTGCCTTGCACGTCGCGCAGGGAGAAGTCGCTCTTGTGCGAGCCGCTGACGCGGCCTCCGTCCTGCTGCAAGAACAGCACGTGCCGGCTCTTGCTGCTGAAGAATTCGACGTCGACGTCCCAGCGTCCGCTGAGATTCATTCCCGGTGCAGCCGGCTCGGGCCGCGGGCTGCGCTTTCTCGAGAGCACCTCGTAGATGCGGTCAGCCACCACCTTATCGTCGCCCGGCTGCATCATCCAGGCGGTTACGGAAAGCGAGGTCTTCCCGTTATCAGGCTCGCCCCTGTTCTGGGGGAAGCTTCCTCCGGCGAGTGCGATCCGGGGCTTGGTACGGGCCAGTTCTTCGGCTACTTCCTCGCCAATGACATGCAGCTTAGCCGAATCCCAAATGACTATCAGCGTCGGGCTGTGATTCGAAAGCCCGGTTGGCTCGCGAACCGTCGTCTCGATGCCATCAATGACCGATACGCGCTTAGAGATGGTGTCCAGATAGGCAAGCCACTTCTTCCATTCGGCATCATGATCGCGCTTTACCCAGGCTTCCACGGCCGCGAGAAGGCCCAACATTTCTTCACGCCCGACCTTGTTGTCGCGGCCCGGCCCATGATGGGGCGAACTGGCCTGCCAAGCCGACATGAGGAGATCTTTGCGTCCTAGCAGGAGTCCCGAGCACTGCGGACCGCGGATCGCCTTACCTCCGCTATAAGCCACCACCGTTGCGCCGCGCTGCAGGTGCACGTTGGGAATGGTCAGATTCTCGGCTGCCGCGTCCACCAGAACGGGAATGTCTCTCGGCTTGGCCAGCTTGGCCACATTCTCGAGCGAAAGGGGTCCCGAAACCGAGGGCCCGCCGGCAGTGAGGTAGACCATCGCGGTGCGAGGGCTGAGCGCATCGGCGAGTTCTTCCGCCGTGTCCACAACGATGATTTTGACGCCGACATTGCGCACAGCGTGATCGTAGACGCTGCGCGAACTACGCGGAATGACTACTTCGGTTTTGTCGAAGCCTGTGAGATCCGGAATGCGGATGAGCTTCTCAGGATTCCCGCCCGCGACACAGGCGGCGGTCACGTGTTTGAGCCCCGCTGCGCAACCGGCCGAGACCATGCCCCACTCGGCGCCGGTCAACTCGGCCAGGCGCCGTCCGACGCCTTCGGCCAGCTCGTCGTACTGCACGAAATACCGGGCCGCGTACTCCATTGCCGCGCGGGTCTCCGGGGTTTCGACAGATGCGCCGATGATGGTGAACGTGCCGCGGCAATTGATGACCGGTTCGACACCGATGGATTGGTAAATCTCCGGTCCGGGCGTGAGCGGGCCGGTGGTGGCGCCTTTGGCCGCCGCTGTACCCAACAGCACGGGCCATAACAGCGCATTTCCAATTTGGAAGAGCTCGCGGCGAGTTGCCCCGTCCGATTCTTTTTTCGCAGATACTCCAGATTCCTCGTTATCCATAAATCCTCCACATCCTTGCGGGAAGTCCCCACGCCAAAAAAGAATGTATCACGCCTGACCAACTTGCAAGCTATGGCAACTTCCAGGATTCGTCGAACAGGCCCGCATACTCGGCATCGGGATCGTCGGAGCCCGGCTGAACTTTGAAGATCGCGAAATCTCCATAGCGCGGCGTGGGGAAATCTCCGGCCCAGTCAGCCCAAGCGGCAGTCAGGCCGCTGTTGATCACGACGTAATGGTTTGGGCTCAGCGGGTTTGGATAGATCATGGCTGGTACCGATTCGGCGGCCGGAAAGCTCTTGTTGCCGAGCGCTACCGTTTCTTTGGTCCAGCGCAGCGGCGGCAGCTTGCCCTGGAGTTTCGCGATCCAACGATTGCTGCCTGGGTCGCCGAAAAGGACAACGTGATACTTCGTGAAATCGGCGGCCGTAACGTCCTGGTCGTCTTGGATGCGGATATGGCCCCGATATGCGAGCGTATACTGACGGTCGAACCGTTGGAGCATTCGCAGAGCTTGCTGATTCGCCGCCACGTTCCACGGGGTACCAGTGGGACGAACCACCAGGAACGGCTCCAGGAATGCATCATCGATCGGTCCTTGCAGCCCGTGCTTTTTGCGGATTCCCTTTTCGCGGCCACTGGCCAATTTCCAATGTTCGTTTGATTTCTCAAAGGTTATCTCGGGCGCGGACTTTACGCGTAGCTTCTGGCCATCGATGGTGATGGAGGTAGCGCGGTCGGTTTGGCGCAGAACGAGGCGCGTGAGATTCCGGGTAGTAATTTCGTATTGGCTTCGGTTGTCGGATCGCGTGGCATCCACTTCAGCGCGCTCGTAGTGCTTCTCCAGGCCGTCCACCGTCACCCAATAATCACGGTTGTAGCGTGTGGTGTAGGTCACAAATCGGACACGGTCGGGGACCTGGCGGCCCATCTTGATGCGATCGTACAGGTAAGCATTCAGAACCTTCCGGCTCTCCGGGTACATTTCGTGCCCGGTTTTCGGACCGATCAGAAACAGAATCGACGGTGCATCCATGGCCTTCAGAGAGAAAGTATCCCCCTCGAAGTGGATGCCTGCCTTGATCAACTCCTCCTTAGCGCTGTTGTGCTTCACGAGGTTCCGGTCATTCTCGCCGACATAAGAGGCAAACGGAACATCGTATGCGTTTAACGTCCACTCGTACATGTTGTCGAAGATCTTGCACATCGCCTGCTGATATGCCGGCAGCGTATTGAGGATCGGGATTCTATGCGATGTGTTGTCGCCGGCGCCGACCTCAACCGCGGCCCAGAGATCCGGCGAATGCAGAGACGTGTGCCACACGCCCGCGCCTCCCATCGAAAAACCGCGTAGCGTTACCCGTTCCGAATCGATCTTGTACGCCTTCTTGGCGAACGCTATCGCCTCGAAAACATCCGCTTCGCCAGGCCAGTGATAGGTATTCTTACCGCGTCCGAATAGATCTATCTGCAGCGTGCCGGGGAGATAGTCAACCTCGGCTCCTTCCCACGAACTGAGCGTCTCCACTTCGTAGAGGCGTGTGAAGCGCCCATGCAGAGCGACATCTAGAGGAAATGCCCGTATACCGTCATACGCGTCGGGAACGGTGACGCGCACCGGTTGCACCGAACCATCAATCGCGGAGCGGAAACCGCGAACGACGCGGCCTTTTTGGGTGATCCAAGGCGATTTGCCTGCTTTTAGTTGCGCCGCTCGTTCGATGCCTTGGTCCAGGACACTGAGAGTGTCTGCAACCGACGCCTGGCGAAAAAACTCCTCGGGATACGACATCTTCCAGCGCGCCGCCTCGGCATAGATCTCAACGTCCACCAGGAGGCCGTCATTAGCCTTCGTGGATCGAAGTTCGCGAATCTTCCCGTCCAATTGGTCGAGCTTCGCCTGAATTTGTTGTTTCTCGGTATCGGTCGGCCGGTACGGCGGCGCCGCCGGGTGAAAGCGGGTCCAAGGCAAATTTTCCGGGGCTCTTCCTGTCGGAGCGGCCGGAGCCGGGGAAGCTTGCCCCTGCGGTGTTTGTGAAAGCGCAGGAAGCGCCGCCAGTAGGGCGAGAATGACCCTGAATAATAAGCAAATGATGTACTCGTTCATTTTTTCGCTCCAGGACAGATGCCCACAATGTATAGCACGAGGAGTGGCAACTCAATGTTGTGAAGAGCGGAGTCGCCCTATGAGCACGCTTTCCGCTGCCCCTAGTCGCGGCTTGACACTGGCAAACTCCTTGGAAACGGCGTTCAAAAAGTTTGCCGGATTCCGCCCGAAGAGTCGGCTAGGGCCATGTGATCGGGTGGTGCTCCAGGCGAAACTTTGATAGGTCCCTAGCGCGTTTCTCGTTACTAATCGTTGAGCCTCTATGCCGTGCGTCGGCTATCGAAGGTTGTACCGCTACGCCGGCAGAAGACGGGCCGAGCGGTAACTATCGATCAAAGTGTCATAGAGCGCGATATACGAGCGGCTCCTCGCCATGAGCTGAGCGCCGTCGATAGCGGCGAAGATAGCGCGAGCCCGCGGTTCGCTCTCCTCGGAGCTGACCAGGTTTGCAGTGAATAGAACCTTGCTCAGCCACGCTACATTGACGTCGGCGAAGGCCTGGACCTCTTTTTTCACCGGGTCCGGGAGGTCTTCATATTCGGCAGCCATGAAGCTGCACATGCGATTGTCATTCTCAAGCGCCCAGCGAAACGTGTCGGGATATTGGCGCAGGCTTTGGGTCGGATCCGAGGATTCGGCCAACAGTGACTCCAAAGCAGCCGCTGAGTCTTCCCAATAACGTTTGGCTACCGCCGCAGCGAGACAAATGCTCGTGCTTTATATATACAGTTTATCTGTACAGATAGACTGTATATATGCCATACTGGTTCTATGAATGATCGGGTGAGTCCTTCTCAAGCCGAGCGCGTCCCTGCACTTGCAGCAGAGCTTCGGGCAATCTCTGGCAAACTCAAGCGGAAGCTGCGCGAACAGAGTGGGCAGAGCGATTTGAGGCCTTCGCAAGTCTCCGTTCTGCTCCGTATCGAGAAAGACGGTCCTGCGGCGGTATCGAGCTTGGCTCGAGCTGAGGGAATGCGTCCTCAGTCGATGAGCGCCATCATCACGTCGTTGCTGGAAGCCGGATTGGTGAGCGGCTCTCCGGACCCGAACGATAGACGGCAGACCTTGATGTCACTCTCCCGGAAATGCCAGAAGTTGCTCAAGGACGGTCGCGCCGCAAGGCAGGATTGGCTCACAACAACAATCCAGAAGAAGCTCTCCTCCCAGGAACAGGAAAGGCTTGCTTCTGCCGTCAACCTGCTCGCGCGCCTCATTGAAGACTGATGCCTTCGCGTACAACCACTCAACTCTCATTCAGATCCCTGTCGAGGAGAAGAACCTAATGCCCGTTACAACGCTTGATCCAAAAACCGCCCTTATTGTCGTTGATCTTCAGAAAGGCATTATCAACTCACCCTTTATCCATCCGGTCGCTGGCGTCATTGAGCGAACCTGCGCTTTGCTTAATGCCTTTCGTCAGCGTGATCTCCCGGTCGTTCTGGTCAATGTCGCTGGAGGTGCACCAGGTCGGACGGAGCAGCCGCGCCGTTTCTCGACGCTCCCCGAGGGATTCAGCGATCTGATTCCGGAGCTAGATCGCCAGGCCAGCGATATCGTGGTTACGAAGCGGACATGGGGCGCGTTTGCGAATACGGATCTAGAGGCGCAACTGAAGGCCAACGGGATAACGCAGGTTGTTGTCACAGGCGTAGCAACCGGAACCGGCGTCGAAGCCACTGCCCGACAGGCGTATGAGCAGGGATTCAACGTCACGCTTGCCCTCGATGCCATGACCGATGTGCGCCCCGAAGCGCACGAGTACAGCCTTCGAAGTGTCTTTCCCCGGCTCGGGGAAACGGGCTCAACCCTGGACATTCTTAACCTGCTGGCGACGAGGAGCGCATAACCATGACCTGGCTTCATCTTGTGTCGTACTTCCTTGGAGGAATTTTCCTGGCCAACGTCATTCCGCATCTTGTCAGCGGCATGATGGGACGGCCCTTCCAAACTCCCTTCGCAAAGCCTCCCGGAGAAGGTCTTTCCTCGTCTACGGTGAACGTTTTATGGGGCTTCTTCAACGCTGTCGTCGGCTACCTTCTCGTGGTGCGCGTTGGCAACTTTGATCTGAGATCGATAGGTGACGTTCTTGCTCTTGCGGTTGGCGCACTGCTGATCAGCCTCCAGTCGGCGCGGCATTTCGGCCAGTTTCATGGAGGCAATTTCCCGGAACGTTCATGAAGAATCCAGCGGCGGGTGCTTTCCGCGCTTTGAGCATCTTCAATTTTCGTGTGTGGTCAGCGGGCGCTCTGGTTTCCAACATCGGTACATGGATGCAACGCGTTGCTCAGGACTGGCTCGTCCTTACGCAACTCACACATCATGATGCCTCCGCTGTGGGAATCGTCATGGCGTTGCAGTTTGCACCGCAGCTTCTTTTGTTGCCTTGGACCGGATTTGCTGCAGATCATCTCAACCAACGCAAGCTCCTGATGGTCACCCAAGCGACGATGGGGGTGTTGGCGCTGTCTTTGGGAATCCTTACAATCGCGGGCAACGTCCGTCTTTGGCAGGTCTGTGTATTTGCGTTTTTGTTTGGCTCGGCGGCCGCATTGGATGCTCCCGTGCGCCAGACTTTCGTGACCGAGTTGGTGGGTGACGAGCACTTGCATAATGCAGTCGCGCTCAATTCGACATCGTTCAATGCCGGCCGTATGGTCGGTCCTGCAGTTGCCGGTCTCGTCATTGCGAAGGTGGGAACTGGTTGGGCGTTTGCGATCAACGGCCTATCATTCGCCGCGGTTTTGATTTCGATGTCACTGTTCCGCGTGTCCGAACTGTATCCAAACACGAGAGCTCGACGTACCGCCGGAGGATTTCTAGAAGGATTCCGCTACGTCTGGGGTCGCCAGGATCTCCGAGCAATTCTGGTCATGCTGTTTCTGATTGGGACCTTCGGACTCAACTTCCCGATCTTTACTTCGACGATGGCTGTCAACGTCTTCCACACCGATGCGCGCGGCTTCGGACTGCTGTCCTCCATCATGGCGATTGGCACCATCTCCGGAGCGCTGATCGCCGCAAGTCGCGACAAGCCAAAGTTCGGCTCGTTATTCGTCGGCTCAGCAGTCTTCGGGATCGGATGCACTTTCGGTGCGCTGGCCCCCGGTTACTGGTGGTTCGCCGCTGCTCTCGTGGTCATTGGTGTTGCGGCCTTGACACTTACCAACGCAACCAACAGTATGATGCAGCTCTCGACGGAGCCTGCCATGCGAGGCCGAGTCATGGCCCTTCGCCTCGCTGTCGCGCTTGGAGGTACGCCGATAGGAGCTCCGATCGTGGGTTGGGTCGCAAACCGTTTCGGTCCCCAGTGGGCACTGGGCGTAGGCGCGTCATCGGGGTTTGCCGCTGCCCTGGTTGCGATATATGTCCTGACGCGGCGAACCGGACTGAACGATGCCGACTTGGCTCGATGAGTTCAAGTCGGCGCTGACGGATTGATCTGAAGATTGGTACGCCACGTTGCGTCCCGGTAGTGCATTTGGGTGATTCGATCCCCTCCTCACGGGGGAGATTGGGACTGTGAAGTCGGCTAGGGCCATTGGGATGGGTGGTGCTCCAGGCGAAACTTTGATAGGTCCCTAGCGCGTTTCCCAGGAGTGATCCTGGCAAGTCGTGCAGAATCGAGCGGGACCACTGCGCCGGCACTTCATGACACTGATTGTTTCTCTTCAGCCCACCGGACCCTAATTGGTGTGCGCCCGGCTTGGGCCGTCGACGATTCCGTGACGGGCGCTTGGGTCTGAAATCAGGATATAAATAGCTAAGAGAGTCTCACGGGAGCCGTCGATGCTCTTCGCGGGGAACTGCATCTGGAGAACTCGAATGCTACGACACTGGACGACTTTGACGGCAGTCCCACTGGCTGGCCTGATCGCGATCGGCGCGATTTGCGCCCAAACCATCGAAAAGCCCAATTTGACCAAGCAGCCGACACTTTATGTGGTCGGCTACGCTCACCTGGACACGGAGTGGAGATGGGAATATCCCCAGGCCATCAGCGAATACATCCGCAAGACCATGGAGGATAATTTCAAGCTGTTCGACAAATATCCTCACTACATTTTCAATTTCAGCGGCGCCGACCGATATCGTTTCATGAAGGAGTACTTTCCCGCCGATTATGCGCGGGTCAAGAGCTACGTGGATGCGGGCCGCTGGTTTCCGGCCGGATCGTCTATGGAAGAGGGCGACGTGAACACTCCGAGTGCGGAGTCGATCATCCGCCAAATCCTGTACGGCAACAATTGGTTCCGGAAGGAATTCGGCAAGGCCAGCGCGGAATACATGCTGCCCGATTGCTTCGGATTTCCGGCTTCACTGCCGACCATTCTGGCGCACTCCGGCGTGAAGGGCTTCTCGACACAGAAGCTGGTGTGGGGATCTTCAGCCGATGGCGGCGGTCCGGAATCGCGGGAGAAGACGCCCGAAGGCACCCCATTCAATGTTGGTGTGTGGGTCGGCCCTGATGGCGAGAGCGTGCTGGCAGGATTGAACCCCGGCAGTTACTCGGGCGGCATCGACACCGACTTGAGCAAACCGCTTCCGGCCGCGCCTCCGGATGCCGAGCTGGAAGACGTTCAGAAGAAGCTCGCGCCACTCCGCGAGAAGCTTGAGCTGGCCGACCGAAATGGCCAGCCGTTCGATCCGAAAGATTTTCAGGAGTTCATCACGCTGAACAACAAGCGCGAGGGCCTGGCTAAGGTCCAGCAAGATCGTCAACAGGAACGATATCAGGACGACTGGGCCGCGCGCGTCATGGAGAACGGCAAGGTCAGCGGCGTGTTCACGGACTACCACTACTACGGCACGGGCGACATCGGCGGGGCGCCCGACGAGGATTCGGTGAAGCGGCTGGAAGCCATCGTCACGAAAGGGACCACGGAGCTTCCGCCGCAAGGGCGAGTCTTCATGGAGGGGCAGCCACATCCGGCGTGGCCCGCGGTAGAGGTGGGCAATGGGCCCGTCCACGTAATTTCATCCAACGCGGACCAGATGTTCCTCGACATTACTCCGGCTGAAGTAGCAGGACTTCCCCGATTCACGAGTGAAATGGAACTGACCAATCATTCGGCGGGATCGCTCACGTCGCAGGCCTACCAGAAGCGCTGGCTGCGCAAGGAGGAACTGCTGGCCGATGCCGCGGAGAAAGCCTCCATCGCCGCGGAATGGCTCCACGCCCGGCCGTATCCGCTGGGACGGCTGAATGATGCCTGGGCGTTGTTGATGGGCGGCCAGTTTCACGACACGGCTGCCGGCACTGCTACGCCCAAAGCCTATGAGTTCGCCTGGAACGACGACGTCATCGCGATGAATCAGTTTGCCGGCGTGCTGCAAAACGCATCGGAAGGCGTAGGCGCAGCATTGAATACCGACACCAGGGGCGTTCCCTTAGTGGTGTTCAATGCGCTCAACATCGCTCGGGAAGACGTGGTGGAGGC
>CABEDY010000056.1_pt1 | contig 35201 bp, 28 predicted proteins | sample 3423171 | NCBI WGS metagenome assembly CABEDY01 (sample SAMEA5534333, study PRJEB31848) | metagenome | biome: tundra; feature: field; material: soil | place: USA | collected 2013-05 | depth 0.15 m | reverse complement strand
CAATTCGAGCCGGGGAGGGCGCTGGAGGCAATCGAGCGCTACAAAATCCGCTATCTGCCTGTAGTTCCCACTATGTTGATGTACATGCTGCAGCATCCGGAGCGCGAGCGGCGTGACCTTTCCAGCCTGGTTCGCATCATCAGCGGGGGTGCGGCGCTGCCCGAGCCGCTTCGCCAGCAAGTGGAGCGAGTGTTCCGTTGCCGCATCGATCAGGGATATGGTTTGTCCGAATCCTGTTCTGTGGCCACCGGATACGAGATCGATCGGCCTTACCGTCCGGGCTCGGCCGGCGTTGCGACCCCGGGCGTCGAGATCCGCATCCTGGATGACCAAGGCCGTCCGGTTGCGGCGCGAAGTGCCGGAGAGATTTGTCTCGCCGGAGCGAATGTCACGGGCGGCTACTGGCGCGATCCCGACGCCACGAGCGGGCTGCTCAAAGACGGCTGGTTACATACCGGAGACATTGGTTTCTTGGACGAGGATGGATACCTGTTTATCACAGACCGGAAGAAAGACTTGATCATCAAAGGCGGGGAGAATATCTCGCCGCGGGAAATTGAGGAAGCGCTCTATCTTCATCCGGCGGTTGCGGAAGTCGCGGTGGTGGGTTTCCCGGATCCGGTTTATGGCGAGGAGATCTGCGCCGTGCTGCAGTTAAAGGCTGGTCTGGTGATCACCGAGCACGATCTACAGATACATGTGGCGCAATATGTAACGAAGTTCAAGATCCCCCGGCGAATGATCTTCCAGCCGATGCTTCCTAAGAACCTGAGCGGCAAGATTCTGAAGTATAAGCTGCGCGCTCAGTTGTTGAGCATGTGGTCGGGTTCGGTTTAGTTCATGAAAGCGATTGTTTACACACAGTACGGACCACCGGATGTGCTGCAGTTCAAGGACGTAGCAAAACCTGTTCCCAAGGACGATGAGGTCCTGATAAAGCTTTGCGCCGCATCTGTAAATATCCTGGACCTGGGCGTAATGGGAGGTTACACTCGCCTAATAAGCGGGGGGCTGCTCAAACCAAAACACACGGTCCTGGGCTCGGATATCGCGGGGCGAGTTGAAGCGGTTGGCAGACGTGTAACGCAGTTTCAGCCAGGCGACGAGGTGTTCGGGGCGAAGTTTTCAGCAGGCGGAGGGTTTGCCGAGTATGTGTGCGCTGTTGGAGATAAATTGGCACTGAAGCCAAGCAACATATCGTTTGAGGAGGCAGCAGCCGTGCCAATCGCGGCCATCACCGCCCTGCAGGGGCTTCGTGATCAAGGACGGATCCAGGCAGGCCAAAAGGTTCTGGTGGATGGCGCGTCTGGTGGCGTGGGTACATTTGCGCTCCAGATTGCCAAATCGTTCGGAGCGGAAGTCACGGCCGTGTGCAGCACCAGGAATGTGGACACGGCGCGACGGATTGGCGCGGACCATGTCATTGACTACACGCGAGAAGATTTCACGAAGAGCGGGCAGCGTTACGATCTGATTTTTGCTGCGAACGCCTATCATGCGATTTTCGATTACCGGCGGGCGCTGAGTCGGGACGGAATTTACGTCTGGGCCGGAGGCAAAGTGAGTCTCCAAGTGATGCTGCTGGGACCATTACTGTCACTAATTGGGCGTAAGAAGATTCGTTACTTTCTCACGAAGATAAAGAAGAAGGATTTGGATGTTATGAAGGATCTTCTGGAAACCGGGAAGGTTGTGCCCGTCATAGATCGACGTTATCCGTTAAGCGAGGTAGCTGAGGCTCTTCGTTATCTGGGAAAAGGACATGCGCAAGGGAAGGTCGTAATAACCGTGGCGGCGCCTTCCCTTTAGGGCATGGGCAAGTCGGAGACTTGCCCCACGAAAACACGACCTACTCCACCATATTCCGGCCCCACTGGAATCCGGGGCCGATTGAGAAGCGGACCTCATTATGGCCCGGCAGCAGATCACTCATCATGTTGTCGTGGACGAAGTCAGCTTGCACTCGAATGGAGAAATGCCGCGCAATATTGACTTCGAACCCGCCGCCGAATCCGTAATAGTAGGTCCAGTCCGTCTTCTTTCCGGAGGGCACTAATGCGGATATAATTCCAGCGGCAATCGGATCGCCGGGGTGAGGCGTCGCGACCACATGCAGGGCTCCCAGGTCTGGCCGGACGAAAAGCGTCACAGCCGAAAAGTGGCGATAGGAAATCTGCGGGCCGACGGCGTAGTTTTCTGTGCGCGTGTTGGTGGGCACGGACAGCCGATAGCCAGCGGGAATGAGGCCGGCAGTGGCCATTTGGCCAAACTCCGCGCCGAGCGTTTGCTGCAAGGAGGGAATTAGCATCGTCGGAGTAAGCGACGTACTGCCGTTACCGATGGTATAGTCGAAGCCTCCGGAAAGCCACGAAGTAAGTCGCACGCCGGTCTGCAGATTAAATCCTTGTTCATTAAGATTGATCATCGGCGTGGTCAGGTTCATGAAGCCGCCATACACGTCGTACCGTCCCACGTAGGTTTGCTGGCCAAAAACAGGCAGGGTCAGCAAGAGAAGTAAGGAAATGACAATTAAGATCGCACGCATTTATTTCTCCTTCCAATTAGTTGAATGTCTGTTACAACAGCAATCGATGTACCGTTACGCAGAGTCATTCCATTCCGTCCGCGCTGCTGGCTTTATATAACTCATGGCACGTTCGGTGACGGCACAAATGGTCAGGCTGGGATTCACGCCCAAGTTGGCTCCGAGCACAGAGCCATCGCAGATGTACATGTTCTTGTACCCAAAAACGCGATTCCGATGATCCACTACTCCATTCGCCGGCGAACCGGCCATCGAGCAACCGCCCAGGATGTGCGCAGTGCCGGGAATATCGAAGAGGATTTCCGTAACCATGCTCATAGGAACTCCGCCGATCGACTCCCCCAATCTCCGTGCAAATTCGTTGGCCTGCGGAATAAACGTCGGGATGCGCCGGCCTTGGCTTACCAGCACCTTCCGGAAAGGCCGGTACCACGGACGCCGGAGACGCATGTCGATATGGCCGTCCAGGGTCTGCATGCATAGCAGGATGATCGATTCGCGTGCCCAACCAAATGGCTGCAGACACCGAACGGTCCTGAAGGGATGGCGTAGCATTGAGCCGGCGAGATTCGCTAGCCATAGCAGAATCCGACTCCAGCCCGGACGTCCACCGGTCAGTATTGTGCCCAGCAGCCCCATGGCATCGGAGCCTTTGGGGTAGCGGGTTGCTTCGATATGGGTGTGATCGTCGAGCTGGATTCCGGATCCGATGGCGATGCCTTTGGAGAGGTCCTCGCCGTAGCCGGGCGCCCGAACGCCAATTAACGATTCAGCATTCGTTCGCACGCGATTTCCGAGTTGATCGCTGAGCGCGGGCAACGAGCCGTTTTCTTTCAGGCGGAACAGAAGATCCATGCTGCCGAGCGCTGAGCATGCGAATATGACGCCGCGACAGGTAAACCGGCGGCGAGGCGCGCCGAGCCAACTGGTGGATTTCACCGTGCGAACTTCATAGCCCGCGCTTCCGTCCGCTTTTCCGTCGAGTGGCGCTGCGTCCACCACTCTGGTTTCGGCGAATACACTGGCGCCGTGTTTTTCGGCCAAGTAGAGATAGTTTTTGTCGAGGGTGTTCTTGGCGTTGTAGCGGCATCCTAGCATGCAGCCTCCGCAGCCGATGCAGGTTGCGCGCTCGGGACCCTCACCGCCGAAATACGGATCGGGGAAGGTCGCTCCACCCGGCTCTCCTTGCGGCGGCTCAAAAACGGCGACGTTGGTCCGATAGTAAGTCTGGCCCACTCCCGCCCGATCCGCTGCCTGCTTCAGTATCCGATCAGCCGGGCCCAGAATCCGGTTTTCGTTCACCCCCAGCATTCGCTCGGCGGTCGCATAATGAGCCGGCATCTGGGACTGCCAGTCCGCGAGACCGGCCCAGCTTCCGCTGCGCCAGACGGAACCCTTGGGCTGGAGCAACGTATTCGCGTAGGTAATGGATCCGCCACCCACAGCGCAACCGTGCAGAATCAGGACGTGGCGAAAGAGTTGGATATTGAAGAAGCCGCGCAGCCCAATCCGGGGCCGCCAGATCCAGCGCCGGAGAATCCAGCTCGAGCTGGGCAAGTTCTCCGGCGTCCAGCGGCGGCCCATCTCCATGACCGCAACACGGTACCCCTTCTCGGTCAATCGATGGGCCGCCACGCTGCCGCCGAAGCCGGACCCGATCACGATGAAATCGAAATCGCGGCTGGCGGCGAGGCTCATTTATGTTCAGAAGACTAGTTTCAAACCGAACTGGATCTGGCGGCCGGGAAACGCCGACGTGAATCCGAGCGGCGTATTGGGGCTCAGACTCTTATTTCCCTTCACGTCGAAGGGTCCGGTCACCAACAACGGATCGCTGGGCGAGAACTGATCGTTCACAGAACTGAAATTCGTGTGATTGAGCAAGTTGGTTGCTTCCGCAATGAAATCGAACTTGAGGCCCCGCTCGCGATTGATGAAAAACGACTTGGTGATGCGGGCGTCGAAGTCGTAGTAATCGGGACCGATGCCTGTGTCCCTGGAAACATACCAGGGCCGAGCGTAGAGCGAATCCCCCAGGGTGCCGTTCACCGCGCCTGGAACGCGGATGGTGAATGGCAGCCCGCTATGCATGTGCAGGATGGGCGAGAACGTCATGTCGGCGAGGATCCGGCTCCAGAATGGTTCGCCCGAGCCAGCCTTAAACGGCGTGTTGTACACCCCGTTCGCGACGAAGTTTTGCCCGATGTTGTATGCCGAGAGGCCCCGTTCCAGGTTCAAGCGGGTGGGGAAGAAGGATGCGAACTGGGAGTTGAAATCGGTAACGTCGTCGATGGCTTTGCTGTAAGTGTAGTTGACTTGCATTTGAAAATGACTGGTGTAGCGCTTGCTCAACGAAGCCGTCAGCCCGTTATATTCGGAATTGCCGATGGACGAATATGAGTTGCTTTGGATGATGGACGGATTGATGGGAACATACTGCGGTCCCCATACCGGATCGATCACGCCGGTTTCCCGGTAATTGGTTTCCTGATCCATCGGGAGATGAACGCCTTTGTATCTTTGAAATCCCACTTCCAATGACAGCGAATTGGTCAGTTGCCTGGCGATGCTCAAGCTCGACTGGATGGAATAGTTGTTCTTGTAGTTCGAAGCCAGATTGAAGACGACTCGACCGTCCGCGCCTGGTCCCACCGTGATGCCGAGCGCCTTCAGATCGGCCTGGGTTAGCTGTCCGAATGGAAGGATGCCTTGCTGGACGCCGAATCCGTAAATCACCGCGGAATTGATGCCGGGCGAAGTTACGGCGCTGAACACCTGGTTGATGTACTTGCCGCTGTCGTTCAGAAGATTCACCAGGTAAGGGATCTGGAAGTTGACCGGGGAAACGAATATTCCGCCGCCGGCGCGGATTACAGTTTTCTGATCGCCAAAGGGATCCCAGGCGAACCCCAGCCGGGGCGAGAAGTAGATGTTGTGCGGAACAGGCGCGGGCTCAGCGTCATAGTCCAGTCGAACGCCATAGTTCAAAGTGAACCTCGGCGTAATCTTCCATGAATCTTGAACAAACGCACCCAGGTAGTTCGCCCAAGAGCTCCACAACGGATTGTTGAACCCTTGGCGGTAATCCACCGGAACGCCGAGCGCGTACGACTGCAGCGCGCTGAGGTTGGTGGCGGGCGGTCCGGTCTGCGGATATCCGTGCTGGACATTGAATTCTGCGAGAGCTAATTGAGCATTCGCCGGCAATATCCCGATCAACGGGATGGCGCCCTCATAAAAATCGAACTCGCCGCCAAACCACAGATTGTTCTGCACTGTGTAATCCACAGGGCGGTAAGAAGCGCCCAGCTTGAATGTATGGCTCCCCTTCATCCAGGTGAGATTGTCCTCGAACTGATAGCGCTTCTGGTGCGAGCTGTAGGGAGACTGGTAGCTCTGGTTGAAAACTCCCAGATCGCCGATGGAAAGCTCCGTGGTACCGGGTGTCAGGGATGGGCTAGTCACGTTGTTGTACGGGACCACTTGCACCCTCAGTTGGTTGACCAGCGCTGGCGTGATGACCTTGTTCCAGGTTCCCAGGATTGCGACGTCCGTCAGTGAGGTGTAGCTGGCAGTGCTCGCGGAATAGAGATTGTTACCGCCGATATTGGTGTAGTGCCAGAACTCGGTCGAAAACCTGAAGGTAAGTGTGTCCTTGTTGTCCGGTTGATAATCGACTCGCGTAACCCAATCCTGACTCTTGTTCATGTCCGAGAAGACGCCGTTGTTTGGGGTGAGTAGCGTCACCACGCTGGGGAAATTCATCGGGTTCAAAGCTTGTTGGAAGAAGCCGGCCAAGCCTTGGAGCGCTGGAACGCCCGAGCTGGCCAGTTGGTTCACGTAATTGAGCTGAGCTGGATTTCCGTTTAGCCCTTGCGCTTCTGGTGTGCCCAGATAGGTGCGGAATTCAGGAGTATTCATGCGGCGATCCTCATAGGAGGTAAAAAAGAAAAGCTTGTCTTTTTTGATTGGACCGCCCAGCGTGCCCCCCGGCGAGAGATTCTGATTGAATGGTCTACCGGGGAAGGTATCGAAGTAGCTCTTCGCGGAAGTGTATTGATCGCGGAAAAACGCATAAGCGCTGCCATTAAACTGGTTCGCGCCGCTCTTTGTTACCACGTTTACGGCCGTGCCCGCGGTGAACCCAAACTCAGCCCCGAAGGCGTTCCGATTCACTTGAAACTCCTGCACCGATTCCACGCTGATGTTGGCGGTGCGCAGTTGTCCCGAGCCAAATTCATTCTCTCCGCCGTCGATGGTCACCAGGTTGTTGCGCCCATTGCTGCCGCCGATAGAAAAGCCCGAAGTGAGAAAGCCGGTGTAACCAGGATTCTGTGCGCGAGGCGCATCCGAGCTCGAGACGCCCGGCAGCGTGAACACCGAATCAGTAAAGTTTCGCGTGAGATTCGGAAGGCTATCGATCACCTTGGTGCTTAACGTATTGGCCTGCTGTGTTTTTTCGGTTTCAATCAACGGAGCTTCGGCGGTTACGTTCAGGACGTCTTTCACCGAGCCGATCTTCAAGTGGACATCGTAGATCACACTTGCGCCGACGGAGAGCTCCAATCCAGTCGCAACCTCTTTCTCAAAGCCGTCCATTGCAACTTCGATCCGGTAGGATCCCGGTGGAAGCAGTGGGATTTGGTATGTGCCACCCTGATCCGTCACGGCCTTTTGGGTGATACCCCGGTCAGTGTTCGTGACTGTTACGATGGCGCCGGGAACAGCGGCGGCTAGCGGATCGAGAACGATTCCTTTGAGTGTTGCGGAGGAAACATCAACTTGGCCTTGGACTGGCAGCGGCGCCAGTAACAGGACTAGGAGAAGAAGCACAAGCGTGGTGATTCTTTGGGACATAGTACAACCCTCCGCCGGAACAGTACCGGCGTTGTCGGCGAAATGTTTTTGGATCGGCTCCAGCCGGTAGTTCAGCTAGCCGTTAATGCTAAGAACCTCAGGATCTCTCCTGAGATTTGGGAGCGGAGGAGCACGTACGGTACCAAATTATTACAAAGTAAGTTCTCTGTAATATTAGGTGGGGAATGACTGGTCAGGAAAATTCGCGCAGCGCAACTGCGTGATAAGTGCGGCATATGCCCCATCTAAGGGTAGTGACTCTGCCTTAGACAAGTTCTCTTGCTTTCCGGATCAAAATGGCCCCCCAGTTGCCTCGGCAGCTTCGTTATGAAACCCGCCGTTGCGTTGCGCACCCCTGCGTCAAATCTCGCACACCTCGATTTCGACAACCTAGAGCGATTTGGCGTCTACACTCGGCTCCACTACGAAGGACGAAGCTACACCAACCTGGAAGAGTTGCGCGTGGCCGGTTCGCTGGCACGCGTTCTCAGAGACTACGGAGTGACACCGGGCGACCGTGTTTTAGTAATGATGCCGAACTCGCCCGAATTGACAGCGGCGTTTACGGCCATCTGGACCATCGGCGCCGCCATCGTTCCGGTGATTCCGCAATGGACTGCCGGAGAGGTAGCCGAGATTTTCCGGAATTCGAGCGCGAGCGTAGCACTGACGGTACCCCGGCTCGTTCCTCGTCTGGCTGAAGCCGCCGCTGCGGTCGGGAACGTGAAGCACCTGCTGGTATTCGGTGAAACCGAGCTTCGAGGGAGCGTGAACATTTCGCCGCTGATCGCTGAACTTCCACCCATCGAAACTCCCGTTGATCGGTCGACCACGGATCTTGCAATTCTTCTTTACACGTCGGGAACAACAGGCACGCCCAAGGGCGTGATGCTCACGCACGGAAACTTTCTGGCTGCTCTCGAAGGGGTCCTGCGCCAGAATCCGGAGCTGGGGCCAGGGCCCATGTTGCATCCTTTGCCGCTAACCCACGTGTACGGCGTGCTGATGCAATTTCTGGCGAATCGCTGGGGCATCTCCTCTGTGCTTCTGCCGCAATTTGATCCGAAGCGCGTTTTTGAAGCGATTGAGCGCTACCGCGTGCAGTACATGCCCGTTGTTCCCACCATGCTTGTGTATCTGTTGAACCATCCGGACCGTGCGCACTACGATCTCACAAGCTTGACCAGGATCACCAGCGGAGGTGCGGCTCTTCCGGAGCGCTTACGCTTGGATTTCGAGGAAGCCTTTCAATGCCGCATCCTCCAAGGGTACGGTCTCTCGGAGTCCGCCTCGGTGGCCACTTCCTATGAGTTGGAACAAGCCTACCGTCCCGGGTCGGCTGGGCTGGCCGTACCGGGCGTAGAGATCCGCATCGTGGATGATGAGGACCGCTCTTTGCCGGCGCGCGGCATCGGTGAGATCTGTCTAGCCGGGCCCAACATATCCGCTGGTTATTTCCGGGACCCCGAGGCAACCCGGCAGGCATTGCGCGACGGGTGGCTGCACACCGGTGACGTGGGTTATCTGGATGAGGAAGGCTACCTTTTCATCACGGACCGCAAGAAGGACCTGATCATAAAAGGAGGCGAGAACGTTTCTCCCCGCGAGATCGAGGAAGCGATTTATCTCGACCCAGCCGTGGCGGAAGCCGCGGTAGTGGGGGTTCCGCATGCGGTTTATGGAGAAGATATCTGGGCTGTAGTCCAGTTGAAGAGGGATGCCACGGCTAGCGAAGACGACATTCTCAAGCATCTGGCGAAGTATGTAGCCAAATTCAAACTGCCGTCTCGTGTTGTATTTATGGTCGCGCTCCCTTTGAATTCAACCGGAAAGATCCTGAAGCGGGCTGTTCGGGAGCAAGTTAAGGCATTAGGCCGCGAATGAACGCAGATGAACGCGAATAAAACAGCGGCGGCGAGGCGATCCCGTTCCCCAAAGCCGCCAAGCCACGAGACCGTTTCGGAACGCCGGTTGGGGAACTTGGGGATTCGGCAATCGTGATGCAGCGCACAATAGCAAATAGCGCTTGACAGAAATACGGCCTGGATCTATACTTTCTATGGATGCTGCATTGCAGCAATTGTAAGGAGGATGCTATGAAACATAATATTAAATCGGAGCCACCCGAGGCTCCCGCGCGGGCTGCCTCTCCGGTGGCTCTGTTTTCCGAGTGGGTACAGCAGGGAACTGAGAACTACTTCGCCGCTCAGCGGATTCTATTGGATCTGGTGATGCGGCAAAACGCAATGGCCATGAACACTTTGCGCGAGAGATTCGCTGGGGAGCGCCCCGTGGCGGCCGTGAGCGAATTCGCCGGCGAGGGAGTGTCCAATTTTATTGAGGCGCAAAAGATCCTGCTCAATCTGGCTGATCGCCAGAATGAGATCGTAATGAAGGGTTTGAAGGAAAGAGTGGGTCCAACATCTCCGGCGGCCGCGATGACGGATTTGCTGCGCCGCGGTGTGGAGAACTATATCCACCTGCAAAAGCACTTCCTGAACGTAGCGGACAAACAGACCGACGCGTGGGTGGAGGCGGCAAAAACCGGGAAGGCGTTTACCGGTAAGGGAGTAGCGGACATGGCGCGCGAGGGCATGGAATACTTCGCGGAGACCCAGAAAAAGTTCTTGGACGAAGTTGCCAAGGATACAGCCAAAGCAGCCGAACGCGCCAAACATGGCAATGGAGCCGAGAAGGAGGAGCCGACTAAGCTCACAGAGCTGGCTCGCGAGAGCACGGACGCGTTCATTGATGCCCAAAAGAAGCTGCTGGATACCGCTGGAAAGCAAGTGGAGCTCAATTTGAAGGGGGTCCGTAAGACTGCGGACGTCTATGCGCCACTGCCGGGCAAAGAGCTGGTGGACCTGACACGTCAAGGCGTGGAGAGCTTTGTCGCGGCTCAAAAGGCGCTCATCGACGTGATGACCAAGCCGAAGCATGAGGTTCCGCATCCGGTGGAGCACGACCGCGCGCACACTCACGCTCGCGCGAACTGATCGTTCTCGACTTCGAGGAATACGAGGAAGACAAGGAATTCGAGGCAGGGACACCCCCGGCGAAGGGGGCCTCGGATCCAACTTCCTCGTGTTCCTCGATTTTTTTTTGGTTCTGTGGGGCAAGTTGCTACCTTGCGCGCCCATTGTCGATCGGCGCAAACTGCGCGGGTTAACGGCCCAATGCCATATAGTTTCCCAAAGCTGGGGATCCAGATGCAGTCGTGGGGCAGACCCCAAGGTCTGCGCGGGTCCCCCTGGACCCGCTCTTGCCAACGGAATCAGCTTTCCTTCACAACCCGGCAAGCCGACGAGGGCGTCGGCTGCGGTCCAGGGGGACCGCCCCACTAAGAATGCAAATTGAGCAATCTTGGGAAAGCTAAGTGACATTTGGGATGGCATCCTGCCCCACAGCAGCGTGGCAGCCTGCGTGCTCTAAGTTCACACAAACCAGGAGTTGTGCCATGCCTATACATTCTGGCGACCGGTTGCCGCCCGAGGACGCTGCTTTCCTGTATCTGGAAAGCAAAGAAATGCCGCTCCACATCGGAAGTGTCTCTGTGCTGGATGGGGAGATCGGGCTTGAAGAGTATATCGAATTCATATCGTCCAAGCTGCCGCTGATTCGGCGCTATCGCCAGCGGTTGGTGATGCCTCCATTTCATGTTGGTCATCCTACCTGGCAAGACGATCCGGATTTCGACATTCGCAATCACATTCATCATGCGCACCTCAAGCGCGGCACCATGGCTGAGCTGCAGCGGCTGGCAGGGCGGATCTTCGGCCAGTTGATGGATCGCAATAAACCACTTTGGGACCTCACGCTGGTGGATGGATTGGGTGATGGCCGGAGCGCATTTATCTCCCGCGTTCACCATTGCCTGGTGGACGGAGTGTCCGGGGTGGGCATCATCAACGCGATGCTTTCTCCCACCCGGGAAACGGCGCCGACCTCTAAGCCTGAACCGTTCCAGGCGGAGCCAATGCCGGGCCCAGTCGAATCGCTCCTGGATGCGCTCGCTACTTCGCTATCTGATTCCGTCCAGCGGATTCTCTCGGCGCAAATGGCGGTTGTGAACGTAGCTGAGACGCTCATCAGCGACGATGTCTTAGGTAGCTGGAATCAATTCGCGGCGCTCGTGCCCGAACTCCTCGCTCCCGTAGAACGGCTCCCGTTTAATCAACCTGTCCGGGGTCCACGAAAGCTGGCCTGGGCCGAGCTCCCGATTTCCGAGGTCTGCGCTATCCGCAAAGCGCTGGGCGGGACTCTTAACGACGTGATCTTGACGGCGCTCACTATCGCTGTACGGCGCTATGCCGAGTTGCATGGTCAACCCATGCACAACCGCCTGCTGCGGCTGATGGTCCCGGTGAATTTGCGGCGCGACGAAAAACACCATGGTTTCGGGAACCGGGTTTCCGCTATGCCGGTGAACATCCCGCTCGATATCCACGATCCGGCCGAGCTGCTGAGTGCCGTTCGTCAACGGACCGAAGCGATGAAGAGCTCGCATGTAGCAGACTTGATCCAGTTAGCGAGCGTTTGGATGGGAATCACGCCCGTGCCTTTGCAAGCCATGCTGGGGCCGCTGGCCAGCTTGGTAACGGTACCGCTGTTCAACATGGTCTGCACCAACGTGCCGGGACCGCAGTATCCGCTCTACCTGCTTGGCCGCGAGATGTTGACCTTTCATCCGTACGTGCCGATCGGCGGCGACATGGGTGTTAACTGCGCGATTCAAAGCTACAACGGCAAGCTCTATTTCGGGCTCACCGCCGATAGCTCCGGGGCGCCGGACGTCCGCCGTCTGAGCGATTTTCTGGAGGAAGCTTTCGCCGAGTTGCGGCTGGCGGCTGGAAATCCGGCGCCTCAGCCGGAACCCGAATCTGCCAATGAGAAGGAGGTAGCGCCAAACTTGCCGGGCGCACCGGTCGCTTACGCTCGCGGCTCGGTGGCTGAGCCGCGACAGTGAGAGAGTCGTGAAAAAATCAGCGCAGGCACCGGCTCCCTCACGGTCGCGGTTCGGTTACCGAACCGCGAGCGTAAGCGACCGGTTGGGGTACTAGGATTACTCCAAGAGCGCTCGCTTTACAAGAGGGGTGATTGCGGTGTACAAAGGAGTGGGCCACGTAAACGCCCAAACATAGATGCCGGAGAAACCGACACAGCTTCGTCAGGATGATGCCGAAGCTTCAGTTCCTCTTTGGCAAGAGGCATTATTTGGCGTTGAGGTACTTTTGCTTCACGCTACGCCAGCCTATTACGGATTTGGCGTGCCACACGGCGATGCGTCCGGAGTTGTAATCATCCCCGGCTTCCTGGGAACCGACATGTATCTGATGGAGCTGTATGCCTGGTTGCGCCGCATCGGCTACCGGCCTTACTTCTCCGGCATCGGGCTGAATGCCGAGTGTCCCAATCTGCTCATCAGGCGTCATCTCAACGAGACCATAGATCGGGCGCTTCAGGAAACTGGCCGTCCAATCCATGTCATCGGACATAGTTTGGGCGGCATTATCGCAAGATCCGTGGCCGGTCAGCGCCCCGACGACGTGGCTTCGGTGATCACGCTCGGTTCACCCTTCAGAGGCACGGTAGCCCATTCTCGCGTTTTGAAAGCGGCTGAGATTGTGCGAAAGGGAATTCAGCTAAAGCACGGCAAAGGAGTGCTGCCGGATTGTTATACCGGGCGTTGCACTTGCCAGTTTCTGGATTCGCTGCGCCGCGACCTGCCTGCCGGCATCGCCGAAACCGCCATTTATACTCGCACCGATGGGGTGGTGGATTGGCGCTACTGCATCACCGAACACCCCGGGGTGGACTTTGAAGTTCCGGGAACTCACATCGGCCTGGCGTTTAATCCAGCCGTTTACGACATCATCGCCCGGCGTCTTCGAGCCGCGCGTCCACAATAAAACTTAAGCTGGATTGGCCCTTCACCTGCTCTCCGCGTAGGGCAAGTCTCCGACTTGCCAGCCTCGGAAAGGAACACTCATGGACGGCGCAGTGATACATGAACCAGCACGCATCCCACGCGATCGTGCGAACGACTACACGCATCAAATGGCGGCGACGCGGCGGGAATTCGTGTGCGAACATACTGGCGTGGAACTTTCGCATGTCGCGCAGTACTCGTTCGATCCATCGATGCTGCCCGGCAACATCGAGCAGTTCATCGGCGTGGCGCAAGTACCCATGGGTCTGGCGGGCCCACTGCGCGTAAATGGCGAACACGCGCAGGGCGACTTCTATGTTCCGCTGGCGACGAGTGAAGGAAGCCTGGTGGCCAGCTACAATCGCGGGATGCGACTGCTCGCGGAGTGCGGCGGCGTGAAGAGCACGGTGGTGGAGGAGAGCATGCAGAGGGCGCCCGTGTTCATTCTGAACGATGCCCTGGAGGCTCGGGATTTCGGCCGATGGGTCGGCGAGAATTTCGAAAAACTCAAAGAGGCCGCGGAAGCCACCACGCACTCAGGGCACCTGATCAACATCGGCCAATATCAGGTAGGTCCGTTGCGGTACCTGCGTTTCAACTACACGACCGGCGATGCAGCCGGCCAGAACATGACCGGCAAAGCTACCTTCGCCGCTTGTGAATGGATCAAGCAAAATTATTCTCGTGAATTGAAATACATCCTGTCGGGAGGCATCGACACCGACAAAAAGCATTCTCACATCAACATGCTTCTGACGCGCGGCAAGCGTGTGGTGGCCGAAGCGGTGATCCGCAAGGATCTGTTCAAGAGCCTGATGGGCGTGGATACCAAGGAGCTCTTCTGGTCGCGCCAGGTGCAGACCGCGGGAGCCTTTCTCGCCGGATCGTCCAGCATCGCGGCGCATGCTGCTAACGGACTCACGGCGCTGTTCATCGCAACGGGTCAGGATGTGGCCAACATCGCTGAGTCCCAGGCCGCCATCAGCTACTCGCAGCTTTTGGATAATGGCGATTACTATTGGTCCATCACGCTCACGTCGCTGATCGTCGCAACTTACGGAGGCGGCACGGGACTTGCGACGCAGAAACAATGCCTCGAAATGCTAGGCTGCTACGGCAACGGCAAAGCCAACAAGTTCGCCGAGATCTGCGCGGCGATGGTGCTGGCGGGCGAAACGTCGCTGGCGGGTGCGGTTCTACATGGCGATTGGGTGCAGGCTCACGAGAATCTCGGCCGTAACAGACCGTGATGATAATCTAAACGGATGCCATTCATCGAAAACCAGGGCGCCAAAATCCATTGGGACGAACAAGGGCAGGGCACTCCAGTCTTGCTGATCATGGGGCTGGGCTATCCCTCCCAAATGTGGCATCGCACGCGGCCGCTTCTGGCGGAGCGCTACCGCACCATCGCGCTCGATAATCGCGGCGTGGGGCGCAGCGATGTGCCGCCAGGGCCCTATCCGATCCTGGTGATGGCAGAAGATGCGGCTGCGGTATTAGACGCCGCGGGAATTGATAGCGCGCACGTCTACGGCATATCGATGGGCGGCATGATCGCGCAGGAGTTTGCGCTGCAATTCCCCCACCGCGTGCGCTCGCTGATTTTGGGCTGCACCGCAGCCGGAGGGCCGACGGCCGTACGCGCCGAACCGGAAGTTACACAGCTATTGATGTCACGCGGGCAAATGACGCCTGACGAAGCCGCGGAAGCCTCAATCCCGTTCATCTACGATAGCGGCACACCGCGTGCGCGAATCGATGAGGACCTAGCTGTTCGAAGGGACTGGTTTCCGCGTCCGGAAGCCTACATCAACCAGTTGATGGGGATTCTTGCTTGGGAGGCTTACAGCCGGCTGGACCGGATCGAAGCCCCCACGTTGGTAATCCACGGCGAGCGAGACCGCTTAGTTCCGCCAGGCAACGGTCAACTGATCGCCGCGCGCATTCCGAATGCGAAGCTGGTCCTTATTCCGCACGCAGGCCACATCTTTCCGACCGACCAGCCGGAAGCCGCGCATCGGCCAGTGTTGGAGTTTCTAAATTCCTTCAACTGATGCAGATTCCGCCATCCACCGGAATCACTACGCCGTTCACATACGCTCCCGCGCGCGACGCCAAATAGATCGCGACTCCGGCCATATCGGACGAATTGCCGATACGCCGCAACGGGCACGACTTCTCAATCTGTTTCTGATAGTGCTCCAACATCCACTTTGTCATCTGGCTGGGGAACGGTCCTGGCGCGATCGCGTTCACTGTGATGTTACGGCCGGCAAACTTCACCGCCAGGTCTCGCGTCATGTGATGTACGGCCGCTTTGCTGGCCGGATATGCGAAGGTTTCAAGAAACGGCGCCTTGATTCCGTCGATGGAGCCGACATTGATCACGCGCGCGGGATCTTCCGGCGTACCGGCCTTCTCAAGCAAGGGCAAAAGCTCGCGGGTCAGGAAAAAAGTCGACTTCACGTTAGTGTCGATTACCTTGTCCCATCCAGCTTCCGTATATTCCGCGATAGGCGCAAACCACACGGCGCCGGCATTGTTCACAAGAATGTGCAGCTTATTCTCGCCGGCTGCGATCTGCTGGGCCAAGTGCTTGCATCCGTCAAGTGTCGAAACATCCGCGGGAACTGAAACGCACTCGCCAACTTTCGATAGCTCAGCCGCGACTGCGTCGCAAACATCTTTCTTGCGGGACGAAATATAAACCTTCGCGCCCGATTCCAGAAATCCCCGGGCAATCATCAGCCCGATGCCGCGCGAGCCACCGGTGATCACCGCGGTCTTCCCTTTGATCGAGAACAACGATTCTACGTGGATTGCTTGGTTGGGTTCCATATTCCTCCGAGCATTCAGCTTACTTCTTCTTTCTCGGCTTGCGCTTGGGTGCGGCAGCTTTAAGTTGCTTCTCCAACTCCTCCAGACGCCGCCGCAATTCTTCGATTTCCTTCGGCTCTTCTGGTTTTGGTGGCGTGGGCGTGGGCGTGGATGGTGCAGCCGCCGCCCAGGGAAAGATCGGAACCGACCCAGGCGCCGCGCTGCCCAGGAACGGATTGCTGCGCCATAGATTCATGACCGCTTCTACGGGATTCGTCGCGGCGTGCTGTACTTCCTGGAACCGCGTTTGAAGCGATTCGCTGACCTTTTGATAAGCCTCCATGGCGTTTTTCAGATACCATTCTAGAAATTGGTGCCGCGCCGAATCGCTCGCCAGAACCAGTTGGCGCAGCAGCTCTAACGGCAGGCCCAGTTCGCGTCCCTTGGTTTCCTCAACGATGATTTGAGTCAAGACCGTCCGCGTGAGATCCTCATTCGTCTTGGCATCCACCACCTGCACCTCGCCGCCCTTGCGGACCATCTCGGCCACTTCTTCCAGGTTTATGTAGCGGCTATTGGTGGTATCGTAAAGCCTACGATTTTCGTATTTTTTGATGACGATTTTGGGTGGTTGACTCATAAATGTAATCCTAGTATACTCGATCAGATGCTGCGATGCAGCAAGAAGCGATCGGCTCAAAAATGTCGAATACCGGTGCAGGTTCCTGGTCAATATTTGCCGATACGGTCCGTCAAGGCGTGGACACCTTCGCCGCCACCCAGAAAATGTTTCTGGATATTGCGGCGCAACAGAATACGATGTTGATGGGCTTCGTCCAGCAAAGCCTAGGCAACGGCGTTACGCCCGAAATAATTGACTTGGTTGGAAGAACTACGCAGACCTTTCTCCAATCGCAGACCATGATGCTGGACCTCGCCGTCGAGCAGACCCAGTTGGGTATTGGGTTGTTAAAGAGAATGGCCGGCAATTCAGCTGGTTCACTCAATACCGAGTTCTGGGACATGTTGGAGAAAGGCGCTATCACTTTTGCGGCGGCCAAAAAGCGGCTGTTGGAATATGGCGGCCAGCAGGCCGACGCCATGGTGAAAGCGGGCCGGGAAGGTAGCTCCGCAACCTCGAATCCGCTTTCGCAGATGGCGGGTTTGGCGCAACAGGCTGCACAAGCTCTCGCGCCCAAAGAACTTTTGGATCTGCTGACCAAGGCCCAGCAGCAGACGCAGCGGCTGTTCAAGGATCCGCCCTCCGGCGACCCCGCCGAGCATTTCCTGAACCTGGCGCGGCAGAGTTTCGAGGATTACATGGACTTGCAGCTCAAGCTCAGTGAGCAAGCCGCGCGTCTCATGGATGATTGGACCCGCGCGTGGCAGGCGGGCAACGCTTGGCAACCGTCGGTGACATTTGAGGATCTCGCGCGGCAAGGTGTAGAAGCATTCGTCAAAGCCCAGAGCGAGATTCAGGGATTCGCGTTCCGATCGTCAGGAGCAAACTGGAGCTAAACCATATGTCGACCACACCCAGAACATATCCGTGGGCATCCCAATTCGGCCCCAGTTCGGTGACTTTCCGGCTGATGCGCGCCGACGACAAGGACCTCTTCAAGACCTTCATCCGCTCGCTGCCGCCCGAGGACAATTTCTATCTTCTGGTGGACGTGCAGAAGGACGCGGCAATCGACAATTGGATGCATGGTATTGAATCCGGCGCAACGCTCAGCGTGATCGCGGTGGAAAATAATCAGATCGTTGGTTATTGCAACCTCCATACCAACGAGACGCCGTGGATCCGGCATGTCGGCGAAATCCGGATGAGCGTGTCGCCCGCTTTTCGCGGCCGCGGCCTGGGCCAGACGCTAGCGAACGAAGTGTTCGCCATCGCCCGCGCGCGTGGATTGCAGAAAATTTGGGCGCGCATGGCCGCCAGCCAGAAAGCAGCTCAAAATGTTTTCGAAAGCCTGGGATTCCACGCCGAGGCGCTTCTGGCCGACTTCGTCAAAAATGCCAACGGACGCACCGAGGACCTGGTGATCATGTCCTACGACGTTACCGGGTTCGTGAACTAGGGCCGCTCGAAAGGAGAGTCCCCGTATGACCTCACCTGGATTAAGCCCGCGCATGACGGCCGATGATGCCGCGTTTCTGTATCTCGAGCGCAAGGAAATGCCATTGCATATCGGGAGTGTCTCGGTATTCGAAGGCCCGCTTCCGTTTGAGCGCTTTGTTCAGCAGATCGATTCCAAACTCCACTTGATTCCCCGCTACCGGCAGCGCGTGCTTCCGGCGCCGTTTAATATCGGCCATCCCAGTTGGGAGGACGATCCGCACTTCGATATCGGCAACCACATTTTTCAACTGAACTTGGAACCGCCTGGCGATGAAGCCGCATTGAGCGCGCTATCCGGCAAACTGTTCAGCAAGATGATGGACCGCACGAAGCCTCTATGGGAGATTTTCCTGATCGACGGTCTGGCGGGTGGTCGCTCGGCCATGCTCGCAAAAGTGCATCACGCGATGGTAGATGGCGTCTCGGGCGTGGGCTTGATGGGAATCATGATGGATACGTCGCGTGAGATGCGACCACTCGCCGACAAGCCCGATTTCGCCCCGCCGCCGCTGCCCGATCCCACGCAGCTTTATTTCAACGCGCTGGCACACAGTTTTCAGCAAGGCCTGGAACGTATGTTCACCTTGCAGCAGGACTATCTCGGCTTGTTGAAGACTATGTCGTCGACCGAGAGCGTGAAAGCCATCGCTGACGTGGCGCCGCTGCTGGCGGAACTTGCTGTGCCTGCCGATCGCCTACCGTTTAACAACCCGTGTTCCGGGGAGCGACGCATTACCTGGAGCGAGTTTTCGTTCGCCGATGCTCGCGGCATTCGAGGAGCGCTGGGCGGCACAGTGAACGATGTGGCGCTGACGGTCCTGACCGGCGCGGTGAGCCGTTATGTGAAAATGTGCGGCCAGCCCGTGACACGCCGCTTCTGCCGCTTCATGGTCCCCGTAAATGTTCGACGCGAGGATCAGCGCGGGGACCTTGGCAATCAGGTGTCGGCGCTGCTGGTGAATGTTCCGTTAGATGTCGATGATCCCGCCGAGCGCCTCAAGCTGGTGAACAAGCGCACCGAAATGCTGAAGAACGCGCGGCTGGCCGACATGCTGCGCGTCGTCACCAATGCGGGCGGACTGGCCCCCGCGCCGCTGCAGGCCCTGGTTATGGCACTGCCATTTATCACTTTGCCGGCGCCCGTGTTCAACATGGTCTCCACCAATGTGCCCGGGCCGCAAATCCCTCTCTATGCCGGCGGCCAGGAGATGCTGAATTATTTTCCGCACGTGCCGGTGGGTAACGATATGGGGATGAATTGCGCCATCCAGACCTACAACCAGAAGATGGTGTTTGGGATCACGTCCGATTACGCCGCTGCTCCCGAGGCGCACCACATGCGTGAATTTCTCTACGAATCCTTCGACGAGTTGCGCCGCGCCGCCGGATTGCCTGAAGCGCCGCAGCATATTACTCCAGCACCGAAGAAGCGCCACCCGCGCGGGGTGGATCCGGTGGAGACCGAACACGCGAACGTGACGGCGACTTAATTCACCGACTCCCTCACGTTCGCGGCTCAGTAACACGTCTTTCCGAACCGCGAGCGTAAGCGACCGGTTGCATTTCTACCAGTGAAACCACTGCGATCTGCTGGCCGCACTTCAGAGCCGGGAAATCGTGATCGCAATATTTGCGGATCAGTAACGACTTGGTGCAGTCGCACGCCAGCTTTCCCTTCAGCACCTTGTCTGCGTCTTCAGCGAAGGTGAAGGACCTTCCACTATAGGAGAGCGTCACACTACTCGGAAGCATACAGAAGCGTAACGGCGCCGCCAGCCATCGCGGAAGAGAGCACCAGGGTATAGCAGGCTCAGTACTAAGGTTTGGGTTTTGGCTTGGGAGGCTTCACCAATTGGACTGCCTTGGCCTTTTCCAATAACTCGCGCCGATCCACCAAGTGGTAGAACTTCAGCGCCGTCGCACCGCCGCTCAGATGGTCAAGAAGCTGTTCCAGCGCGTCCGATGGGTTGTGAGCGTGGATCTCCGCGGCGCGCAAATAGCCTGCGTTTCGCAGTCGCGAGAAAAGTTCGGGAAGCGTGTATCGTCCTTCGAGCGTCAATCCGCCCGCTTTCTGAGAACGGCTGGCCAGATACTGCACCAGCAGCAGCTCATCAAAGAGCATCGGCGCAAGGAACAACCGGCCTTGATCCACTTCGAAGCCGGTGTCCAGCCGTCGCGAGCGTCGAATGGAGTGCGCGGAATCGAAGTGGGCTTGCCAATCCACCTTCGGTTCCTTGCGGCTCAAGTAATGGCGCGAGACCTCGAGCAGCCATCCCGGATCGTCAAAATTGATGGCGGCACTGGTTTTATCGATCCATTCGAAGAACGCGTGCTGCCCGGTGGCTTTCTCTTCGATCAGCACGAACTGATCGCCCGACTTCGGCAGCGATTTCACCAGCCCTCGCCGCAGCGCGTCCGTCGCTTTGCCGCTTTCAATGCGGTGCACTCGAAACCGGGCGTGCCATTTCACGGGAGACCCGCAGTAAGGGCAGGGATCTTTGCTGTCGGTCGCTTCAAAGAAAGGCCGCGTCGGGGTTGGAGCGTAGAGCTCGGCCAGCGATGGCGTGTAGCGCTTGATTTCCAGATGCGCTGTTTTGAGCGCGAGCCCCATGTGGCGCGTGAATACGTCCAGAACGCAGGCCAGGCAGATCCATTTCTCGGATTGGATGATGGATTCGGGAGGGAAGGCGGAAAGATCCAGGGGTTGGATTGTACTAGCAGCCTTCTTTACTACGCTGGCTTTCTTCGGCGCTTCCTTCCGGGCGCGGCTCGGTTTTGCCGCAGCGTGTTTCTTTTTGGGTTTGGCCGGCATTCGAATCCCTGCAACCATTTTATTGGGATCTTAACCGGAATGGCCAATGACGAAAGTTTTCGTTGACAATGACGAAGGACTTCGTCAATAATCATTGCATGACTTCCAAGCGCCGCAGGCCGACCGAGGGCGAGTTGAGCATCCTCGGAGTTTTGTGGGAAGGCGGTCCCCGCTCCGTGCGGGATATTCAACGCATCTTGAATGAATCGCGCCCCACCGGTTATACGACGGTTCTGAAACTGATGCAGATCATGACCGAGAAGGGACTGGTGGAGCGCGACGAATCGCAGCGTCCGCAAATCTATCGGGCTCGGTACTCTCAGGAACAGACGCAGCGGCAGTTGTTGCGCGATTTGCTGGACCGCGCGTTCGGCGGCTCAGTGAAGGAACTGGTGCTGCAGGCCTTGGCTACCAAACGGTCGTCGCCCGAGGAGCTGGAAGCCATCGAAAAACTTTTGGATCGGTTCGAAGGAGACAAAAAATGACAGCGCTCGAGCAGGCTCTCCGTACGGCACTCCTCGATTTCGTGTGGCAGGGAGCGGTGGTTGCTTTTCTACTGTGGATGGCGCTTTTCGTGATGAGAAGGCTATCCGCGAATGCGAGATATATCGCAAGCTGTCTCGCTCTGGTCACGTTGGTCGCGTTACCGATCCTAACGGTTTGCGTCGCATACACGAGGCCCATCCCTGCGCGCATCAACGAACAGTTCCTTTCGAGTGTGCCGCAGACGGTGGCCGCGGCTTGGAAGGGATCGGTTGCGTCCACTCCAGACTGGCTGGGTTCGCTTGGATCGTTGGCGATACCAGCTTGGGCCTTGGGCGTGATCCTGTTCTCGTTGCGGCTGGCTTGGGGATCGAGGCAAGTGGCCGTCCTCCGGCGTTCTGGAACGCCTGCCGAAGGTCCGGTGCTCGGGGTCGCCGCCGCGATCGGCTCGCGCCTGGGTCTCACTCGTCCAGTGCGGCTCTTGATTACTTCTCTTGCGGAAGGGCCGAGCGTGGTGGGTTGGATTCGCCCCGTCATCCTGCTGCCCGCGGCAACACTGCTGGGACTCACTCCGGAACAATTGGAAGCCGTGCTGGCGCATGAGTTCGCGCATATACGGCGCTACGACTATTTGGTGAATGTCCTGCAGATGGTGGTGGAGACGCTATTGTTCTACCATCCGGCCGTGTGGTGGACCTCGGCGCGAATCAGGCATGAACGGGAACTGTGCTGTGACGACCTGGCGGTGAGCTTGTGCGGCGATCCGGTCTGCTATGCACGCGCACTCACCAAGCTCGAGAGGCTGCGCACCTTTGCTCCGAAAATGGCGATGGGTAGCAACGATGGTCCGCTGCTGTATCGGATTCAGAGACTCACTGGAGCCGCGACCCGTCGGTTCGGCCCATCCCGGCTCCCCGGCATTCTGGCTATTTGTCTCGCGCTCGCGTGTGTTGGCCTTTGTGTGACGTGGAGTCGCGTTCACGCCCAGGAAGTGAAAGTGCGCCCGGCTGCTCCGAAGGCTGCGGCCGCGCCCACACCAGCGGTGGCGGATGCGCCGGGTGTTCGCGTGGACGTGGGCGACGCAACCGTACTGGTTCGCGTCCCAGTGGAGTATCCACGATCCGCGATCGAGGATGAAATTGAGGGGAACGTGCGAGTTGAGGTCACGGTAGATGCGAGCGGAAAAGTAAAGGTAGCGCATGTGTTGAGCGGACCTGACGAGTTGCGCGACACGGTTCTGGCGTCCGTCCAGAAGTGGAATTTCAAAGCTGATTCCAGCAGTGACCCGGTGCGAGTCAGCGTCCGGTTCCAGTTGCCCAAAGCCGAAATCGACGTCGACGATGATGATTCCGATGTCGATATGGACGCCGACACGGATTCCGATGATGACGAAGTGGCGGAGGTTGAGAAGGCGATGCCGGAGCTCGAAAGCGCGTTGCAGGAAGCCGAATCGGCAATCGAAGAAGCCGAGTCTGAGCTAAATGAAAAATTCGCCGATCTGACATCTCAGGTGGAAGAAGCCCAACACGAGCTGGAAAAGCTGGGAAAAATCGACGAGCACATAAATCTGATGGACGGCCGCGTCCTGAAACGCTTGCGCATTCTAGGGCTCTCCGATCAATCGCGCAATGATCTGTTGAAGAAGCTGCCAGTCCACGAGGGCGACACTCTTTCAAAGAGCGTGATTGAGAAGTTAGACAAGGTGCTTCACGAATTCGATGGCCATCTCTCTTGTTTCGCCATTCCTAATGAGGATAGTAAGGCCACGATCCTTATAGAGCGCAAGTAGCCAGCCGCATTCCTTAAATTCTGGAGAGCTTATGAAGCGGACGCTCGAAGTGTGCGCGGTTGGTGTGTTGCTCGCATCCGGCACGTTGTTCGCGCAGGATGACGATTGGAAACGCCTGATGGCGCGTGGTCAGGAGCTCGAGCGCGACGCGAACTATAGCCAGGCTGCTTCGGGCGGTTCCCGGACGGGGAGCGATATTTTCGGCGCGCTCTGGAAGTACTGGACGAATTGGGCGGAAATAATCAGGCGGATCGCGCTCTGCTGCTCACCAACTTGGCTCTTCTCTACGGGGAAGCGGGGCAGACCGCCAAGTCGGAAGCTCTACTTCGGCAGACCATTGACATCGAAACCGGCGCGCTTCCGTCCGACGATGCGCGTTTGATGCTGGCTCGCGCCGCGTTGGCGGAGTTGGTTTTGAACGATGGGAACTATCAGGAAGCAGAGCGAATGCTGCAGGAATCGCTGGTGTTTTTTGAAAAGCAGCCCGAGCGCTGGCAGCAAGAGATTGGGCCCTTGCTGGGCGACCTCGGCGTAGTGCGGCGATTCCAGGGAAGGAATGACGAAGCGATCGGGCTGTTCCGTGAGGCGATTGCGATGCATGAAGCCGAACTGGGGGCCGAGCATCCGATTCTGATACGCCCCGCCGCGGGCCGGAAGGATGATGCCGACATGATTTTTCGCCGGGCTGTTCGGATCGCGGAGCAACGTTTGGGCACGGAGCATCCGGCGTACAGTGACGTGTTGCTGAGCTACGCGACATTTTTGCGATCCACCAGCCACAAGCGCGAGGCGAAGTTGCTTGAAGCGCGTGTGCGAAATGCGCGGCAAGAAATCGCCCGCCGTGATGGTGCAGGGCTGACTGTGGAGGCATAAGTAGTGTTTTGTGGGGCGGACCCCCTGGTCCGCGCGGGTCCCCCTGGACCCGCTCTTCTACCGAACAGGCCGACGTGGGCGTCGGCTGCGGACCTGGGGGTCCGCCCCACTGGTTGTGACATAATATTTAAACTTGCCATGAGGTTGCTAACTCGCTGCGCCTTCGCGGCTGCAATGCTATTTAAGTTGCTGGCAGCCCAGCAACCGACGCCTGCGCCCGCCCCTAACGAACCACCCAAAGAACTATCCGAAAAAGAGAAGGACGATCTCGACGCGGGCATTCCCATCACGAACGAGCTGGTGCGAAAAACCTGCTCGCCCTGCCACAAAGCGGACGACAAGCAACGCCTGTCGCGTATTTCCTGGCGCCGCACGACGCCCGAAGGCTGGGAACAAACCATCAAGCGCATGATCAGTCTGAACGGCGTGAAGATGGAGCCCGCCGAGGCGCGCGAGATCCTGAAATATCTGGCGGACAATCTCGGGCTCGCGCCGGAAGAGGCTCGTCCGGCCGCTTTTGAAGTGGAAAAGCAGATGATCGATTACAAGTTTCCTGACAAGGATACGGAATCCACTTGCTCGAAGTGCCACTCCATGGGCCGCGTCATTTCGCAGCGCCGCACCAAGAGCGAGTGGGAATTGCTGGTGGCGATGCATCGAGGCTACTACCCGCTTTCCGATTTCCAGGCGTTCCGGCGCGTCGGACCTCCGCAGACCGAGCCCGGTCCGGATGGGCGTCCTCCCGACAATCGCCATCCGATGGACAAGGCAATTCCGTACCTTACAGAAAAGTATCCTCTAAAGACGCCGGAATGGTCGGAGTGGGCTCCCAACATGCGCGCGCCCAAGCTGGTGGGCCGCTGGGCGTTCTACGGATACCAGACTGGGAAGGGTTCGCTCTATGGAGTGACCACCATCAAGGCCACGGATAAAGAAGATGAGTTCACCACCGAGACCCGCTACGTTCGCGCCAAGACTGGCGATGTGGTGACGCGGCAGGGGAAGGCGGTGGTTTATACCGGATTCCAGTGGCGCGGGCGTTCGTTTGCGGCATCCAATGACAAGGCTGGTATGCGCGAAGTGATGTTCGTGGAGCGCAACCAGCGTGAGCTTTCCGGACGCTGGTTCACGGGCGCTTACGAAGAAATCGGCATTGATGTGACGCTGCGGCGCATCGGCAACGATCCAATTGTGCTGGGTCTTGACAACATCGCGCTACAGACCGGTACGACTCGTGAAGTGCAAATCCACGGGACGAATTTTCCCGCCGACGTTTCTTCTTCAGCTATCGACTTTGGTCCGGGTGTGACCGTCAAGCGCGTCGTAAGTGCTTCGCCCGATCTGGTGAGGGTGGAAGTTGAAGTGGCAAAGACCGCTGGAATCGGCCCTCGAGACGTTGGTGTGGCGGGCATGTATCGCGAAGGCGCGGCTGTTGTGTACGACAAGATCGACGCCATCAAAGTTCGGCCACAAGCTGGAATGGCGCGCGTGGGAGGGATCCAGTTCCCGAAAGAATATCAGCAGTTCGAGGCCATCGCCTATAACAACGGCGCTGATGGGAAGCCGGACACCAAGGACGATCTCGATCTTGGACCGATCAATGTAGCCTGGAGCATCGAAGAATACACCGCGACCTTCGACGATGATGATAAGCAATGGGTCGGAACGCTTGATGACAACGGGCTGTTCACGCCCAATGTCGACGGACCGAATCCGAAGCGCAAGAATCACGCTGATAACTATGGCGACGTGTGGGTAATCGCCACATACAAGCTACCCGACGGCAGGACATTGCGGGCGCGCGGACATCTGCTAGTGACCGTTCCGCTGTACATCCTGTTCGATCAACCGGAGGTCGCTCCATGAGCATGCTCGCGCTCCGCGAATTTCATTCCTTCCAGGCCGCCGGCAAGGATTTCGTCTATCTGGTTCCGAGCGCGGCCGTGTTTGAGCTGGATGATTCCTCGGCCGCCGTGATCAATCGATTGCGGGCGGGGAACATGTCGCGCGAAGATCTGGCGGGTCAACTTTCGGCTTTGTTTCCGGCCACTGAAGTGGATGAAACCATATCGGAGCTGCTGCGGGTTCGCGCCATCGGGGAAGTTGGAGTGCCGGATAAGAAGGCGCCAAAAGTAATGCCGCCGGAGAATTTCCCGCTGACTACGATGGTGCTCAACGTCACCAATCAGTGCAATTTGAGCTGCACTTATTGCTACGAATACGGTGAAGACAAAATCGTCGACACCGAAAACGGCAAGAAGCCGAAGTTCATGAGCGAAGAGACTGCGCGCGAAAGCGTGGACTTCATGCTGCGCGAGGCTGGCGCAAACAAAATCGCGCATCTCACCTTTTTCGGCGGCGAGACGCTGATGAATTTCCCGGTGCTGAAGTCGGCCATGAGTTACGCCCGCCAACGCGCGGCGGAAACCGGCAAGCAAGTGGATTTCAGCCTCACCACCAACGCCACGCTGCTGCGTCCCGAGATCATCGAATTTCTAGCGGAAAATAGAGTGGGTGTCACCATATCGATCGATGGGCCGAAGGAGATGCAGGACCAGTTCCGCGTCTTCAGCAACGGCAAAGGCAGTTACGATATCGTCGCTCCGAAAATCAAGGAACTGCTGAAGCGGCATCGTAGCCGTCCCATTGGCGCGCGCGTCACCCTCACTTCTCAAACCCTCGACATCCGTAAAATCTACAAACATCTGACGGAAGAGATTGGATTCTGGGACGTTGGGTTCGCGCCGGTTACTACCTCGCCAAGCACGAAGTATGCGATCGAGGAGTCGGGTTTCGACGCTATGCTGGAGCAGTTCCGCGCGCTGGCTGCAGACTTTCTGGAGGCCGCGCTCGAAAACCGGCATCACGGATTCTCGAACGTCAAGGACACACTGGAAGAAATCCACAAGGGAGTGAGCAAAGCGTATCCTTGCGGCGCAGGCTTGGGGTTGGTGGGCGTTTCTACAGATGGCGATGTGGCGCTGTGCCATCGTTTCGCGGGCTCGGACGCTCACAAGTTAGGGACCGTTCGCGATGGAATCGATCGGCTGGTGCAGATCGGATTTCTCGAAAAACATCACATCGATGACAAGACCGACTGCAGCCAGTGCTGGGCGCGGCCACTCTGCTCCGGCGGCTGCTACCACGAGGCGCATACCCGCTATGGCGAGACTGCCCGTCCGAACCTGCACTATTGCGAATGGATCCGCGGATGGACCGACACCTGTCTCAAGATTTACGCGGAACTATCCGTGAGCAATCCCAAGTACCTGGAACAATTTGACGAGAAGGTGGACTATGAAGCATCTCAGGTCAGTTAACACCAAGGCGAAGCGTGTGGCTCGCGCAGCCGATCCGCGGAATGATGTCGTGGCGCTGCAGGGACCACCGACGCCCGCCGCCGCCCCGCACATTCCGCTCGGTTGTACACTTATTTTCTCTCCCGGTTGGGAGGCTGACCATAACGGTGGCACGGCCGGGCTTTGCACGCCGGTGGAGCGCGATATATTCGATTGCCATGAGGGCTGCTTCTGGCCCGCGCAGGTTCCCGATCAGTTGAACCACGCGCCGGACTGGACCGCCAAGTGCGCTTCCGCGCAAAAAGATTGGCGAAAGATCGATCTGGTATTTCCATGAGGATGAAGATTATCCAGTCTTGGGTGGGGCAGACCTCCTGGTCTGCGCGGGTCCCCCTGGACCCGCTGCTCGCCAGTGAAATCAGCTTCAAGCAAACCGAGCCAGCCGACGAGGGCGTCGGCTGCGGACCAGGGGGTCCGCCCCACTTTGATCCACGCAAGTGGACCAGGCGCTTTCGCCTGCTTAGCGCCTTCCTATTTCTGCTGCCGTTCGGGCCCGCGCGCGGCGCTGAAGACAAGCTGATCGGCGGGAACGGTACGCTATACCTGGGCGGCCGGCCCGGACACATTGTCATCGTCGACGAAGCCACTGAAAAAGTGATCGGCCAAATCCAGATGAAAACTGGGACGCCCGCCGATATCGAGCTCTCGCAGGACAAGAAGCGATTCTATTGCCTGGACATGTCGTTTGAGAATGTCGAAATTGTCGATATCGCCTCCCGGCAGTCGATCGACACGTTTAAATTAAGCGAAGGCAACAAAAAGGCCCGCATTTTCGGCTTCGAAGCCGATCCGTTGAACAGGTTCATGATCATCATGACCAAAACGGCCACCAAACAGCCCGATCGTTGGGAAATCAGTGCACCCACGCTGCAACAGTACGATCTGAAAGAACACAAAGTGATGCGCACCATTCCGTGGCCCAAAGGCGAGGAGCGCGAGTTCGCCAACATGCATTTTTCGCCGGACGGGAAGCTGCTCTACTTCTTCGGAGATGACATTCTGGTCTACGACACGGTCGATTTCAAGCAGGTGGATAAATGGGAGCTGTCCAAGCCCATCGAAGACGGGTTCGGCCGCATTGACTTCAATGCCCTGGATGACAACAACGAAGAGCTAGGCTTTTTCACGGGACTGTTTACCGTGCAAGACGCTGTGCAGAACCGGAAGATCATGGGTATCGCGCGAGTCAACTTTGAAAAGAAGAGTGTGGACTTTCATGCGATCGGTCCGGACAATCGAGTCAGTTTTTCGCTCGCGCCGGGCCGCAAGATGGGCTACGGCTTGCATTCGGAGATCGGGAAATACGAGTTCTGGTCGTTCGATCTGGTGAACAATCGTCTGGATAGAAAAGCTGAATTCCAGGGACGTCCGCGCATGGCGCTCAAAACCAGCAGCAACGGCAAAGTGCTGTACATCTGGGAAGCCGGAAATACGATTGATTTATACGAGGCCTCCACGTTCAAATATATGCGGACGATCACGCTGGATGCCGACATGACGGGGTCTCTGCATGTCTTGCCCGGGCATTGATGGTCTTGCCACCATCAGGCCGACGAGGGCGTCGGCCGCGGACCAGGGGGTCCGCCCCACCAGGTGTTAGCAGAAAGTAGTGCAATCGTGCCGGAAAGCTCCGCTAAGACGCTGCTCCATTACGCGCTCCCTTACTGGCGCCGGCTGGTGCTGGTATTAGTGCTGAGCCTGCTCAGTACCGCGCTTTCGCTGGTGCTGCCGTATCTTTCGAAGGCCCTGATCGATCGTGGTCTGCTGGGACGCGACACGCACGCGCTGGTGGTGATTGTCGCTCTGTTCGCTGGCATCACGCTGGTGAGCTTCGTGCTGAACGTGGTGAGCGGGATTCGATATACGGGCACGTCCGCGCAGATTCTTTTCGACATGCGCTTGTCGCTGTATCGCCATCTCCAGCGGCTTTCGCCACGATTCTACGCTCGAACGCGGCTGGGCGAGATTGTAAGCCGCATCAATAACGATATCGCCGAGATCCAGCGCGTGGCCGCCGAAACGGCGCTGGCGTGGCTCGGGAACGTGCTGTTTCTGATCGGAACCGTATTCTTCATGCTGTGGCTGGACGCGCGCCTTTTTCTGTTGACCATCGCATTGTTGCCGGTCAGCTTTTGGGCGCTGGTGCATTATCGGCGGCGGTTGGAGGGAAAGGTGGCGACGCTGCGTCAGGCCAGCGCCGATATCGGAAGCTTTCTGATCGAGACTCTGCAAGGCGTGAAGCTGATCGTGACATCGAACGCGCAAGAACGCGAAGAGCTTCGGTTTCGCGGCAAGAACGACACGTTCATTCGCGCCTTGATGTCCATGCAGCTTCTGAGTTACCTGTCTGGCGGATTGCCAGGCTTGATTCTTTCCGGCAGCACTGTTCTGGTTTTTCTTTATGGAGGCCAGCAGGTGATTCATGGCGCGCTGAGCATGGGTGCATTCGTGGCGTTCCTGGCTTACCAGATGCGCCTGTTCCCGCCCATTCAAGCGTTGATGGGCCTGTATACCAGCTTGGCGACGGCTCGCGTGTCGCTGGCGCGCGTGAACCAGATCTTCGATACTCCGCCCGAAGTTGTGGAGGCGACGAACGCCATCGCGCTGAGGGAAGTTCGCGGCGACGTGAGTTTCGAAAACGTCACGCTCACGTTCGATCGCAACGGACCGGTTCTAGATGGCGTCAGTTTTTCAGTGCGGGCGGGCGAAACGCTCGCTGTGGTTGGACCGAGCGGCAGCGGAAAATCCACCATTGCCGATCTGTTGCTGCGCCTGCTCGATCCCGATGCCGGCACGGTCCGCCTGGATGGGCATGATCTGCGCGGCATCCGGCTGGCGGATTTGCGTGCGCGCGTGGTGATGGTTGAGCAGGAACCGTTCGTGTTCCATACCACCATTGCGGAGAATCTGCGGTACGCTTGCCCACACGCATCCGACCAGGATCTGGAAGAAGCTGCGCGCGCCGCCGGAATCCACGACTTCATTCGCAACCTTCCGCTCAAATACGAAACACAGGTGGGTGAACGCGGCATGGCTCTCTCGGCGGGTGAGCGCCAGCGCATCGCCATCGCGCGCGCATTTCTGGCCGATCCAGCGGTGCTGGTGCTGGATGAGCCCACCGCCGCTCTCGATCCGGTTTCTGAACGGCAAGTGGTAGCCGGCTATGGAGCGATCATGAAGGGCCGCACCACCATCCTGATTTCGCACCGGCTGGAGCTCGCGAGCCAGGCCGACCGCATAGTGGTGCTGGACGGCGCGAAAATCGCGGAGACCGGCTCGCCCGAAGAACTGCGAACAGGGCAGGGAAGCTTCGCCAAGTTGTTCGGTGTCGCGACGATTGCGCCGTGAAAACGCCAGTACGCATCGCCATCGTCGACAGCGGCGTCCACGCCCGGCATCCACACGTGAATGGCGTCGCGGGCGGCGTGTCCATCACGCCTGATGGCCACGAGGACTCGGATTACACCGACCGTCTGGGTCACGGAACGGCTGTAACGGCTGCGATCCGCGAAAAAGCTCCGGACGCGGAGATCTACGCGGTAAAGGTGTTTCACGATTCGCTGGCCACGCGAATCGAGTCGCTAGTTCATGCGCTCGGTTGGTCCGAGAAAAACGGCATGAACCTGATCAACCTGAGCCTGGGAACTGATAATCCGCAGCATGAAGCCGTGTTGCGCGCCGCAGTGGACCGGCTGGTGGGGCAGGGAATCAAGCTGATCGCGGCGTACGAAGATTCGGGCGTGCGTTGGTTGCCCGGATCGATCGCGGGTGTGGTTCCTGTGGTGTTGGATTGGGAGTGCGCGCGCGATGAGTATCGCACCTCGCCGCTGCCGGATGGAAGAACCCTTTATCACGCGTCCGGTTTTCCGCGGCCCATCCCCGGCGTAGCGCCCGAGCGCAATCTCAAGGGCATCAGCTTTGCGGTGGCGAATGTGACTGGGTTGATCGCGAGAGGCACCGACTCCCTTACGGTCGCGGTTCGGTAACACCCTACCGAACCGCGACCGTAAGGGAGTCGGTGCTTTTCCTCGCAAATACCCACGATTCCGCTAACGCGAAGTTCAGCAGCGCCATCATGATCACCGCTGCCGCATTTGCAACCAGCAGTGGCAGCCTGATCCATTGCATCAACAGCAGCGTGAAAAGCACGTTCGAAGCGATCGACACGAATCCGTTGGCGAGATTGAATCGCAGCAATCGGCGCCACCGGCCTTCCGCTTCCAAATTCCGCCAGGTCCACACTTCGTGCCAGGCGAAGTTGTGCAAGACGGCAATTTCAACCGCCAACGCCGTCGCTATCAAGTAATGAACGCCACAGATGCGCGCGAGAACCCAGAGCATTTCCAGTTGCAGCGCGAATCCGCCAATGCCAACCAGGTTGAATCTCCACCAGCGGCGCAGCATCGGCCGCAAATTCCGACGCGCGGGCACTGGACGGGTCTCGGCGCGATAGAGATGAGCCGCGTGCCGCGCGATGGACCACCCGAGCGCTATCAGCATTCCAGTAACTCCGATCACACCTCCCACGTCGAATAGGAACTTGGCAGGGTTAAACAAAAGCGCAATATTGCCCGCAATTAACAGCAGCCGCAGCTCGGTGGGACCGAACGCGGCAAAGGAAAGCTGAAATACTCCGACCGTATAGGTCGCCAGATATGCCTCGATGCTCAACAATAAATAAGCCACCAGCAGCGCCACTGCGACGCGTGGATTCATGTAACCCGATAAAGCAAGGCCAGCGAAGACGAACACGCTGCCGCAGGCGTCCAGCATATGATCCACATAGAAACCATAGCGAGGCCGCTGTTGGTTACGAACTCGCGCGAGCGTCCCATCCAGACTGTCGCCAAACCAGTTCAAAATCAAAAAGAGATTCGCCAGAACCAGCCCGGCGCGCGATTCGTGGGAATACCAATAAGAGCAGCCCACTCCAACCAGCGACAGGAAACCGAGCAATGTAAGATGATCGGAGTTCGCCCAGGGCGGAATCCGGTTCGCGAGCCAAATCAAGACGCGTTTTTCGAGCGGAGCCAAAAGGCTGTGTTGCAATCGTTCGGCAGGTTGGAAATCGCGCTCATGCTGCATATTGCCTTGGACGAAAGAGCGAGATTAAGGTTTGTTTAGATTTGTAAACCTGATACCATGAACCACTTGACGCGCCGAACCACGATTTGGATCTGCGTTTTCTTGGCGTGCCTTGGCTTCGTTTTGGCGGGTTGGGTCTTCATCCCTTACACCGGCATCGAAGCCGACGAGGCGCTGATCGGCAATTCGATTTTCGGCCCGGTGCCTGGAGACTTCCAGATACGAATCTTCCATCGAGGGATCCCGATCATGCTGATGGATTACGTGGGCGCGCTCAAATCGTGGATTTATTGGCCTATCTTCGGGATTTTTCATCCCTCGCCTGAGTCGCTGCGATGGCCAGTGCTGATAATTGGCGCTGTTACGATCTGGCTGTTTTATCTTTTGTTGAATCGAATCGCTGGTCCGCGAGCCGCGCTCGGCGGTTGCTTCCTGCTGGCCACTGACACGATGTTTCTCGCGACCACTGAGTTCGATTGGGGTCCGGTGGCGATCCAGCATCTGATGTTGGTGACCGCCTGCCTGTTGCTTTTCGAGTTCGCGCGGACCGGCTCATGGAAATCGCTGCTCGCCGGTTTCTTCGCTCTGGGCCTTGGATTATGGGACAAGGCATTGTTCGCCTGGATAATTTGCGGCTTGTGCGTGGCGGCAGTGGCCGTCTTCCCCAAGGACGTGCTGCGCAAGCTCACGGTCAAAAACTTGACCATCGCGCTAGCGGGCTTCCTGCTGGGCGCTTGGCCGCTGCTGGTTTTCAACGCGCGGCACCACTGGCCAACTATTCGGAACAATGCCTCATTTTCCGCCGGGAACGTGGGCCAAAAGGCGGAGATTTTGAAGCGCACCTTCAATGGCTCCGGCCTGTTCGGGTACATGGTGAACGATTCGTCCTCCCCGCCTCCAGAAGTGCCAGAGCGCTGGTTGGAGCGGGCCTCGACAAGCATTGCCGATTTCGCCAGAGGTCCACACCAGAACTTGCTCTTGCCCGCGCTGTTGGTCTGTCTGCTCACAGCACCGCTATGGCGAGCCTCACAGCGAGCGATTCTGTTTGCCCTGATCTTCATGGCGGCGACTTGGATTCAGATGGCGCTCACCAGGAACGCCGGGGGAGGCGTGCATCATGCCGTGCTGCTTTGGCCGTTTCCACAGTTTGTCGTCGCGCTAGCGCTGTCAGAAGTGTCGCGGCGAGGGAAGCGCTTGGGAGCCGTTTCGTTCGGCGTTGTGATCGCGTTTTTGTGCGTGACAAACCTGCTGCTAACCAACCAATATCTCGCGTGTCTCATTCGCTACGGGCCGGCCGTGACGTGGACTGACGCCATATATCCGTTGTCCAACTCGCTGGCCAATGAAACGGGCGAAGTGATCGTAATGGATTGGGGCATCTATGACCCGCTCTTGTTGTTGCATCGTGGCGGCGTCCATTTGCGCGCGGGGTTTTTCGAGGTAATGAACGATGCTCCAGGGCAATCGGAGCGGGCAATCGACAGCATGCTCGCCACTGAACGTGCCGTATTCGTCACGCATACGGCGAAGAAGCAATTCTTTCCCCTCCCAAACAGGAAACTGGAAACCACCGCCGCCGCGCACGGATATCGCAAGGAGCTGCTCCGCACCGTGGCGGATGGTCATGGACGGCGAGTATTCGAGGTTTACCAGTTTGTGAAGGAGTAAAAGCTCGAAACATTTTCTGTGGTCTATGATTTTTCTCGGCTTTCGAGGGTATAACTGAGCCGCGACCGGGAGGGAGCGATAATACGAGTGCTACGTTCGTGGTAGCGTTTCCTGCCGGTCGCGGCTCGGTTTCCTATCAGTTCCACACGCCAGCCAATATGGTATGCTTGACCTCAGATTGGCATGCTAATAATTACGCCACTCAATCCGGACTCCGAGACTCCCTTCTACCGCCAGCTCTATCTTCAAATAAAAGATTTAATTGAATCCGGAAACTTGGCTAAGGGCATCCGGATACCAGCCACTCGCGAATTGGCTGGTCAGCTTGGACTGAACCGGACTACCGTCTCTGCCGCCTATGAGCTGCTTGAAACTGCGGGGCTTATCACCGGCCATGTGGGGCGGGGAAGCTTCGTCGCTGGCTCGCCCACGCTAGAAAGCGGTGTTCCCTGGCGCGAGATTCTGGAACCTTCCGCGCCCATTTCGCCAGCCGCGCCAACCTCGACGCCGATCGCCGGCTTCTCCAGTTCGCGTCCCTCGGAGTTGCTTTTTCCGCTCGAAGAATTCCGCGAAACCTGCGCGGAAGTTATCTCGAGCCCGGACGCTCAAACCATCCTGCAACTCGGTTCGCCCTCCGGTTATCCGCCTTTGCGCCGTTATCTTCTGGAACTCGCCCGCACCGAAGGCATCGCACGTGATTCTGACGACATCCTGATCACCAGCGGTTGCCAGCAGGCTTTCGATCTAGTGCAGCGAACGCTAGTTCGGAACGGCGAAACGGTTTTGCTCGAGGATCCGGTTTACCTTGGTCAGAAAAACGCATTCGAGCGTGGAGGTGCGCGGCTGGCCGGTGTTCCGA
>CABEDY010000044.1_pt1 | contig 35599 bp, 36 predicted proteins | sample 3423171 | NCBI WGS metagenome assembly CABEDY01 (sample SAMEA5534333, study PRJEB31848) | metagenome | biome: tundra; feature: field; material: soil | place: USA | collected 2013-05 | depth 0.15 m | reverse complement strand
AGGCGTCCCATCATAGCGAAGACCCCAACCGAAGGAATCGGTACTAGCGCCAATAACTTTATGGCGCCGTAACTGTTGTTCCCAGAAGAAGTGGTGGGGGAGGGTGGAAAATCTCAAGTAAGAGAGCGGTCTTTCATACAAGCCAGTTGGATTCCCGACCGTCATCCGCCCCGCTTGGACGTGTTTAGGGAGGTGACCGGCTAATTTCATTTCAAGAAAGGGAATCTTGCGCCACGCTTACTCATTTGATGGCCTCGAACTCGAACTCCATCACTTTGCCCCGGATTACGTAGCACAGATAGTACTCCCAAAACCGGCGGAAGCGCGGGAAATGGTTCACCAGAAACTCAAACCCCAGGTATCTCCACAACGCCAGCAGGCGAACGTGAACGGAAACCTCGCGGAAGCGCGCCGATGAGTAGTAACCGAAGCCCCCATGGTCGGGGCCAAAATAGCGGAATGAGAAGCTGTTCAGATGCCAGCGATGAGTGGGGTCGCAGAAAGAGCTGAAGTCGGTGTAGTGAGGCGTGACGATGAGAACCCGGCCGCCGGGGCTGACCAGGCGATGAAACTCCTCCATGGCGCGGATGACGTCAGAAACGTGCTCGATGACGTGCACGGCGCGCAGGGCTTGGAAGGAACTGTCGCGGAGCGGGTACGGGAACCGATCCAGGTCGCACAGAACGTCGGCGCGGCTGCGGGGATTGCGATCGATGCCGATCGCGCCCGGATACTTATTGATGCCACAGCCGACGTCTAGAATGCGAGCCGCGGTCACATCGACTTCAGGCATTCCTCCAGTGTATCTATAGCGAAGTCGGCTTGATCTCGGCTAATGATCAGCGGAGGGCAGAGCCGAAGAACGTTACGCCCGGCGCCGAGCACCAACAGGCCGCGCTCGAAGGCCATCGCCACCAAGCGGTCCCGCAACTCGGGCGCCCGTTCCTTGGTCGTTTGATCGCGGACCATCTCGATACCGATCATCAGGCCCAGGCCGCGAACATCGCCCACATTCTTGAACTTGGCCGGCCAACTTCGCAAGCGGTCCAGAATATGACCGCCGATGCGGGCCGCGTTCGCCGTCAGCTCGCGCTCGAGCAGTTCGATGGTGGCTAGCGCTGCCGCCACTGCCACCGGATTTCCGCCATACGTGGAGGCGTGTGCTCCGGGCCCCCAGTTCATTACTTCGGCGCGCGACACCATGGCGCTCAGCGGCATCCCGCTTGCGATGCCCTTGGCGACAGTAAGAATATCCGGCGTCACACCGAAGTGATCCGCGGCCCACATCTTGCCGGTGCGTCCCATGCCCGATTGAATTTCATCAAAGACCAGCAAGATCCCGTGCTTCGAAGCCAGGCGCGCCAACTCTTCGAAGAACACCTTGGGCGGGACCACGTAACCGCCCTCGCCCTGAATCGGCTCCAGCACAATCGCGGCCACTTCTTCCGCCGGCAGAGTAGTCCTGAAGAGATCCTCTTCAATCGCGCGCACGCAACTCACTGCGTGATCCTCGGGGGTTGTACCCTCCGGACGCCGGTAGGGATCGGGAAACTGCACATGAAAGACGCCGGGCACCAGCGGCCCGAATCCCTTGCGCTGAACTACTTTGCTGCCTGTTAATGAGAGTGCGCCGAGGGTGCGGCCGTGAAATCCTCCTCGAAACGCGATGAATTTATCGCGGCCGGTGTGGTAGCGAGCCAGCTTCATTGCTGCTTCGACCGCCTCCGCGCCAGAATTACCAAAGTAGACGCGCCGGGCAACGCCGCCGGGTGCGATTGCAGCCAGCTTCTCGGCCAGTTCGACCATGTTCTCGTAGTAGAAATCCGTGCCGGACATGTGGATCAAACGCTCGGCCTGATTTTTGATCGCCGCAACTACCTGCGGGTGACAATGGCCGGTGGAGACTACGGCGATTCCAGCATTGAAATCGAGAAAGCGGTTACCATCCACGTCTTCAACGATGGCGCCCTCTCCACGGCTCGCCACCAGCGGATAGTCGCGCGTGTAGGAGGGCGAGAGCACATTACGGTCGCGCGCCACCAACGCCTTCGCGCGTGGGCCGGGCAGCGAGGTCAGGATTTGGGGAAGGTCCAGACGGACAGTTTCACTGGTAAGCATCTTGAGTCTCCTTCTCTATCGACAGTTTTCGTTTGGGACAACGCAGAACAGAGGAGGGAAAGGGCTTAGTCGGAGCCGAACAGGGAGGGACGAGCTGTGGATGGCAGAGACATCTGTAAGTCGCTGTATTTAGTATAGCCGCGAATGCCCGCAAATGCACGCAAATTTTCCGAAAGCGCCTAACCAGAAACGAGAAACCAGAAACGGTTCTATCATTGATAAAGTGTCGCGCCGCACCCGCAACTCTCAACCAACTTCAGCCCTTGCGAACGCGCCCGTCGCCGTGGCCGAGCGACGCGAGCCGGCTTGGCTTCGCCCCACTGTCTTGGCGCTGGCCGCGATCTGTCTGATCGGCATGTTCTCCACCGAGGTCTCAGGCTATGACACCTGGTGGCACCTCAAAACCGGGGAATACATCACCCACTACCGCGCATTGCCGGTCCCCGATCCGTTCTCTTACACCACCTATCTTGGCAAGCCAGCGTATCCGGGCGAGGAGCAGGTCCGCCACTTCAATCTCACTCACGAGTGGCTGGCACAGGCGATTCTCTACGGCATCTACGCCGCCGCGGGCGCACCCGGGTTAGTGATATTCAAAGCGCTGCTGCTGGCCGGGCTCTGTTCGCTTACTGGCCTGATTGCCGCGCGGCGTACGGGCAGTTTCTACGCAGGCTTGGCCGCGGTTTTTGCTGCCTCGATGTTGGCGGTCGAGTTTGCTTCCGATCGTCCGGCGATCATCACGTTTCTAATGGTCGCCGTTTTTGTCGCCATTTTCGAATTGCGCTGGCCGTTGTGGTTGCTGCCGCCACTTGCGCTACTTTGGGCGAACTGCCATGGCGGCTTTTTTCTCGGCTGGGTGGTCATGGGGGCTTACTCGGCCGAAGCTGCGATCTCGCGCTTTCGAAAGCGCCCGATGGAAGACGACTTAGGCATCTGGAAAATGTCCGCCCTTGCGATCGCGATCTCATTTCTCAATCCCAATGGCTTTCACGTTCTCGACACGCTTTTCCGCTACCAGAAAAGTTATCTCACCTCAACACTGATCGAATGGCATTCGCCCTATCTCTGGGGCCCGCCTTATTCTTTCGATATCCTGCTCTATGCCGCAGCGGCCGTGCTGCTGCTTTCCTGGCGCAAGGTCCGCATCGCAGACTGGCTGCTCTTCGCCGCCTTCGCCGCCGCGTCGCTCACGGCCTACCGGAATATTCTGTTGATCGGATTTCTCGCGCCCATCCTGATCGCGGCCTGGTTTCCGCGCCGGTTCCGCGCTCCGCGATTCATCGGGCTGGGCGCCCTTGTTTTGCTGTTAATCGTACTCACCACGGGAGTGGCGCGGGGTAGCTTTTTCCAATTTCGCGCGGCGCTTTGGGAATATCCTGCGGGCGCTTCCGATTTTTTGCGCGCCCACGCCATCTCGAAGCCAATGTTCAACACGTATGAATATGGCGGCTACCTGATCTGGCGGCTATGGCCGCAGCAACGTACCTTTGTGGATGGCCGCGCGCTGAACGAATCCGTCTACCAGGATTACCGGCGCATCCTCTATAATTCCGGCGCGACCCCCAACGTGCTCGGCAGCGAATGCCAGCGCCTGCTGGATCGCTATGCGGTCCGCGTAATTGTCATGAATACCTTCGAGTATGTCACTGGCGCTTTCTATCCGCTCGCCCTGGCGCTGGGCAACCCCATTGCCTCCGATTGGCAACTGGTGTACGAAGATCCGCAAAGCTTGATCTTCATGCGCGACCCGCCCGCCGGTATCCAGGTGCTGGACAAAGCACGCCAGAGCATCGAGCACATGGAGGCGGAATGCACGCTGCACATCGAGCACGAGCCTGAGTATCCGCTGTGCGCGCGATCACTGGCCGATCTGTCGTTGCGAGCCGGGGACAACGAGCGGGCCAAGCGAATGCTGAGCTTGTATCTCGCCAACGCGACTCAAAAGGACCCATCGGCGGAACAGGCGCTCCGCCGTTTAATGCGGCCGTAACGCGCGAGAGAATTGCGATGATTGCTCGAAGTTGGTTAAAGTGAAAAGAGCGAGCCACCCTAGCTCAGTTGGTAGAGCGGCTGATTCGTAATCAGCAGGTCGCCGGTTCGATCCCGGCGGGTGGCTCCAGTTCGATCCTATTTTCGCCGACATTAGTCCTCTGCCGGTGGCCGCGAGTTGCGCGCGCCCGTCTGCCGCTTCTTACGCGGTTTGTGCTTCCCCTCAAGCGCCGCCTTCTTTGCGCGCTTGGGCATAGCTCGACTGAAGCTCTCGGCCATGTCGAGGCCAAATATGGACAGATCGTCGCCTCCGAGAATTTTGCCGGCGGCCGGCCCGTGCTTGGCGAGCGAAGTCGCGCTGCCTGCACTCGCGATCAGTTCCATTTCGTCCACTGCACGCAAGCGGAATAGCAGTTCGGGTTGGTGATCGAAGCGCGCACCGATGCCATACAGAACCGCCGCGATATGCTTACACATTCCCGCCCAATCCGGGCAACTGCACGAGAGCTGGATCTCGGCCGGTGAAGGAAACAGGCCTTGGTTCTGGCGGCAGATCCGCTCCATCACACCTTTGGACAACCGTCCTTCGAGTAACTCCACCAGCGAATCAATCGCACCCGCACAGTCGTTGCAGATGGATTTCCAACGCGCTTTCGTGACCGGCGTCACTTTCAGCGTGACCTCATATAACCTAGAGCCGCTGACATAGGCATTGATCGCGCCAGGCGCAATTTGCAGATCCACCACCGATCCGTTGCGCACATAGGTTCGCCCGCGCGGAAGCCGGTTGGCGTAATCGCTATAGCGCTCCAGGTTCTGGCACCACGCTCTGCCCCAGAACGTATTGGCGATGGCGCGGCCTTCGATGCTGACAGGTGAGACGGCGTGCCCTTGCTGCTTGCGCTTTTCCATCTCTCGCGCCGCTTTGTGACGCCGCTCCGCAACTGAAACGTACGGCCTGAATCCCCAACCGTCATACCTCGCCAATCACGTCTCCTTGAGCGCCTTATTGATATCCAGCGCAACCAGCTTGAGTAATTCGTCGTCCTTCAACTCCGTTAGCAGCAAGTCCGCGCCGCCTTCCAATAAATCCTGCGACATTTGGCGCTTGGACTCGATGAGCTGGTCGATTTTCTCTTCCACGGTACCGCGGCAGACGAACTTGTGCACCAGCACATTCTTGGTCTGGCCGATGCGGAAGGCGCGGTCGGTGGCCTGGTTCTCCACCGCCGGGTTCCACCATCGATCGAAATGGACCACGTGCGAGGCGGCGGTCAGATTCAGGCCTGAGCCTCCGGCCTTCAGCGAAAGCACGAAAAAGCCCACGCCTTCGTCTTCCTGAAAGCGCCGCACCAAGTCCTGGCGCTTCTTCACTTCAGTTTCTCCGTGCAATACCAGGCCGGGCCGTCCGAAAACGGAGCCGAGGAACGCGGCCAGCGGCGCGGTGACCTCACGGAACTGAGTAAAGACGAGCATCTTTTCCTGCTTGGAAGCTACCACCTCGGCAATCTCGCGCAGGCGCGCCCATTTGCCGCTGTCGGCTTCGCTCCAGGCACCGTCTCCTAGCCACTGCGACGGATGGTTGCAGATCTGCTTGAAGCGCATCAGGAACGATAGCACCAGTCCCTTGCGCTGTATGCCGCTCGTATCCTCGAGTTGCTCGGACAGTTCCTTCACGGCCTGTTGGTAGAGCGCGGCCTGGGGACGGCTGAGCGGGCAGAACGCCTTGATTTCGGTTTTGTCGGGCAAGTCCGCGATCACGGTCTTATCGGTCTTCAGGCGCCGCAGGATATACGGACGCACCAGCTCGCGCAGCGGTTCGTAGGATCCGTGAGCCCGCGCGGCCAGACGCTTGGCGAAGCTGGTGAACTCTTTGGATGTTCCCAGCAGTCCCGGATTGACGAAGTCGAAAATCGACCAAAGATCGCCCAGCCGGTTCTCCACCGGCGTGCCGGTAAGCGCCAGTCGCGCTCGAGCCTTGAGCTTTTTGACGGCGCGGGTCTGTTTGGCATCCGGGTTTTTGATAGCTTGCGCTTCGTCCAGCACCGCCAGCCGCCAGGGGATGTCCGTCATCCACGGCACGCGGAGCAGCGAGCCGTAGCTGGTGATAACCAGGTCGATGTCCCGCAGGCGCTCGGGTTCCAGAGCTTTCAGCTCGGAGGCAGGCAGCGCCGAAGGATGCGCGACGAGCGCCTTCAATCCCGGTGCGAAGCGCTCGATTTCCGCCGCCCAGTTAGCGAGCAGCGAGGCCGGCGCCACCAACAGGCTCGGCTGTGGCTTGGCCACCTGCTGGCGCTTGAGAATCAGCAGCAGCGAGAGCACCTGAATTGTCTTGCCAAGTCCCATGTCGTCGGCCAGACACGCTCCGAGGCCGAGAGTAGTGAGGAGATAGAGCCAGCGGACGCCCACATGCTGGTAAGGCCGCAGCACGCCTTCGAGGGCATCGCCGGGGTTGACTTGCGCCAACCCTTGCGGGCTGCGTAGCCCCTGCAAAGTCTCAGCTAACCAGGGACCAGCCACCACCTGCGCCCAGTCGGCATTCGACGCAGCTTCCGTATCTTCGGCGTCGACGTCCGCGCCGGCCAGCAATCGCATAGCTTCGCTGAAGGCCAGGCCATTGTCCTTTGCCGTCTGCTCGACCTCGCGGAACCGCTCGATCATACTGTGCAAGTGCTCACGGTCGAGTTCGATCCATCGTCCGCGCACCAGCGCCAGGCCATCCGTCTTGGCCAACAAATCGCGGATTTCGGCGGAGGTGAGCGATTCGCCGTCCAGCGTGACTTCCATGTGGAAATCGAGCAGCGCGTTTTGTCCTAAGCCCGATGGCGCCTTGGTTCCCACCGTGCCCGTCACGCGCGGCCGCGGCGGGCGATTGCCTTTCCACGACGCCGGCATACGAACCACCACACCTGCGGTCTCAAGCTGCGGGACGTCTCGCAGCAGCTCCAAGGCCTCCGGCGGCGTCCAGCGCAACGGATGAAAAATCTCACCCGCGTCCACCATCGCTTTCAGCCACGGACAAGTTTCTGATGCGCGCTGCACCGGAACCAGCAGTGACAGGAGGCGTTCCTTGTTGGCCGCGCCCGCGTACTCGCGTAGCGCTTGCCCCAGTGGAAGATGTTGCGCTTTGGCCTGCGCCGAAAGCCGGCTGGTATAGGTTGCTAGAAATGCGAACGGGGCGTCCGCGTCCTTGCGGTTCTCGGCAATATTGAAATGCACGCGGCCCACCAGGTTCCATGCCGGATTGCGGCGCTTCAGAAAATCCTGCACGCCGGATTTTGATTCGGCCAACTCAAGGTTGAAGGCCGCGTCCATCTCCCGCCACAAAGCGTCGAGAACGGCGGCTGTCAGATATTCCGCGCCCAGCATGGGCGGCGCTCCGATCGCCATGCGCTCCAGTTCTTCGTCTGGAGGCACCGCAACGCGCGCCCCTTTGCGTGGTGCATCGCTGTCCTGCCGGGTGCAGAGGGCCGTGACGAATCGAGCACCGAATTCGCGCCAATAGGAGTACACCGGCGGCAGCGTGGCCCCAACTTCGTCCGCTCCCAGCAGCAAAAGGCCGTGCCCCGATCCGCGTTCGAAAGCTTGCCGCAAACGATCTTGAAGCAAGGCGTCAAGATGCTGTGCGTCCGGGTCGTGCGTCAGGATCAGCCGGCCGTGCGGAGTAAGGCCTAAAGAGAAGGGGGCAGGGTCCATCCGGGGAACCCTCAGCTTAACAGGCGGCCGCTGGCTGCGTTCTGGTTAGTGCGCCGTCAAAGGAGTCGCCTCATGCCAGCAGTTGGGCGGAGCCACTGCTTTGCTCCAGCGTCTCATGGTCCGGTATTCGTGTTTCTCCAACGCCACCGCGAAGCTGGATTTGTCGCATCGGACCACTTTGCCGGCCGAGACAAGTTGCAGCTGGACGGCTCCATCCAGGAGCGCGGGCCAATCTATGCTTACTTCCACGAGTGTCCCCAGTGGGAGGTCGCACCGGGAGGCGATCAACACGCCATGGCTGCTCATGTTCTTGGTTAGCCCAATACCTGCAGCCAGATGCTTCTTTCCAAGTGTCCGGTAGCGGACTCTCAACTCAACCGGATAGCGCGCTTTGGCACGCCGCTCGGGCATCGGGGCGATCGAGTGAGGCACCGTATTGAAACTCACACCCATTCGAAATCTCTGACGGGAACAAGTTTGGATAATAGATTGCAATACGGTGACCAGATGCTGAGTTCCGCTCCAGCGAGCTGACGAAGCATGACTGTAGAGGCCAAGCTACCCGGCGATTGCGCGATCTAGCACATCCATCTGAGCGACCTAACTCACCCAACTGGCCAGTTAAGATAGATCAAGCGTGAACGACAACAGGCAATTGCTCGGCAGCGGAATTCGAGTTCTGTTGCTGATCGTGGTTGTGGTGGGAGCCGTCCTCTTCATCTTCATCCCCGGCGGTCTGGCGCCCGGAACGGTCACCTTCTCGCAATCTGCCGCCGATTTGGACGCTTATGATTTCGTGGAGGTGTCAGTCCACGTTTCCGGACGTCGAGCCCGGAATCCTTTCACCGACGCGACACTTTTGGGAACGTTTGAGAAAGCGGACGGCCCTCAGAAATGGCGTGTGGACGGATTTTCCGACGCCGAGGATGGAAGCGTCTACCGCGTTCGGTTCATGCCGCCCGTTTCAGGCGACTACACGTATGAGGTTCAATATCGCCAAGGATTGTCCCGCAAAACGTTCGCAGGTAAGTTCCACGCCCGGAGCGGTGGGCGGCGCGGCCCCATTCGAGTGGACCCCAAAAACCGCTGGCACTTTGTTTGGGAAGGCACGGGCGAGCATTATTTCTTTAATGGCACCACCGCGTATTGGTTGATCGGTTGGCGGGACGAACACGTAATCCAATCCAGCATCGAGAGACTTCATCAGTTAAAGATCAACCGGCTGCGCGTGACCATCGCCGGCAGAACCAGCCTGTATTACGGCGAGCCGGTGATGGCCGGAACCAATTGGGCACCCTTTATTACCGCCTGGCCGAGCCGCGCGGGGAATTTCGGCCGGCCTGATGACATCTACTATCCAGGATTCGACTATAGCCGCTTTCAAGTGTCCTATTGGCAGAAGTTCGAGCACGCGCTTCGCTACGCCAGAGATCGCGATATGATTTTTTCGCTGGTGCTGGATATGAACGACAGCCGTGTTCATCCGGCGCCCGCGAGCGACGACGAACACCGCTTCATCCAGTACGCAATTGCACGATTCGCTGCCTTTTCCAACATCACCTGGGATCTCGGCGACGATCTGGATCAGTACCGGGACGACGCTTGGACGCATGCCACCGGAACTCTGATCAAACAGTGGGACCCGTACCAACACCTGGCCACCAGCCACCCCGTGGACAATGTGCACCAGGATCGCACCTCACCCTGGTTCGATTTCACATCATTTCAAGAGTGGTCCAGGGCGCAGCACGCGTTCATGCTGGCCCAGCGCCAGCGGCAGCAAAGCCTGGGCCGCATCATTCCGCAGACTAACGAAGAATACGGCTATGAGGATCACTATCCGATGTGGGCGAAAGGGGTGGGATCAGAATCCGCCGATACATTGCGCCGCACGGCGTGGGAGATTGTGATGGCCGGAGGCTACCAAACTTCTGGCGAGACTGCGCGGCGTGGAACCAACGTCTGGCCGGATACCGGCGGCGGGTGGATGAATGGCCGTGGCGACGACACCATGACCATGTTTCAGGGCTACGCCCACATGGTCGATTTCTTCACCAGCTTCGAATGGTGGAACACCGAGCCTCACGATGAACTTGTAAACAATGGGAATTACTGCCTGGCCAAACCCGGGGAATTGTATGCGATCTATCTACCGCATGGCGGGAACGTCACGGTCGAGCTTTCAGCGGGTAAGTACGAGGGAGTCTGGTGGGACGCATCAACCGGGCGAAAGATCGCTCTGGCGCCGCTCAACGTCACGGCTGCTTCGTGGACGTCGCCGGCGGCCCCTGGGAGTGGCGATTGGGCACTGCTGTTTAGGAAGATCGCTTCTAAGGAACTTCTTCCGACGCATTAAATTCTGAAGAGAAATGAGGCAATCCATGGCGCAAATACGCCTATATTGTCGATGATGCGAATTTTTCGGTGGATCTGAAACTAAAGGCTACGTAAGTGACCACTTCCCCAACAGTTGCAGTCTATGCCATCGATCCCGGTATCAGCCGGTTTACCGTCCGAGCGTTCGCCGGCGGGATGTTCTCGGCCTTTGGTCACAATCCGACCTTGGCCATCCGCGAGTTCGAGGGCGAAGCGAGATTTTCGCCCGATGCGCTGGATGAGGCTGGGTTGGTGATACGGATCAAGGCCTCATCGCTCGCGATGACCGACAATATGAGCGACAAGGACCGCCGTGAACTGGAACTCACCTTGAACCAGGACGTGCTCGAGACATCGCGATATCCGGAGATTAGCTTCGAGAGTACCAAGGTGTCGGTCAGCAAGGCAGGCGATGGCCAGTTCTTTGTGAACGTGGTGGGTGCTCTAACGCTTCACGGAGTCTCTAACACTCAAGCTGTGTCGGCGCAGATCTCACTCACGGGCGACATGTTGCGTGCTCATGGGGAGTTCTCCGTTCTGCAAAGCGCCTATGGCATTCAACCTGTCTCAGTGGCTGGGGGCGCGCTGAAGGTGAAGGACGAGCTGAAATGCTCATTCGACATAGTCGGCCGAAAAAAGGTAGACAATAGTTGAAGGTGTTCTAATGTGCTTGGCTATTCCGGCCAAAATCGTTGAGTTATTTCCGGAAGAACAGAATCGCGCGCTGATTGATGTGGCGGGTGTACGCCGCCACATCGACACCAGTCTGCTGGCTGACGATCCGCCGAAAACCGGGGATTGGGTTCTGATTCATGTCGGTTTCGCGATGAGCAGAATCAGCGAAGAACAAGCGCTCGATCAAATTCAAACCCTCACCATGCTGGGCGAACAGGAAGCGGCCATCCACGAGGTCCAAGGTTACGGCCTGGGTGAAACATGAAGTTTGTTGATGAATTCCGCGAACCCGGTGTCATCGGGAAAGCGTCCGAGGAGATCCGCCGCCTGGCTGATCCCAAACGGCATTACCGGTTTATGGAAGTGTGCGGCGGCCACACGCACGCCATCTATCGCTTCGGTCTGAAAGACCTGCTTCCCCCGAACATCGAACTGGTGCATGGGCCCGGCTGCCCAGTCTGCGTGCTGCCCATGGGACGAATCGACGACGGTCTCTCCATGGCTCAAGATCCGAACGTCATCTTCACCGCGTTCGGCGACATGATGCGGGTTCCGGGCACAAACGGCAGCCCACTCGAACACAAGGCGCGCGGCATGGATGTACGGATTATTTATTCCCCCTCCGACGCGCTGAAACTTGCCCAGAAGAATCCCGACAAGCACGTGATGTTCTTCGCTATCGGCTTTGAAACCACCGCGCCGTCCACGGCCCTCACGTTGATACGCGCGAAAGAGCTGGGTCTAAGCAACTTCTCGGTATTTTCAAATCACGTCACCATCATTCCGGCTATCCGCGCCATTCTGGATTCGCCCGACATGCGAATCGACGCCTTCATCGGCCCTGGACATGTCTCCACAGTTATCGGCTGCCGTCCTTACGAATGGATCGCGAGAAACGAAGGCAAGCCGATCGTAGTGTCCGGCTTCGAGCCAGTGGATGTTCTGCAATCCATCGTGATGCTGCTGCAGCAGCTCAAGGCCGGTGAAGCGAAGGTGGAAAATCAATACAAGCGCGTGGTCCCGTGGGAGGGCAGCAGGCCAGCATTGAAGGCCATGGCCGAAGTATTCGAGTTGCGCCCTTATTTCGAGTGGCGCGGCATGGGATTCATTTCGCAGTCCGCTTTGAGCATCCGTGACACGTACGCGCAATGGGACGCCGAGAAACGCTTTCAAGTCCCCGGTGTTCGCGTCACCGATCCCAAGGCGGCGCAGTGCGGCGAAGTTCTCAAAGGAGTGCTTAAGCCGGTGCAGTGCAAGCTATTCGGAAAGGAATGCACTCCCGAACGTCCGGTGGGTGCGCTGATGGTATCGTCGGAAGGATCATGCGCTGCTTATTTCAATTATGAGCATCGAAAGGCGGCCGTTCTCACCAGCATTGGCGCGGCAGTGTGAAGTATGCTTCGTGTTTTCGGCTCGCTACCGAACCGCGACCGTAAGGGAGTCGGTGCATTACCGCCGTGCGACCTTGAGCGAGCGCTACAATGAGCACTCCACTCCCCAAAATCCGGTTCCGCGATCCGCAAATTGAAATGGCCCACGGCGCTGGAGGCAAAGCCAGCCGCCGTCTGGTGGAAGGCCTCTTCGCCCCTTTGCTGTTCGGTTCATCCACCGAACCTTTGGGCGACGCGGCTCACATCAACTTGAACGGAACATGGGTCGCCATCACAGCGGATAGCTTCGTGGTGAAGCCCCTTCGATTTCCCGGCGGATCCATCGGCGAACTGGCCGTGAATGGAACCGTGAACGACCTGGCCGTTTCCGGTGCGCGCGCTCAGGCGCTGGTGGTGACTTACGTTCTGGAATCCGGACTCCCGACCGAGATCCTGGAAGCCGAAGTTCGTGCCATGGCCAAGGCTGCCGAGCAAGCCGGAGTCAGCATCGCCGGTGGCGATACTAAAGTGGTCGAGCATGGCAAGGCCGACCGCATGTACATCACTACTGCCGGCATCGGCCTTCCGATTCCCGGCATCGCGCTGTCGGCTGCCTCCGTCCGTCCGGGCGACAAGGTACTGCTGAGCGGACCAATCGGCGATCACGGCATCACCATCCTGCTGGCGCGTGGAGAACTGGAACTGGAAGCAGACCTTTGTTCCGACACGCGCTCCGTGCTTCCGCTGGTGGAAGCGCTGGCTCGAGCCGCGGCGCCCGGCATTCGTTGGATGCGCGATCCCACTCGAGGCGGCGTCGCCACGTCACTCAATGAATTGGCGCGGGATTGCGGACTCGGCGTGATGCTCAGCGAGGACAAGATCCCCATCCGCGACACCGTGCGCGGCGCTTGTGAACTGCTCGGCCTGGATCCTTTGCACATCGCGAACGAAGGCCAATTCCTGGCGATCATTGCCGCCGAGCACGCTGATGCTGCGCTGGAAGCGCTCAAAGGCACGCCCGGTGGTCACGAAGCAGTCATCATCGGCGAGATGTGCGAGCAGCCCGCCGGCACGGTTCTTGGCGCCACCAGCTACGGTGGCACCCGTGTAATCGATATGCTGGTAGGAGATCCGTTGCCGCGCATTTGTTAGACATGCTCACCAGCGTCTCCACACTCGCGAGCCAGGTTGAGGAAGGGCTTCTCGAACGCAACCGCCGCTATGGCGATTTCTTCTCGTGTGAAGCTCCGCGGCTGGCCTCCGCCTGTCGCGACATGTCCGATCGTTTTCTCAAGGGCGGGCGGCTGCTGGCTTTTGGCCGCGGACCCTATGCCACCGACGCTCAACACGTTTCGGTGGAATTCGTGCACCCCGTAATCGTCGGAAAACGCGCTTTACCAGCTCTCGATTTGTCGATACTCTTCGGGCCCTGGCTCCGTGCCATCGTGAAACCGGAAGATATCGTGATGGGCTTTGGTCCCCCGGAAGGCGACCCGGAAGTGCAGAGCGCGCTGGATGCGGCCTCGGCGCGCGAGGCCATGACGTTTGCGTTGCCGGGCGAGCGGGGTTCTTATGCCTGCACGGATCTTGCGATCGATCCCTTCCAGCACCAGGAGATGATCGAGATCCTTTATCACACTCTCTGGGAAACCGTGCACGTCTTCTTCGAACATCGCGAATTGGGTCACGATGTCGGCGATGCCGGATTTCTTTACCCGTTCCTGGGGCAGCAGAAACAGGAGACCGGCGGAGTGCTGGAGCAAGTGACCGCGTCTATCCGGATGAAAGTTGAAGAAGACGCGAAGCTCCGCGCACAGGTGGCACGGGAGGAATCCGAACAGATCGCCAACACCGCGCTCGCCATCCACGATCGCCTCCGCCGTGGAGGAAAGTTGATCCTTTTCGGAAACGGCGGCTCAGCAACAGACGCGAATGATTGGGCGCTGGATTGTGTTCAGCCGCCCTCGGGCCTCAACCCCGTTCCCGCAATTTCTCTTTCGCTTGAACCTGCCAACATCACGGCCCTCGCGAATGACGTGGGAACCGAAGTGATTTTCCTTCGACAGCTCATCGCGCAGGCTCGCCCCGAAGACGTTGCCATCGGGATTTCCACCAGCGGCGGATCGAAGAACATCATCATGGCGCTCGAAGAGGCCCGCAAGCGAAATCTGCTGACCGTGGCGCTGCTGGGTTATGATGGCGGCGAGATTGTGCGCCGAGGATTAGTTGATTGGCCGCTGGTGGTACGCTCTGACTACATCCCACGCATTCAGGAAGTCCAAGCCTCCGTGTATCACATCATCCGCCAGCTTCTGGAGATCGCCAGTGATGCCGAAAATTGAACTCTATGGCACGGCGAGCTGTCCTTATACGCGCGAATTGCGGGAATGGCTGGAGTGGAAGAATCGTGATTTCGATGAGTACGACGTCGAAGCGGATCCGGAAGCATACGCGCGAATGTCAGCGGCCACCGGCGCCCAGCGCACGGTCCCAGTGTTGATCGAAGACGGAAAGGTGACCCAGGTGGGTTGGCAAGGGCGTGGATGCATCACCGGCGGATTCCCGCACTCCAGGGCGCCGCATGCATGAACTTTCCATCTGCTTGAGCATTCTGGATGTGGCCGGAGAAGAAGTGGACCGGCGCGGCAACCCGCAGGTGGAAGCCATCTATTTGCGGCTTGGTCCGCTCTCGGGTGTCGTCAAGGAGGCGCTTCTCTCTGCCTTTGAACTGGCGCGCGAAGCGACGCCGTTCCGATGCACCCGCCTTGTCATTGAGGAAGTTCCCATCGTGGTCTATTGTTCCAAGTGCGACGCAGAGCGCCCGGTCCACTCGATGCAGGATTTTTCCTGCGCGGAATGCGATACTCCAGCTTCGAAGTTAATTCACGGCCGCGAACTCGAGCTGGCCGCTCTGGAGCTGATTGAATGAGCACTCAACCCCGTATTGTGGAAGTCCGGCGCAACATCCTGAAGCACAACGATCAGGTGGCTGCTGCGCTACGCGAGCGCTTCCAAAAGGCTGGTGTGTTCGTGGCCAGCCTGGTCTCAAGCCCCGGGTCCGGCAAAACTGCGTTTCTCGAAAAGACACTCACGCTACTCAAGGAAAAAGGCTATCGGCCTGCGGCTGTTGTCGGCGATCTTGCCACCGCGAACGATGCCGAACGTCTGGCTCGCAGCCAGGCGCCCGTGAAGCAGATCACCACCGGAACGCTCTGCCATCTGGAAGCTGCTATGATTCAGACCGCGATCGAAGGATGGGATATCAGCGAACTGGATTTTCTGTTCATTGAAAACGTCGGCAACTTGGTGTGTCCTTCCTCCTACGATCTGGGCGAGAACATCCGGCTGGTGCTGCTATCTGTGACAGAAGGTGAAGACAAGCCGTTAAAATACCCCACCATTTTCAACAGCGCCGATCTGGCTGTAATCACGAAAATCGATTTAGCGGACGCCGTCGAGTTTGATCGCGACGCGGCCAGATCGAACATCCAGTCGGTTCGTCCCGGAATGCCCATGCTGGAGCTTTCTTCACAAACGAGCCAGGGCATGGACGCATGGATGGCATTGCTGGCATCCAAGCGGCCTCGTTAACGTTTAGCAACCGTGACAATGCGTGACATCACGCAACGAAATGCCTGCCCTGGGTTCTAACGTTTGGAGGTATTCATAGATGGACACCCAGAAGAAAGACCAAGGAAGCCAACCGAACCGGGGCCAGCAGCAACAAGTCAATCAGCCCGGCCATCAGGGAGGCCAACAGGGCCACCAGAGTCAGGATCCAAATAAGGGGCAGCAGGAACAGCCAAATCAGCCCCGCAAAGAGCACGAGCAACAACCGAAGCACTAGTCCGAAGGCACGGCTGGCCGGTCGGGTAGTGGGTCAGAGTGGCCTGCTACCCGTTCCCTCCACAATTATTTGTTGTTCACAATGACCTCAAGGCGAGCACCCGCAACCTATTACAAGCGATCGTGCGATAGAACGCGGATGCCGTGGCGCACGTCCAATCAGTAGGAGCAGTTATGTTGAAGAGATTTGGACTAACGGCATTGATGGCGGGATTACTCACCCTTTTAGGCCCAGTCGCTGGATTGGCGCAAGGCCACGGCAGCGGTGGTGCACGGGGCGGGGGAGGACACGGATTCTCCGGCGGCGGCCACGCATATTCGGGGCGCGCGTACTCAGGTGGTGCTCGCGGATATTCCGGCGGTGGCTCTTATGGACGTGGCTACGCCGGTCGCAGCTATGGCGGAGGCGGTTACTACGGTGGACGAGGCTACTATGGCGGGCGCGGGTACGGCGGATATTACGGCCGCGGCGGCATCGGCCTTGGGTTCGGGTTTTACGGCGCGCCCTACGCCTATGGATACGGCTACGCCCCCGGCTATTGCAGCCCGTCCGGCTACTACGATCGGTGGGGCAATTGGATTCCCTACCCGGGCTGCGCCCCGTATCCCTACTGAGCGCTGGCAGGCGCAGGCACAGATCGTTTCCGGTCGAACGCTCGTGAAACCGCGACACCCACCACGATCACTACGACGCAACCGACGACGTTGTACCAAAGGAACGAAATCTTGGTGAAAAGGTTGGCGGCGAAGATGGCTGCTTCGCCCGCCACAACGCCGAAAAACGCGCCGTTTGGACCCACGCTCTTGAAAAAAAACGCCAGCACGAACACGCCCAGCAGTCCGCCGTAGAACAGCGATCCTACAATGTTCACCGCTTCGATCAGCGCGCCGAAGTTTCTGCCATATTGCGCGAACCCCACCGCGTACAGGCCCCAAAAAACCGTGGCCCAGCGGGACGCCATCAGATAGTGACGGTCGGAAGCATCCTTATTGACATGCCTCCGGTAGATATCGATCACAGTAACTGTAGCCAGAGAATTAATCTCGCCCGAAGTCGACGACATGGCCGCTGAAAAGATCACAGCAATGATAAGTCCCACCATGCCCGCCGGCAGGTAGCGCGTCACGAACGAGAGAAAAATGTAGTTGGTATCGTGAAAATCTTTTCCCACTAAGTGCTCGCCCGCGAGGTGCGCATCGTTCAACTCGCGTTGTGCGCTCTGGTAGCGCTCCACGCTGGCTTGCTTCAAAGCCGGGTCGGCCGACGTCTTCGCTTGCAGATATTGCTCGGCCGCGTCCTTCCTATTCGCGAAGGCCTGTTCGTACCGTTTTTCGACCGCGGGGAAACGCGGATCGTTCCGGACGCGTGCCAGTTCCACCGGCTGGAATAACACCGGCGGCCGTTCGAAGATGAAAAAAACAAATACCATGGCGCCGATAAAAAGGATGAAGAACTGCATCGGGATCTTCGCCATGGCGTTGAAGATCAGGCTCAGCCGGCTCTGCTCGATCGACTTTCCCGTAAGGTAGCGCTGAACCTGCGATTGATCGCAACCAAAATAGGCCAACATCAGGAACATCCCGCCAATCAACCCGCTCCAGACGTTGTAGCGGTCGTTCCAATCGAAATGGAAGTTGACGGCGTTTAGTTTTCCCGCGGCGCCTGCGAGTGAAACCGCGTTTGCGAACGAGACATGGCCGGGAAGCAGATGCACCGCCATCACTAACGCCATCACCAGCCCGCACAAAATGAGCATCATTTGTTGCACGTCGGCCCAGGTGACCGCTTTGATGCCGCCGAGCGAGGTGTAAGTGACCACCAGCGCACCCATCATTACCGTAGTCAGCCGATCCGGCCACCCGAGAATCACCGAGAGCACCACCGCCGGCGCATAGAGTGACAAGCCCGCCGCCAACCCGCGCTGGATCAGAAAAATCCCGCTGACTAATGCACGCGTCTTCGCGTCGAAGCGGTGCTCCAGATACTCGTACGCCGTGTAAACGTTGGCGCGATGAAAGATCGGGACCGCAGTGGCGCAGAGAATCACCATCGCGATTGGGAGTCCAAAATAGAACTGCACGAACCGCATCCCGTCCGTGTAGCTCTGGCCGGTGGTGGAAATAAATGTGATGGCGCTGGCTTGCGTGGCCATGATGGAGAGTCCCATGGCGTACCACGGCATGCTCTTGCCGGCCAGCAGATACTTATTGACGGTGGTGCTGCCGCGTCCGCGATAGAGTCCGTAGCTGACGATGAACGTCAGCCACGTGAACATCACCACCCAGTCGAGCGGCCTCATGGGGCGTAGGCGCGCGAGAAAGCATATAAAGCCGCGATCACGAAAACCAGGAAGCAGAGCACGAAAATATAAACTCGCCGCCAGGTGCCGAGGAACGGTGGCGGTTCATCGATCACGACTTTGTGGACTGTGTCGGGCGGCTGCGGCAAACCTAAAGCATAACGCGAAAACCGCGCACGCGGACTGGAAGACATGCGAAAGTAAGTTCGATGGAACTGAAACACATCCTCCTCCCTCTGACAGTGATTGCTGCGTACGGCCAGGGCCTCAACGTGCAAGTCGACGGTAAGCGTGTGGGTGCCGAGAACAACCTGAACCTAATACCGGGCAACGGAATTATGCACGTCTGCGTGGACAACCCAGGTCAGAAACGCGTGGATTGCACGCCTTCTTTCAACACCGCTCTGATCCCCACGCATGATACGGTCCATGCCAATGAGAATTACTGCGCATCCACAAACGGGACGTTCGCCTACACTTGCGGCTTGCGGAACAAGGCTCTCACTTCATACAGCGCGGGAATGACGTTCGTTCTGAGCGTGGATATCGCTTGTCCCGGGCCCTGTTCGCTGAACATCGACAACGTTGGTCTGGTGAATATCAAAAGAATCGACGGCACAACCGATCCCGGCGGCGCGTTAATCGCCGGGCAGCCCCAATGGGTATTCTATGATGGCGCCGTGTTTCGCTTAATGGGTGGCGCAGGCGCGGCGTCGAGTTTAGTTGACTCACGCGGTGATGTCCGCGCCCGCCGCGTCATCGCGACCATGGACAGCACGCCGTATCAGGCTGTGATGACCCTGGATGTCACCGCGGGCGACGTCCACAAGATCCGTACCACTCCGAACGGAGGAAATGCCACACTCAGTGCCGCCACAGCCGGCCTGCCTGGGCAGCATATGTGGATCATCATCGCGAATGACAATATCAGTGCGAAGACCATCACGTTCGGCGCGAATCTGCTGAGTGCGGGCCCGCTGGCAGGTACCACCGGCAGATCCTCAACGATTCATTTCGTATCCGATGGCACTGCGTGGTACGAAGTTTCGAGAACGCTGGGTTTGTAGGATGTCTACTTCATCGTAGGGCAAGCCTCCGGCTTGCCAACTGGACAAGCCGGAGGCTTGTCCTACCCGGGCTGCTGCATCGTCATGCAGTGCAGCGTGCCGAGGCCCAGCACCAGGTCCAGGCAATGAATTCCGACTACTTCGCGGCTGGGGAACAGCGCGGCCAGCTTGGTGAGCGCGACTCGATCCATCGCGTCGTTGAACGTGGGAACCACTACCAATTTATTGGCGACATAAAAATTCGCGTAGCTGGCCGGCAAGCGTTGGCCATCGAAATACACGGGCGCCGGCATCGGCAAGGTTGCGATACGCAGCCCGGTCCGTTCGAGCAAATCGAGATTTTCCTCGAGTGCTTCGCAGTTGGCGTCATTTTTATTTAGTTCCGTGACCGTGACGATGGTATTCTCATCCACGAAGCGAGCCAGGTCGTCAATATGGCCATGCGTATCGTCGCCGGCGATTCCGCGCTTCAGCCAGATGGTCCGTGTGATCCCGAGATAATCGGCGAAGTATTGCTCCAAGCCTGCCCGGCTGAGACCTGGGTTGCGAATCTGCACCGTCTTGCTCAGCAGGCATTCCTCTGTGGTGAGTAGAAGCCCCGCGCCATTCACGTCGATGCTGCCGCCCTCCAGCACGATGCCCGGCTCATAGTGCGGCAGCTTGAGGCGCTTAGCGACATAGTCCGGAATCTTATTGTCATCGCGCCAATTTTCATATTTGGCCCAGCCGTTGAAGATCCAATTGGTGATAGCAACCTGCCCTCGGGGACTGCGAACAAAGATAGGACAATAGTCGCGGGTCCAGCTTCGATTGGTGCGGTGACGGTAGAACTCCACCGCGTCCATCTCCACGCCGCATTTGGCGAAAATACGCCGGGCGCTTTTCTCGGCCGCAGCGCTCTCCACCAGGATGCGGACCTTTTCCACGCGAGCCAGCCGTCGCACGATATCGCCGTAGACCCACGGGATGGGCGCGAACTTTCCCGGCCAGTCTGAACGCTCATGGGGCCAAGCCAGCCAGGTGGCTTCGTGCGGCTCCCACTCGGCCGGCATGCGGAATCCACGCTGGTTTGGTTTCAATCCAGCCATTTCAATCCAACCAGCGCTTCAAAATTGGCGAGTAGGCATCGATACGCCGGTCGCGCAGGAAGGGCCAATTGCGGCGCACTTCCTCCACGCGGTGCGGATCGCATTCGGCGATCAGAATGGCTTCTTCAGTCGAGGACGCTTCGGCAATCACCTGGCCGAATGGGTCGGCGATGAAGGATGATCCCCAGAACTCAAGACCGCGATCAGACGGCCCTTCAAAGCCCACACGATTCACTGCAGCCACGTAGATGCCATTGGCGATAGCGTGGGCACGTTGTATGGTTCGCCAGGCATCCAACTGCGCGGCGCCGTATTGCTCTTTTTCCGCAGGATGCCAGCCGATGGCGGTGGGATAGAAAAGAACGTTTGGGCCGCCGATGCTCGAAACACGCGCGGCTTCCGGATACCATTGGTCCCAGCAGATCAGGACTCCCACGCGGGCGAAGGCTGTGTCGAAACTCAGGAAGCCCAGGTCGCCGGGCGTGAAGTAGAATTTCTCGAAGTATAACGGATCATCGGGGATATGCATCTTGCGATAGATGCCTGCGATCTCGCCATCGGTGGAGATCACCGCCGCAGTGTTGTGATAGAGACCGGCGCTGCGGCGCTCAAATAGAGACGCAATGATGACGATTTCAAGCTCGCGGGCCAGCCGCCCGAGTGTTTCCGTCGTGGGCCCGGGGATGGGTTCGGCCAATGCAAACAGCTCTGCGTTCTCTTCGCGGCAGAAGTACTGGGAACGGAAAAGTTCCTGGAGGCAAATAATCTGCGCGCCGCCGGCAGCGGCCTCGCGAATCCGCCAACGGGCTTTCTCGAGGTTCTCATTGGGGTCGATCGCGCAGCTCATTTGGACCAGGCCGATACGGAATTTGCCGCTGCTCGAAGACTGCATAGTCCTATTGTGGTGGTGCCGGGCCGCAGTGCGCAATTCGTGTCCCCTTGCTGACGCGCAGGGCTACCTCGAACGCATCGTACTTTGAATTGTAGCCCCGCGCGTGAGCAAGGGGACGATTTTACGCGCTCGTCTTCTCAGCCCAGACCAGGAAGCGAAGAGTCATCTTACTCTTGGTGCCAATCAGTCCGAGCATAGCCGAAGGCGGCGTTAAGCCGTAATCCTTGAGATTGATTTGCGCGTCACCGTCGATCTCCAGGCGCTCGATGCCGGATGGCTTCGCGGCGGCGGCGAAAGCGATGGGTTTGGTGATGCCTCGCACGGTGAGGTTACCCTGGATTTCGTATTGACCTTTCGACTTGCCGGTGATTCGCGTGGATGCGAACGTCAGTTGCGGGTATTGGCTGGCGGCCATCATGTCGTTCACCGCCGCATCCAAGATCATCTTTCTCTGCTCCTTCTTCTTCACCCACGCATCCTTGCACGTCACGCTTCTCGCTTCCACTGTCAGGCTCACCCTGGAATTTTCAGGGTGTTGTGGATCGTAATCCACCTCTCCCGCGTACTGTTCGAAAAACAGAAAATGCTTCTTGCCCGCCATCAAACCAGTCTTCGATACCTCCAGCGTGAACGTGCTTTCGGCGGATGGCTTTATCAGGTAGCGGACGATTTCCTCCGGCATCGGTTTCCTCCAATTAAATTCAGACGTTTCGAATTCTGTTTGGTTTGTCCGCAAGAGGTAAACTCAAGGCGTGAGGGAACTGCGAGCGTTGATATCCCGTAGGAGTTTGACCGGGCTGCGGAGAAACTGCGAAACCCTGCGCCGGGCAGCCGCATCGAGGCCGCGCAGAAGTATGGGACCGATCTCACGCTCCTGATCGAGCAGCTCAGGCTGACACCAGAAGAGCGAGTGCGTAAGATGCAAACGGCTTCGCAGGTCGCGGCGCAGGTTCGCGGAGCTGTGCGACGCGGGCGATGAACACGGGGCTCACCCTTGGCGATCTGGGCGGGCATCAACCCGTTTTCGACTCGATGGATGCGTTGCCCGATCGGGTCTGACTTTGAGAAGCGCGCGGCGATACCAATAAGATGCTGAGGGTTATCGCAAGCGAGATCCTTTCGCGGCCCGGTATCTCACGCTCAGACTCCACAAAATCCACCCAATGAGAACAGAGTGGGAAGCCGATGTCCACTCTGAATTCAGATAAAGATGACCCCGTGGTGGAGCAAGCTCTGCGGGATGGAGAGCTGCACAAGGCGCTGCTGGATCATCTGGATGGGGGCATCTACATGGTGGATCGCAATCGCCGGATTCTTTATTGGAACCGAGGCGCCGAGCAGATCAGCGGATATCTGGCGCAAGATGTAGCCGGGCATTTTTGTCAGGGCGATCTGCTAATGCACTGCGATGCGGCGGGCAGGGGGTTGTGCGGGAAAGGCTGCCCTTTGTCGTCGGTCATGTTCGACGGCATGTCACGCGAGCATATTGTCTTTCTGCGACACCGGCACGGGCATCGCATTCCGGTGCATGTGCGGGCTCGCGCTATTTACGATTCCGCAGGGGCGATCATCGGCGCTGTGGAGGTGTTCGATCAGCTTACGGCACCGGCAGCCATCGACCGGCGCGCACTCAATGAGCACGGGTGTCTCGATCCGCTCGCCGAAGTCGCCAACCGCGCCTACGGCGAATTCAAGCTTGGCCAAGCCGTGGATGTCATGCGGGCTTTCGGGATAACTTTTGGATGGCTGGCCGTGGAACTGGATGACGTCGACAAACTGGAGCATCGCTATGGGCATGGGCTGGTTGATGCCGCCGTCAAGATGATGGCGCGCACGCTGGATAGCAATCTGGGACCGCTGGATTCAGTCACCCGTTGGGGCCGGACGGAATTTCGCATTGAGGTTCACAGTTGTTGGGGACAAGGACTGGCCGATCTCACCGCCAAGCTGCTGGCGCTGGCGCGGGCTTCGAATCTGGAGTGGTGGGGTGATCCGGTGCGAGTCACTGTTTCGATCGGGGGCGTGATGGCCGAGCCGGGAGATTCTTCGGAGTCGCTCGAATCCCGTGTGGCGGGCGTGTTGGCGAAATCTCGGTCGGCGCGCAGCAGCCAGGGCGCCGACGGCCCCTCGAATAACGATTTCTTAAAGCTAGGTGATGAACGATGTTTGCCATAGTTGGGATCTTGGTTGTTTTCGGAGCCGTGGTCGGCGGTTATCTGATGGAGCATGGAAATCTCAAGGTGCTGGTCCAGCCGGCTGAATTGCTGATCATCGGCGGCGCGGCGGCAGGAACCATTCTGATTGCCAATCCGCCGGCGATTCTGAAAGGAATCGTGGCCGGGTTCAAGGTGGTATTCGGCGGCTCCGGTTTCGGCAAAGACCGCTATGTGGAAACGATGAAGCAGATTTACGCCGTGATGCAGAAGGCTCGCAAGGGTGGGCTCACGGAGCTGGAAAACGACGTTGAGAATCCGGAAAAAAGTCCACTATTCGCAAAATGGGATCACCATGTGCGCGATTTCGTATGCGACACGCTGCGAATGGCCATGACCGGGGGGCCCACGCCTTTCGATTTGGACCAGATGATGGAACTGGACATGGAGGTTCACGAGCACTACGCGCAACTGCCGGTGAAGGCGCTGAACACAGTGGCGGATTCGTTGCCCGGCCTCGGCATCGTGGCCGCGGTGCTCGGCGTCGTGATCACCATGGGCGCGCTGGGTGGTCCGCCGGAAGAAATCGGCCATAAGGTTGCAGCGGCGCTGGTAGGCACCTTTCTAGGGATTCTGCTGTGCTACGGGCTGCTTGGGCCGATGGCCTCCAAGATGGGAAAGGCAGCCGAAGAGGAGCACCATTTTTATCACGCGGTGCGGGTGGCGCTCAGCTCGTTTCTGAAGGGAAACCCTCCGCCGGTGGCGCTCGAGTTCGCCCGGCGCGCCGTGCCCGGGCCCGTGCGGCCGACCTTCCATGAACTGGAAAAGGCCTACAAAGGAAAGTAGAATGTCCGTCCAGAGCCCCGAAACGCAACCGATCATCATCAAGAAGAAGAAAGCTCACGGTGAGCATCACGGCGGCGCATGGAAGGTAGCCTACGCGGATTTCGTGACCGCGATGATGGCGTTGTTTATCGTGCTGTGGCTGATGGGCGCGAGCGAGCCGGTGAAAAAAGCGGTGGCCGGATATTTTCGCGATCCCTCCGGCCGCGCCGCGGACAACGGTTCCGGACAGGGCGGCGTCGGCGAGAACATCGCGATTCGCAAAGACGACATGGGTAAGCTCAAAGAGACGCTCGAATCCGCCATGAAACAATCGCCCGAGCTGGAGAAATTGAAAAACCAGGTGAACATGACCGTGACGGGTGAGGGGTTGCGCATCGAATTGCTGGAAAGCGAAGTGGGTACATTTTTCGAGACTGGCAGCACAAGTCCGAGCGCTTCCGGGAGAGATATGCTGCGGATGATATCAGCCGAATTGGGCAAGCTACCGAACCGGCTCCTGATGGAAGGACACACTGACGCGCGCCCGTTTACGTCTCCGAACGGTTACTCGAACTGGGAACTATCGTCTGATCGCGCAAATTCTGCCCGGAAGGTGATGCAAGACAGCGGCCTGCATACCGATCAGGTGGCTGAGGTGCGCGGATACGCCGATCAACGGCTGCGCAAGCCTGAGGATCCGAATAACGCCTCGAATCGGCGTGTGTCGATTGTGGTGAAGTATCTGAACGCGCCGCCCGAGACGACCCCGCCAGCAAAGCAGGCGTCCGCGAAACGTTAGCGGGCGCTTGGTACAATCGGCATCGCGGTGACATCATAATCTGGCGCAATTATCACCAGGCAACCAAGCACACCCCCGAGTCGTTACGGCGGAACCGGCATTTCTTGGACTGGGCCAACATGCCCGATCCGTTCCGGCACTACGAAGGCGCGCCCGTCATCGATCTGCCGGCCGATCCAAAGGCGCCTGAGATTTCCGCGTTCGAGGTCCTGAGCGGGCAACGCGGTTCCAATGAATCGCTGGATTGGATTCACTTTCTTTCACGCCTGCTCTTCTATTCCGCTTCCGTCAGCGCCACCAAGCAGACGCCGTCCGGCCAACGCTACGCACTGCGCGTGAACCCGTCCTCAGGCAATCTCCATCCCACCGAGTTTCACCTGGCGTGCCCGAACGGACTTTATCACTACCGGGTCTCGTCGCACATGCTGGAGCAACGCGCCGCGGGCGACTACGGGACTTTGCGGTTCCTGTTGACCACTATCGCTTGGCGCGAGGCATGGAAGTATCAGAGCCGGGCCTATCGTTATTGTTTGCACGATGTAGGCCATGCTTGGCAATCGCTGGCGCTAGCGGCTCAGGCCATTGGCTGCGACGCCAGCGCGGTGGGAAACTTCGACGACGACAGTGTAGCTCGTTCTTTTCGCCTGGCTGACGACGAATGGCCAATGCTATTGATTGAAATTCACGGCGCGCCTGAATTCCCTGCGGCGCCGAATAGCGAATGGTTCGGAGGCATTCCGAACAAGCTATCAGCGGAGGTAATCCGGTATCCATTGATTGAGGAAATGCACGCCGCCACCAAAAAGATACTTCAGCCGCGCATTGCACCGAGCGCTCAAAACCGAGCCGCGACCGCGAGGGAGCGCCACCACGACGGCCCCCCTTACGGCGAAATCGCCCGACGACGCCGCTCCGCTCTCGATTTCCGAGGCGGAGCCGAATCCATTAGCAGCCACCAGCTACTAACCTTGCTCGATTTAGCCACTCGTCCGCTCGATGCCGACTTCGCCGCCGAATCGTATATCCAGCTCTACCTCTACGTCCATCGCATCCGCGATCTCACTCCGGGCGTCTACAAATATTGGCCGGAAGAAACGCGGCTGGAACTCGTGAAATCCGGCGATCAACGCGTAATGGCGGCGGCTCTCAGCCTCGGTCAGGATCTGGCCGGAAATTCTTGCGTCACTTTTTCGATGATTGGCGACCTGGAACGCGCGGCCCACTTGTACGGCGATCGGGGCTATCGTTATGTTCACTTTCAAGCAGGCGCCATCGGCCAGCGGCTCTATCTGGCGGCCGAATTGCTCGGCTTTAAATCCACGGGCATCGGCGCGTTTTTTGACGATTCGGTTAACGAGTATCTAGGGATTGCGCTCGATTCCGGCCGGCAGGTGGTTTATCACTTCGCGTGCGGATACGCTGTCCTTGACGACCGGATCGTGTCCCCTTGCTGACGCGCGGGGCTACTCGATCTGGATTGACTCCACCTGGATGACCTCTTCCTTGATGGTGCCGGTCACTTTGGCTTTCAGATCCTTCTCTCTGCTGGTGGCCTTGATCGCCGCCAGCGCCTTCACATTCCCCCGCTCATCGAACTTGATGAACTTGCCGTCAGCAAGCACAATGCCAAACCCGCTCTTGGCGCAACTGATGGCGCAGTCCTTGGTGTGGCTAGCCAGATCATTCTTCTTGCACATTACGTCGACCACGGTGCCGGACCAGGTTTCCGCCAAGGCGAGAACGGACGTTACAACTAATCCAACAATCAATTTCAGCATGCCGATAAGCTCCTTGAACAAGTGTGCCACAGCAGGGTTGCCACAGCAGGATTGCCACAGCGGAGTTGGGCAAATTTGGGGCCCTCTGTTAAAATGTGGGTTTAGAGTACGAATGCCCCTTGATTCAAGCAGCGGTCCTGATTATACTGGCTCTTTTCATGGCGAAATGATCGGCATGACACCGCGGGAAGATTTCGACCCACTCGCCCCACAACGTGAGGCAGCCATGTTCTATGGGCTTTTTCTACGGGGGCACTCCGCCGACACCTTACGGCGCGACATCGACGTCCCTAAGCCGCTTTTGCAGAAATGGCTGAATGCCCGCAGGTATGAAACCGGCTTTCGGAATTCGCTCAAGCGTGTCTATCAATACCGAAAACAGGTGCTCGCGATTTTCGACGAGTTGGTGCTGAACGAAAAAAATCGTCCGCGCGTTCAATAGTAGCCTGCCAAATCGTACTCCCGTTCCCCTTACACTGAATAAAGATGAAACACACTCACTCTTCGTCGGCCCCGGTGGAAGACACGCCCGAAGCTTCGAAGGCTCACATCCTTTCCAATCCAACGCGTCCCTTCGACCCCGTTGGCGCCACCACACCTTCCGAAATCCTGACCCGAATGCAAGGCACGGCTTTCCAAGGTAAGCAGCTCGGCCTGGCGTTTGAAGTGTGGAAAAAGATGCTAGGCGACCGGTGCACCATCATGATGGGCATGTCCGGCGCGATGGTTCCGGCCGGAATGCGGCGGCTGGTGGTACGGATGATCGAGAACCGTCTCATCGACTGCCTGGTTTCCACCGGCGCAAACTTCTTCCACGATCTGCACGAAACACTGGGCAATTTCCACTATCAGGGTTCGGCCGCCACTGATGATGTTCTGCTGGCCGAAAATCTGATCGATCGCATGTACGACGTTTTGGCCGACGAGGAGAAATTTCGGGAGCACGATCAGTGGATCGGCCGCTTCGCTGCCTCGCTCGATCAATCGCGTCCCTACACCACGCGCGAGTTTCTGTTCCTGCTCGGCAAAGAGCTAGCGAAACACTCCAAGGAAGATGGCATCGTTTCCGCAGCAGCCAAAGCCGGCATCCCGCTGTACTGTCCGGCCATCGCCGACAGCTCCATCGGAATCGGCATCGCGGCCAATCGTTACGAGGGCGGTAATCGATTCACGTTCGACGTGATCGGCGACGTAGTGGAGACCGCCCGTATCGTCGCCGAGTCTAAAGCCACCGGCGTCATTTATTTCGGCGGAGGCACTCCCAAGAATTTCGTCCAGCAAACGGAGGTGACCGCCATCATCATGAACGCCGGCGTCACCGGGCACAAATACGCAGTGCAGTGCGTCACCGATGCGCCGCATTGGGGCGGCCTTTCCGGCTGCACCTTCGAAGAAGCACAGAGCTGGGGCAAGATCGCGAAGGATGCTTCCATGGTGACCTGCCATTCCGATTCCACCATCGCCATGCCCATCCTGGTGTCGGCGCTACTCGAGCACAGCGAGTTGATCGCCAGGCGTCATCGTCCCAGTTTCAAGATGGGCCGCGAGCTTGAGGTTTCCGCATGAGCGGCCTGCGGATTCCCGTTTACCAGGTGGATGCGTTTGCGAGCCGCGTATTCTCCGGCAATCCGGCCGCGGTTTGTCCGCTGAAAAAATGGCTGCCGGATGAGCAGATGCAGGCCATAGCAGCCGAAAATAATTTGGCCGAGACGGCCTTCTTTGTGCCGAACCAGGACGGCTACGATCTGCGCTGGTTCACGCCCAAAGTGGAAGTGGATCTGTGCGGCCATGCCACCTTGGCCTCGGCATTCATCATCTTCCATGATCTTGCGCCGGCGGCGAAGTCTGTGCGATTCGAAACCAAGAGCGGCGCCTTGATCGTTACGCGCGATGGCGATTTGCTCTCGCTCGATTTTCCGTCGCGTCCTCCCGCCGAATGCGAGGTGTTTCCGGATCTGGTAGCCGCGCTGGGTGTGCAGCCGGAAGCAATCCTGGCGGCGCGCGATTACCTGGCGGTCTATTCATCGGAAGATGAAGTGCGCAAGCTCGCACCCAACATGGAGATGCTCATGCAGCTGGACCGGTTCGCCGTAATCGTGACTGCGCCCGGCAAGCAAGTGGATTTCGTATCGCGCTTTTTCGCGCCGGCAAAAGGCATTCCCGAAGATCCAGTTACTGGCTCCGCCCACTGCACGCTGATCCCTTACTGGTCGAAACGGCTAGGCAAGAAAAAGCTGCATGCGCAGCAAGTGTCGGCGCGCGGCGGCGAACTGTGGTGCGAGGATCGTGGCGACCGCGTGGTGATCAGCGGTAAGGCAGTGCGGTTCCTCGAAGGCTCAATTTATTTGTAGCGTAAGCCTCCGGCTTGCGCCAGGACAAGCCAGAGGCTTGTCCTACGTTCGTTACAATCGAAGTAGTGAGCCGCAGGCTTTTTCTATTGATGGCTGGCCTTTTATCGCGAGCCCTTTCCTGGGCAGCCAACGTGCCAGGACTCTCTATCCGCGGCAAGCTGACGCGATCTCAGGATCAAAAACCGGCGCTCGAGGTCAGCCCTAACAAGCTCGTCTATCTAGATGGCGATCAGGCCACTGTGGGCGTCCTGAACGACAAGCGCCTGTGGGGTAGTGACTTCGAAGTTATCGGCCACTTCAACTCTCCCGATCATTTCGAGATCGATCGGATTCACACGCGGTCTATGTTCGTACACAAAGACGGCAAGCGGCTGATGATCACCTACTGGTGCGACGTTTGTTATATTCGGACCTACACGCCCGGCACATGTGTATGTTGCCAGAAATACACCGATCTCGATCTGCGCGAATCCGACCAGCCGTAATCCTAATCCTTTTCCCCTTCCTGTTTATGACCCAAGCTGCAAATTACTCCGCTCAGAAAGCGACCGTCGATTCGGTTGAGATCGTGCGGCTGGCTGACGCCGAGCATCACATCGAAGTCTCAATAGCTCCTTCCGTCGGAAACATCGCCTACGACATGAAGGTGAACGGCAAAGCAATCCTGCTGCCACCCCCTGGGACCTTGAGCGACTGGAAAACCAAGCCCAGTCAGGCCGGCATTCCGTTTCTCGCGCCCTGGGCGAACCGCTTGGATACCGATTCCTATTGGGCCAACGGCAAGAAATATCTTCTGAACCCAGACGTTGTCACTCTGCGGCGCGACGGAAATGGCTTAGCGATTCACGGCCTGGTATTGTTTGCGTCCGACTGGCAAGTCACCGTCCTCAAGGCCGATGATCAAGGCGCTGAAGTGACCAGCCGTCTGGACTTCTGGAAGCATCCGGAGTGGATGGCGCAATTCCCGTTTGCGCAATCCATCGAGATGACCTATCGGCTGGCCGGTGGCGCGCTCGAGGTGCGCACCGCTATCGAAAATCACTCAGGCGAGCCCATGCCCCTCTCCATCGGTTTTCACCCCTGGTACCAGATCCCGGATTGCCCGCGTGACGGCTGGAAGGTCCATCTGCCGGTCCGCGAACATTACACGCTATCCGACAAATTGATTCCAACAGGCGAAACCACGCCTGTAAAGTTCGATGACCCAACGCCGCTCTCTGGACGCCAGCTCGACGACGTGTTCGGCGGTGTGTCCCAAGGCGACGAGTTTTGGGTGGAGGGCAATGGCGCGAGAATATCAGTTCGCTTCGGCCCGAAATACCCGGTGGCAGTGGTTTACGCGCCGCAAACCAAAAACATTATCTGTTTTGAGCCCATGACCGCCATCACCAACGCCTTCAACCTGACCCACGCCGGCCATTATCCAGGACTCCAAAGCATTCCTCCGGGCCAGCGTTGGGTGGAAAGCTTCTGGATTCGCCCGAGCGGATTTTAGCATCGTCGGCTTGTGTTACTGTTTCGGTTGTATGGTTGAAATTAAAGTCGCGGTTGCAATGGCGATCCAGTTTGCTAAAACCGTTCTCGACCCTGCCCGTACTACAGACATCCGTCTTGAGGAGGTGGAGATTGGTGAGCACAAAGGCCAAAGTGTGTGGCTTATCACGCTCAGCATGGCACTCCCGCAAACCGCCATCGCCGACGTCCTAGCAGGCCGTGCTCCACGGGAATTCAAAACCTTCACGGTCCACAGAGAGACCGGGGAAGTCCTCGCCATGAAAATAAGGGAATTGGCTAGCGCCTAATGCTCGATGCTGTCGGTCTGATCAAGAAGCACCGCGCAAAGGGCGTGCTGATTGACGCGAACCTCCTGGTTCTTTACCTTGTTGGTAGCACGAATAAGAATCGCATCCCAACCTTCAAGCGAACACAGGTCTACACCATCGAGGACTTCGAGCTTCTGCAGCGGTTGATTGCTTATCTTGGCGATGTCATCACCACTCCCCACGTCCTGACTGAAGTCAGCAATTTGGCCAATCTTCACGAGCCGGAACTGCGTTCTTTTCGGCAGTACTTCAAATCTGCGGTTGTGGGAATGGTAGAGTTTTGTGACGCTAGTAGAGAGGTTGTGTCAGATGGAAGCTTTCAACGACTCGGCCTGACAGATGCAGCCATCGCCTTGATATCCCGCCACAACCATCTCGTTCTGACCGACGATCTGACACTTGAGATCACACTTCATCGGCGAGGTGTGGACGCGATTAATTTTAACCACATCCGGGCCTCGAATTGGACTCTAAGGTGAAACTGTTCGACCTCGAGGGCTGGGGCGGCTGGTGGAATCCGCCATCACCAACGCCTTCAATCTGGCGCACGCCGGCCATTATCCAGGACTCCAAAGCATTCCTCCGGGCCAGCGTTGGGTGGAAAGCTTCTGGATTCGCCCGAGCGGATTCTAGGGAATCCATCGTGGATCGGTAATCGCTCCGGTATCGAGTGAGTAGCGTTTGCCTAACACCACAGCGCCATCTTTCATGAACATCTTCGAGAGCTGATCCGAGACCAAGTGTACGTTGGCATCAATGGCGTTCTCCACGTGGTCCCCCGGCCAGCTCCTGGAAATCTCCACTGCGTTGCGAAGAGATTTCACCAGCGACGCGAGCGGCTCGGGCAACGGAATATTTTTGACGGCGGCCTCCACGGCGCCACAGCGTTGATGACCCAGCACGACAATTAATCTGGTGTACTTCTGCACTTCCACCGCGTATTGGATGCTGCCGATCGCGTATTGGTCGACCACGTTGCCGGCTACGCGAATGACGAACAGGTCGCCCACTCCGCGATCGAACACCACCTCGGGAGGAACGCGGGAATCCGAGCAGGAGAGAACCACAGCGAAAGGCGTCTGGTGATCCGCGACCGCTTCACGCCGCGCCTTGCTCTGATTGGGGTGTTGCAAGCGGCCGGCCACCCAATCCCTATTGCCACTCATCAAGAGATTCCAGCACTCCTCGGGATTCTTGCAGGGTGCCGGATCAGCCCCGTGCAACGCGGGGAGAAAAAGCAGGAGAATTAGCTTGCGCATGAATCTAAGTATATTTTATTTCAGGTTAGGATTCCGGCAGCCAGCCGCATTTGTTCCAAAAAGCGACCTTTATTCCTCGCGGCTACTCCTCTTGCACAGCGGGAACCACATTTTCACACGGGAGTGGCTGCTGCCTGACCCGGCCAGCACAAGGAACCGGTCTCGCGCCGCTTGATCGCCGGTTGTAAAATGAGGCAACCTTCGCCCTTTTCACGCGACATTACTGGAAGGTTCTTGCTATGCCCTCCATTCATCAGGTCCAGCCGATTTTCCACGAAGCCCTTCTGCTTCCCGAGGGCACGGATCGGGCCGCCTGGCTCCGCCGGCGATGCGGCGACAGTGCTGAGGTGATGATCGAGGTTTCGTCCCTGCTTGCGGCGCATGACGCAATGGCCACACAACCCGAACCACCTCAAGCCAGCCCCGAACCTATCATTCCGAGCGAGCAGTTTGGAGCCTATCGGCTGGTGCGTCTGGTGGGCCGGGGCGGTATGAGCGCCGTCTACCTGGCGGAACGTGTGGACGGACGGTTCGATAAGCGCGTGGCTGTGAAAGTGATGGCCGCGCATTTGGCCGGCGAAGATTTCCTGCGGCGCTTCCAGACGGAAGGCCAGTTTCTGGCGTCCCTCGAACATCCCAACATCCCGGCGCTGCTGGACGGCGGAGTATCGCCCTCCGGCCATCCTTACCTGGTGGTGGAGTATGTGGAAGGTGAGACGCTGGATCGTTACTCAGATGATCGCAAGCTGGGAATCGAGGCGCGCCTCCGTCTGTTCCTCCAAGTCTGCCAGGCCGTCGATCATGCACACCGGAATCTGATTCTGCATCGCGACCTAAAGCCTGCGAATGTTCTGGTAACCACCGATGGCGTCGTCAAGCTGCTGGATTTCGGGACGGCGTCGTTAATGGCGGAGGGCCCCGGCGTAACCGTCACAAGCGCGCGAATGCTGACGCCGCGATACGCCAGCCCGGAGCAATTGCGCGGCGAACGGCCGGGTGTTACGGGTGACGTTTTCTCGCTGGGCGTGATTCTATACGAACTGCTCACAGGCGCCTGGCCGTTTGGGGAGCCGGATTCGGTAATGAGCGGGCTGCGGCGAGCGGCCGGGCATGCTTCTGCCACTGCGCCAGCCACGGCAGTCACACCTGAGGCGCCCGCACTGCGCTCGCTTTCGCTAGAGAAGCTGCGAAACATACTGGATGGCGACTTGTCCGCGATCCTGCTTAAGGCTCTCGAAAACGACCCGTCCCGGCGCTATTCGACGGTGGGGGAGCTGGCCAACGACGTCCTCCGCTTCTTGGAGGGCCGTCCCGTGGAAGCTCATCCACAAACGTTTTTATATCGGGCAGGTAAATTCGTGGCCCGGCACTGGCTGGCGGCGGGCGCGGCGGCGGTGTTCGTTCTAGGTCTTTCGGCCGCCACACTACTGGCCGTGCGGCAGGCGCAGGTGGCCAAGGCGGAGGCGCAGAAAGCACGGGAAGAAGCGCAGAAATCGGCCCGCGTGACCAGATTCCTGCGCGGCATGCTCACTTCCGGCTACAAAACCGGCGGGGCGGATGTCACCGTCATCCAGATGCTGAATGCGGCTGAGCCCAGCATCGAAGCCAGTTGGAAGAACGATCCGCTAGCGGAAGCGACGTTGCGCGCTAGCCTGGGCGCGAGCTATGTGACCCTGGAGAAACCGGATCGCGCCAAGCTTCAGTTGGAAAGGGCGCTCACGCTGTTCCAATCGCTGGGTCGCCATGTGGACTCCGCCGACACATTATTGGTGCTCGGCATCAATGCCCAACGTGCGGAAGGTAAAGCGGCGGCCAACTATTATCAACGGTCCCTCGAAGAACTGCAGCGGGCCGGCAAGGATGCCCCGCCAGCACTGGTGTTTCGAGTGACAGTCTACCTGGCTGGGGTTTTGTCCGCGGGACTTTACCGCCTTCCCGAGGCCGCCGCGCTTCTGGATGAGGCCGTAGCACTGGCCGCCCGCGAACCAAGCATTCCACGGGACCAACTGCCCGCGGCTTGGACGCATCAGGGTGAGATCATGCTGGAGGAAGGGCACTTTGACCGAGCGGAAGCGCTGTTTCACCAAGCCATCGCGGCCGACAGCAATACGTCCGACGCCTGGATAGGGTTGGCCCGCTCCAGCTTTCTCAAACAGAACTTCCCGGCCGCGGCCGAGTTTGCGCGTCGCAACTATGTACTAGCGGCCGCTTTCAACCGGGACAATCTGGCCGATACCGCGGAAGCGGCCATGGAATGGGCGCGATACCGGGCTGAATCCGGTGAAGCGGCGGAGGCCGTGAAGCAGATCCGCGCCGTCATCCCCGAGATACGCAAGAACTATGCTGTTGGATCCACGCTGGCCCGCTACTTGGAAGGCGCCGCACACGTATTCAAGAACGCTGGCCTCTTCGAACCGGCGGAACACGACGCCCGTGAAGCTTTCGACGCCTTCCACCACGGCCAGCTCCCTGAGATACATCCCCTGGCTGCCGCGTGCCTGGAAGATTTGGGCGGAGCGCTGACGGGTTTGAAGCGATACCGGGAAGCTATCCCCGCCCTCGAAAAAGCCGTCGAGATCTATCACCGGCTCGGCCCTGCGTATGCCAAGACCGCCGGCCGCGTGCAAGTGGTTCTGAACCAGGCTCGGAACCACTTATAAGCGGCGCGGCGCTCTAGTTTAGGGATTTCGGTTGGCGCCTCCGACGCACCAGCCCGATCATGCCCACCACGACGACGCTCGAAAACAGGAGCGAGGAAGGTTCCGGCACCGTGGCGGGGTTGGCCGTAGCGTACGAGAAGTCTTTCATGTTGATGGACTCAGCGGCTGAGCTGAAGGGCTCAGTGAGGTCCACCGAGGTGAAGCCTCCCGGATCGGTTATGCCGAAGAACAGCGTGGTCGGAGTACTCGCCGCAGTCTGGGTTTGCACAACGCCGTCGGACAACGTGATTGTGACCGTGCCAGGATCGACAAGGTAGTCGAAGGCTAGCGCCGTCACTGGGCTTGGCAGAGTGACCAAAAGATCGTTGGTTGGTTTGGAACCGGTGCCTGGATCCTGCGAAGAGAGTGTTGCAAAGCCGTAGCCGTAATAGGAGTCTCCAATCACGAAGAGCAAGCCGGAGGGACTGGCTGGCCCGACTCCGAAGGTGACGCCGCCCACGCTGGTGCTGGGGGGAGTTCCGCCGTAACCGACGA
>CABEDY010000031.1_pt1 | contig 36835 bp, 34 predicted proteins | sample 3423171 | NCBI WGS metagenome assembly CABEDY01 (sample SAMEA5534333, study PRJEB31848) | metagenome | biome: tundra; feature: field; material: soil | place: USA | collected 2013-05 | depth 0.15 m | reverse complement strand
TGGCAACAACGCGACCACTGGCGCGGCATCGGGAATTCCATAGCGTCTTCGTACCTCTTCGCGGCCGGCCGACGGTTTCACCAGTCGGGTCAGCGGATGGCCAATATACCGGGCGTCGATGCCGTGCGGAGCAAAGAAATCCGGCTCGAATGGGAAAATACAGAGCAATTGGTCGATGTTTTGTTGCATGGCGGGCAAACGGCCCTTCCGCCAGGCCCAAACCTGAGGCGCTACCAGATAGATCACGGGAATTCCCAGGCGCTTCAGACGCCGCGCCAGCCGCAGATGAAAATCGGGGCTATCGGTCAGGATGGCGATATCCGGGCGCTCCATTTCCGCGGCGCGGATCAGCTTGCGATACTCGCGATAAATGCGCGGGATATGCGTTACTACTTCCACCAGGCCCACCACTGCGATGCTTCGCGCATCCACCACGGCGCGAACGCCAGCGCGCTGCATGCGTTGGCCAGCGCACCCGAAAAACTCGAGGGCGGGATTGCGCCGGCGGAGAGCCTCCACCAGGCCGGCCGCATAGAGGTCGCCCGAGACTTCGCCGGCGGAGATTAGCACTTTCTGCGGCACTATAATTTAGTCTAACGCGGCGGGGAACGGAAGGCCGAGGTCGGCTACCCGGGTTGTTTATCATGGACTCATGATTGTGAACCGTTCCGCGCCTCCAGGTCCGATTGTTCCCACTTTGAGCTACGATGATGTGCCCAAGGCGATTGAATGGCTGTGCGGAGCCTTTGGGTTTAAAGAACGCCTGCGAACGCCTCCCGAAGCGGATGGCACCGTCCACCATACGCAACTGGCGGTTGGCGAGGGTTCTGTGATTTTATCGGGTGTGCCCGTCGCTGAGCGCCTCGGGGATGGTTCGAAAGCGCTTGCCCATGGTCCCATGGTGTACGTCGAGGACGTGGATGCGCACTGCGAACGCGCCAAGAAGTTCGGCGCAAAGATTGTGAACCCGCCCGCCACTCACATGTTCGGCGAGAGACAGTACTCCGCGGAGGATCTGGCGGGTTACCGCTGGGCGTTTTCTCAGTCGGTCGCTGATGTGAATCCCGAGGACTGGGGAGCGGAGGTGTCCGAGATCAAAAGCAAGTTGGAACTGCTTCCGCGCCCAAGGTTGTGCTATGTGGAGATTCCCGCGGTCGACGTTCACCAGTCTGCCGCGTTCTACGAAAAGGTGTTCGGCTGTAACATCCGGAACCGGGACAGTGCTCGTCCCAGCTTCGATCTCGGCGACGTAAGCGGTGCGTGGGTTACAGGCAGGCCCATCAGCCGCGAGCCGGGCCTGCTGCCCTTCATCTGGGTGGACGGCATAGACGACGTGTTGGCTCGCGCGGCCTCTTATGGTGGCGAAGTGGTGGACGCGGTGCATCACGATCACCCGGACAGCACATCCTGGATTGCGACGTTTCGCGACCCGGCCGGAAACCTGATCGGGTTGTATCAGGAAGCTCCGCGCTGAGTTTTTGTTGGCGCGTGCGCTACAATAGAAATGAACAGCCCACCAGATGGCCGCGCAACCCGATCTTTCCAAACTCAGTGTCGGTCAGTTTGCGGAGCGTTTCCGCAGCGAAATGATTCCGCTCAGCAATACGTTCTCCTATTTCTGCGCGTCGGTACCGCTTAGCGAGGAAGATCTCAAGGAGTATCTGGAAGAGCCCATAGCATCGCTGCCCCCGGCGATATCCAGCCTGCTTCCGAAGGTCTCCATCATGCTGGTGCCGTATCTGGAGCGCGTGGATGGCAAGGAAAAAGGCAGGGAGCACCGCGACGAATTCGTTTGCACCGAGAAGCCGCCCGAGAATCGCCTGTCCTTAGCCACGCAAGTGCAATTCGACAACGAAGAAGTGCTGCTGTTCGCGCTGAAAGATCAGGACGTTTCCGAATACCATTACCGCTTCTACCACGTGCTGGCGGCGCTGGCCGGCAACTTGTGGACGGAAGAAACTCAGATACAGTATTGCACCGTGCTGCGCGAGGAGCTGAACGCCGGCGTGCATGGCGAAGTGGACGAAGAGAGCTGGCATATGAAGCAGGGTCTGCTGCGCCGCCAGACCAATGTCCGCAAGGAAACTAAGCTCTTTCGCGATTACGCGCGCCAATCGTTCATCGATACGCTGACGCTGTACCTGCACGGCATCTGCTGCGATATCGATGTGGAAACCGGCCCCCGGCAGTTGCCCAGTCGGCATCTGCGCAAGCGGCTGAACGTGTTGTTCGGGTTGTTTCCACCGCCCAACGGGTACGCAGTGTTTCCGGAACATCAAAAGCAAGACTAGGTCAGCCTCAATAAATAGCCACGACCGGTCGCTTGCGCTCGCGGTTCGGTAGCGGAACCGAACCGCGACCGTGAGGGAGTCGGTGCCTGAGCCGATTCTTCCACCGATCCGGTTTTACCAATCCTTACAACCGAACTAGTAACGGCTTCGCCTTCGAGGACGTTCAATTGATCATGGTGGCGGAGTATGCCCTGGATCGCGACACGGCCTTGATGCTGAAGGTTGCGAAGGACGACGCGCCGAGTTTCGATCTTTTGCTGGAACGGCATCGCGCCGGGGTTGTAAATCATCTGTACCGGCTGGTACGCAATCGCGCGATCGCGGAGGAATTGGCGCAGGACGTCTTCATCCGCGTGTACCGCTTCCGCGCCCGCTATCAGGCGGACGCGAAGTTCACCACCTGGCTATTTCGAATCACCACCAACATTGCGCTGAACTGGCGGCGCGATGCGTGGCGGGAATTGAGTCATGTGCGGCTCGACCAGGAAATCCGCGATGTGCGCAAGCGCGAGCTGTGGGATCACACTCCGCGCGCCGATGAGCTTTTGCTGGACGAACACCGGGCCAGGGAAGTCCGCGCCGCCATCGACACTCTACCGCCGAAACAGCTCGCGGCGGTCCTGATGCATAAGTACGAGGGCATGGAGTATTCCGAGATCGCGGCTGTGCTCAACTGCAGCATGCCGGCGCTGAAGTCGATGCTGTTTCGCGCCTACGCAACGCTGCGGCATCGGCTGGCGCATTTCGCGCCACAGCGCGCAGCGTAGCTACTTCCGCTTCCAGTCCGCGTAACCTGCCCCGCTCATTTCGTGCAGCACGATTTCCTTACTTTGTTGCGACAGACCGGTGCGCGATTTGAAAACGCCCATGAAAGTGTTTTGCAGGAAGTAGTAGTCTTTGCCGGCTTCGATGGTGAGCTTTAAGCCGCTGGCGTTTTCAGCTTGCGAGGCCAGCAAGTACTCTCCCGGATCGAGGTAAGCAAAGCTATACGTGCCCGGTTTGTTCACCGCAACCACTTTGTCGTTCGCGTGCAACTTGTATTGGTTCCCATGCCCCGAGTCCCTCGCGGCCAGCGGAGGGCAAACCACGACCACCAGCGCTTTATCTAGCTTCAGTTTCGGAATTGGATGCTGATTCTTGTCGTCACGGAGGGAGTGCTTGGATTGCAGATCCTTGAGCGCCCCTTTCTCGATGTTCTCGCCTTGCCGCGTCGGATACTCGGATACCTTGTCACCGAAGACGGCCTTGGCCTTGTCGATCACCATTGGCGACGATTCCTTGGGAATTTCGAGAACCGTGTACGGGCCAGATTTTGGTTCGATATAGAACCAATAGTCGTTGACGTGCCTTGCCTGGATCATGGGGCCAGCGATGGCGCCGGCGAAGGGGGCAAGGTCGACCAACTCGCCGACCGCGCCGCCGCGCATGTGCGTGGTGACGTCAAAGACCACTTTGCGGACGTCGTCATAGGCAATTGTCACTTCCTTTTCGAACCCTTTCGCGATCAACCGGCGCGCGGTGTCGTCGAAAGTCAAATCAACGCTCTTGTCCACCAGTCGCCGGTCACGCTCGCTGCGATTGAAGCGGATCTTAACGCCCTTGACGACGGTTTCCGCGCTAAGCGCAATCGCTAGCCCAATGGCTAGCATTGCAGCTTTCTTAAACATGGGTGCTTGGTCTCCGGCGTTAGCTTGCGGACGCGTGCTGCTTCTGGGCTTCCGCCAGAATACCGCGCATGTATTCGGCCGCCAGTTTTGCGTTCTTATCCACGAAGTCGAGGCCTACTGTCTGGCCATTAACGACCGGCAGCGGATGGCACAATTCAAAGCCCGCATACCCCTTGTATCCGACATCCAGCAGTCCGAGCATTTCTGCTAGCGCCTTCTCGTCGCCTTTAACGGTGATGCCGCTCGCGTCCCGATCGAACTCGCCGCCGTAGTGCCACAGGATTTGCAATGCGCCGATTTCGTTCAACGCCTTCCGCACGGACGCCTCGTCCAACGTGTGCTCCAAGCGCGCGTCGAAGCACATTTTCAGATGCGGCGAGGCCACTTCTTTCACCATCCGCAGACTGTCGACGTAGCCTTTATTGATCACCGGAGGGTGGTTCTGCAGCGCCAGCACAATTCCGAAGTCGGCGGCCATCCTGGAAGCTTCCTCCAGGCCCTGGCGGCACCACACCCAGGTCTGTTCCGCGGTGAAATCCTGATGTTCAGCTTTCCACACCGTTTGCGCGATGTCGTAACGTCCGCCGCCCTCGGGCCGCAGCGTTACGCCAGGCCACGCGGCGAACACGCGCAGCACTTTCGCGCCTAGATCCGATGTCATGCGCATCAACTCGCGCGTGTAAACCAATTGCGATTCGCGGTGCTCCGGCACAGGACTGCTGAAGTCGTTATTCCCGGCCACCGCGTAGATCTCCAGGCCCTGATCGGCGGCCCTTTTGCGGAGTTCCTGACAGCGAGCCTTGGGCAGATCGAGCGGGTTGCCGTGGGGACGCTTGCCATCGATTTCCACGCCGTGATAGCCAAATTTCGCGGCGCGGTCGATCACCTGCTCAGTGGTGAGCGCATCGCCTCGATACCACACGCCGCCGTAGGTGATGCTATACAGTCCGATTTTGACATCGGCCGCGGGCGCCGACGCACGGGCCAGATCCGCCGCCACGCCAGCCAGCGCCGCGGTTTGCACAAAGGTCCGCCGGCTGACCCCATTCTGATCTTTCGTCATGATAAAGCCTCCTCTGGTATCAAACAACCGTCTCCCTCACGGTCGCGGCTCGGTAACGTTCTTTCCGAACCGCGACCGTAAGGGAGTCGGTGACTTTATTTACAACCCGCGCAAGAACGGCACGCTGGTTTTGAGATCGTCCCCTTCCAACTCTACAAAATAATTCTTCACGCCGGCTTTTTTCGCGGCTCGAAATGTTCTATTCCAATCCACCACGCCCTGCCCAAGCGCCACCTCTTTCTTCTGCTCCGGCGACCAGTCTTGCAGGTGGATGGAAATGAACCGCCCGGGGTACTTCTCGAAATAATCCGCCGCCTGATAGCCGAGTGAAACCACGCTGACCTGGAACTGCATCTTGATCAACTGCGGGTCGAACTCGCCCATAAGTTTATCGTAGATCAGATCTCCGCCCAGTTTGTGGAATTCGAAATCGTGATTGTGGAACCCCAACTGCATGCCGGCCGCTCGAGTACGTTCGCCAAGCTTGTTGGCTTCATCCGCCGCGCGCAGCCAATCCGCCATCTGCGCGTCTTTGGGGAGCCAGAACGTGGAAATGATCATCTGCTTCAGGCCAAGTTCCTTGGCGTAAGACAGGCGTTCATCCAGATGAGGTTTCAATCCCGCGAAGGGGTAATGGCAGCTCTCGCACCGGAGTCCGGCGGCCTGGATTTTTTCGCGCATTTCAGCCGCGGGCATGCTCGCCAGCGGCCCAAAGCCGAGGTCCTTGTAATCGGGCGGCGAGCACATTTCGATATTCTGATAGCCCATGGCCGCCAGGCCGCGCAGTGTTCCTTCGAAATCCTTTCCGATGGTTTGCCTTACCGGCCACGTCTGGCATCCGATGGGCAAGCCGAGCGGTGTGGCTGCGAGTTTTGGGGCGAAGCGCGCGGAGCCCGCGGCTGCCAGGCCGGCGATGGTGAATTGTCTTCTGGATATGTTCTTCACTGGGGGAAGCATATCAATTTTCGACGGTCCCCGGCGCGGCGTCCCGGCGCTCAATCTGGCATTCGCCGCGGTGGCCGTCGTCACGCTCGCCCTCGGTGTGGGCGCGAATACGCGATTTTCAGCGTGGTGAAAGCCGTGCTGCTCAATCAACTGCCCTATCGACAACCCGACCGCCTAGTGGCTTTGGGCGAAGACGATTCGGGCGAGAAGCGTTCGGAGACCATCGGCTATGCGACGGCCTACGATTGGCGAAGACTCAATCATTCGTTCGAAAGCATGTCGCTCTATCGCGGTGCGACGGCCGCCATCGTTGACCAAGGCGAGCCGGAGCTACTCTCAGGACTGCGAGTCAATTACGATTTCTTCGACATCCTGGGCGTTCCCATGTATCTCGGCCGCACGTTTTTGCCGGAAGAAGATCGTCCAGATCGCCGCTTGGGTGGTGATCCGCACGTGCTGGGGCGCGTGATTCGCCTCAACGAATCGTCATTCACCGTGGTGGGCGTGCTGCCGGCCGGCTTCCGTACTCTCGAAATCCCAGGCTCGCCCGGGTATCCCGAGATGTTTGAGCCGCTCGGTTATGACTTGTCGCAACCTTTCGCTTGCCGCGATTGCCAGCACTTGCATCTGATCGCGCGGATGAGGCGCGGCGTCACGGCCACCGAGGCGCACGCGGAGTTGAAGACCATCATGGCGAATTTGGTGCGCCAATACCCGGCATCTTATCCATCCAATGCGACCGGTAGCGTTCATGCCGCTGCAGACTTATCTAATTGGCCGGGTGAGCACGGCTTTGTGGGTGCTGCTGGGCGTTGGCCATGGTGCTGCGCCAAGGTCTGGCGTTGATCGGCTTGGGACTCGTGACCGGGTTCATGGCGTCGCTCGCGTTGACCCGATGGTCGCTCTGAGATACGAGTAGGGTAAGCCTCCGGCTTGCCCAATTGACAAGCCGGAGGCTTGTCCTACGATATGCTAAGCTGGCAAAGAAAAGGCGAAGATCATGAATCTCACACTCGGACTTGGGGTAGCGCCGCAGACAGGCGTCAAAACCTCGGTAGCTCGATTCGAACAATGGGCCGCGGTTCCGGATTCTCCGATCCGTGCCATCCGCCATCAGCCAGCGCGCGAGGGCGAATTCGCCGATATTCCACCGAACGCGGCTCCGGTCTTGCGCAAGGCTCTTGAATCTCGCGGCATTCCCCGTCTCTACACGCACCAGGCGGAGGCTTTTGAGCACTGCATCGCGGGCAAGAATGTCGTCGTCGTCACGCCCACCGCCAGCGGTAAGACGCTGTGCTATAACCTGCCGGTGTTTCAGCGCCTGATCGACGAGCCAGGCGCGCGCGCCATGTACCTGTTTCCGACCAAAGCACTGGCCGAAGATCAGCTTCACGAATTTCAGGCGGCCGTGAACGCCATGGGATCGGATATCCGCGCGTTCACCTACGACGGCGACACTCCGCAAGACGCGCGCCGAGCCATTCGCGAGCGCGCCAATGTGGTGTTGACCAATCCGGACATGCTGCACAGCGGTATCCTGCCGCATCACACCAAGTGGGCGAAATGTTTCGAGAACCTGCGCTATGTGGTGATCGATGAGCTGCACTATTATCGCGGCGTGTACGGCAGCCATCTGGCGAACGTAGTGCGCAGGCTGAAGCGAATTTGCGAGTTCTATGGATCGAAGCCGCAATTCATCTGCTGTTCGGCGACTATCGCGAATCCCAAAGAACTGGCCGAGGCGCTGGTAGAATCGCCGTTCGAGCTGGTGGATCGCAACGGAGCGCCCAGCGGCGAAAAATATTTCGTGTTCTACAACCCACCGGTGGTGAACCGCCAGCTTGGCATTCGCCGCAGCTATCTGGCGGAGACACGGCGTATCGCAATCGAGTTTATCGAGCGCCACCAACAGACGCTGGTGTTCGCGAACAGCCGTCTGGCCACCGAGATCCTGGTGAAATACCTGCGCGACGCCTGCGAGCGCGGACCGCTGCCGGGCGACATGGTGCGTGGATATCGCGGAGGGTATCTGCCACGGGAGCGCCGCGAGATCGAACGCAAGCTGCGCGATGGTGAAATCCGCGCGGTGGTCGCAACCAATGCATTGGAGTTGGGCATCGACATCGGGTCATTGGACGCCGTGGTGATGGCCGGTTATCCAGGCTCCATCGCCTCGGCATGGCAGCGCGCCGGACGCGCGGGCAGAAGGCAGACAGCGTCGCTGGCCGTGATGGTGGCATCCAGTGCGCCTCTGGATCAATATATCGTCGAGCATCCGGAGTACTTCTTCGACCGCTCGCCTGAGCACGCGCACATCAACGCCGATAATCTCGAGATCCTGATCAGCCATTTGAAGTGCTCCGCCTTTGAGCTACCCATTCGCGATGGAGAAAAGTTCGGGCCGCACGATCCTTCCGAGATCTGCCGATTTCTTGCGGAAGAAGCCGGCCTGCTGCATCATTCGGCGGGCTGTTGGCACTGGACTTCGGACACGTATCCAGCCGACGCAGTTAGCCTGCGTGCGGTATCGAGCGACAACTTCGTGGTGGTGGACATAACCGGCGAACACCAGGTGATTGCGGAGGTTTCCTTTCCCATGGCGTTCGCCACGCTACATGAAAAGGCCATCTATCTGCACGAAGCGCGCCAATACCAGGTGGAGAAGTTCGATTATGAAGGCCGCAAGGCCTATGTGCGCCGCGTAGACAGCGACTATTTCACCGATGCGATCGACTACACGCAGGTGAAAGAACTGGAGGAGTTTGAATCGAGCGATGTCAATGGCGCGCACGCCGTGCACGGCGATGTGCGGGTGAACACGCAGGTGGTGGGATTCAAAAAAATCCGGTTCTACACGCTTGAGAATGTGGGCGCGGGAAATCTCTCCATGCCGGAGCGCGAAATGCACACCACGGCGTTCTGGCTGCACTTTCCCACAGCCTTTCTGGCTCGCTTTCCGGACTTGACGTCCACCGAAAAGCAGAATGGGCTAACTGGTCTTGCGAACGTGCTGCGCACCGTGGCGGCTCTGCTGCTGATGTGCGATCCGCGCGATCTCGGTATCGCTATCACGGAGGACATTTCAAAAGGGACTAAGAGCTTCGAACCGGATCTCTTTTTGTACGACAATTACCCGGGCGGCATCGGGCAGAGCCAGCCTCTATTCAAGTTGACGCCAAAATTGTTGGCCGGCGCGATGGATGTGCTGCGCTCCTGTGCTTGCGACGCAGGCTGTCCGGCGTGCGTTGGCCCGGTGGGTGAAGTGGGCGAGCGCGGCAAAGAAGCAGCGATGCGCATCCTCGGAGAACTCATCCAGGTGTGAAAAAACCGAACCGCGACCGTCAGGGAGTCGGTGCCTTTCTAAAACCGCCAAGCACCGACTCCCTCACGGTCGCGGTTCGGTAACACACAAACCAGAAACCAGAAACGAGAAACCAGAAACGGTTAAACTTTCCATATGCGCCGATTTCTCGCCTTCGCCCTCTTACTGGCCCCGCTCGTTCCAGCCAAAATGCCGCTGGACGAGTTTCGAACGCGCCGAGCGAATCTGCGGAAATCGTTGGATGGCGTGGTGCTGCTGGCGGCTCGGACCGAGGCTCGCGACGAAGTTTTCCGCGTCGATCAGGAACCGAATTTCTATTACCTCACCGGCTTGACCGATCCCGGCGCGCGCCTGCTGGTGACGCCCTCGCGCGAGATTCTGTTTCTGCCGCATCACAACGAGCGCCTGGAACACAACGTGGGCAAGCGCTCCTCGGCGGAAGACTCCGATGTGCATGCTCTCACGGGCTTCGAAGAAGTCCTGCCGATCGAAAAATTCGAAACCGAGCTTGACCAGGCCCTGAGTGCCAGCGAAAAGGTCTACACGCTGCAGAACACGCCGTTCACCGACAAGCTCAAGTCGCTATATCCATTCCGCGATATTTCGGACGCGGCTCCCGTGATTGCGAAACTACGCATGAAGAAGTCCGCGGCTGAGCTCGCGGCTATCCAACACGCTACCGACGTCAGCTTAGAAGCGCATCGCGCGGCATGGAAACGCATGGCGGCGGGCTTGTACGAGTACCAGCTCGAAGCAACTTTAGTGAATACTTTTCTCGAAAACGGCTGCGAAGGCGTATCGTATGCGCCCATCGTCGGCTCGGGTCCGAATTCCACCGTCCTGCATTATTCGGCCAACCATCGGCGCGCGGACCGGGGTGAAGTGGTGGTGATCGATTCGGCTGCCCAGTGCGACGGTTATGCCTCGGACATCACCCGCACCGCGCCGATCAGCGGTAAGTTCAGTCCACGGCAGCGTGAGATTTATGAAATTGTTCTGGGCGCGCAAAATGCCGCCATCGCCGCCGCCAAGCCGGGCATACGATTGTCCGGCCCCACCAACAGCCTGACCAAGATCGCGAAAGATTATATGGATGCCCACGGCAAAGACCTGCATGGCGAACCGCTCGGGAAATATTTCATTCACGGCATCGGACACCAGGTGGGCTTGCAGGTTCACGACGCCAGCGTGGACGGTCCGCTCGAAGCGGGCATGGTGGTTACCATTGAGCCCGGCATTTATATTCCGGAAGAAAACATCGGCGTGCGCATTGAAGACGTCATACTGGTGACGGAGAACGGCGCCAAACTTCTGAGCGCGGCGCTGCCCAGGGAGCCCGACGAGATTGAAAAGGCCGTGGCTAAATAAGCGGACGCTCGGCTACGCCGGCATTGTCGCCGCCAGCCTCGTCATCGGAATCGTCTCCGGTTGGACCTCACTGGCCACTCAAATCGACGATTCCGCCTACGACTGGATGTTCCACCTTTTTCCACCTGTAGCTGCCAAACCGCATTGCATGATCCTGGCTATCGACGACGCTACTTACGGCGCGATGGGAAGCCAGAGCGAATATCGAACCATGCTGGCAGCGGGACTGGAACTCCTTGCCGCTGGACATCCAAAAGTGGTTGGCATCGACATGGTTCTCGCGGACAAAGCCGTTCCAGTCAAGGATGAGCGATTGGAGCGCGCCATGCACGCCACCAAGAATCTCGTGTTAGTGACGCACCTGGTGGGCCAGCACTGGGAGAATCCGCTCCCGCGCTTCGGGCAATGGGCAGCGGCGGTTGGACACGATACAGCCGACGAACATTCGAACGACGGTGTCACCCGGCAGATTCCGCTCGAGCAGCGAACGGCACGGGAAAGGCATTGGGCCTTGGGTCTGGAAGCTTTTCGCCTGGCGAAAGGAGAGCGCATAATCGAGTCTCCCGAAGACATCCAAATTGGAAGCGAGACGATTCCCGCGGCGAGAACGAACGAAGAGAATCGTCCCCTACGGGTTCTCTATTCCCCAGTGCCACACTTCATTCCGGAGATTTCGATCAAGGAGCTCAATGATAATCCGGACCTGGCGGCTAGCTTCACCGGTCAAACAGTTTTCGTCGGCGTGACGTCCGACACCGCAACGTATGATCGCGTAGCGACTCCTTATCGGAAAGGCAGGATTCCCGGCGTCGAGGTTCACGCCCAACTTTTCGAGACCTTGGAACGCGGCCAATTCCTGATCGATGCGTCTTACCTATCGGTGGTCGGCTTCTGCCTGCTTGCAGGCGTTCTGGCGGGACTCATCTTCGTCCTGCTCAACGGCTGGCCGGCCTACTTGTCGGCCGGAGCGCTGCTGATAGCCGCGCATCTCACACCTCTCCTCATGTTCCGGCAAGGCATCGTGTTTCCGTACTTCGCACCCATGGCCTCCGCTTGGCTGACTGTTGCCGCAGCCGCCAGCTACCAGCACTTCGTGGTGCGGCGGGCGTTGCGCGCGTCTGAGACTGAGCGGAAGCGCTACCAGCAAGCCATCCATTTCGTCACGCACGAGATGCGTACGCCGCTCACCGCCATCCAGGGCTCCAGCGAGCTGATGGGACGCTATAACCTCAGCGAAGAAAAGCGCAAGCAGATGACGGAGATGATCAACCAGGAATCCAAGCGTCTGGCGCGGATGATCCAGACTTTTCTGGATGTCGAGCGGCTTTCCGACGGCCAAATGGAGTTGAAGCACGAACAATTCACCGCCAAGGAACTGGTGGAAGCCTGCCTCCAGCGCGTGTATCCGCTCGGTGAGCGCAAGAATATCCGTGTGTCCACCGGAGAGTTGGTTGGGATCCTCGAAGGCGACCGGGAACTGATGGAATATGCCGTCTATAACCTGATGACCAACGCGGTGAAATACTCGGGGCCCGGCACGGAAGTCACGGTTCGGTGCCGTACCGAAGGCGATCGCGTACGTCTTTCCGTCGAGGACCAGGGAATTGGCATGGACGCCAAGGAATTACGCCAGATTTTCCAGAAATTCTACCGGACTAAGCGCGCCGAAGCCTCCGGCGAAAAGGGAACCGGCATCGGACTTTCCATCGTGGAACAGATCGTTCATCATCACGGCGGAAAAATGGAAGTAACGAGCCAGCCCGGCCAGGGATCGTGTTTCACGGTTGTTCTTCCGGCGCACTCTCGTGCGTCGCACCCTAACAGTGTGTCAGTCTAGAAGTAAGGAAGTTTCCGATTGCTCATTTCCGGTGGCTGGCCGTGTGCGCCAACGAGAAACGAGAAACGAGAAACGAGAAACGAGACTTTCGTGCAACGCCTGTTAGTGGTGGAAGACGACAACTCTGTAAGAAGTACGATTACAACATTCCTCGAGCTGGAGGGCTACGCAGTGGATGCAGTATCATCCACGCGCGAGGCACTGGAACTTCTGCGCGATGATGCTTATCCCATCGTGATTACGGATATTTATCTGGATGAGCGCACCGGTTTGGACGTACTGGCCACCGCTCGCCAGAAAAATCCTAAATGCGCGGTAATTCTCATGACTGCGCGGGGTACGATCGAGACCGTCATGAAGGCCACCCAGGGCGGAGCGTTCGATTACATCGCCAAGCCGTTTGAGCTGGACCGCATGCTCGACACGGTGAAGCGCGCCGAGGCTTCCATCACAGAGCATGAGGAGGAGAAGGAATCCGAGGTCGACGATCTGCCGCAGAGCGAGATGATCGGCAGCTCTGCCAAGATGATCGAAATTTACAAGACCATCTCGCTGGTCGCGCCGACCAACGCCACTGTTCTGATCGAGGGCGAAACCGGAACCGGCAAGGAAATGATCGCCCGCATGGTGCATAACAACAGCTCGCGTGCGAATCAGCCGTTCGTTCCGGTGGATTGCGGCTCCATCGCGCCTTCGTTAATTGAAAGCGAGTTGTTCGGAGCGCTCAAAGGCGCTTACACGGGCGCCGATCGGGACCGCATGGGCGTGTTCGAGGCTGCCAACAACGGCACCGTTTTCCTGGACGAGATTGGCGATCTGGAGCTCGGCTTTCAACTCAACCTGCTGCGCTTCCTGCAGGAAAAGGAAATCCGGCCGCTGGGTTCGGCGCGCGGAAAAAAAGTGGATGTGCGGGTGATCGCGGCAACCAATCGCGATTTACAGAAAATGGTGGAGGAAGGCAAGTTCCGCGAGGACCTGTGGTACCGCTTGAACGTGGTCCGCATCCTTCTGCCGCCGCTGGTGGAGCGCCGCGGCGATGTCCCGCTGCTGGCGCATTATTTTCTCAATCGCTATAACGAGCGCTACAAACAACAGGCCAAGCTGACGGAATCCGGTCTCAAAGTTCTTGAGAATTACAGCTGGCCTGGCAACGTCCGCCAGTTACAGCACATGCTGGAACGGCTGAGCATTCTCGCGCCCCAGGGAAAAATCGACGAAGCCGCGGTGCGGGATGCAATCGAGCTTACAGAACCGCGCGACCTCGCTAGCGATACGTTAGCCGACACCGAAGCCGATCAGATCCGCCGTGTTCTCACCGCCACCGGAGGCAACAAGAGCCGAGCGGCGAAAATCCTTGGGATTGAGCGGAAAACGCTATATCGGAAATTGGAGAAGATGGGACTTTAGTCCCATTCTCTCGCGTTGAACCAGAAACAGGCTTGTATTTATTTATTTCCCTCCTATAATCGGTATAGCTCGTTTATTTACCGCATTAATTTAGGAGGTGCAGATGTTCGATAGCCTCGACGAGCAAACTAGGAACGATGAGCTTAAGGCGCTATCCAACCGGGAGCGAATACTGCGCTGGACGCTTATCGTTTTGGTTTCGATGATCGTCTTTGGCGCGGTCTACCTCGGCATTCACTTCATGGAGGGAAGTTAGAATTTAGTTCAGGCTCGCGATTCGCGGCAGGCCCTCGGATCCCAGGGCGTGCATGACAGCCTTCACCCGCCGTGGATAGTCCGGAAGCGGATTGTACGTGCTGAGCTTGCTATCGAGATTTTTGTCTTTGTACAGTTTGGAATTGGCAAGCTGCGCAGCCACAAATTGGATCCCCTCCCGAACGGACGTGAAGCCCTCCCGGCAGGAGTCCCATCCGAAAACATTGTTTTTCCTGTAATCCTTGCCGCCGCTGGATTCGATAATTGAGATGCTGGGCAGCAGCCGCCAATCCAGGTCGTTCCGATCCGCGGCAATCAAAAAATCGGCCGCAGCCTCCCGTAGCGGGCAATCCCGCTGGCCAAAAAACTCCTGCAGACGGCGCAACCGGGGGTCGTGATCCACATTTGCTTTGGGTACTTCGTGGCTCACACCCATCACTGCGGGCAACCCCAATAGTCCCCCAACCAAAAGAGCTTTTCTCATGGATTCTCCTCCTACTGCTTGATTTTCTTGAAGATCTGTTTTCGAAGCTAGTGTTCGAATTTGTGGAAGTCGTTGAAAAATTAGGACATTACTCGGTTCGCATGGCTTAGTATCGTAGAATCAATAGTTTAGAAGCAATCGTTCGCTTCTGTGGATACGGCTATTGTAGCACGCCTCTGGGTCAGGAATTCGACCGGTGGTGTCTGTAGCCACCGCCCACCATCCCCAGATCCACCACGGCCGCGATCAGAAGCCACAGTACGTTGGTGCCCTCCAGGGGCATGCCTTGATGAAACATCCAGGCATAAACCAGCGTGGTCAACGGCAAAAAGACGAAGCCGAGGACGAGCAGCAGAAGATTGTGACGATAGGGGGCGGACAGGTAGGTGGAGAGAAAAAACAGCAGCGCGAGCACCAGTCGCGGCGACAGCAGGACGAGAATCAGCAGGCAACAGGGCACGGATTATTATCATACCGCCAAGTCATAGGACGCCGAAGCCCGTCCTTTGTTTCACCGCGCGGTACTGTCCAACTCCGGAGCAACCGCGAAAAAATAGCAACAACCGGTCGCTTACGCTCGCGGTTCGGAAAGATGCCTCATGTTTAAGAGAGCGTTACCGAACCGCGACCGTCAGGGAGTCGGTTGGCTCCGGCGATGCCGGGTGTGGTGAGGAGTGCAGTTACTTCGTAAGGTAGTTTCGATGGATCCAAATCTCATGCTGCGCCCGGTCGCGCGTTTCAAACATCACGTTCTGAGCGGTTTCCTTCACCACCACTTCTGTGCGAGCGGTCAAGTTAGTCGCCGAAGCTTTTCCCGATTCGGCGTCAGCCAGCGCGGTTTTCACCGTACTCGCTGTCACCGGTTCAAACTTCTTACCAGCCTGGTATGCCGTTACCGCTTCTACCGAAGTGGCGCGCAGCAACTTCATCCAAAGCTTGGCGAATAAATCGTGTGAACCATATACGTCGGCGCTGTTCAACTTGCCATTGATCGCAAACGCGTAGCCGATGACATCGTTCTTGCCGTTGATAACGCCAGCCAGATCCTGCAGGAAACCATCAATGGACCGCTGGACGGCAGGTGCTTCCAGAGTCATAGCGAAACTGGTAGGCGAGGGGGCCGCGCGCACATCCGTGCGAAGGTTGCTGCTGAGCTGCGCCTGAGCCTCCGCCACGCGCGCCCACACTTCGCGCTGGTCTTGCTTCATCTTCACGGCCATCTTGAGATCCTTGGAGGCGATAGCCTGATGCGCTTCGCCAAACGTGCCGACATCTTCGCTACCGCGCCGAGTCCAGCGGCCGTGCTCTACGCAGAACGAGTTGAGACTGACCTTGCCGGACTTGGACGGCAGGATGATATCGTCTTTGAGCGTGCGATCCTGCGCGCCACCTTTGACGATGTCGCCGGATTCGATGAACACGTCTTCACTCGAGACGTTTTCGACGGCCAGCTCGTTGACGTTGCGGGTTTCATAAACCACCACCTTGCGCTGGTCGATGGCTTCGTCCAGCGTGAGTAAGTTCTTGGCGGATTTGTCGGCGCCGTGAATCAGAAATATCGTAAGGTTGTCATGGGTAAAGGGTCCGGAGAGCCGGGTCTGCGCGAAACACGTCGCAAGACTGGCAAGCGCGAGCACACTGCGGGTAAGCATTCGTTGCATGAATCTCCTTTGGACCTCGGGCGCGATTGGCCCAATGGTCTTCACTCAGCGAATGCCGCGGCGGCGGAAAATCTTTCAGCAGGCACCGACTCCCTCACGGTCGCGGTTCGGTAGCGCACTCTTGTTTCCGAACCGCGAGCGTAAGCGACCGGTGGTTGCTTACAAGCCCTTCTTGGCCAGAAACTCGATCAAATCCACCACGCGCATCGAGTATCCCCACTCGTTGTCATACCAGGCCAATACCTTCAACAGATTTCCGGCCAGCACCTTGGTCATCAGCGAATCCACGATGGAACTCGCCGGATTGTGCAGCATGTCGGTGGACACTACCGGGTCTTCGGTGTACGCAAGGATGCCCTTCATCGGCCCGTTGGCGGCATCTTCCAGCGCCTTGTTGACCTCTTCGGTTGTCGCGTTTTTGGAAAGCACCACCACCAGGTCAACCGCCGAAACATCGGGCGTCGGAACACGCATCGAGTAGCCGTCCAGCTTGCCCTTCATCTCGGGCATCACCAGGCCCATGGCCTTCGCCGCTCCGGTAGTGGTGGGGATCATGTTCAAGGCAGCGGCGCGGGCGCGGCGCAGATCCTTGTGCGGAAAATCGAGCACGTTCTGGTCGTTGGTGTAGCTGTGAATGGTGGTCATCGAGCCCTTCTCGATGCCGAACTTCTCATGCAGCACCTTCACCACCGGCGCCAGACAGTTGGTGGTGCAGCTGGCGTTCGAGATTACGTTGTGCTTGGCCGCATCGTACATCTTTTCGTTGACACCCAGCACGATGGTTATGTCTTCGTTTTTCGCGGGCGCCGAAATCACGACTTTCTTTACGGTTCCGCGTAGATGCTTCTCGGCATCTTTCTTTTCGGTGAACTTACCAGTGGACTCGATGACGATCTGCGCGCCGAGTGAGCTCCAGTCCAGCTCGGCGGGATCCTTGGTGGCAAAAATCTTGATGCGCTTCCCGTTGACGACGATCGCATCGCCGTCCGCCTTCACCTCTCCGTGGAGGGTACCGAGAGTCGAGTCGTATTTTAAGAGATGCGCCAGCGTCTTCGTGTCAGTAAGATCGTTGGCCGCGACAAATTCAATGTTCGGGTTATCGAGGGCCGCGCGAACCACGTTGCGGCCGATGCGTCCGAATCCGTTGATACCTACTTTTATGGGCATACAATTCTAGTTTAGTCGTTTCTGGTTTCTGGTTTCTCGTTGTGCGGGGCGCTTGCTACTTCACCGGCAGCGACGGAGCCGTGGACCCGCCGATGTCGGCGTAGGCTTCCTTGATCCGAATCACCTTACTATTGGCAAACGTCACGAACGTGATCTTGCCCGGAGGATCGCCGTAAATCCAGTCTTCGATTTCCGTGCCGTCCTTGTCGGTGTTGCGTTCTTTGTGGCGCGGCTTTCCCATGGCCAGCACAACCATTTCGCGATCCATGCCCTCAATCGCTTTGTTCGCCTTGATCGCATTCTGGATCGGCTCCGGCAGCTTCTCCACGTAGTTTTCCGTCGCGGTTTCCTTTTCAAAATCCAGCACCGGCGCCAGCATCTTCTTGATGTCCGCTGCCTTCAAGGGTGGAATTGGCTGGTTGAAACGCAGCGCAATGTTGGTGCCGCCAGGAGCATTCGAATTCTGCCCCGTCGAAATGGGACTGGTCGTGCCTCCCATGCCGATCTGGATATGATCCTTCCAGCTCCCTTTGCCCTTCATTCCGCCGTTGATCTCGAACAGTATCTTGTCGCCCTCAATGGTCAACTTCGTGATTTGGACCAGATCGCCCACGCGCGCCGCCGGGCCGTTTTTCTGGTTCGCTTCGTTCCACTTCTGCTTGTCCCAGGTGCCGTTGCTATCAAACGGCAGCGGATCCTTGGAACGCGGCAGAGGCGCTTTCACGGTGGCATATTCGCTCAGCAAGCCGCGCAGGATTTCGATGCGGTCGTCTTCGGTGAGTTTTTTGTCGGCGCGGGCGGGCGGAAGAATCCAGAATCCGGAAGCCAGGATACAGAAGGCAGAAGGCAGAAGGCAGAAGGCAGGAAACTTAGCTTTCATGGAGCCTCCCGTAGCAGGAACGCGTCCTGATGTTGGATCGGCGCTTTGTAGAGATAGAAGAAGAGCGCCACAACAACCACAGTCGTGAGCCAACCGCCTTCGGGGCCATACTCGCCTCCGCTCCAGGGTTCGCCAATCTTCCAATGCAGGACGTACCCGGTTACTCCCATTGTAAACCCGCTCAGGTTGGCGCCCAATAGGGGCAAGACCCAATTCCACCCGAAATGCAGGCCGACCGGCAGCCAAAGGTCGCCGCTCAAGATAAACGCATAGCCCAGCACGATTCCCGACAAGACGGTGTTGAGCAGCGCCAACCATGTGAAATGCAGATTTTGAGTATGCGCCAGGCCGAACAGGACGCCCATCGGCAGTATGGTCGCGAAAGGTCCAATGGCCTTCACCAGCACCTGGAAACCGTATCCGCGAAACAACATCTCTTCGCCCACGGAGCCGAATAGCAGCACGATGGAAACCAGCAGCAGGCTGGGCCAATGAAAGTGTGAATCCGTGGAGGGATCGAGATCGGCCGCACGGAACAGGATCGGCCCCACCAGAACCACGATGCCCGCTCCACAGCCGCCGAGAATGCCCAATGCAAGGTTGCGTCGTGAAGCCGCGGTCCAGCCGAGGCCGATGTCGGCGAGCTGCCCCCGCTCGTAAATTCTGAGGACGATCGCGTTCGCCACCCCGGCCGCTGCGAAAGTGCTGAGCGCCGCGATCACAAAAGGCGAGCCGACCCAAATCATAGCCCAGGGAAAAATGTAATATCCGAGAATCGCGATTAAAGCGAAAACACCAACCCGCAGTAAGACGCCCAGATTCTTGCTCTGTTGAGTGGGAGTGGCGGGCAACAATCCTTCATGTTAACGGGTTCCGTTCCGAGCCGCGACCGGAAGGGAGCGTATGGACATTGCGGGGCCCCTACAGTCGTGGTAGCGCTCCCTTCCGGTCGCGGCTCAGTTTTTCAACGTGAAGAGCGAGATTCCCGCGATGCCCGCCGCGCCAGCCTGGATGCACAGCGGCGCGTTCTCCGCCGTAACGCCACCTAGAGCGTAAACAGGCAGCCGGACACTCTCAGTGGCAACGCGTAGCGCATCGAGACCGATCGGCACGACGCTCTTAGTGATGCTCGCGAACACCGGACCAAAGACGGCGAAATCCGCGCCTTCGTTCTCGGCCGCTCTCAGCTCTTCGATGCTGTGGCACGATACGCCGATCAGAAAACCGCGCGGCACGATTCGGCGAATGGTGCTGGGCGCGATGGAGCCGGCCGGTAAATGGACGCCGTGCGCGCCGCACGCGAGCGAGACATCTGTGCGCGTGTTCACCAGGACCTGCGCGCCTTTAAGCGCCACCGCGCCCCGCGCCAGATCCATCAGAGCCCGCGCGGAAAGCTGCTTGGCCCGAATCTGAATCATCTCAACGCCGTCGTGGACTGCGCGGGCGGCCACGTCCAGCGAATCGGTGATGCAGTAGCGTTTCATAGAACCCGCAAGCTGCTCGATGGAAACTCAATCACCCAATCCTTCACGCTCTGATATTTCTCAAATGCCGGCCGAAGCACTTCCACGGCAATATCGTCCGCGAATTCCAGGCGGACGCGCTCCACCTTCTCCACCGCGCGCACCAGAGTAGCCGGCATCTGGTTCGTTCCGAGGCGTCCATCCTTGGGCGACGCCGTGAGCACGTCCGGGCGGATGCACAACCACACCCGATCGCCAATCAGCCGCCCCGGGAAATACGGGCCGGTCAACTCGAAATCCTGATACCGCAAGCGGCTCACATTGCGCCCTGGATCCAGTCCCCGAATTTCAACGGGCAGCAAATTATAAACTCCCAACAGCCGGGCTACATCGACATTGGCCGGGTATTCGAAAACCTTGCGCGGAGTTCCGCTCTGCACCACGCGGCCCTCCCGCAGGACTAGCATTTCGTCTCCCAGTTCGAGACACTCCTCAAAATCGTGCGTGACCAACAATGCGGGTATCTGGAACTCCTCACGCACTTGGCGAAGCACCGCATATAGTTCGGCCCGGAGCGGCGCTTCCAAACCTCGCGCGGGCTCGTCCAACAAAAGCAAACGGGGCGAACCGATCAGAGCTCGCGCAATGGAACAGCGTTGTTTTTGGCCGCCCGATAGCTCATAAGGACGGCGCCCGGAAACTTCGGCAAGGTGAAATTTCTCCAGCATCTCATTCACTTTGCGATGCCGTTCCAGCCGCGGAATCCGTTCCACGGCGAATTCCAGGTTTCCCCGTAGAGTCATGTGCGGAAACAGCGCGTAGTTTTGAAAAACGTATCCGCAGCGCCGGGCACGTGCCGGAAGGTGTACACGTGAGGCGCCGTCAAAAAGAATTTCGTCGTCCAACAGGATACGGCCTTCGTCCGGACGCACAAACCCAGCGATCGAATCTAGGGTCAACGTTTTGCCCGCGCCGCTCGGCCCAAAAAGCACCGTGATTCCCGCCTCCGCCTTGAAATCCACGTCCAGCGAAAAAGCCGCGGATTCCTCGCCCGGCGCAAATTGCTTGCGGATGCGCGCCTGGATCATAGCGCGGTTTGGCGCGGACCGTAGGGGCTAGAAGTGAGCCGGTTGGCGACGCTCAATACGATCAGTGCGATTGCCGAAATAATCAGCACCAGCACGCGAGCCGTCCTGCCGTTGCCGCCCTCCACGGCGTCGTATATCGCGAGCGCCACGGTTTGCGTCCGTCCCGGAATGTTACCCGCAATCATCAGCGTGACGCCGAAATCGCCGAGAGAGCGCGCGAATGCCAGCGCCGCAGCCGCAAGTATGGACCGGCGCGCCAGCGGCAGCGTCACGCGCCAGAACAGCCGCAGCTCGGATGCGCCCAAATTTCGCGCGGCCCGTTCGTACGACCGGTCCACGCTCTCAAACGCCGCACGCGCCGACTTCACCAGTAGCGGCGTGGAATGAAATAGCGCCGCAACAACCGCCGCTTGCCAGGAGAAGACTAGCGGTTCGCCGAAGAGCCACTCATAGATTTTTCCTACAGGACTGTTACGGCCCAGCACAACCAGCAAGTAGTACCCCAGTACGGTCGGAGGCAGCACCAGCGGCAGCGTCACCGCGGCATCCAGCACTTCCTTACCTCGAAATTGCCGGTTCGCCAATATCCATGCCAGCCACAGCCCGACGCCTAATGCCAGCGCGGTTGAAATCGCGGCCACGCGCAGGCTTAGCCACAGCGGGAACCAATCGATTGGCATGGGATATTACATGTTAGCGCAGGCCGGTTTGTGATAAAGTCCCCAATCATGCAAAAATCCCGCGCTGAACAGCGAGCTCGTGAAAAAGCAGATCAATGCCGATATCGAGCGCGATCTCACGGCTCGGGGTCTCGAGATGGTGGCCGGCCGGTCCGATTTAAATGTCCGATACCGGTTTGGATCAGCCCGCAAAGTGGAGATCGAGCAATATCCCGCGGGCTGGCGCGGCTTGGGTACACAGGTGGTGCGCGTGCCGTACACAGAAGGCACGCTCGTCATCGATCTGCGCGACGCGAGCGTTCATGCACTCGTGTGGCGAGCTATCGCGAGCGAGGAAAAAAGTGATCCCACCAAGATCGCTACCAAACTGGACAGCATGGTCAAAAAGGCGTTCGAAAAATACCCGCCCAAGCTGAAGTAGTAGCCGCTGCTAACGGATAATTTCCCAGCGTGCCCCCCTCCCTCGTCCCACCAGTCGAATTTTTCCAACCTTCTTCATTTCCGTAAGAACCTTCTTGATGAGTTGTGAACTGACCGCGGGCAACTGCGCCGCCATGTCGCCTAACGTGAACTTCTCCACTTGGGCAAGCAGGGTCTGTCGAACCAAGTCGCTTTTGGCCGGTCGAGCCTGAACCGACTCGACCTGGATCTCGAATTCCTTGTACGCGTTTCGCAAAATACTCAGGAAGTAGTTCCACCACGGCACTATCTCGTTCTCCCCTTCATGCCAACCCTGTGAGCACAATTTGAGGACGCGATAATACTCCTCCTTGCTCTCTTCAATCAATCTCTCCAGACTGATATACTGCGGTACCTGAAAGCCCTCCGTTTGGAGTAGCAACGAAGTTGTGAGCCGTGAAACGCGGCCATTGCCGTCACGAAAGGGGTGGATACAAAGTAAATCGAGGATGAACGTTGCCACAATCAAGAGCGGAGGGACCCGTTCTCGATCGCGCACGACGTGATACCTGCGGCACAACAAGTCCATGGCCACGGGTGTCCGCTTCGCCGAGACGGGGACGAAGCGAAGGCTGCGCTCCCCACTCGGCAGGACTTGAATGATTTCGTTGTCGCGTTTCTTCCATTCTCCTGCGTCTCCCGAACCGCCCTGGGCAAGAGAATGCAAGCGACGGATCACGCCGGGAGCGACTGTCACGCGCTTCTTTCGGGAGAAGATCCATTCCAGCGCCGCTCGATATCCCGCGAGTTCCTCCTCCGACCGGTCACGCGGCCTTGCGCGTCCGATCACCAGAGGCCGCAGCCGATTCGCCGCGACAGTGACCCCCTCGATTCGATTCGACGACTCGACGCTCTGGATAATTGCCTGCTCCCGCAATACTTCCAGTACCTCAGGCTTCTTCCTGGTCCACAGATCCTGCTTCCCGCGCGCCTCCATGCACTCGCCCAGAAGCCAGCCCGTTCCAATCGGGATGGCCAGATGGGCCAACCTACCAGGGTCGAGTGTCAACATGTCCAAATGACGTTCAAATGATAGCCTAGTAGCCTAATAATAGCCTATTTGGTTTTGAGTAGCCAATTATCTTGTTCTTCCCTTCGCGCCCGCATCGCTATAGAACAGCCAGTAGCTATTGCCCACCCGCTCAGTCGGCTGGATTGTTTCCGGCCAAAATTGGAACCCAGGGTCATAGGCGTACCGCGTGCCGCCGAATATTCCCAATTTCAGAGCAGTGAGGCCCACTACATTCCAACCCGGGCGGGGTCCGTTCACATCCAAGGGATGGATGGGCGGGAGTCCGTAGAGTTTATCGAGGTCGCCGGATGCGAACTGGTTGAAATAGATCTCCGTTGCGCCCAGTTCCTTCAACCTCTTCGCGAGTCTCTTCGTATCCTGGCCCCAATCCAGGTCCGAGTCTACCAGGAAGGCCTCCGGTTTTCCGGTCGCAATTACGTTGAAATACGCCAGGTAATTTGGATGCGCGGCAAGGGAGCTTGCAGCAACCAACACCAGAGTGAGCGCCACTCCACCTTGTGCGAGCCCACGCCGCTTTGGAAGGTGCGCCAGCCAGATGGCCGCGCAGCCACCCGCGATGCCAAACGCCACAAACACGGGCAGCACGTGCCGGCTGCCTATTCGGATCTGCGAAAAGAACGATGAGAATATCAAAATTCCCAGGACAACACTCGGCGCAAGCCAACCTCTCGTTCCGTACCGCTTGCGCGAGAACAGCAACCCCAGCCCGAGACCGCCCAGCGCGAGGATAGGAAGCGGGGTTTTTACCGCCAACGCCACCAGGTAGAACTGTGGCCAACCGGTGTTGTTCACCGCGCCCATCAAAAAGGTTGTGTGGCCCGTGGAATTATGTTTATTTACTTCGTCAATGCCGCTGAAAAGCGCAGGCGCGGGTACTGGAAACGAAAAGTCGGCGGTCTTTCCAAACGAAAAAAGATAACCCGCCCAAATCACGATCGCAGCGATGGCCGCCGCAACCAGCCCTTGCGGTAGGCGCTGCAGCACCAGTCCTGCCAGCCGGTTGAGACGCGGCCGTTCGAAACCCAACCAAAGCAAGAGCGCGACAACCGCTATCGATGGAAAGAAAGCCAATGTCGAAAACTTGGACAACACCGCCAATCCCGTGGATGCGCCAAAAGCCGCGGCGCGCCACCAAACCGGTTCTTCCAGCCAACGCCAGCCGCTGTAGATTGCCAGCAGCAACATTGCCGTCAATCCCATATCGGTGGTCGCAAGCCCCGCGTGCGCCAAAACCGTCGGTGTCATCGTTACCAGGAAGACGGCCAGCACGGCGGCGGGCGCGCTGCCCGAGATCCAGCGCGTGCACGAACAGGCGATCCAGCAGGTGATCCAAAAGAACGGGAGGATTCCCAGCCGTGCCAGTGCGAGATAGAAATCCTCCGTGCCCCGGCTGAAGAGAATCGCCAATCCGTCGTCCCACATCGATTTCTTATTCCAGCCGTGCGCGCCAAAGATTTTGGGCAGCACCGCGGTCAACACTCGCGTCAAAGGAGGATGCTGCGGTTCGTACGTGTAGCTATGCTTTTCGAGCCACTCCATGCCGCAAGCGATGTGCGCCGGTTCATCAAAGGTGTGACTGAAAATCGTGTAGGTGGAAACGATCCTGGCGGTCCCTAGCGCCACCAATCCAATCGCCAGCCACGTCGCGCGCCGCCCGAGAAGCGATTCGAATCGCGTCCAATACCCGGCAATGGGCTTCCCGGGAGCGGCCCTGGGTCCAACGGCCGCGGGGGACCCGGCCGCTACTTTGACGCGCTTTTTCATTAGCTCAGCATCGCGCACCCATCCACCTTACGCAACAGCGGGTCCGTAACCCTGGTATAATAATTCCAGATGTTTGCTTTCTGTCCGCGCTCGCGGATGAAGGTCTTCACTCCCGCTATTAGCTGCTCGCCTGGAACGCCAGCCTGCCCTGCTGTTCCGCAATGCATTTAATCTCAATTTTTGAATGAAACTCAGCGTTCAGATCACCCGCGGCATCGAGTCCCTCTTTGGAACCCGAGATGAGAACATCCGTGTTTTAGAAAAAGGTCTCAACGTCACCACCAGCCTCAGGAACGATTCGCTCGAGATCGAAGGCGAGGAGCCCAACGTCATTCGGGCCGCCAGCATTCTGGAGGATTACGTCGCGCTGGTCAAGGAAGGCCAAAGCTTCGCCAACGGCGACCTGAACAGTTATCTGCGCGTGGTCACAGAAGACGCGGAAGTGACGTTGCGCAGCCTGGTACACAGCGGTCGTCAAAGGAATTTCGGCAAGAAAACGCTGGCGCCCAAAACCGTGAATCAGCGGCGCTACGTAGAAGCCATCGAGCGGCACGATCTGGTTTTCGGCGTCGGTCCTGCCGGTACCGGAAAGACTTACCTCGCGGTAGCCATGGCGGTCTCGGCCCTTTTGAACAAGCGCGTGAGCCGCATCGTGCTGACGCGTCCAGCGGTGGAAGCCGGCGAACGGCTCGGTTTCTTGCCCGGCAACCTGCAGGAAAAAGTGGATCCCTATCTCCGCCCGTTGTACGACGCCTTGTACGACATGCTGGAAGCGGATAAAGTGGAGAAACTGCTGGAGCGCTCGGTGATTGAAGTGGCGCCCATCGCGTTCATGCGCGGCCGCACGTTGAACGACAGTTTCATTATTCTGGATGAAGCGCAGAACAGCACCGCTGAGCAGATGAAGATGGTGCTCACGCGGCAGGGATTCAACTCCAAGATGGTGGTTACCGGCGACCTCACGCAGATCGACTTGCCGTCGGGCAAGCGCAGCGGTCTGATCGATGCGGTGGAGGTCCTGCGCGGCGTGGAAGGCATGAGTTTTGTCTATTTCGACGAACGCGACGTCGTTCGGCATAGCCTGGTGCAAAGAATCGTGAAAGCCTACGAGCGATACCAGGATCTTACCGGCACCGGCCGGCAACTCGCGCTCCGGCTGGCGGAGCCACCCGTTGAGGCGGCCACTCCGGCCTCGGAACCCCCTTCGCTCGCCGAAGCGCAGGGTCCCGAAATTCCGCTGAACTGAGGTTCCCATGCCATCCCAGCAGAGCGCTCTGCTTTTTCAGGTGGCCACGCCCGGTGTCTCTCGCCGTGACCTGCGCGCGTTCGTGAAACGCCTGCAAGTGGAAGTGGCCGGGGACCGCGTGTTCTGTTGCTTGATCGCAGGGGATGAGGAGCTGCAGCGGCTGAACAGAGAATTCCGTAAGCGCGATTATGCCACGGATGTTCTGTCATTCCCTATATCATCTCGTCCATCCCGTCCATCGACTGTCCGCGTAGGACAAGCCGGAGGCTTGCCCTACGCGGACGGGGCAGGCGAAATTGCGATCTCGTATCATGCCGCCCGCCGGCAGTCGGTCGAGCATGGCCACAAGGTGCAGCAGGAAATCGAGATCCTGATGCTGCACGGCGTGCTTCACCTGCTCGGCCTGGATCACGAAACCGATCATGGCCGGATGTTGAGCGTCGAACGGAAATGGCGCGTGCGCCTGGGCCTGCCCGCCGGTCTCATTGAGAGGGCGAGCGCATGATCGGCCTGGTGTTCGCCTGCATCCTGATTGTCTCGGCTGTGCTTTGTGTGCTCACTGTATTTCAAACCATGTACACGGATTCCCTGCGGCTGCGCGGGCCCGCTCTTCCGGCGCTCGATTTCTTCAAGGAAACGCTCGAAGACCGTATTGGCCTGGAGACCCGCCATGGCGTACTGGTGATTTCGATGATCAAACATACCCTGCTTATGCTGCTGGGTATCCTGTGCGTCGCTACCGCTTTGGGCGCCCCGCTCGGATGGGAGACGCTGGCGGAGGCGGCGCTGTTTGGCTGGCTCACCATGTTGCTCTCGACGTATGTTCTCGCGCCGTTGCTGTATCGCAAAACCGCCGGCCGCTGGCTGTTGCCGCTGGCCCCTGTGCTGCGGATGTGCGCGCTGCTGGTCCGTCCGCTGACGGCCGTCCTCGGATTCTTCCAATCCCTGGTGGAGCTGGCGGAGGCAGAAAAAGTTCAGGTAGAGGCCCCCGGCCCAACCAACGATATCGAAGCCCTCATCTCGGCCGGCCAGGAAGAAGGAATCATCGAGGAGCAGGACCGCAGGCTCATCGAAAGCGTGGTCGCGTTCGGCGACAAAACAGTTCGCGAGGTAATGACTCCGCGGCCCAAGATCGTGGCCATCGAAGCCGATCGCTCGCTCGAGGATTTGCGCCAGCTGGTGATTCACGAGCAGTTTTCGCGCGTCCCGGTCTACGAGCAGACCATCGACAACATCATCGGCTTCGTGCACGTGCGCGATATGTTTGAGCTGGACCCCGCCGAACGCCTCGGACGCCTGGTGAAGGAATTGGCCCGGCCCATTCGCTTCGTTCCGGAAACCAAGCCGGTCAATATTCTGTTGCGCGAAATGCAAACCGATGGCGTGCACATGGCCATCGTGATCGACGAGTACGGTAACACCGCCGGTCTTGCCACCATGGAGGACATGGTGGAGGAGATCGTGGGCGAAATCCACGATGAGCACGAACCAGAGCGTGACGTCCAAAAGGAAACGGAAGGAAGTTTCGTGGTGTCGGGGAGCCTGGATCTCGACCGTTTGCATGATTTGCTCGGATTCCGCCCCAAGGAAGAAACCGAATCCACAACCATTGGGGGTCTCGTAACCGAGTGGCTGGGCCGCGTTCCCCATGTCGGCGAAACCCTGGAGCGGGAAGGCATTCGGATCGACGTGCTGGCCGGGGACGAGCTTAAAGTGGAACGCGTGCGGGTTTCAAAAGCCGAGCCCGAAACGGTCTCCCAGAGCCACGCATGACGGAGGCTCAAGGCACCGCGTTCCACTCCGGTTTTGTTTCCATCTTAGGACGGCCCAATGCCGGCAAATCCACTCTGCTGAATGCGCTGGTGGGAGGCAAGCTTGCGATTGTTTCCGAGAAGCCGCAGACCACGCGAACCGCCATCGAAGGCGTCCTCAACGTAGGAGGCGCCCAGATTGTTTTCCTCGATACGCCCGGTATTCACACGTCCGGCTCGCTTCTGAACCGGCGCATGATGGATACTGTTCGGTCGTCATTCGCCGATCGCGATCTGCTGCTCTACCTTTGCGATTCCACCGCGCGCTTCGGCGAAGAGGATGTGCATGCGCTCGACTTGCTTCGCGACGTGTCCACCCGAGCCTTCCTGTTGCTGACCAAGATCGACCGGCTGGGCGACAAAAGATTGCTGCTTCCGCGTATTGAACAAATCAAGGCTGTGCGCGAGTTCGCCGAGTATATTCCAATATCCGCGGTCTCGGGTGAAGGATTGGACCGGCTCCGCGAAGCCATCGTAGCAACCCTTCCCGAAGGTCCCGCTTATTTTCCACCGGACTATCTCACCGATCAACCCGAGCGATTCCTTGGGGCCGAATTAATTCGTGAAAGAATCCTGCGTGAGACGCGGCAGGAGGTGCCCCACGCCGTGGCCGTGGTTGTGGATGAATGGAAAGATCAACCGAAGCTGCTCAGAATCTCAGCGACCATCTACGTCGAGCGGGCTGGCCAGAAGGCCATCGTCATCGGCGCCAAAGGAGCAACGCTCAAGAAGATAGGAACGCTGGCGCGTCAGGAAATGGAGACCATGTTCTCGCGCAAAATATTTTTGGAGCTCTTCGTCAAAGTTCGTAAAGATTGGCGCGAGAGCCCCGAATTTCTAAATGCCATTGACTGGCGAGCCATGCGGGGGCGAGAATCAGATTGACTATGCGACTCCTATCGCTCACAGTTGTGCTGGCTCTTCTCGTGACGCCTTTGGTCGCGCAAAAGAATCCTACCGATGACGAAATAACCGACCAGGTTTTGGTGAAGCTTGCAAGCGACGCGGACCTGGGCGGCATAAAATTCGAAATCACGGTTCATCAGGGAGCCGTCACGCTCAAGGGCAAAGTTCGTAACGACAAGCAGAAAGTCAAGGCCGAGAAGGTGACGAAGAAGGTGAAGGGCGTCACCAGTGTGGTAAACGAGCTGGTGATCAGTCCGCTGGATTGCCTACGCACGTTACCGAGCCACGACCGTGAGGGAGTGGTTTTTGCCTACTACCCTAGGGAGCCCCACTTAGCAGCGGTTTACGTTTCTTGACAGATCGTCAGTAACCCTCGTAACTTCTTCAGCGCCAAGTAAATTAGTGAAACTGTGGACGATCTTTCTGTCTCTGGCGCTGGCTGGCGCGCAAACGGCTACTCCGCCTTTGAAATCCGTAATTGGCGAGGTGACTTCGCTCGATGCCGCCGCCAAACAGATCAAAGTGAAGGCGGATGACGGCGCCGTTTACACCATCGACCTGGCGGATAGCACCTCCTACTACCACGTTCCGCCCGGAGAGAAGGACCTGAAGAAGGCCACCAAGATCGCCCCCTCGGATGTCGCGGTTGGGGATAGACTCCTCGCCCGCGGGGCACTCACGGAGGAAACCAAATCCATCGCAGCCAAGACCATCGTAGTCATGACCAAAGCCGATCTTGCTAAGAAGCAGGAACGGGACCGGGCGGCCTGGCAGACACGTGGGGTTGCCGGTACGGTGATTGCGGTGAACGCGGACACCAAAGAAATCACGATAAATACCCACGGTCGCGATACCAAGACGGCAGTCATCGAAACATCCGCGGCGGGATTCCGGCGCTATGCTCCCGATTCGGTCCGTTTCGCCGATGCCAAGCCCAGTTCGTTCGCGGAATTGCAGGTGGGCGACACGGTTCGTGTACTCGGCGATAAAAATGAAGACGGAACGCGTTTCAAGGCGGAAGAGCTGGTTTTCGGGTCGTTTCTGACCATCGCGGCAACTGTGGTCTCAGTGAATGCCGCTACCGGTGAGGTGGTGGTTACGGATCTCAGGAGCAAGAAGCCCATGACAATCCAAACCAATCAGAATACAATGCTGCGGAAGCTGGACGAGCGGATAGCCAGGTTTTTGGCGCTTCGTATGCATCCGGATGCCGCGCCTGGCGGGGGTGCCCCTGGCGCTGGCGGTTCTGCTGGCACGGGCGCAGCTCCTGGTAATGGAAGCGCTCCCGGCGCGCGTCCCCCGCAGGCCCAGTCTGGAGCACCCGGCGCGTCCGGCGCCGCCGATAGCGGCCGCCCATCTGTTGGCGCCGGAGGCCCGCGGCCAGGCGCCGCCAATGGCGATCTCCAACAATTGCTCGAGCGCTCGCCTCAGCTATCCTTGGCGGATCTCAAGAAAGGTGACGCACTTATCATTTCGAGCTCGAAGGGCGCCGACGGCTCTTCCATGACGGCTTTTTCTTTGGTGGCTGGCGTCGAGCCATTTCTCGCGGCGGCTCCACGCACCGCCGGTCAGGTGGATCTGGGTTCGTGGAACATCGGCGCCGGTATGCCGGAGCAATAGAAACGGCATGCATCTTTAAAAAAATACAGGAACTGAATGTCGAAAAAACTATTAGCACTCTTGCTGTTTCTTACCTCTTCATTGGCGCTCCACGCGCAGCAACTTGGAATTTTGCACGGCACTGTGATGGATGAATCCGGAGCGCTGGTTCCTGGAGCCAAGGTCACCGTTTCGAATGCTGCAGGACCGGTAAAATCCGCTACCTCGGGCGATGACGGTAGTTATTCTATTGCCGGTCTTGCCCCCGGTAAATACACGGTCCAAGCATCCTCTCCGGGATTAGTACAGTTCCAGCCTGTTACCGTGGACATCGCAACCGGCGGAACAGCCAGCTTGGATCTCAAACTGCGCGTGGCGGCGGAAAAACAGGAGGTCACGGTTCAGGAAAACGTGGGACCGATGGTAAGCACCGATCCGTCCCAAAACGCGGGCGCCCTGGTGCTCCGCGGCGCGGACCTGGATGCGCTCTCCGACGATCCCGACGATCTGCAGTCCGATCTGGAAGCGCTGGCCGGTCCGTCCGCCGGACCGAGCGGCGGCCAGATATACATAGACGGGTTTACGGGCGGGACGCTCCCCTCCAAGGATTCCATTCGCGAGATCCGCATCAACCAAAACCCGTTCTCGCCTGAATTCGACAAGCTCGGCTACGGCCGCATCGAAATCTTCACGAAGCCCGGCACGGACAAGTTTCATGGGAACGTCAACTTTAATTTTGGTGATGATGCCTTAAATTCGCGCAATCCCTACGCGGCCGAAAAGGCTCCACTGTTACTGAAAGATTTCTCAGGGACCATCAGCGGCCCCATCAACAAGAAGGCGTCCTTCTTCCTGGATGTCTCCGATCGCAGCATAAATAGTGGGACCGTCTTCAACGCCGTCACGGTGGGAGGCGCGCAATTCATCAACCCCATCGCGGTCAGTCCCGGCACCGTATCCCCCAGCGATCTGGCTATCACGCCGTACAATTCGGTGTTCAAAGCGCCTCAGAACCGCCTGCGCATCAGCCCCCGCGTCGACTATCAGCTAAGCCAGAACAATACCTTGACCATCCGTTATGGTTACACGCGAAATGATGCCCAGGATCAAGGCATCGGGACCACCGCCCTGGTTACGCGAGGTTTTCAAAGCCTGTCAACCGACCACACCGTGCAGATCGTCGAGACCGCCGTTCTCAGCACCAAGGTCATCAATGAGACCAGGTTCCAGCTCTATCACACCGATAGTCTCGAAACCGCGAACAGCCTGGTGCCGGGACTGATAGTGTCAGGCGCCTTTAGCGGCGGTGGCGCGCAGCTGGGGCGTACTAGCGATACTCAAAATCACTACGAGCTGCAGAACTACACCTCTATCGCCGGTGGGGCGCATAGTTGGAAATTTGGCATGCGTGTGCGCGGCATCACCATCGAGAATATCTCTCCTAACAATTTCGACGGCACGTTCACTTTCGCGGGCGGCTATGCGCCAATTCTCAATGCCGACAATCAGCCGCTGGTTCCAGGAGTGGTGTGCAACCCCACCAGCCCGAACTCCGCCGCGTGCCAAACCATCACTTCCATCGAACGCTATCAGCGCACGCTCATTTTCCAACAGATGGGATTCTCTCCGGCGATGATCGCTCTGCTGGGCGGCGGCGCATCGCAATTCAGCATCGCGAGCGGAATCCCGCTCGTAAATATCAACCAGGTAGACGTGGGACCGTTCGTGGGAGATGATTGGCGAGTGAAGCCCAACCTTACACTGAGCCTGGGCCTGCGCTACGAAATACAAACCAATATCAGTGACCGGCGTGATTGGGCGCCTCGCTTCGGATTTGCCTGGGCGCCCGGACAGAGCAAGAACAACCCACGTCCCAAACTTGTCTTCCGCGGCGGTTTCGGTATATTTTATGACCGCTTCAGCGAACAAAACGTAGAGACTGCGGCGCGGTACAACGGCATTCTCCAGCAGCAATACACCGTGACCAACCCGAACTTTTTCCCGAACATTCCGCCCATCTCGGACCTCAGTCAAGTGGCGCAAACCACGTATGAAATCGAGAAGAATCTGCGCGCGCCTTACATCATGCAATCGGCAATTACGGCGGAGCGGCAGTTGCCCAAGAACACCACTGTGTCGGTCTCCTATTTGCACTCGCACGGCCTGCATGAGCTGCGCGAGCAGGATATCAACGCCCCGCTGCTCGGAACTTTTACGGGTCCCGGTACCGGAATCTTTCCGTACGGCAAAACTGGTCCGATTTTGCTCATGGAATCCGACGGGATATTTAACCAGAACCAGTTGATCACCAACGTCCGGACTCAGCCCACCAGCAAAATATCGCTAAACGGGTTTTACATGTACGGGCACGCTCAGAGCAACACCGACGGCATCGGGACGCTGCAAGCCAATCCTTACAGCATGGGGGGAGAATATGGCCCGTCTTCACTCGACGTGCATCATCGCGCTTTCCTGGGCGGGAACATCGCCACCAAGTGGGACTTCCGGCTGTCTCCGTTCGTCGTGATCAATTCCGGAGCGCCATTTAACATCACCACCGGTACCGACGAGTTTGGCACGACCCTCTATAATGCACGCCCTGGCCTCGTAACCGATCCCAGTCTGGTGCCGCCAGGAACCACTCTAATTCCGACGCCGTATGGCTTGTTGGATCCCAACCCAAAACCGGGAGGCGAGCCGGGCGAAGTGATTCTGCCTAGAAATTATGGCCGCAGTCCCGGATCGGTCAGCGTGAACCTGCGCTTGGCGAAGACCTTCGGATTTGGCCCGTCGCGCGAAGGCTCAAGCAATAGACCACAAGGCGGCGGCGGAGGCGGTGATCACGGTGGTGGACGTGGCGGACCGCCAGGCGGCGGCATGATGGGCCCCATGGGTGGAATGTTCGGCAACCCCACCACCAACAAACGCTACAATCTGACCTTCTCGATCCAGGCTCGCAACTTGTTGAATCACGTCAACCCCGGTCCCATCAACGGCATCGTCACTTCGCCGCTTTTTGGCGAATCGAACTCCTTAGCGGGCGGCTTCGGAGCCTTCTCTCAGAGTGGGAACAACCGCCGGCTCGAATTGCAAATGCGATTCCAGTTCTAGAACGGGTGGTGATAGTGGGGCAGACCCCCAGGTCTGCCCCAGGTCTGCGCGGGTCCCCCTGGACCCGCTCTTCGCCAACGGAATCAGCTTCCTTCAAAGCCCGGCAAGCCGACGAGGGCGTCGGCTGCGGTCCAGGGGGACCGCCCCACTAAGAATGCGAATTGAGCAATCTTGGCAAAACGAAGTGACATTGGGCGCTTCCGCCTGCGAACCCTGCTAAGATTAATCGAACCATGCCGATTAGCAAGGATTTGCTGGACATCCTGGTCTGTCCTTTGTGCAAAGCAACGGTCGAGTTAAAGCCGGATCAGAGTGGTTTGAAGTGCGTACAATGCAAGCGCGTGTACCCCATTCGCGACGACATCCCCGTGATGCTGATCGACGAAGCGAAAATCGAAGAATAAGCGCACGACTATCAAGATGAGCACCGTGTTCGAGCGTCTCGCCCCAGAAGCGCGAGTTGCAGTCATCCGGTTGCGGTCGCTTGGCGATTGTGTGCTAACCACCCCCGCGCTCTCCTTGCTGAAGCAAGCCCGGCCGGATTTGCGAATTGGCGTCGTGGTGGAGGACCCCTTCGCCCCCGTTTTCGCGGGCAATCCCGATGTCGATTGCATTCTTCGCCCGAACGCGTCCGAAATCTCCCGCTGGCGTCCGGACCTGGCGATCAATTTTCACGGAGGCGCAACCAGCGTCCGGCTGTCGCTCGCCTCGCGGGCTTCCTTCCGCGCCGGCTTCAGCCACTTCCGTTTCAGGCCGATCTACAACATCCGCATCCCACGCGCTCAGCAGATCCTCCAGGTTGACCGAAAAGTCCACACCGCGGAGCATATGGCCTCGGCGATGTTCTTTCTAGGTGCGCCGGTGGTCGAGATCCCGCGCGCGCGGCTGTTCGCGAAACTTGCGGCCCGGCCGCGTCCCCGCCCCGGTCCATATGTCGTGCTGCATCCCATGGCGTCCGAACCTCAAAAGATCTGGCCGCACTCTAACTTCCTCGCCATCGCGGATCACCTCGAGAACCATCTCGGGCTCGAGCCCATCTTCATCTCAGGCCACGGCGAAAGCCTGGCCGCGTTTAATCGCTACACCTCGATCGAAGGCGCGTCACTGGAAGAAATAAAATCCCTGCTAGCGGGCGCTGCTCTCTTCATTGGCAACGACAGTGGACCAGCCCATATGGCTGCTGCGTTCGGGCTTCCCGTAGTGGTCATGTTCGGATCGTCGGACCCGGATATCTGGCGCCCGTGGCAGACCGAATCCTCGGTGCTCACCAACCCAGCCGGTATCCAATCTATCGCAGTGGCTGAAGTGGCTGAAGCTGCCGGGAAAGTGCTGGTCTCCCAATGACCCGCCTGCTCCGATTTGTGCGCCCCTATCTCGCGCCACTCCTGCTGTCGGTGTTCCTGATGGCCGCGGTCGGCGCGGCGCAGGGATTGATGGCCCTGCTGATTGTTCCCATCTTCGACCGCGTTCTGCGGCCCGAAACGCCGGATTCGCCGGTGCCGTTGTTCACCATTCCCGGTTTCAATCACACCATCTATCTGCAGCAATTCGTCCCCGCCTCTGTCCACAACATCTGGGTTATGGTGGCCATCGCCATCCTGGGCGTGTTCCTGGTCAAAGGGCTGTGCGATTACTTCGGCAATTATTTTGTCAACTACGTCGGCCTTTCCGCGGTCACCGATCTTAGGCAGAAAGTCTTCGACCGTGTGTTGCGCCAGGATGCGCATTTCTTCGAATCCAACTCCACGGGCCGGGTAATGTCGTCCATCATGAACGACCTCGAGAAGATCCAGGTGGCCACCTCGCACATGCTGGCCGATTGGCTGCGGCAGTCCTTCTCGGTAGTGTTCCTGTTGTGTGTGGTGCTTCAGAAAGATTGGAAGCTCGCCATCGCCAGCCTCACCGTGTTGCCCTTCGTGCTGGTTCCCACGCTGCGTATCGGACGGAGGATTCGCAGGACCACAAGACGCGCTCAGGACCAAGCCGGCGAGCTCAGCCAGATCCTGCAGGAAACCATCAGCGGCCACCAAGTCGTCAAATCGTTTGGCACCGAGGACCTCGAATCCAATCGATTCCTGGTGGCAGCGAATCGGCTCAAAGCCAGCAACCTCCGCTACGTTGCGTTACAGGCGCTATCTAGCCCGTTGATCGAATTCTTTGCCGCCATCACCATCGTGATATTGTTGACCTACGCGCGCATCCAGATCAAGAATCACACACTCACGCCCGGAGAATTTACCAGCTTCGTCATTGCCCTGCTCATGCTGTACGAACCCGTTAAGAGGCTCACCGGAATCCACAACATCTTCCAGCAGGCGCTGGGCGCGTCTCAGAAAGTCTTCGAATATCTCGACCGCGATCAGCAGATCGTCGAGAAGCCCGGCGCCGCGAAACTGGGCAAGTTCCAGCAAGCCATTGTGCTGGACGATATCAGCTTCCGTTATTCCAACGCGCCCAACGGATTCCGGTTGCAGGGCGTCAAGCTGGAAGTGCGCGCGGGTGAGGTGGTGGCACTCGTTGGCCCGAGTGGCGCCGGAAAAACCACGCTGGCCAACCTGGTGCCGCGTTTCTACGATGTCACCGCCGGCGCCGTGCGGATCGACGGCAAAGACGTTCGCGATTTGCAGCTCGCGTCGCTGCGCGAAAAAATCGGAATGGTGGCGCAGGAGACTTTTCTTTTTAACGACACGGTGGCGAACAATATCCGCTACGGCAAGCCCAAGGCCAAGGATGAGGAGATTCGCGCCGCGGCGCGCAACGCCATGGCCGAGGAGTTCATTGAGCGAATGGCGCAGGGTTACGACACCATGATCGGCGAACGCGGCGTAAAGCTGAGCGGCGGACAGCGGCAGCGCCTGGCCATCGCGCGGGCCTTGCTCAAGAATGCCCCAATCCTGATTCTGGACGAAGCCACGTCGCATCTGGATAGCGAATCGGAAGTCCTGGTACAGCGCGCGCTTCAAACCTTGATCAGCAATCGCACCGTTATCGTAATCGCGCACCGCCTGTCGACAATCCGTCGCGCCGACAAGATTGTGGTCCTCGATCAAGGACGCATCGCGGAATTCGGCACTCACGAAAAGCTGGTCAGCCACGGCGGCATCTACCAGCGGCTGCACGAGCTGCAGTATCTGGAACCGGATCCGCTTGTGAATCCATGAGCGAGCCCATTCGAAGCATGACCGGCTTTGCCCGGGTCCTCCGCTCCACTCCTCACGGCGAAATATCAGTCAGCCTCAAGAGTGTCAATCACAAGGGACTAGACCCCCACTTTCATCTCGAAGCGGATTTGGAGTCTTTCGAGGGCGCCATGCGCGCCATGTTGAAG
>CABEDY010000029.1_pt1 | contig 37316 bp, 31 predicted proteins | sample 3423171 | NCBI WGS metagenome assembly CABEDY01 (sample SAMEA5534333, study PRJEB31848) | metagenome | biome: tundra; feature: field; material: soil | place: USA | collected 2013-05 | depth 0.15 m | reverse complement strand
GTCGCCCAGAACGGCCCCTCGACGCTGAGAACCAGCGCCGTAGCGAACGCCAGGCAAACCGCCGCCAGATACGCGTGCTGCGTGTGGGCGCCGACGGCGATGAACACGCCCGAGCCTGCGAGGCCAGCGATCGGAATCGCGCGCCGGTCGCAGGGAGTACGGTCGAACAACCAACCGCCTAGCGGAATCGAGACGATGGAGAGCAGCCACGGCAAGCTGCCGAACAGTGCACCGCGCAACAGGTCGAAATGACGCACTTCCACCAAGTACAGATAAAACCAGAAGACGAAGATATAGCCGACGTAGCCTTGCAGTGAGTAGCTCAGCGTGAGCAGAACGAAACTGCGGGACCGTAGCGGTTCGGACGGTCTGGCGGCACACTCGCAACTGCTGGCAGCCTCGGCCGGCAGCACCGCCCGTTGACGGATCAACATCCACGCACATCCCACGGCGAACGCGGGCAGGGAGGAAATCATCAACGCCGCGCGCCATCCCCAGCGCACCATCAGAAACGAAATGAGCGGCGGCGCAATCGCCGAGCCAAGCCCGATGGCAGCGACCACCAGGCCGTTGGCACGGCCGCGTTTGTCCACTGGCAGTGCGCGGGAAATGGCCTGTGCCGCTGCGGGGAAGGTCGGCGCCTCCGCCACACCCAGGGCGCAACGTGCGCCCAGCAGTGCGACAACGCTCGCCCCTGCGCCTACCAGCCAACCCGTCGCCGCCACCCACGCCAGCGCCGCCCAACCCAGCACGCGCGGCGCGCCGAAACGGTCCGCCAGCATTCCACCAGGAATCTGGCACGCCGCGTAGCCTATCAAAAATGCGCTGAATACCTGTCCCATCTCCTGTTGTGAGAGTCCCAGCTCGCGCATCATCATTACCCCTGCCACCGAGACGTTCACGCGACAGAGGTAACTCGCGGTGGCGGTGGTGGAAAGCAGCGCCACCAGCCGCCACGGTCGCATCACGGTTGCACCAGGCGCTTGTGCATCAGAATCTCCGAGGCGTCGGCTATAACGTAATCCGGGAACTCTCCGACTCTCGTATAACCGCGGCGCTTGTACAATTTCCGTGCCCGCGTGTTGAACGACGAGACGCACAGGAACATGTGACGCGCCTTCGGAAACCACCGCTCAGCGGCATCGAGCAGTTCCGAGCCGACTCCCTGCCCGCGCACAGCGGCGATGACGGCGATTGAGGCGATGTACGGGGAACCGGCTACGCCGGTCGGGTGCAGCAGTAGGAAGCCGCAACGCGCGCCGACGCGGCGTGCCATAAGCACCACAAACTGGGGGTCGCGGCAATAGGACAGACAGGTGGCGGAATCGCGACCTAAGGTGAGCCAAGGCTCACTGGATACCATTAGCTTCGCGGACCACTCCCGGTCTGCATCGCTGCCAAGGTCAATATCTATGTCAGTCATCACACGCAGAATTGAGCTTAGTTTAGCCGATCACAGAACGGACAAGGAATGTATGATGGGCGTCCGGAGGTTATCCATACGGATTACGACGGCCCGTTGATCTGGCTGACTATCGCTGTCCACATCGGTGATATGCCGACCAGTGAGAACATTCGGCCACAATCAGCAATGCGCGTTTTTCGTTCCCAATCGACTCCTAGAATGGCCCGTTGTGCTCGCCATACGAAAGAGGTTCATTTTAGACCGGCCACAGGCCGGCCAGGTGTGAGAAGCGACTGCCGCCCTGATAGGTCGGCTTCCGTTATGTCCTTCGCACGAGTCGGCGAAAAATTATAAAATCACTAAGCGCGGCTATTGCCCGATCGGGATGGTCACGGCGGCAGGGCTCTGTACGCCGCCCTGCGTCAAAATCAGCGGAGCCGCCGATGACGGCGTAATCCCGGATGGTACCGTGACGTTCACCTGGTAGAGACCCGTGGAGTCGGGCGTCGGACCCGCAAAAGACACTGGGGCGTTCACGCCTCCGATGGTAACGGTGACTGTGTCGTCCGTTTGGGCCAGCGGTTGCACTGGCGCGGGTGCTCCCGCCACGGCGCGCGGGTTCACCGCTCCGAGGCCGGTGCCGTAAATCACCAATGTGTCGCCGGCTGCGGCAGCATTGCCATTGCCCGCGTGAACTTGCGTTCCGTCCGGATGACTAATCACCACAATTCCGGTTCCCGCACCGTTTTGCAAGATCGTAAATATGCCCGGTTCGTCGGCCGCTAAACTCACCGGCAGAGGCGCCGAAATCGCGTTGCCGTGCGTGACTACCAGCGGCAAGGTGGTGTTCACGGGCAGATCGAAGGGCATGATAGCGTTGATTTGCCCCGGCGTGACCACAATCAGCGGCAGCAACTCGCCGCCAATGGTTACAGAGGTTCCGCCCAATTGTCGGGGCAATGGAAAGGACGAAGAACCGTAGATTTGACCCGCCTCTGTCAGATTGGTGCCGAAAATGGCGACGATCATCCCCCGGCGAGACGGGCAACCTCAACGGACCGATTTCTGATATAATTAGCGCCACTGTGGCCGGTCTTCCTTGCATCGATGGATCACTGCAATCCCTTCATGAAGCCCAACCCCGCGGCCGGGCAATGGCTAATACTGGATGCTGCTCTAGCACTCCACACAACCTATGATTGGAGCTAACTATGAACTTTCCCATCTGGAAACCCAGCCATACTCCTAGAGAGTTGGCTCGCATTTCGGCGATTGTTGCGGTCTTGATGTGCGGGACTTGCGACCTACTGGCCCAGGTGGACGCCGGGGCTATTCTCGGGACTGTGAAGGACTCCAGCGGCCGGATCATTCCGGGCGCCAAGGTGACGGTGGTCAACGACGAAACGGGAGTGGTCGTGACCAGCACGACCAACTCCACCGGTGAATACACGTTCGCGCCCATCAAGATCGGGATCTATTCGCTGACGGCGGAATTTACCGGTTTCCAGCGCGTGGCGCATACGCACGTTACTGTACAGGTGCAGCAGCGTGTCGTGGTGGACTTCGAGCTTTCGCCTGGCCAGATGACAGAGACGGTCACGGTGGCCGGGCAACCGGAGGCGCTCCAAACGCAAGACGCTTCGGTGGGCCAGGTAGTGGAGACACGCGCCATCAATGACCTTCCGCTCAACGGCCGCAACTTTACTTTCCTGGCGCAGCTGGCCGCCGGCGTTACGCAGGACCAGCAGGATACCCGCGGTCTGGGCGCATCGGGAAGTTTTTCCGCAAATGGCGAGAGGCCGGCGCAAAACAACTACCTCCTGGACGGAATCGACAATAACTCCAACCTCGTGGATTTTCTGAACGGATCAGCGTACGCCGTCCGTCCGCCGGTGGACGCGATCGAGGAATTCAAGATTCAGACCAACAATTACAGCGCCGAGTTCGGGCGGTCGGCGGGCGCCATCCTGAACGCCACCCTCAAATCCGGAACCAACCAGTTCCACGGGACCGCCTGGGAGTTCCTGCGGAACGATGCGTTGGATGCGGCTAATTTCTTCGAGAATTCGGGCGGCTTACAAAAGGGAGAATATCGACAAAATCAGTTCGGCGCGGCTGTTGGCGGTCCCATCAGGAAGGATAAGACGTTCTTCTTCGCGGACTACGAAGGAACGCGCATCCGGCAGGCTGAGACGTTCACCGAGACAGTTCCAACGCAGCTCGAGCGGAGCAGCGGGTTCACGAACCTGTCGCAGTTGCTCAACCAGGGCGGCACGACAACGGATGCGCTGGGGGTAAATTACGCCTTGGGCCAGGTTTTCGACCCTTCTACCACGCGTCCTGTTCCGAACGGCTTCGTGCGCAACCCATTTCCTGGCAACATCCTTCCCGCCAGCCGGCTTGATCCCAACGCCATCAAGCTGCTCAATCTTTACCCCACCCCGACCAACTCGCAGTTATTCAACAACTTTGCCAGTAATCCGGTGAATCGTCAAAACGTGGATCAGTTTGACGTCCGGGGAGATCAGAATTTTAGTGAGAAGGACAGTTTGTTTGCCCGCGTGAGCTATTCGGACAGCCCCGTGTTCTATCCCGGGCCGTTTCCGGGAATCGCGGACGGGGGCTCGTTCAGCGCCGGGAACCAAACCTCGAAGGCCGTGAACGCGGTGTTGAGCGAAACGCACTCTTTCTCGCCCACCCTCATCAACGAAGCCCGCGTGGGGCTAAACCGCCTCGCCGCGACGCGGCTACAGCCGAACGCCAATACGATGGGCATTCCCGCGGAATTCGGCATTCAAGGCGTGCCGCAGGTTCCGGAGAACGGCGGGCTGGGCGCCATCAGCATCTCAGGTCTTACCCGCATCGGCAGCAACAATTATCTGCCTTCGGACGAAAAAAGCGCGACTCTGCAGTTCACCGACAACCTTACCAAACAGCTTGGAAGACATTCGCTCAAGGTCGGCTTCCAGTTCCAGCAACTGCGATTTTCTATTCTGCAGCCGCCGCAGGGCCGAGGAGCATTTTCGTTTTCTGGCTTATACACGGACGTTGTGAACAACACCAACGGCAACACCGGAATAGCGCAGTTACTTCTAACCCCGATTCCCGCCACGGTGCCGGGAGCGGCCAATTATGTCGGCGGCTCGGACGGGGTCACAGCTTCTAACATAGCCAACACCGATCAGATACGTAACTATTACGGCTCGTATTTACAAGACGACTTCAAGGTTAACTCTCGCTTAACTGTTAACCTTGGCCTCCGCTGGGAGTACTTCGGCCAGTTAAGGGAACGCTTCGGAGCACAGTCGAATTTCCTTCCCTCCGGGACATCCAGTCCATCGGAGTTCCTAATACCCACCCGGCGTTGCAACACCCCGTTGTCGACGGATTTCTACGCCGCCGCGAAATTGGACAACATCGATATCGTATGCTCCAACGCTTCCGGGTTGGGGCATTCCCAGTTGACGAATTTTTCTCCCCGCGTGGGATTCGCCTATCAGATAACTCCGAAACTGGTAGCGCGGGGGGGATACGGGCTGTTTTACGGAGGATTTGAGAACTCTGTAGTGGAAACTTATGTCGATTTCCCGTTCCAGTATAGCCTAGGGTATCCGAACCTTGTTCCCAACGCGCCGATTACATATCCTAACGGCGCGATTGGAACGCTGGAGACCGGACTGTCCGCTATCCCGCTGACACCGGCCTCTGTGGAGCCCGCGGGTGTTTCGTTCACCGGCGAGGACTATCATACGAAAACGCCCTACACGCAAGGCTACAATTTCACTCTGCAGTATCAGATCGCGCGCAACGATACGGTACAGGCCGCCTTTGTTGGGAACACAGTCCGGCATCTGGGCATCTACGTCAACCCGAATGCCCCGCATGAAATACTGCCTCCTGGACTCAACCAGTACAACTACTCGCCGTACCCGGATTTCCAAAATAGTTTCACATATACCAGCTACTCCGGAGACAGCTATTACAACGCGCTTCAGGTGAACTACGAACGCAGGTTTAGCAATGGACTGAGCACGCTGGCGAACTTCACCTGGTCGAAATGCCGCACGGATGCGGTAGATGTGCTCAACAGCACCGCCATCTCGGGCCGGAGCACGGGGCTCCTGCCGGGAGTGGGTGTGCAGGGCGACTACGGGCTGTGCGATTTCGACATTACCAAGGTCTTTCATTTTAGCGGACTGTACGAACTTCCAGTTGGCCATGGGAGACAGTTCCTTTCCAATAGCGGACGAGTCGTCGATGCGATTTTGGGAGGATGGAGCGCCAACTGGATCTTGACCCTCCAGGGTGGTCAACCGGGCACCGTGCCGTGCGCTATCAGCACCACCACCTACTTTGGTTGCTACGCTTTCTTGGTTCCCGGCCAAAGCGTCACGTCGGGTCCGCACAATGTGAACCAATGGCTGAATCCGGCTGCGTTCACCAGTCCTCCGGTGGCGACCACGGTGGGACAGTCCAACTACAGTCCGATCGGCGGCGCTCCGTCGCAGTTCTACGGTCCGGGTTTTCACCGTCTCGACTTCTCTTTGTTCAAGAACTTCCGGATCACCGAAAGAACGCACATCGAATTCCGTGCGGAATTCTTTAATTTGACGAATACGCCGAACTTCTCGCCGCCAGGTTTTGGCGGCAATGGAGTTTCAGCCGCGCCGGGCTCGCTCGACTACCTCTCCTCAAGCTTTGGCGTCATCAACTCGACACGCGACGGTCAAAACGACCAGCGCGAGATCCAATTCGCGCTCAAGTTTTACTTTTGAGTAGGTGATCCTATCCTTCATAAAGGTTCGCTGAAACAGGTCGCGCAGCAGATCTCGTTGGGCAGACGGGAGTTTCTGCGCCTGGCCACCGGTGCCACCGCCGCTAAAACGCTTTTCGGCTTTGCTCCTTTGCCAGCGCTAGGGGCGTCGCGCGGCAAAAAGGTGGTGGTGGTTACCTTTGGCGGCGGAGCCCGGGACGAAGAGACGCTTATGCCGGACGGACAAGAGAACATTCCTCACCTCCTGAATGAGCTGATGCCTCGCGCTACGTTCTTCGCCCAAGTGATTAACAAAGGCATTCTGGGTCACTACGTGGCGAACGCCAGCATCGCCACGGGCGTCTACGAGACGTTCAACAACTTCGCATCAGTGCCACCCGACTACCCAACCGTGTTCGAATACTTCCGCAAGGACCTGAAGCGTCCCGCGAGCGATGCCTGGGTGGTGGCGCCGAGCAATGGCTTCAACCTCATCGGCCAGAGTAGGAGCCGGTCCTATGGGCCTGCTTTCGGAGCGGGCGTGATTCTGCCCAAACGGCTGCTGGCCGCGGCATTGAATGCCACCGGCCTATCCAAAATGGAGCATCTGCTCCACGACAATTACGAAACTCCGATGTACACTCCGGAACTGGCCGAGAACGATGTCGAATTGCACCGGATGGCGGAGATTCTAAAACTGTCGGTGGACAATTTCACCGCGCACGCGCGGAACCTCGAAAGTCCCGACGAACTCTCCGTCTACATCGCCCGGCAACTGATGCGGCAGGTGGCGCCGAGCATTCTTTGGATAACGCTGCACGATATCGACATCGCGCATTCTGGAACTTTTTCGCTGTATGTGGACGCCATTCAGAGATCCGACCGTCTGTGCGCGGAGATTTGGAATGCCATCCAGACGGACCCGGAATACGCAGGCAAAACGACGCTGGTGATTTTGCCGGACTTCGGCCGGGATTCCGACACCGATCCGGGTGGTAACGGATTTCAACACCATCGCACTGGGGATCCGCTATCCCGGACGACGTGGATGATGGTGCTGGGCCCGGGTATTCGCGAGAATGTGGTGATCGAACGCCCGGTCGAGCCCACCGATCTCGTGCCGACCTTGGGAGCGCTGCTGGGATTCTCGCCCCGTCAAGCCCAAGGCAAACCTCTGACGGAAATTGTGTAACCATGCCTCCGGCCGATCTTCAACCAGCCCAGTTCGCCGGATATCCGCCCAAAGCCAGGCAACTGGCAATTGAACATCTGGATTTGTTGCGGCGGCTGCCGCTGAGTTTCGTCCCGTTGTTGCTGCGGGAAGTAATCGCTTATGATTGGAAGTTCCCAGCCGAGCGCCGGGAATTGGAAAACCAATTTCTGTACCTGGCGGAATTGGATACCGGGCGATTTCAGCAGGTCCTTAAGCCGTTCGCGAAGTTGCAGCTTTCCGCCGAGTTGGAGCGGGCGAACTGGGTAAACGAGCCGACCCAGTTTACCGAACAACTCACCGCGCACCTCTGGGCGACTCACCAAATCGACCAGTTTCGAGCCGCGGCCGTCGATTACATTCACGAGCTCAACGTCGCGAAACCGCAACCTCCGCTGCCGGTGCCGAGGCTTGCCATAGTGCTGATCGGGCAGGGCGTGAGCGAGAACAGATACCGGTTATTTCGCAAACTCCGCCCACATGGCGTTTACTTCAGTAAAGTGAATCCGGGGGACGGCCGCAAGATGCTGATGGATGCATTGGTTGCCAGGGCGACGGCTCACCCGATGCCGTTCGCGCACTGGTATGTGGACGGCGGCGAATCGATGAGTTGTGAAGGGCTGAGTTGCATATCGTACCAGGCGCTGGATTCGCTGCGAGCCCAGATCATGACCAACATTACCAAGGTGATGGAATCCGGGGTTGGACCGGAAGCCCTGCGCACGAAACTGGCTCGGATGACGCCTGAGGATTTCGGCATGAAGAACACGGGCGGCGACGCTGTCTTGAACCGGTTTCAGTTGAGCGTGCTTACGGAGGGATCAGGCACGCAGATCTACAGCACTACCTTCGTGCAGTGGGCCGCGCGTGAACTGCTGCGGCGCGCTCAACCGCTCACGCTGCTTGCCAGGTTTGCGCCGAGATTGCGGGAGCAGTCCATTAAGGACTTGCTCGCACAGGAACGGCAGAGACCGCTACTTGATCCCCAAGGTTCGTTGCGCGACGCCGACATGGGGGCCTACTATACCTGGCTAAACCAGCAGCGCTTGTCTGGGGCCGATCAGTCCAGGTTTCTGGTGTGGTTCGAGGATCACAGCGAAGCGGTCGCAATCGCGCCCAGCATGAAAGCCGGATCAGAATCGAGCGAAGCGATCAGTCTGAAGGAGTTGATGAGCCGGATCGCTTGATCGCCAAGGAGGACATCGCGATTCTCCTGTTCGCTTCTCGATCGCATGAGAGTTCGCCGGATTCCGCCCGAAGAGTCGGCTTCTCGTCATGTGAGGTCGTTTCACGGGACTGATCCACATCTGTGGTGGGAAGGGCTGTTATCAACAGCTAGCTTCGCTCGCTGTAAGGATGCGCTCGTTTACTGGATTTTATTTGTTTTGAGCCAGTCCAATTCTCGCTTCTCCACCGCCTGCTCATGTTGCAACTCTGCATTTTCCCCGACCACGTTAAGTGGATCCATCTCGTCCGCATACCTGGGAAGTTTCCTGGAATCCAGACCGTCCAGAATCTGCAGAGCCATTGCATTTACGCTTTGCGATGAAAGTGCGAATTCCTGCGCCCCCATAGCGGCAGTGGCGAGTCGTGGCGCGCCGAAGTAGCCCGGCCATCCTTCGGCCTTGGCGATCCGCACCAAGTCGGCAAAATTCGCTCCTGTCAGCGATGGAGCCCAGCGGTAGCCCGCGGGTACAAACTCAGGTCGAAGGAACAGAAGTTGACTCTGCTCATCCGCACCAGCGTGCACCGAGAAGCCTTCCTCCGCGAGTTGCTTCGCAGATAGCACCTTCTCCTTGCTTCCACAGCACAAGAACACCGGTTTCAGCCCGAACAGATGCACCATGGTGCCGCCATAGACATCGTGGAAATAATCCGAAGCCTGGTTGAGCGCCTTGTGATTATTTGGCGCGCCATGGTTATGAACGAGGAATATCCATCGGAAACCCTGGTCTCCGAGCTCATTGGCCAAGTCCATGTAGATCGCCCGCAGCGTCGCCATTCGGACGGGATAACTTCCGGGAAATACCGTCTTTCCGCCGATTGTGTTGGCGGGATCGTTGCCCAGCGGTATCTGCGGAAACAGGACTACCGTCCAGCCGGGTCTGGCGACAATGGCCTTCGCCAGTTCGCGTGTATAGGCATCATCGGCATAGCCGTCCGTATAGGACGGGAGGTAGGGTCCGTGTTCTTCCAGAATGCCACCCGGAATCAAGACCACACTCTTTGGAAGATCCAGAGCCTGAATTTGCTGCGTGTTCATCTCGCCGATCTTCAAGATCTGCGCAGAAACAACTTGTGGATTCATGAACATCACGCCACCTAGCACTACTCCGGCGGCCGAAAAATACTGGTAGCGTTTCATTCGTTCTTCCATGACCCAGAGAGTAACATGCGGAGTCTTGGCTGGCCAGCAGGAATGCGGGCGCAGCTCTCAATCATCGGCGACTCGCAAGTTATTGTGAATTCGTTCGGCGGCTGATAGGTATTGCGAAATCCCCTTCGCACTATCGAACTCCCAGAAGGTCCGATTCGAGCAAGTGGAGCATCTGCCCAGATTGCGGATGACCAAGCCCCGTTTCTCGCTCGACCGTGCAGTCGCGACTCACTTCTTCACTAGAATGAGCTTCGCCTTGAACGCACGAGAAGCAAATCCAACGTGGGTCTGAGATCTTCCGCTACGGGTCTCCGGATATGGCTCGGCGATTACGCGAATCGCCGAACGACGCGGCCGCCAAGGAGACTGCCGATTGCAAGTAAAGCGGCGCCGAGGCCCGCCAGCTCAAACGAAGAAGGCTCGGGAACGTCGGAGACGCTGTCGAATGAAGCTGCTCCCAGGCAGGCACAGCCGTTAGGGCCACCGCTAACCAGGACATCGTAAGTTGCTCCTGGCTGGGCCTGAATATCAAAGTACAACCAGTCCGGAATTCTATCGTTGAAAAGCGTTCCTGTGGTGTCTACCACGGTGCTGGCGGCGGGTCCGCCGTTCTGGACAACCTGCAGCGCGGACGGATTGTAACCAGCTATGTCCAGATTGTCTATCATCAAACCGAGCCTTACGATGGCAGGAACATTTGCCCCGAAGGTGAAACTTAAATCAATGGTTGCGTTTCCAGTGCCGGGGAAAGGATTCAGCGTTCCGGATACGATAGTCGACGGGCTCGGCCCTGGCATAGTGAGCGGATTGTCGATGGAGAAGTATCCGCCATTGCCTGGGTAAACACTGCTATTTGGTACAAGCGAAGTTATGTACGCCGGTAGCATTTGCGAACCCGAACCGCCCGCCACGTACCAGCCATCCGACCCGAGAACATTGTTGCCGTCGATATCGTCCTTGAGAACAGTTGAAGTTCTCCAGCCCGATCCAAGGTCCACGTCGCTACCTACGTAGGTGATGGAGCTAGCAAAGCAAGTTGTTGAGGCGCCAAGAAGGAGGCCACAAACCATACACGCCAGCGACAGACGCCAAGTGCCGGTAGACAAGGACATTATTTCGCAGAATTTCCGTTTTGGCTTTTCGTATTGGCGATTATACACCCGATCGCGTCCGCTTGGATCGGCTGGCTTCATGAATTTTTCCGCCCCGCGATTCCTGGTTCGAACGCGTCTAAGGTTGTGTCGCGTGGCGGCATCTTCCGGGACTGTGCGCCTGGAAAAGGAGCGATTGCGAGCGGTGAAGAAACTCCTAGCTCAAATCGCTCCCGTAGATCTGAAGCTCAAGGACTTTGAGGATATTCGGCTGATTCGCACGTATCAGCAGAAACGCATTGCGGAAGGTGTTGGCCCACGTACGGTCAACATGGAAGGACAGCTCATGCGTTCTATCCTGAAGCACCATGACCAGTGGAAACTGGATGGCAAATATCAACCGCTGCCAGAACCGGTATCCGAGGCTGGCCGCAGCCTTACGCCAGAGGAAGAGGTAAGGCTCATTGACACGGCGAAATCCCGTCCGGAATGGGCAGTGGCATACCACGGGACCATGCTGGAGAACGAAACGGGGATGCGCGGAGTTGAGGTCCGCAACCTTCAGATGAAGCGGATTAACCTCATGGCCGCCGAGATTCATCTGCAAAAAAGCAAGACCAAAGGGGGAGTACGTACAATTCCCCTGAACGCCGATGCCTTGGAATCCGCAAAGCAGTTGATCATCCGGTCTCAGAACTTTGGGGCAAACCAGCCAGACCACTACCTCATTCCTGCATTAGTCAACACCGTAATTGAGGGAAGGAACGGGACCACTGTTCGTGTTCGCCGTTACGATCCCACCAAACCCACAAAAGGATGGCGCACCGCATGGCGCAAGCTCACTGAGAAAGCCGGCCTGAAGGGACTCAGGGGCCACGATCTACGACACAGTTGGGTAACCAGCCATGCCGAGATCGGAACGCCCCAATCCGTGCTGGAAGCCCAAGCCGGGCACCTGTCGAAACGAATGTCGGACCACTATAAGCACATCAGCGAGAAGGCCGCGCGAAAGGCGTCAGAAGCACTGTCCCGTGTTAAGGCAGAGCAGAGGGCGGAAGCCAGGGCCAAGATGCGGGAGCAGGCCCGAGTGGACACCAGCATGGTCGATTCCGACACGATACCCACTGTTGTCGGCAGTGTCCAATTAGCGGTGGTTCATTAGATGCCGCGAATAGCCGTAAAACGACCGAAAGCAACATCCCTTCCGTACATGTTTCCGTACATCCTTCCACTAAGCCATGCAATGTGGCTGCAAGTGGCTGATTTGAATGGTGGGCGCGGCAGGACTCGAACCTGCGACCTCCTGCGTGTGAAGCAGGCGCTCTAACCAACTGAGCTACGCGCCCAAAATCTGTTGCTCTTTTGATTCTAAACCACTCCTCGACTCGCCGCACATGCGGCAGTTGAGTCGTCCCCACACACACCCAGCCTTCAGTCTTGTCGCGTATCTTGAACGTAGGCTCAATAATGCGCAACCGCCTTCCGATGGCTCAAGGTGTGCCTGTCAACTTGCTTTCCTTTTGCGCCGAGGGCCACTTCCAGTTCCGAATCTCGGGTTTGTCCTGCCCCTCGGTATAGGCGTAGTTGATGCTTTCGATGATCTGCCCTTTCAACCACTCCTTAAGGTGCGCACTGCGTACCTGCAGTTTCCCGACCCGATCGATAACGTCAATCGCCAGGTTAAAACGATCTACCTGGTTGCGGATCGCAAGTTCCAGTGGTGTGTTGATGTTGCCCTTTTCCTTATACCCGCGCACATGAATGTTGCTGTGGTTCGTTCTACGATATGTGAACTTGTGGATCAGCCATGGATATCCATGGAAATTGAATATCACGGGTTTGTCCTTAGTGAAGAGCGAGTCGAAGTCGCGATCGCACAGCCCGTGCGGATGTTCGCTGTCCGGCTGCAGACGATACAGGTCCACCACATTGACGAAGCGAATCTTCAAGTCCGGAACGTTCTCGCGAAGAATCGCAACGGCGGCCAGGGCCTCCTGCGTCAGGATGTCGCCCGCGCTTGCCACAACAACATCCGGCTCTTCGCCGGCATCGTTGCTGGCCCACTCCCAGATGCCGATTCCCTTCGTGCAATGGGTGATTGCGGCATCCGTATCGAGATAGACCAGGTGCGGCTGCTTGTCCGAAACAATGACGTTAACGTAGTCTTCGCTGCGCAGGCAATGGTCCGCAACGCTGAGCAGACAGTTCGCGTCGGGCGGAAGGTAGATGCGCGTAATATCGGCGCTCTTATTGCTGACCACATCCAAAAATCCGGGATCCTGGTGGGTGAATCCATTATGATCCTGCCGCCAGACCAGCGACGAGATCAGAAGATTGAGCGACGAGATGGGTGCTCGCCACTTCAGTTCGAGCTTCGACTTTTCCAGCCATTTCGCGTGCTGGTTGTACATCGAATCGATGATATGGACGAAGGACTCATAAGTGTTGAGAAGCCCATGGCGGCCAGTCAGAAGATAACCCTCCAGCCAGCCCTCTAATGTGTGCTCGCTTAGCATCTCCATCACGCGGCCGTCCGGAGCTATGTCGGTGCCGTCTGCATCTTCCGGTTTGATCGTCGCCATCCAGGTCTTCCAACTCGCTTCGTAGATATCTTGCAAACGGTTCGATGCATTCTCGTCCGGGCTGAAGACACGGAAGTTGGTCATGTTGCGGCGCATTACATCGCGTAGAAACTTCCCGAGAGTTTCGGTGGGTGAGATCTCTTTCGTTCCGGGATGATCGATGGAGATGGCATAATCGCGAAAATCTGGAAGATCCAGCGGCATGCGCAGCTTTCCGCCGTTGGCATGAGGGTTGGCGCTCATGCGTCGATCGCCGGAAGGCGGCAGCTCCCTGAGTCCGGGAACCAGGGCGCCCTTTTGATCGAAAAGTTCCTCCGGCCGGTAGCTTCGCATCCACTGCTCGACAATCCGCAGATGCTCCGGGTTGGATTGCACATCCAGCACCGGCACTTGGTGCGCTCGCCAGAAGCCCTCCACCCTGTGACCGTCCACTTGTTTCGGCCCAGTCCATCCCTTCGGCGTGCGCAGGATGATCATCGGCCAACGTGGGCGCTCCGGTTTTCCGGTCTGCCTTGCCTCTTGTTGAATCGACCGAATCTTCAGCACACAGTCCTCCACCGTGGCGGCCATCTGCTGATGCATCAACTCGGGATCGTCGCCCTCCACCACATGCGATGTCCAACCATAACCTTTGAAAAGATCTTCGAGCTCGTCTGGAGTGACGCGGGCGAGCAGCGTGGGATTGGCGATCTTGTAGCCGTTGAGATGCAGGATCGGCAAGACGGCGCCGTCGCGGATCGGATTCAGAAACTTATTGGAATGCCAAGAAGTAGCCAGCGGTCCAGTCTCGGCCTCGCCGTCCCCAACCACCACGCTCACAATCAGGCCGGGGTTATCGAACGCGGCCCCAAACGCGTGCGAGACGCTATAGCCCAGCTCGCCACCCTCGTGAATCGACCCTGGAACTTCGGGCGTGCAATGACTCCCCAACTGGCCTGGAAACGAAAACGCGCGGAACAGCTTCAGCATCCCTGCTTCGTCCTGGCTCTTCTCCGGGTAGATCTCGGAGTACGTCCCTTCCAGATAGCAGTTCGAGATCACGGCCGGCGCACCGTGTCCCGGACCCGACAGGTAGATCATGTCCAGATCGTATTTGCGGATGACGCGGTTCAGATGGACCCACGTAAAAGTCTGGCCTGGATCGGAGCCCCAATGTCCGAGCAGCCGATTCTTGATGTGCTCGGGGCGAAGCGGCTCCTTGAGCAGAGGATTGTCGCGCAGATAAATCATTCCTGCCGAGAGATAGTTGCAGGCTTTCCAGTAAGCGTCGATCTTGCGAAGTTCCTCCGCGGTCAACGCCGGTTCATTCTTGGAAGTGGATGTCATCGTGGATGTTTAAAGCATGCCACACCTATGTGTCCGATCCGTGACGAAACTCGCTGTGGGGCGGACGCCCTCGTCCGCGTCGGACCCCTGGTCCGGCTCCGCGATCGCTTAACAAATTCCATTGCGTTCGCAGGAGTGCGAACGCGGCAAACACGAGTGTTCGCGCCACGCGCGTAGCGCACGCACTTCTGCGTGCCGCGTCGCCACTCATGGCGACGCACGGCAGTAGTAGATTCAGAGCGGACAGCCCACTAGCGAGATGCGCTACCTGCTCAGCCTGGTCGCCTACATCAAGTGGGCTTCGCCAACCCGCGCGTGCTCGCGGCCGTCGAGGAGCAGAGGCGCGTGCTTCCGTTCTGCACCAGGCGCTACACCAACATTCCCGCAATCCGGCTGGCGGAGAAACTGGCAGGCGCTTCAAAACAATTTCCATGTGGGAATCCTTCCACGGCGCGTCCCTGGACGCGATCTCAATCGGAGGCGAGGCGTTGTTCCGCTCGTGGCTAGGGCCCCGGCTGCCTGGAACCGAGCACGTTCCGCCTCCCAATGCCTATCGCTGAGTCTTCGGTTGCAATGGATCCTGTAATCTTCGATGCGCCGGCTACATTGAGTACGTGATGGAGAAGGAGGGCGGCGTCGGCGCGGTGATCGCCGAAACAGTGCGGAACACTGGCGTCATCCCGCCGCCCGATTATTGGAAACGAGTGCGCGCCGCGCGGACCGGACGCATGTTCAGTTGCGAGCACTACGATGTTGTGCCCGACATCCTGGTAGTAGGTAAGAGCCTGGGTGGCGCGCTGTTCCCGCTGGCCGGAATCATTGCCCGAGAGGAACTCGATGTCGCTCCCCACACCGCGCTCGGTCACTACACGCACGAGAAAAACCCAGTCGCATGCACGGCAGCTCTGGCGACCATCGAGTTCATCGAGCAGGAGAACCTCTTGGAGCGGTCGCGAACCATCGGCGGTTGGGCCCTCGAACGGCTCCGCGAGATGCAGGCCCGGCGGCCGCAAATCGGCGACGTTCGTGGACTTGGCCTGCTGATCAACGTGGAACTCGCGGAGGATCGCCAGACGCGTGTCCCCGCCATTGACCTGGCGGAGCGCGTCATGTACGAGGCTCTTTCGAGGAGCCTTAGTTTCAAGGTGACCATGGGCGGCGTCATCACGCTTGCGCCCCCGTTGATAATCACCCAGCAGCAGATGGGCCGGGCATTGGAGATTCTGGAGCAGAGCCTCGTGGCGGCCGCATAATGGCTAATAACGCGCCGTTCCCAGGTGAAACCGAACTGCCTGGCGCTTAGCCCGCGCTACTGTTTGTCCTTCTTTTCATCCTTCTTTTCATCCTTCTTTGCGTCCTTCTTTGCGTCCTTCTTTGCGTCCTTCTTTTGCTTGTCATCCTTGGGCGCCGCTTTTGCGGGCGCCGGCGTGGATGACGTCGGCCGCTGAGCAGCGGGTGCCGGAGCGGCAGGTGGTGTTGTAGAACGCGCCGGCGGAGGCGTGCGCTCTACGGGTGGTGCCGCTTCCTTCGGATGTTCCGGAGCAGTTTGCGTAGCTGGAACCGCGCGCTGCGGCGGAGGCGTGCGCTCTACAGCCGGTGTGGTTTCCTTCGGTTGTGCCGGGGCAGTTTGCGTAGCTGGAACTGCGCGCTGCGGTGCCGGAGTGGTTTCCTTAGTTTGCGGCGCTGGCTTGGTTGACTGCACCTGTGGCGTGGCCGGCGTAGATGCGGGCGCGGCGCTTCGCGGCGTCGGCTGAGCACCTGGCCGAGCCGCTGGGCTCGCTGGAGCCTGAGGCGCCGGGGCGTGCGCTTGCACCTGCCGCACCAGAGGCCGCGCGGGTGGCGGCTGAGCCTGCCGCAGTTGCTGAACCTGATTCTTGTCTAGCGGGCGTCCTGCGTTAGCGGCAAGCGCCGTTTGCTTTTGAGCGAACGGCACAGGCGGAGGCGGAGGCGTCTTCTTCGCGATCACCGGACGCGCCTCAACCGCCGCGGCGGGCTTCACCACGTTAGTTCCTGGCGCCGCGGTTCGCACCACACTCGCGCGCGTGGGCGCGATCGAAGCTGTGGCCACTATAGTCGCCGATCGCAGCGCCTCAGGGCGCACCACGACAGCCGCGCTCTGCACCGGTTTCGCACTGGCGAACGCCTCGCGCTGTACTGCCATCACCGCGCCGGGCGCGGCACGATTCACGTAATTCACGTTGCTGATGTTGACATTCGTGATGTTGACGTTGTTCACGATTACTGTGTTGCTCACGTTGACGCGAGTCAAATAGGTGGGACTGGTGTGATACGAGGGCACATAAACCTCGCGCGGTCCCAGCGCAAACCAGCCCACTCCGCCTCCCACTGCTTCACCACCCACCCAGGCCACCAATGCCGGAGCGTACACTGGCCGCTCAGCCACCGGACCCGGAACCCAGGCCCAATATCCGACGTACGCCCAACGTCCATAGTGAAACGGAGCAAAGCCCCAGGGTGCGTCATCCACCCAGGTCCATCCCCACGGGTCAACCCAAAGCCAATGCCCAAAGTGATACGGCGCCCAGCCTCCCGGAGTGCCGTTGGGCACCCAAACCATTCCATAGTCCGGCGCGTTCCGCCACGACCCATATCTGTCCAAGTCCTGGTAGCCCACCATTTCGCGCGAGCAGTAGCGGGCCGACTGCAATTGATCCTCGCCTTGCGCGCGCTGCGCGCTGAACCTGTCTAGTGTATCGGGCGGCGGTATAGCGACACTTTGATAGCTGGGCTGATCGGCGCCGGCCACTTGCACCTCTTCGCCTGGATGGACCGTGAATGCTTGATCCGGCCCATTCAGCTCGCCCTCGCCTCCTCGCACCGTGACGAAAGTGCTTGAAGAGTCCGGCTGGACGTTGATCCGATAATCTCCAGCCCGCAGCAACGAGAAAGACAAATTGGGAGTGTCCACCTCGAAACTGTCTTGATCGCCGAGCGAGCGGATGCGGATCAGCAATGTGCCTTCGCTCAGGCGCAACTGCACGCTGGAATCGTCCAGATTCAGGATGTCCATGGTGGTTTTCCCGCCGAGGAGCAAAACCCCGGACCCGATTTGCAATTCCGCAGTCCCGCCGGGATCGACAAAAACGTGGTCTCCCGTCGTGAGCGGCCGGTTGAAGTCCGCCTGAAACCAGTCGTCCACGCCGGCCGGCTGAAACGAAACCGAGCCATACGTATAGCTGAGACGCGCCACCCGTCCCGGCGGATCGTCTTGCGCCGCCAGCAGACAGGCCGAAGCCGCCATCATCCAAATAAATCTATTCGCAAATCTCATCCCCGTCTTCTTTCTGCCCCAAACACACCCCTACCGTCTTACGTCAACGATAACAGACTCAGTTTCAGCGCGTGGGGCAGGTTGGCAACGTTGGCAACCTGCGCTCAGGATTTCATCCCAATGTCACTTAGTTTTCCCAAAACTGTTTAGTTTGCATGCTTGGTGGGGCGGTCCCCCCGGACCGCAGCCAACGCCCACGTCGGCTTGCCCGATTTCGATGATGCTGATTGCGTTATCGACCAGCGGGTCCAGGGGGACCCGCGCAGACCAGGGGGTCTGCCCCACAACCGAACTGACCCACTACCAGCAATTCAGTGCGGTGAATTGCGTTTCTTGAAGCGCACGCGCTATAACTGCGTTAACGCTTGCTCCAGCGCCTCCACGAAATAATATTCGCCCCACATCACTGACTCGTCCACGCCCAGCTCTTTGTGCAAATGATAGACGCCGCCCTTGAGTATCCCTTCCCACTTCTTGTCCTTCTTGGCCAGATGTTTCTCGCAAAGCGTCCGCAGGATCATTATTCCAGTGGACCAATAATAGTGTCCCTTCACCGGATCCTGAAGTAGCCGGCAAAGACGCAATAGCCCAGACGCGGCTATCGCGGCCGAAGAAGTATCCAGCAGCTTGCGGCTCTCCGGCGGCGCATTATAATCCCAGGGCGGAACGCCGTCGTGATTCGAGTGTGTGATGTAGTAATCCGCGCAGACCTCGGCGGTCTCTAGGAATCTCGGATCGCGTGAATACTCATAGGAAATGCTGAAACCGTACAACGACCACGCCAGGCCGCGCGACCAGCAGGAATCGCCGCGATAGCCCTGCTGCGTGGCTTGCCGCAGAAACTCGCCGGTCTCGAGATCGAAGATGCCTTCGTGCGCGGTAGAGCCGTCTCCGCGCACCAGAACGCGGCGCGTGGTCAAACAGTGACGCAATGCAACATCCCGGAGCCGCCGGTCGCCAGTTTCACGCGCGGCGTAGAAAATGATGCCGACGTTCATCATGATGTCGATGAAGATCGAGTTCTCGCCCACAAACGATCGCAGATATTGCCCGTTCTCCTGGAACCGCATGGCCTGCGTCTTTCCGGCTTCGATGATGATGTCCTTCAGCTTCGGATCGTGGGTGATCTGATACCAGCGATAGAACGTCGGCATGAACAGAAACCCAAGATCGTGGACATCTCGGTCGAGCTTGCGCGGCTCCAGCGGCTTCGTGTAACGGATGGCCTGATCCATCCAATACTGGGCCTGCGCGCCTCCGCCGTTTCCGCCGGGTACGCCGCTACGCTTATGAAAAATCCACATCATGCCCGGAAAAAAGCCGTCGCACCAGTGTGTCCACGCCGGCCCCTCGTGCTTCCAGCGTCCGTTGCTGGTGTACATCGGATAGTAGTCGGGATAGCTCTCGATTATCTTGCGCACCTGCTGCTGGGCAAATCGAAAAGCATCGTCGAAAAGCCCGCGGTCCGTTTCAAGGACGAATTGAATCATTATGTACGGATTTTAGCAGTCTGCTGTGCAGCGTCAGGCGGGCGCCACGGGTGAGCTTGAATTTGGTGGATTGATAAATGAGCGGCAGGTCTTTTACGGACACCCCGTTCCGCCGTCCGTTGAGGTCGGCGTGGCCGCCTTCGAAATCGAGCGAAGTGAGAATGAACTCCACATAATACAAGTCACCTCGCATGGCCAGATGCGCAATCCGGCCCGATAATCCGGCGCCCTTGGGCACCACCGTTCCGCCATTCAACGGAACGCCGTCACGAAGCGTGCCGTGCACCGGATCACCACCGGCGCTGGTGCCCCAATCGATGGGAGTGTCCAGGTTGAAATCCACAGTAAAATCATTGGGCAGTGTGATTACGGCGACCGGGGCTTTGACAGACGACGCTGTGGGTTCCGTCGCAGGTGCGTCAAACTTGAGCACCGATTCACCAACGAATTGGTGACAGCTTGCAAAACTTAAACGGCTCCGCCGCTCCGTTGCATCCGTATCCACCACCACCAGGTCCGCACTTCGCGGAAGGACGAACGTTGAGCTTCCGATCGATTTGCGCTCAAAACCCAGCAGACTGGTGGCGGAACTGTACCCCAGTACTGTGGGAGGATCATCCACTACCGCTGTAATGCGAATCAGGTCGAGCGTCGCCGGGTTCACCCAAATCGACCCATGAAATCCGACCCAGGCCTCTCCAGAGTCAGTTTTGATAAGGTAAACATCGCTGCTTTGTGGGACGCGATAATCGTAACGGACAGCGGGTTTACCATCGAGTTGCTCGGCGCTCACATATTGGAACATCGCGGAGGGATTTGAGAAAATGTTTTGCGAAAAAAGTGCAAAATAGCCGTTCCCGATGGACCCATCGATCATCTTACCGACGTCGGATTCGTCGATCTTGGCAGCTCCCGGCCACCCGAATAATTCTCTCCCATCCACGAACGCAACTTCCATGCGGATGGTCTCGGCCATCATCAACTTAGGCTGGCCGTCGATCTTGGGCCGCTCCGATCGTTGAATCGTCTCAGTGCAGGTGTAGTTTGGAAGCCGGCTCAAGTTTTCTTCGACAGTGTTCTTGATTTTGGCGATCTGCTCCGGTTGGGCTTGCGCTAGAACGGCGAAACCGGCGAGAACCGTCGTTTGCAGGCGCATTTCAATCGCACCGTAACGCGACCATCGGATCCACGCGCGAGGCGCGCCGCGCCGGCACGAATCCAGCGATCGCCGCCACGGCCCCAAGAGTGGATGCCGCAATTACAATCGCGGCCGGATCCATCACTGACACTCCGAATAGCATGCCGGCCACTAGCTTTCCGCAAGCGAATACCACCGGAACCGCAATGGCCACTCCGATCGCGACAATCCGCAGCACTTCACTGAGAATCATGCGCAACACATCCGCGCGCTTGGCTCCCAACGCCATGCGAACACCGATCTCAGGCGTGCGCCGCGTCACAGCGTACGACAAAATGCCATATAGCCCCACCGCCGCAAGCACCAGCGCGAGCGCACCGAATCCTGACGCTAGCAGGGCAATCATGCGCTCGGAAGCCAACGTGTCGGCGGTCCGCTGTTCCAGCGTGCTGGTTCTTAGCGAATAGTGGTACCCCAGAGATTCAAGCGTGCGTTCGGCAGTCCGTGCAATGGCCTGCGGGGCGTTGACAGTCCGCATCACGACGCGAGAATTGTTGTATCTCGGCTCCTGCATCAGCGCATGATACACCGCCGGCGGTTCACGGCTATCCAGCTTCCACAGACTTGCGCTGTTCACCACACCAACGACTGTCAGCCCCATGTGCTCGGGTTCAGAACCTGCGTCGATGATCCGGCCAACAGGATTCTGATTCGAAAAAAGCGCCCTTGCCAGGCTCTCGCTGATAACGGCAACGCGCAGCGAACGCTCGTCATCACGCCAATCAAATTCACGGCCGGCTAGAACATGCATTCCCATGGTATGGAAAACTTGAGGACCGGCCCACTCCTCTGCGGCACTTCGAACAGCGCCGCCAGAGCCGCTTGAAACAGGCACCTTGTACTCATAGCCGGTCGCCGGGCCCATATTCAGGTAGCTCACCGAATCGACGCCCGGCACTTCAGACAATCGCGTGATCAAATCGTGATAATACTGCGTGCGATTCGAAATCTTCTCGTGCCCCGCTTGTGGAAAGAGCTGCATCACCAGCATGTGATCCCGGCGATAGCCCAGATCCACTGTTTCCAAATTCCTGAGACTGCGCACGAACAGCGTCGCGCCCAGCAGCAGAATTAGCGAGAGGGCAACCTGCGCGGTCACCAGCGCGCTGCTGAATCGCCCCATGTGCCCGCCCGTGGTGCGCGAAGTTTGACGCAGTGTTCCGGCCGGATCCGAGCGGCTCATTCGCCACGCCGGGACAATCCCAAATAGCACACCAGTGAAGATGGCCAGCACGGCCGTGAACACCAGCACACGGACATCCGGCGAGGGATCAATGAATAGCGGAACGAAGCCCGCCCAGAAGCTGGCCAGCAGGTAGCGCGCCGTCCATCGCGCAATCAGCATTCCTAACGCCGCGCCGCTAACGGACAGCAACAGCGCTTCGATAAGCAGCATCCGGATCAGTTGCCAACGCGGCGCACCCAACGCAACCCGCATGGCGAATTCGTGCTGCCGCGTGGCGGCACGCGCTAACAGCAAGTTCGCTAAATTCACGCAGGCAATCAATAGCACCGCACCGACTAGCGCCATCAGGATCTCGAGTGGTTTTTCCAAACGGCTTCGCATATAGGAATTGCCACGCGCCGCCGGCTGCAAATCAGATCGCAATTTAAAAAAGGTCGAGCGCCTGGCGCCCTGAAAACTGTCCGGCGCCGTCGATTTCAAAATTCCAGGCCACAGCACTCGCATCTGCGACCGCGCTTGCTCGATGCTAACGCCAGGTTTCAGTCGCGCGATCACGTCGTACCATAAGTTCTCGCGATACTTCAGCTCATGCCCCCTGTAGCCGATCGGAACCGTTGCCTCGGCCGCAATGTCGATAATCAGGCCCGCGAAATCCTCAGGCGCAACGCCCACAATCGTCAGAGGGCGGTCGTCCACGCGAATGATTTTGCCGATCACGTTCGGATCGCCCGCATAGCGACGCCGCCAACATCCATAACTGATCACGGCAGCTTGCTTATCATCGCGCGTAAGCATGCGCCCCAGCACAGCGGGGACACCCAGAGTGGCAAAGTAGTCTCCCGAAACCGTATCGATGCTTCCTGGATACCGGACTCCATTCGCGTCGATGTTGCTCACCCCTCCACCGAGCCATGCAAAAGCATTCGAAAACGCGGGGGCGCGTTCCTGGATCTCGTGGAGCATTGCGAGCGATAACTCTCCGCTCTGTTCGGGATGATCCGGATCGAGCGCCGCAATCTTCACCAACCTCTGCGGATCATGCACCGGCAACGAGCGCAGCAGCAATGCGTTGATGACGCTGAAAATCGCGGTATTCGCCCCGATCCCGAGCGCGAGTGAAAGCAGCGCCACCAGCGTAACCGCAGGCGTCTTAAGAAGCAGCCGGACAGCATATCGAACGTCGGCAGCACCCGCCATAATCGTCCACATTATATCGATCTGCTACGATCACTGTGATGGCAGCCACGAAAGTCACAGTCAACAACAACGGACCAATACGAATTGAAGGCGACTTCACCATTCATGACGCCGAAGGCAACGAGTACGGCCTGGCCGGCCGCAAAGTGATCTCGCTCTGCCGCTGCGGCCAGTCGCAAAACAAGCCGTTCTGCGATGGACAGCACAAAGCCTGCGGGTTCGAATCAGCCTGTGCAGCCCGCGAGCTGCCGCCACCGGTAGTGAAGCCGGCTCTCAGTTAGTTGCTAGTTGCTGCTAGTTGCTGGTAGCTGGTGACTGGTTGCTGGTGGGACGCTTGACCAGTCTGTGGCGGATCGACTTTTGGAGGCAGTGGAGCTTTTTCCCAAGAAGACTTACTTGGGCCAGCGCACAACCAACTTCGCCGCTACCATATTCCAGCCGCGTTGCCAATTCAAGTTGGGTCTCCAACTCAGCCAGAGATCCCAAGGCATATGACAGGAACCGAAGAAATTCCTTGGTCGAATTCCGCGCCTGTCCCTCAGCGATGTTCGATGGGATTGAAACCGCGGCACCGCGCATTTGAGCGGCTAGACCGAAGGTCTCGCTCTTAGGAAACGCCGCAGTGCACTGATAAACGCTTTGAACGAGATCAAGACCTAACTGCCAAACCTCAAGATCCCGAAAGCTCCGAACCATCGAAATGATAGTCGCAAGAGCACCCAAAACTCTCAACCAATTCACGATCGCTCAAGACCAGCCACCAGCCACCAGTCACCAGCTACCCAGCCCCCGCATCCTCATGAAGAACACAAATATCTCCCAGGTTGCGGTAATCCTCCGCGAAGTCGAGCCCGTACCCCACCACGAATTCATCCGGGATTTTGAATCCTACATAGGCAACATCCACCGGCCGCAACCGCCGCTCCGGCTTGTCCAACAATGTTGCGATGTTCAGCGATTTGGGACGGCGCTGCTTGAGCACGTTCATCAGGTAGGTCAACGTGACGCCGCTGTCGACGATGTCTTCCACGATCAGTACATGATGGCCTTCGATAGAGACATCCAGGTCCTTGGTAACCTTCACCTGTCCCGATGTGGTCTTGCCGCGGCCGTAACTGGAGATCCCGATGAACTCGACGCGCGACGGTGTCTTGATGGCGCGCGATAAATCAGCCAGGAACATGAACGCGCCCTTGAGAATCGCGATCAGATAAATCGGGCCTTGCGGAAAATCGGTGGAGATCTGGTCGCCCATCTCGCGCACGCGCTTCTGAATCTGGTCGGCCGTGAGAAAAACGCGCGGGACTAATGCCATCAGTCGGCGTTATGCAAGCGGGTGCTTCCGGTTCCGATGTGGATGTGCGCGGCAGTAGCTTTGCCCCGAATCGCGCGCGTAAACGCGTAGTATGGAATCTGGCGCGACTTGAGATAGCGGCGCAACCACACTCCTTCGGGGTCACTCGGATTGATGGCCACGTCCACCCGGCCGGTATGATCGAATCCCAATGCGCGATGCAGGTCGGTTTCACCCTCCGCGCTGATGGGCAACGAATGATCGAACTTCTTCTTGAACGCTACCGCGAGCGGCTTCAGATCCCGCGACTCTCGAAAGATCCCGCTGCCTTCGTAGTGTTCCATACCAGGCGCGAACAGATCGCGATACTCCACACGAGTCGCATCCTCGATCGCCGCGCTCGATTTTTCGAATTTCGCGAGCGCCGCCAGTTCGCCCATCACATGAGCGCGGGAATGCGCCAGATCCAGGTTCATGCGCCGTGTAGCCAGCTCCTGTTCAGGAGCACTGAGAGACGATAGCGCGGTGATGCCCTCGTCCACCAGCTTTTTCATCGCGTCCAACCGCGCCTGTTGCCGCTCCACGCGACGCTGCGCCGCCGCCACCATGTCCTCTATCAATTTGTCGGTCAGATCCTCCACCGGCAGTTCGCCGTAGAGCGTGCGTTCCAGAATCGCGTCGTCCTGAACATCGGCGAGATCCTGCTCCGCTTGCTCCAATCGAAGCTTTGGAAGAGCGCCAGCCTGAACCAATTGTGCAATTTTTTGGATCTCGTCCTGAGCGAGCTGGATTCGTTTGTTTACTATAGCTTGCGGCGAATCCGCGACCGTTTCACCGAAAGCTGCCAGCGAGCCAAGAGACAAAACTACAACCAGTAATTGTCGCATTGGTGTTTTCAGTGTACCATACGGGTAGGAGATTCATCGAGCTATACCCGACCCACGTAACACCGCCCGACAGCAATTCGCCGAACCGTTCACCACCCCGCATTGGCTTATCGCCGTCCGCGCTGCTGAATCGAAGAAAGCGACCGACATCCGAGTGCTCGATCTGCGCGATGTCACCTCCTTCGCCGATTTTTTTGTAGTCGCCACCGGCAGCAACCCAAAACAGATCCAAGCCATCACCGAAGAAATCGGCCGTCAATTGGACGAACGCGGCGAGCGCCCGGTGAGCGTGGAAGGTTTCGAGAACGCCGAGTGGGTCCTGGCCGACTACGGCGATTACTTGATCCACGTGTTCTCGGAAAAAGCGCGCGCCTATTACGATCTCGACCGATTGTGGCGCCACGCCAAGATCGTAGAGATCCCAAACGAGCCGTCCTAACCAGCAACCAGCAACCAATTGACTTCGCGTAGCCAGAAGTCATAGCCTTACCATCATGCCCCACCGTTGCGCGTTCCGTTTACTGGCTGCAGTGCTACTCGCCGGATGCTGCCTTGCGTCGGCCAAGGAGAAGTCAATGCTCAAGGATAAATATGTCAAAGTGAACGGCGTGCGCTTGCACTACGTCACCGCCGGCAAAGGTCCGCTGATTCTTTTTCTCCACGGATTCCCCGAATTCTGGTACGAGTGGAAGAACCAACTGATCGAGTTCGGCAAAGACCACCAAGCCGTCGCTCCCGATATGCGCGGCTACAATTTATCCGACAAGCCGGCCGAGCTTGATCAGTACAAGATGGCCGCTCTGGTGGAAGACATCCGCGCTTTTGCCGACCACCTCTCGCACCATAAGAAATTCGTTCTGGTAGCTCACGATTGGGGCGGCGCCGTGGCTTGGTCGTTTGCCATCGCGCATCCGGATTACCTATCAAAGCTTGTGATCATCAACGCTCCGCATCCCGGCGTATTCGCAAAGCTTCTCAGCTCCGATCCGGAACAACAGAAAGCCAGCCAGTACATGCTGATGTTCCGTAGCGATGGGGCCGAAAAGATGCTTTCAGGCAACGATTACGCGGCGTTGGTTGGCGCCGTCCTGGGCGCGGGCTTGAAGAGCGGCGCCTTCACCGAACATGACAAGCAGGAATATATCAAGGCTTGGTCACAACCGGGCGCGCTCACCGGCGGATTGAATTACTACCGCGCCAATCACGTAGGCCCGCCTGCCGGCCCATCCGCCGGAAAAGACGCACCCTCCACCGGAAATTTCGCCGTAGATCCTTCCGCGCTCACAGTGAAGGTTCCGACGCTGGTGATCTGGGGCGAAAAAGACACCGCATTGCTCACTCAAAATCTCGATGGTCTGGATCAGTTCGTCCCTCAGCTCACCATCAAACGCATCCCCGATGGGACGCACTGGGTGATCCACGAAAAGCCGACCGAAGTGAACGGCGACATCCGCGATTTCATCCGTTAGCGTTACCGAACCGCGACCGTAAGGGAGTCGGTGCCTTGCCTATCCGCACGCCTTACCGAACCGCGACCGTAAGGGAGTCGGTGCCTTTTCTATCTGGATAAAATAAACTTCACAAACAACGACACCGCCATCCCAAATCCAATCGCAATTACGATGCGCCGCACTGCATTTCTCCCGATCCGCCGCGCCACACCAGCTCCACTGTACCCACCCGCAATCGCCCCCATCGCCATAATGACAACGAACGGCCAATAAACCATACGAGCCCAAATAAAATAAAACGCCGCCACGCCGTTGATACATCCGCCAAAAAAGTTCTTCAGCCCATTCATCTGGTGAATGTCAGAGAGCCCCAAAATGCTCATCGCGGCCAGCATCAGGATACCGATGCCCGCGCCAAAATAACCGCCGTAGAGCGCCACGAATAATTGAAACAGCATGGCGCCAGCCAGCCAGCGCGAAGACGTATGCGCCGCGGCATTAGCGGTCTTCAGCTTGCGTTGAATCGGCTCCTGCGCCATGAACAGCAGCGTGGCAAACAAAATGAGAAACGGCACCAGCGCATCAAAAATCGCAGGCGGCGTCCGACGCAGCAATAGTGCGCCCACAATCCCACCGATCAGGCTCGGGACCACCAGCACCAACATCCTCGGCGCGGCTGTGCTCAGTTCCCTCCGATAGCCAAACATGCTGCTCACCGATGCCGGCCAGATGGCCACGGTGCTGGTGGCGTTGGCCGCGACCGATGGCAGCCCCAGCCAAATCAGCGTTGGGAACGAAACCAGCGTTCCACCACCCGCCACGGAATTGATCGCGCCGGCCAGGAACGCCGCAGCGAACGCAACCACCGCGTGGGGAAAATCCAGCGCAGTCATCAATCAGGATTTCCCATAAGCGTCATCCAAAATTTCCACCACGTGCGCCACCCTCTGCCCTCGCCCGTACTTCCTCACTCCCGCCGCAAGCTGCAACATGCAGCCGGGATTCGCCGTAACAATCACCTCCGCGCCCGTGCCATTCACCGACGCCATCTTTTTCTCGAGCAGCGCCATCGCCATCCCGGTATGGACGACATTGTAGATACCCGCGCTTCCGCAGCATAGGTCGGATAACGGCATCTCGCGCAACTCCAGCCCAGGCACCGATGCAAGCAACTTTCTCGGCGCCGACCGGATTTTCTGCCCATGCGCCAGATGGCAGGAATCCTGATAGGTCACCGCCATCGGCGCCGCCCTCAAGTTCAGGTTCAGCTCAATGGAAGCCAGAAACTCCGTCACGTCCTTCATCAACGCCGAGAACCGCCGCGCTTTTTCCGCGTAAGCCGGGTCGTGTTCCAGAAGCTCCCCGTATTCCTTCAGCGTCGATCCGCAACCTCCGGCATTGGTGATGATCGCGTCGTAATTTCCATCCAAGATCGCGTCGATATTTCTCCGCGCCAATGCTCGCGCTTCCTCGCGCATCCCCGCGTGCACGTGCAACGCTCCGCAACAACCTTGCGCCGCCGGGATCGAAACTTCGCACCCGTTCTTGCGCAATACCCGCACGGTGGCCTCATTCAATCGCGCGAAGCTGATGTTCGCGATGCACCCGCCCAGGAACGCTACTCGATACCGCTCGGCATGTTCGGCCGCCAGCACTTGCCCGTAATAGCGAAAGAAGAACGGCGTCTCGATTTCAGGCGCCAGGCTTTCCATCTCGCCCAACCGTCGCGGCAAAAAGCCTAGAGTCCGCACCAATCTCTTCAATCCGCTCGCCTGATAAAGATAAAGAACAGCGCCCGCGAGTCCCAGATTGAATCGCGACGGCAGCAGCTTCCGGAAAACCATGTGACGGATAAAGCGCTCGCGCCACGGCCGCCGAAGCTTGGTCTCGATTTCAGCGCGTGCCGCCTCCACCAGCCGCCCATATTCGACGCCCGAAGGACAAGCGGTCTCGCATCCGCGGCACGCCAGGCACAGCTCAATGTGCTCGATATACGACGGCCCGATCTCCGCCGCCCCGCTCGCCACTTGCGCCATCTGATAAATCCGCCCGCGTGGCGAATCCATCTCGACGCGCAGCTCGCGATACGTCGGACAAGCGTTTAGGCACAGCCCGCAATGCACGCATCTATCGAGATCGGACTGCTGCGGTTTATCGTATGAGTTCACTTCAGATGCGGCCATACAGCCTGCCGCGATTGAGCAGGCATCCCGGATCGAACATTTGCTTGATCTTCTTCATCATCGCAAAGTCGCTGCCTGGCCTAGGCCATAGCTCCATACTTTCGCGAAAACTCTGCGGCGCAAATTCAACGACACCCGGCCGCAAATCATCCGACCCCAAATAATATCCCCAACACACGCCCGATCCCGCTCGCGCCACGGCCGGCCCAGGCAACCCCTCCATCACTCCGCCTACTTCAGACAACGCGCACGGAGTCCGTATCACCACACCGTTCTCATGCGCAGCCAGGAATCGCGCCGTGAACTCCCGAATCTCCTCCCACAATGCTTCCTCTTCAGCTCCTTCTATCGCCCGCGCCCAATCCAGCTCTCGCGAGTAACGATCCAGCACCGCCGCGCTCCCACCAGCCTGGATCAAAAGCCGGTATCCTTCGTCTCCCTTCACCAAATCGATCGCCGAAGGTTGCAACTGACTCTTGAGAACCTCATCGCGTCTCTGAATCGCATCCGCCACTCCCTCAAACTCGCCGACAAATGTCCGCGTCCCCACCGGCATCGGATGCACCCTGAAATTCACCACTGCGATCGCCGCCAGTGTCCCAAACGACCCAATCATAAGCTTGCCCATGTCGAGCCCGGCCACATTTTTCACCACCATTCCGCCGCTCGGGATCAGCTTGCCTTCGAGCGTCGCAAAAGTCATGCCGATCACCATGTCCCGCGCCGTCCCATACAGCCTCCGCCGCGGACCGCTCACATTCGCTGCTACAATTCCACCCACCGTCGCGTGCTCGGAAAACGCCGGATCGAGCGGGACCATCTGACCGTGCTCCGCCAAAACGCGGCTCAACTCGCGATAAGAAATCCCAGCCTCGACGCTGATCGTCAGATCCCGCGGCTCATACTGCAGCACGCGATTCAGCTTCGCGGTGGAAATAGTAACCTCAGCAGGAGCAATCGGCCCACCCATTCCGTTCTTGGTCGAGTTCCCGCACAGATTAATCGACTGTCCCTCCGCGGCAGCCCCAACCAGCAGCCCCGCCAGCTCCTCCGCAGTCTCAGGAGTAACAATCATGAGTAGATGAACCAGTGTGCCACACGCAGTGGGGCGGACCCCCTGGTCCGCAGCCGACGCCCACGTCGGCATCTTGATATACTTCTGCTGACCGAAAGGATTCCATGCAATATTCAATACTCGCAGCCTTCTTCTTAATAACACTCAACGTCTCGGCACAAACCGCCGCCTTACCCAACCATCTCCCCAAGCGATTAATCGCCGATTACGGCTACTGGAGCAGAACCCAGACCCCGCCCTACAGTTCGGACCAAATTCCGTTCCAAAAGCTCACCCACATCAATCATGCCGGCGTGGGTTTCGATGCGGGCGGCAACCTGACCGTCCCCACCGGATTCCTCGAACCGGATCTCCTCACCAAAGCTCATAACGCAGGCGTAAAAGTGATGCTCTTATTAGGCGGCGACTTCACGGGACTGGAGACTTCTACCGCTGCTCTGCCGAATCTCATCGCGAATCTAAGAAGCTTCATCAAAGAAAACGCGTATGACGGCGTAGACATCGACTGGGAATATCCCAGCACAACTCTCGACCAGCAGACCTTCTACGCGCTAATGGAAGCCCTCCGCGATGCATTCCCCAGGCCGAAATACATTCTCTCCGCGGACGTTCCACCGTGGGGCCCTCCCCAGTACGACTATCCCCAGGTGACGCCCATCGTCGATTACTACAACATCATGACCTTCGACTGCGCCGGCCCCTGGACTGACGACGCCCAATTCAATTCCCCCATCTTCCCCGATCCCAACAATCCCGAGCCGTACGAATGCGAACCCGGCGGCAGCATCAAGGAAGCGATCGACATTTTTGTAACCCAGCTCAATATTGCACCCGCCAAACTCAATATCGGAACGCCGTTCTACGGCTATTTCTACAGGAACGTCAGTGCCCTCTACGGGGCCTGCAAGAACTGCAGCAACAGCGTGCTCACGGAAAACTACGGCACCTGGATCAAGCAGAGAATCAATGCGAAGGGTTGGTATTCCATCCTCGACCAAGTCACGCTGGTGCCCTACCTGCTCAGGAGCGATGGTAGCCCCGGCTTCATCACCTACGATGACCCCACTTCGACGTTCTATCGGGTCTGGTACTCAGACTGGCAACGGAACCTCGGCGGGAGCTGGATGTGGTCCTTGGACGCCGACTACGATGGCAGCTCACAGGATCTTCTGGAGGCCATGTATCAAGCCAGCCAAAAACCCAAATAAGTAGCGCACGCACTCGTGTGAACGCCTGGGATTCCGTTACCGAACCGCGACCGTAAGGGAGCCGGTGATTTTAGTTCCCTTACCGAACCGCGACCGTAAGGGAGCCGGTGATTTTAGTTCGGTTACCGAACCGCGACCGTAAGGGAGCCGGTGATTTTAGTTCGGTTACCGAACCGCGACCGTAAGGGAGCCGGTAATTTTAGTTCCGTTACCGAACCGCGACCGTAAGGGAGCCGGTGATTTTAGTTCCCTTACCGAACCGCGACCGTAAGGGAGCCGGTGATTTTAGTTCCCTTACCGAACCGCGACCGTAAGGGAGTCGGTGATTTTAGTTCCCTTACCGAACCGCGACCGTAAGGGAGTCGGTGATTTTAGTTCCCTTACCGAACCGCGACCGTAAGGGAGTCGGTGCCTAATAAAACAAATACTTCCGCCACTGAACATCGCTCTTCGCCAGTAGCCGCATCAGATGCCGGCTGGTGTGCAGGCTAAACGGACGCGGCGCTCTGGCCAACTTCATCCCCGCTTCGTCCGGCGTGCGGCTTCCCTTGCGATTGTTGCAAGGATGACAGCAGGCCACCAGGTTTTCCCAGGTGGTTTCGCCCGCGCGCGACCGCGGAACAACGTGATCCAGCGTCAGCTCGCCGCTCGGCATCACGCGATGGCAATATTGGCAAGTGTAACGGTCGCGCATCAGAATATTCTTCCGCGACAGCGCGCGCGTCTGATGTGGAATGCGGCGATACTCCAGCAGGCGGATCACCGAAGGCACCCGCAAGGATTGCCGCGCCGAATGCACGTGCGCGTGCGATTCCTCTTCGGCCGAGGCCACGCCCTTCAGCACCAGCACCAGCGCGCGCCGCGCTGCGCAAATGTTGATGGGTTCATAACTGGCATTCAATACCAGGACCGGTCTATGCAATCTATCAAGACTGGGCATGTTCGGTGCTCCCGGAGTAATTCGAATCACGAAGCTCTAGATCGAATCCAATGCGGCGGTCGGTGCGAGCCAAGGTGAGCAGCACCACCTGCCGCGCGCCCGCCATTTTCAGCGCACGCGCACAGGCTGCGGCGGTTGAGCCCGTGGTCATCACGTCATCCACCAGAAGAACTCGCTGCCCGCGCAACGCCTGCTCGCCCTTGGCACGAAAGGCGCCGGATACGTTCTGCCGGCGCTTGGCGTTCGTAAGACCGGCCTGCGTCGCGGTAAAGCGGACACGGCGCAGGGCGTGTCTCACCGGCGTGTGAGTGCGCCGCGATATCTCGCGCGCCAGCAGATCCGCTTGATTGAATCCTCGCTGCCACCGCTTCCGCCAATGCAGCGGCATGGGCACAATGGCGTCGAAACTTTCCTCGCGCGGCAACGCCAGCGCCAGAAACCGTCCCAGCGGCTTGGCCAGCGTCTGCACCCGGCCGTATTTGAAAAGATGAATCAGTTCCCGAAGATCACCCTCATAGAATCCGTAAGAGTACGCCGCGTCAAACCCGCTCACGCCGCGCCGGCACAGCGCGCACAGGCCCTGCTCGTCCAAAGGAAAAGAATTGCGGAACGGCGCCCGGCATTGTGCACAAAAATATTCCGCTGTGAGCGGCTCCGGCTTCGCGAGACACGCCGGGCAAACCGGAACCCTAGAAACCTGCCGCAGCGGTTGCTCGCAAATCCGGCAGTCGTCAGGGAAGATCAGGGAAAAAAGGCCAATACAGAACTTGCGGACAAGCGAAGGCGTTGCGTCAGCCGAGACAGTCTTGATGAGCAAACTACTGCTGAAGACGACACCCCATAAAATTCTAGTTTACACCACCTCAGGGTTCAGCACATTGATCGGCTCGCCGGAGCAGTATGCGACGATCTGATCGAAAATATCCGAAAACTGAACTTCGTACTCTTCCCGCGTGACGTAACCGATGTGCGGCGTGCACACCACATTCCCGATCCCCAGTAGCGCATGGTGCGTCTCCAAGACTGGCTCTTCCTCGTAGACGTCAACCGCGGCCATTCCCGGACGTCCAGCCTGCAAAGCACGAACCAGCGCTCCGGGTTCGATCAGCGCCGCGCGGCTGGTATTTACGATTAGGGCTGTCTCTTTCATACGCGCCAAGTCGCTCGCGGTCACAATTCCGCGCGTCGCATCCACCAGGCGCAGGTGCAGCGAGAGGACATCGCATTCTTCGAAAAATGCCTCTTTGCTATGGGCCGTCGCATAACCATCCGACCGCGCTCGCGTCCGCGAATCTTCGCTCCCCCATACCACCACCTTCATTCCGAACGCTGCGCCGTACCCGGCCACGACCCTTCCGATCCGGCCGTAACCGAAGATTCCCAGCGTTTTCTCGCGCACGCTACTACCGACGCCGGCTTGCCATTTCCCTTCCTTCAGCGCGGCCATCTGCTGTGGAATTTGCCGCATCGCGGAAAGGATCAGCCCCCACGTCAATTCCGCGGTTGCATAGGACGGAGTGCCCGCGTGCTGGCTTGACGACACGATAACGCCACGCCGTGTGCAAGACTGCGCAGGGTGTCATGATAATCGTCGAGTATAGAAATTTTCATGCCATTTATCTATGGCCGTTCTTCCCGAAGGCTGCTTCAACAGACTCCTCGGATGGCGGGTGTTGCAGCAGTTGCATCACACTCCAATGCTGATGATCCAAAACTTGGGCCACCAGCAAATTGAAGCGCCAGTACAAGCCGGACCTCTTCCAATCCATCTCCGGAACTCCCTCGAGAAAAGCGCGCCGCGCCTTGTCGTAGTCAAAGGAGCTTCCCTTGCCAACATAATCCGCGTATCCTTCGCGCACCCACTGCAGCAGTTTGAAATAGCGCACCGGGCCGATCGCATGCCCCGTGAGCTGGTGCGTGATTTCATGGGCGATGAAATAATCCAGAGTTCGGTCTCCCGCAACGGGCGTTCCGCCAGGAGAGATCAGGCGGTTGTCCTCAATCAGCGCGTCACGCAGAAACACGTTGGCCGTCACAGGATGCGGAGCCACGCCGCCCACCCCGTAGTCCTTGTTGAAAAACAGCATCTGCCGCCAACGCGAGTTGCATATAAAGATGTTGTACACCTGCGCGCTCGAATACAGAGGTGAGGTTGCCAACTTTGCTTCGACCAGTTTCACCACATGTTCAGCGGCGGGCACTGAAAACGGCCGGTCGGAGTGAAGGATCAGACCATTGGCCCGCACCGAAAACGAGAAGAACGGTTGTGGAATGCACAACACCGCCGAGTACGCAGCAAAAAGAGCGGTAGCCCGCCAAGCCTATTCTCAAAATCCTCATGCACTCTCTATGTAACATGTCAGCGATACATATGCCTTGACATTGTGGCGCAGGCACTCCTGCCTGCAGCGTCGGCACTCTTGCCGACGCCTGGTTTGCCTCTTTGCTTCGGCTGCTCAGCACTGTTACAGTCCCGTTCACGCCAAATTCACTTTTCGCGTGCGGTATGAAAACATAGAGAGAGGAGGGCTGCCGCGATGACAATTGAGATTCATAGACCGGAACTCGAAGCGCTCATCCGGGAGCGGATGAAAATCGGCGGGGGCAGAACGTTGAAGATGTGCTCATGCAGGCGTTGATGTCATCGCCACCTGCGCTGGCGAACGATGCCGGATTCTCAGATGAAAAGCCCGCTGCTACGGGTGCCAACCTGGTCGCAGCGATGCAGGCCTCGCCGTACAAAGAAATCGAATTGGAACCAACACGCGGTCGCATGCCTGTGCGTGATGTTGTGTTCTGATGGCATGGTTACTGGATACGAATGTCTTGTCAGAACTGCGCCGGCCAAAACCCGACCAGCGAGTCATGGCCTTCGTAGCCGATTGCGCGCTTGAGGACCTTCATATCAGCGCGGTAACCCTTGCCGAGATTCGATTTGGAGGGGTAAATGTTTGACGATTCCAGTTTCGAATGGGACGCTTTCGTATCGCATGCGTCCGAAGACAAGGCGCCCTTTGTCGTCGCCCTTGTTGATGAACTCCAAAAGCATGGCCTAAGAGTCTGGTTTGATTCATTCACACTGAAGATCGGCGATAGTCTTCGGGAATCGATAGATCGCGGTCTGGCCAAGTCCAAGTTTGGTATCGTTGTGCTCAGCCCTTCCTTCTTTGCAAAGAACTGGCCCCAGAAGGAGCTCAATGCATTGTTCTCACGTGAAGTCCAAGGCAACAAGGTGATTCTCCCCATTTGGCACGGAGTGACGAAAGAAGATGTCCTCCGATACTCCCCTCTGCTGAGCGATCTCGTCGCATGCAACACTGCCCACGGCATACCTGCAGTGGTGCGCTCTCTGATCCAAGTCATTCGGCCTGAGGCTCTTGAGTTAGAGACGAGCATCAAAGATGCTCAACAGGCTGCTTCACGTGTAAAGGAACAATTGAAGGATGTGAATCCTCACCTGGAACCTCGGTTTTCCTGGACTACGTCAACTGCCGACGATCAACCCGGCCCCTCTCCTCAGGGCTTGGTAGCATCAGTGGCAAAAGAGGGATTCAAGATTGATTACATCACCAGGAACCCGGAGGCATACAACAAGGAGCCAATTTCTTTCAATCTGAGCGTCACTCGCGAGGCCCGGAAACTTATGGAGGAAGCGCTCCGAAGCGGCCATCGGTTAAAGTTGGGTGCCGAGGAAGTCAAGGGCGTCTCGCCAGAGTTTTTCTTACAGTTTGGGTTTCGTCCGGAAATGTTCACTGAGGTGCGGTCATTGGAGCTCAGGCCGTCCAACAACGCTATACCTAAGAAGTTCCGCCTTCGATTGAACTTTGAGCACGGTTCGGAACACGAGCAGTTTCCGTTTGTGGAATTTGACACTGTCCGCGTCGGTACTCAAGAGGTTGAAATCCGATCGAGCACTGCTTCTATCGTAATGAGTCTAACCATCACCATGCACTTTGATGGCACTCCGAACAATTTGCAGGTACGGTTGTTACTCGAAGGGCAAGAGATCAAGAAGATATACAAGAGCCAACACGCTCTCCAATTGTTGTTCGCTGGCGGCCATCTGGAGCTTTTCGATCTTGAGCGCGACAACGTGCTCGCGCGGTTCGGCGGTGTGCAACCACCACCCAAACGCAATGAAGACCAGTTTTTAGAGTGGTTCGTAACTACGTTGCACGATATAGTATGCACATTCAACGAGTCACTTATCTGGAATTCTTGGCCGACCGAGCAGGATGCATTCAATCTGGCTCATCTGCATAAGGCGGTTTCCACCGGAAACGTGTCTGTACCGGTGGACGAAATAACTTTGCCGCTGTCGCACGCCCAGTTCGCCGCAGTTCAACCGATACTGGCACAAAACGGTTTGTTGACATTGAAACAGATCGACCCGCCCGAATTCGCCACAGTGTTGGGTAAAACTTTCGCAGTTGGGGAATGTCAAATATTTCTGATGCCAAGTGGCTATTCGGTGACAGAGCCAGTCGACCCGGAAGGTGTTATGTTGGTGAAGATTTGGACGACGGAACCGATAGTGTTTGTTTTTGACAACTTCTCCAAGTCAGCGACCACAGCTGAAACCAGCAACTCATGACAAATCGTCGCACACCACCACGCGAGTCTACATCGGGCAGGTCGCCGACACAGAGCGCATCAGTCCAAGAACAGTAATCACAGTACGCATCGTCTGTTTGCGCGAATGTGGACAATCATTCATCTCCAGACTAAGCTAGCTACCCCAGGCGATTCTCACAGCGCGCGAACGGCTAAACTAGACTTATGGCGGCAGGCATCGAAATCGGTACGCTGATTGATCGGGACCTGAAAATCCGTGGCGGACGCCCAAAGATCGCCGGCACCGGACTAACTGTGCGGCGAATCGTCGGCTGGTACAAGATGGACATGACCGCGGAGGAAATTGCCCTTGAGTATCCGCATTTGACCCTAGCCCAGGTGCACGCCGCGTTGGCGTACTATCACGCCAACCGGAAAGAGATTGAAGCCGATATCACCCAGGAAGAAGTGGCAGCGGCGCATTGGGAACGGCACTTGGCTACAGACCCTAACGGGCAATAAGCGAACGAGCTGGCGCTTACCGCGCCTACCTCAGCGTCTAAACCGCTTTCAGAGATTTGATTCTCCAAATCTCAATCACGTGCACAATCCAAAAA
>CABEDY010000025.1_pt1 | contig 37420 bp, 31 predicted proteins | sample 3423171 | NCBI WGS metagenome assembly CABEDY01 (sample SAMEA5534333, study PRJEB31848) | metagenome | biome: tundra; feature: field; material: soil | place: USA | collected 2013-05 | depth 0.15 m | reverse complement strand
TGCCCAAGTGGCCGATCTTGCGAGTGCCTGACAGCCTGCGGAGGCGGTTGACAACATCGTGCGATGTCATCCCCTGAGGTTTGTCGACGATGATGGCTCCATCCACGCCTTACTGTAACAGGAGCGCCGTGAAAAAATAGCAAACGACCGGTCGCTTACGCTCGCGGTTCGGAAAGATGCCTCATGCTTTAGAGAATGTTACCGAACCGCGACCGTGAGGGAGTCGGTGCCTGCGCCATCTTTTCACGGCTAGTACCATTTACGAGCGGAGCATTTGCTCCAGGCGGGCGTCCATTTCTTCTTCCTCAATGAACTCACCCCGGTCGGCCTGTGCAAGGCCCTCCTGGACGGCGGCGCGGAATCGGGCGTCTTCGTGAAGCAGCCGCTCGGAAAGCTGCGCTTCCTGCTCGGGTGTGAAATCAATTTCCATATTTCAGAACTCGATGGCAGCCAGAACTTCCGACGGGCGCTTATCGAACGCACGGCAGATAGCCAGCAGGCTCTCGATGCTCGGCAGGTTTGCGCCGCGCTCGATGGAGCTGATCTGGGAGATGCTGAGCTTGGTGGCAGCCGCCAGGTCCTTCAGCGACCAATCACGCTCGACGCGCAACATTTTGATGTGATGCCCCAGCCGCTCGCGCAGACGATCCTGAGCAGTGCGACCGAGTCCGAATTTTTCGATTGCATTGTGCAGAGTTTGGCGGAGCTGTGCGAGGGAAAACGGTTTGGAGATGTAATCGAAAACCTTCATCTTGAAGGTGGCGCGCATGTCTTCAAGCGACGGATAACCGGTGATGATGATCACGCACAGCCCGGGATAAACGGTTTGGAGCTGTTCCAGCACTTTATCCCCCTTGAACTCGCCCATTTTCATGTCCAGCAGGACGATGTCCGGCAAGCGCTGCTCACAACCCGCGAACAGCTCCTCCGGATGCACGAAAGTACGAATAGAGTAGAGACCGTCGTCTTTGAGCGCATCGTCCAGGTAAGTACAGAAGTCGGGATCGTCGTCAAGAATAGCCAGGTCCACTTGGCCGGCCAAAGTGGGTGATTCGGGGCTCTGCTCGGAAGGGTTTTTCATACTTTCGCGTGGTTGCCTATTCGTCGCGCCTCGGCGGACGGCAGCGTGACCTCTATCGACGCACCGCCCTGGGATCGATTCGAGGCTGCAATCGTGCCGGCGTGCTGATGCACGATGCCTTCCGCAATGGTCAGCCCTAAGCCCGTCCCTTTGGCATCCAGGCGGCTGGATACGAACGCCTCAAAGATCTCCGGCAGCACGTCTGAGGGGATGCCGGGGCCATCATCTTCGACGGTGATGGAGATCCAGGATTGCGCGTTGCGGTTCAACCGGCGCGCGTTCACCGCGATGCTGCCCGCGGGGCGGATGGCATACAGAGCGTTGCGAAAGAGATTGACGAAGACCTGGATCAAGCGGTCGGCATTGCCGGTTACCAGATCGCTCTCGCCCACGCGATTGGCGAAGTTCACTCGCGCGGCTTTTTCATCGATAGCCACCAGATTCCAGGCGTCGTCGATCAAGTGCCGCAGCGGTACGGGCTCCAGGTAGTGCTTACGGACGCGGGCGAAGTCCACCAGGCTTTCGCTTATCTTTCGAATCCGCTGCGTAACGCGGAGCATGCGCGCGAGGCGCTCCAACGCCGCGGGGTCGCGCGTGGTCTCGGTTAACTTTTCGATAGAGCCTTGCAGGACGGCGAGCGGTGTATTCAGCTCATGCGCGACGCTGGCACTCATCAGGCCCAGGCTCACCAGGCGATCCTGCGCTTCCAGCTTTCGCAAGGCTTCCTCCAGCTCTTCCTCGCGCTTGCGCAGATCGAGGATGGTGGCGTTGCGCGACCGCATGATCTGACCGATCTCGTCACCGGGAATCATGTTTTCGTCGATGAGTTCGTGCCCGCGGTCGCCGTGCTGCGTGGCTTGATCGGCATTTAACATGAGCCGTAGCGGCCGATACACGTACAACGGCATGATGGTGGTTTCAAGCACCAATACGGCCAGTAAGTAGATTGCGCCCAGCACGACAAACAGGTTGGTTTTAGCTTGGTCCGGCAGGTAGGAGTAGAGCGCAAAATAAACGCCCAGCGCCAGGATTGCAAAGAACACGTTGTGCAACACCATCAGCTTGGGCCGCACCTTCAAATCGCCGAACAGCCGGCCGACGCGTTTATGAGCCCTGGCTTGCGCAGGGACCCCGATGGAATTGATTTCGGTCAAGGGGATCTCGCTCCATACCTATAATACGCAGCCTGAGGCCGGGCGAGCGTGACATGAATGTAGCCGATCCGCGACCGGCAGGGAGTGTCACATGGGCTTGCAGCCCATCCAATGGAATGAAAACCTCGACTAATGGTGGGGCGGAACCCCTGGTCCGCGCGGGTCCCCCTGGACCCGCTACCTCAAGCATTGACGAATACCAGCAGCAGGCCGACGTGGGCGTCGGCCGCGGACCAGGGGGTCCGCCCCACTTTGCATTCGTCCATCCAATACAGCGCCGATAGTTCTACTGGTACGCCAGAGTCTTGGCGGTGGTCACTGACGTTCCAGAGAAACCGTAATCTATACCCGTCGCCGTAAACGTTACGGGCAGCGATGAGGTGCCCACCGAGAGTGAACCGGCGTCTATAGAGACGCCCGCAACAGGCGAGATCACCGAGCTCGGAGGCAAGCTCAGCAGAACCGGGGCGGGGATCGTAAACTGACCGGCACTGACCGGTGCGTGACAAGTGAAGAACGCACCTACCCCAACGCTGTTACCTGTCGAATCGGTATTTATCACGATGGAATCTCCCGAAATCGTTATGATGCCGTTGGGATCGCCACCGGTCCAGGTCACAAGTTGGCCGTTTGCGCGAATAACCGGCCCCACACTGTTCATGTTGGTCCAAGTCAGCGGCGGCGGGACCGTAAGATCGAACTTGAAACTTCCCACATCGGCGCCGCCGGCTCCATTATCGATGGCGTAGGTGCCTTGATCGAGATAAAGCGGCAAAACGTTCGGGCCCGACCCGCCGCCCAGCGTGGCGGAATAGGACCCCTTGGTGGTTGGGTCCGGGAGTAATTGCTTGGCCCCGTTCGGACCGCCGACGTTAATCAGCTTTCCGGCATCCAGGCCTACCGGGGTGGTGGGGTCCGTTAAGATGGCGGACTGTCCATTGAATTCAAGGACGATGCAAGCGCCAATCGTATAAGTTAGGAAGATGTTTTCAGCAATGCTGAATTGCTCGGGCGTGTATTTCACGAAATCCGCCGATCCGCTATCGGTTGTTGTTGTGGTCGGTGATCCGGTTCCAAAAGGAGGCGGCAGGGCGGGGGATGTACTGGTTCTCCGGCTCAGACCCACAAAGCCGAAGCTGCCTCCCTTCTCCAAGAAGGTTAATAAACTCCCGGAGCTTGGACCTGTGGCATCGGAGCAGACGCGTTGCCCGCCCGCTTCGGCGATGGAAGTGGTCACCCAGTTACTCACGATATGTTCGGCGCCATCGATTTCCACGGCTACCGGAACATGGCATCCGGTGACGCCTGCGGGAACCACGACGGCAATCTGGTCGACGCCGGCGCAGCAGCCGGAACGCCCTTGATAAGTGATTTTGGCCTCTATTGATCCCACATAAACCTTCACGGGAATGTTCGGCAAGTTACCCGGTAGAGGACCGTCCGCTTCATTGCCAGTCACGGCGCCCAGACCAGTACCCCAGATAATAACCACGTCGCCGGCTTCAGCCGCCGAATTCTGCGTGATCAGGTTGTAATTGGAATTGTCTACGATGCCTGGCCCGGCGCCGCTCTGATTTACGCTATTGATCCCGAAGCTATGGTCCACCACTTGAAACGTGGCTGGCGCGCTGGTTCCAGCAGAAGTGGTAACGGTCAATGAGGCTGCGCCAGTAGGCGTCTTGGAGGAAAGCAGTGCATTTATTTGACCCGGACCGACGAATAGTGGAATAGCGTCAATCGAAGTGCTTCCCACTGTGACCTGAACTGTCACGCCACCGAGGGTGGTCTTCAAAGGAAAAGAGAGTCCGGGGCTCTGGGAAGGCCCTAAGTTCGTTCCAAATATCGAAAAGATGGAGCCTTGCGCGATGTTAGCGTTTGGCAGGCCGGCAGGGACCAAGCTGTCGGCATTCACAACACCTCCGGTAAAGACGGTGGGCTGCGCAGACAGCCAGGTCCCGGTTGCAACCACGAAGAGAATCAGAAAAGCGAATCGTTTCATATAGTTATCCCCCAATCTTTCATTGGCACGGAATCTATGCCGATCGTGACCGTACCTGCAAAGACACGCGAGAAACGGCGGCCAATGGGATCACTCGAGTTCCATTTTTCCGGAGCCGAAGGATAGCTATACTTGAAACGAATGCTGGGTTCGTCCGCGTGAATGAGTCCTCATCCCAAGACGTAACGAAGCTGCTAGCCGAATGGAGCAAGGGCGACCGGGCGGCACTCGAAACGCTGATGCCTCTGGTTTACGGCGAATTGCGCCGCGTGGCTGGCCGCTATCTAAAGCAGGAAAAGCAGGGGCACACGCTGTCCCCTACGGCTTTGGTTCACGAGGCCTACTTGCGGCTGGTAACTCAAAAACTCCCCTGGCAGAGCCGGGCGCATTTCTTCAGCGTGGCCGCGCAAATGATGCGGCGGATCCTGGTGGATCACGCGAGAAGTCACCAATACGCCAAACGCGGCGGGGGCGCCGTGACACTGGAATTAACTGAGGCCGTGGCCATGCCCGCGCGGCGGGAAATCGATCTGCTGGCGTTGGACGACGCGCTCGAGAGCCTGGCGAAACTGGATGAGCGGCAAAGCCGTATGGTGGAGCTGCGGTTCTTCGTGGGCTTGTCCATTGAGGAAACGTCGGAAGTAATGGGTGTGTCGGCGCCCACTGTAAAACGCGAGTGGGCATCGGCACGAGCTTGGCTATTCCGCGAGATCAGTAGAGGATCCGTTGACGGCTGAGGAGTGGGTCAGGGTTCGGGAAATTCTGGAAAGCGCTCTCGAGCTCGCGCCGGAAGGCCGAGCCGCGTACCTGGATTCTGCCTGCTCAGGGGATTCCGCGTTGCGCCAGGAAGTGGATTCGCTCATTGCTTCCGATGAACAGGCCAGCACGGATTTTCTAGAGCCGGGTGCATTTGTTCCGCCTGAAGCCGCCGACGTCTCTGCATCAGCCGAATCGCTGGCCGGAAAACGGATCGGCGCTTATCAGATAGTGGAAGAGATTGGACACGGCGGCATGGGCAGCGTATATCGCGCCGTCCGCGCCGACGATCAATATCGCAAGCAAGTTGCCATCAAGTTAGTACGCGGCGGCTTGGGCGACGCCTTCCGAAGGCAGCGTTTCAAGGCTGAGCGTCAGATTCTGGCCAATCTCGATCATCCCAACATCGCGCGACTCCTGGATGGAGGCACGCTGGAAGATGGCCAGCCTTACGTAGTGATGGAATTCATCCAAGGCCAGCCGATCGACAAATTTTGCGATTCGCGCGCGTTGCCGGTGTCCGAGCGGCTCCGGTTATTCCGCACCGTGTGTTCAGCCGTGGCGTACGCGCATCAACACCTGGTGATTCACCGCGACCTCAAGCCTGACAACATTTTGGTGACCGAATCGGGTGAACCGAAACTGCTGGATTTTGGGATCGCGAAGATCCTGGATGCCGACCTTGCTTCTGGATCTGGAAATGCCACGGTGACCGTGCTGCGGCCGATGACGCCGGAGTACGCGAGTCCCGAGCAGGTGCGCGGAGAACCGATGACCACGGCCAGCGATGTTTATTCACTCGGCGTGATTCTATACGGGCTGCTGACCGGGCAGCGCCCTTATCCGGGAACCAGCCGGTTGCCGCACGAGATCGCGCAAGCTGTTTGCGAAGCGCAACCGGAAAAGCCCAGCACGGCCATCGATCGCGAGGAAGCGGGGCCCGAGATCAGGGAGAAACTGCGCCGTCATCTGAAGGGGGATTTGGACAATATCGTGTTGAAGGCTCTGCGAAAAGAGCCGGAGCGCCGCTATGCGTCAGTGGAGCAATTCTCTGAGGACATCCGGCGGCACTTGAAGGGATTACCGGTGATCGCCCGTTCGGACACGTTTTGGTACCGGACCGAGAAGTTTGTGAATCGGAACAAAGCCAGCGTCCTGCTGGTGACTTTAGCAGTAGCGGCGCTGGTGGCAGGCCTGGTTATAACGCTGCGCGAGACCTACGTGGCGCGTCGCGAGCGAGCCCGCGCCGAGCAGCGCTTTAACGATGTTCGCGCGCTCGCGAACTCGCTGCTGTTTGAGGTGCATGACGCAATTCAAAATCTGCCGGGATCCACTGCCGCGCGAAAGCTGATCGTAGATCGTGCTCTGCGATATCTGGACGCACTGGCCAAGGAAGCCAAGGGTAATCTCTCGCTGCAGCGCGAGCTGGCGACAGCTTACCAGAAAGTTGGCGATGTCCAGGGAGGATTTCGAGAGGCGAATCTCGGCGATACGGCCGGTGCACTGGTGAGCTACCGTAAGTCTCTCGCGATTCTGGAAGCGGTGGCGGCCGCTGATCCCGCGAATGTTGAAGCCGCGCGGGAGTTGATCCGCGCCCATGGCAAGTTGAGCGACGTGTTGATCCTGGCTGGCGACCGGGCGGGCGCCATCGAGCAATCCAAGCAATTGGTCGCAATCGCTGAACGGCTTTCCTCAGCCGATCCGGGCAATCAAGCGGAGCGGCGCAACCTGGCGCTGGCTTATCTCGACTACGGATCGAAGCGGGCCGATAAAGACCAATGGCAGGCGGCTCTCCAAGACTGTCAAAAGGCGGTCCCGCTGCTCGAATCCGTGGTGGCCGCTGGCGACAAAAGATCCCGCCGTCTTCTCGCGCTGGCATATAGCCGAACGGGCGATCTGCTTTCGCGCTTCGCGCATCGGCACGCGGAATCCCTGGCGATGCACCAAAAAGCGATTGACCTGATGCAATCCATGTTGATGGAAGATCCCGACAACACCGATCTGCGCCGAATCGAGGCCTGGGAGATAGTGCTTACAGGCGATGAGATCGGCGGCCAGGGAGACGCCACCATGGCACTCGAAAAGTACCGCGACGGCCTCGAAAAATTGCGCGGGCTGTCGGCAGCCGATGTGAACGACGTGCAGGTGCAGGTCCTGGTTGCTATCGCTACAGGGCGTTTGGGGAGCGCCTTCCTGCAGCAGGGTAACGCGAAAGCGGCGCTGGTGGAACTGGAGAACTCCTTGGTCCAAGGCCGCCGTTTCTTGAAGCCAGGTTCTTCCAACGCTGACCTCGCGTGGACTATGGCGCTCGACCAATTCCAAATGGGTCAAGCGCACGCGCTGCTGGCTTCCGACGCGAGACTTTCCGCCGGCGTTCGACGAGAAAACTGGCAGCAGGCGCTCTTGAGTTATCAGCGGAGTCTTCCCGATCTCACTGCGGCGACCAACGGGATCTTTCAGGAGATGGCTCAAACCACGTTGAAAGAAGCACGCAGCGATATGGCCAGGTGCGAGCAGGAGTTGAGCCGGTTGTCGACCAGCCGGCGGTGAGGGGCGATGGCCGTCCGCGTCCGCTACCGCATCGCTTGTACCATGGCGGCGGTAAAAACGGCTTCCGTAAGACGGCGTTCGAGGACGGGAGTGGACGGACTTCCTCCGAGCGGACCCGGAGGTCGCGTCGACCTAGGCGCACACCAACGGGTCGCGCGTTATATGGCCAAATGGCAAAATCGACGTTGCGAAAAGGGTTAAGTTCCGCTCTTTCCCTACCCCCTGTTGAATCAGCGCGAGCGGCGATTTGTACGCATGGCCATGTGCGCCTGTTCAGGCGCGGGCCATCCGTTCGGCTGACGCCTCACGTGTACCAGCGAAGGAAAACGGCAAAGCTGCTAAAATTGTTCTTGACATGCGCCACGTGTCAGCTTACGGCACGGGATGATCCGGACAATTCGCCATAGGGGGCTGAAACGGCTTTTCGAACAGGACGACCCGAGCGGCGTAAACCCGGAACACGTCGGGAAGCTGAGAAATATTCTGGCGACGCTTCACGCTGCCCCAACCGTTGCCCATATGGACGTACCCGGGTTTCGGTTACATCCGCTCAGAGGCCAGATGAAAGGCTTCTGGGCCGTAACTGTCCGGGCCAACTGGCGCGTGCTTTTCCGCTTTGATGACGGCGCGAAAGGATGTTGATTATGTCGATTACCACTGAAAGGAAACAGCCTATGACTATGAAAAACCCGCCGCACCCCGGCCTCGTCGTGTTGCAGGAATGCATTGAGCCTTCCGGCCTGAGCATCACGGACGCTGCCGCCGCCCTTGGAGTGACGCGCAACACGCTTTCGGAGTTGGTGAACGAGAAGCGCGGCATATCCCCGGAAATGGCCGTGAGACTGGCCAAGGTTTTCGGCGGCACGGAGCAAGGCTGGCTGGTGCAACAGGCTCAGTACGACCTCGCACAAGTCCGCCGCGATCACATAAAGCTGAAACGGCTGCAACTGGCTTAGCCTCGCCCACTGCTTGCGTCAGTTCTTCATACGCCTAGGGCGGAAGACGATTCTTCTCGACCACCTCGGGCTTACGGTCGAAATGGCAATCTTGCGCTGTCTGGGTATCCGCAACGGCAGAGATTATCAGTGGTCTTCGCCAAAGTTCCGGAACATATCAGCCCGGTTAGCGTCGATTTCCTCAGCGGATGGAGCCTGCCCGAATTTGGCGAACATGCCGCGCCCTGTTTTGAAAGGTCCACGAGGCGATTCCGCTTCAAGTGAGGACGCGAGGTCACGTTCAAGAACCTCACGGGCGTAATCATCGACCGAAACGCCATGTGCGTTAGCTTGCGCTTTAAGCGCCGCTCCAAGCTCCTCTGGAAGTTGAATAGTCATTCGACGATATTCCTACCTAATCGCCGCTGACCGCTTCCGGCTCGCGCGCGAATTCCTGGTCCTTGTACTGGAGCTGATATAGCTTCCAATAAATTCCGCGCAGGCCCAGCAACTCCTGATGCGTGCCGAGTTCGCGAAGTTTACCTTTGTGCATCACCAGGATTCTGTCGGCGCGCTGGATGGTGGAGAGGCGATGCGCAATTACAATTGACGTGCGGCCCTCCACCAGCCGGCCCAGCGCGTCGCGAATACGCAACTCGGTCTCGGTGTCGACGCTCGAGGTGGCTTCGTCCAAAATCAGATAGCGGGGACTATGGGCCAGCGCTCTCGCGAAACTGATAAGCTGCTTCTGACCGGTGGAGAATCCGGCGCCGCGCTCACGCACAGGCTGTTCGAAACCCTCCGGTAACGTCTGAATGAAATCGAGCAGATTGACGCGCTCGGCGGATTCGGAAAGTTGATTGTCTGATATTCCGGGAGTGCCCAGACGGATGTTCTCGGCAATGGTCCCGGTGAACAGATGCGGATCTTGTAACACAACGCCGAAGTTGCGCCGTAGTTGTTCCAGATCGAATTCGCGGATATCGGTTCCACCGATGCGGATGCTGCCGCGCTGCACTTCATAGAAGCGCAGCAGCAGACTGGTGAGAGTGGTTTTGCCCGCGCCGGTGTGGCCGACCACCGCGATGGTCTCGCCCGGCTCAATCCGGAAGCTCACGTCGGCAAGAACCCAGTCCTCGTCTTTGTATGCGAACCAGACGTGGTCGAACTCGATAGCCGCTGGCCGCGGCGGGAACGGCTTCGAGCGCGCTTCGGATTGGATCTCGACCGGAGTGTCCAGAAGCTTGAACACGCGCTCGGAGGCGGCCATCGCCGATTGCAAGATGTTGTACTTCTCGCTCAAATCCTGGATGGGGCGGAAGAATCGCAGGCCGTATTGGAAAAAAGCCACTAGGATGCCGAGGCTCAGCGCGCCGCCGCGAATGCGGAAGCCTCCGTAGGCCAGCAGCAGCGCTAGCGCCAGCATTCCCAGGAATTCAATCACGGGATAGAACCACCCATAGGCGGTGATTGCGTCCTTGAAGGCTTCCATGTGATCGCGATTGATACGGTCGAACTCGGTGCGGCTCCTCTCTTCGCGATTGAAGAGCTGCAGAACGGCGATGCCGTTGACGTGCTCCTGCAGATACGAGTTGATTCTGGCGATGGCAACGCGAATGCGCCGGTAGCTCTGCTGCACGCTACGGCGAAATATGACGGTGACCACTATCACAAACGGCATAACCGCCAGCATGAAGCCGGTCATGCCAGGGCTGAGCTGCAGCATCGCAGCGATGACGAATAACAGCATCAGCAGGTCGCCCAAAATCATAAGCAGTCCGGAAGCGAACAGCTCATTGAGCGCGTCCACGTCGGTGGTGAGCCGCGTCACCAGACGCCCCACCGGATTGCGGTCGTAGAAGGCGATGTCGAGACGTTGCAAATGCGCCATCAACTCGCGGCGGAGATCGAACATCGCTTTCTGTCCGACCCACTGCATCAGGTATTGCTCGCCGAAATCGCAGATCAACGCCGCGGCGATGGATAGCAGATAGATGAACGAAATCTGCAGCAGGCCAGTCCAGGGGCTGATGGAAAGGTAAGGATCGAGGATGGTTCGCGTGGGGCGTCCCGAGGGCTCCAAATACCGGTCGATCGCGAGCTTGGTGAGCAGCGGCCCAACCACCTGCAGCGCCGCGTTGACCAGCAGAAATACCAGCGCGATCAGGACTTCCGATTTGTACGGCCGGATATAAGCCAGCAGCCGCCGCATGAGGCGTCCATCGTAGGCTTTCCCTAAGACCTCTTCTTCCACTTTCTTTCAGTTTACCTGTTTGTAGCGCACGCACTCGTGCGTGCCGTGTTCGCACTCTTGCGAACACAAATGTGAGGAACAAGATTCAGGCGTTCACACGAGTGTGAACGCGGCACGCATGAGTGCGTGCGCTACGATACGATAAACGGAAGGCCAAATATGAAAGCTCCTGCTATCGTTCTGCTCACAGCTGCCATTGCGTTCAGCCAGTCCAAGCAGCCCGATCTGTGCGTGCCGCCGCCCAGCGGGACTGCGCCGGCGCTCCCGGCGAAGATCATGACGGGGCAGGGAACTGTCCATTTCGCGATCACCACGTCGAATCCAAAGGCGCAGCAATTCTTCGATCAGGGTGTGGCGCAACTGCATTCCTTCTGGGCGATGGAAGCGGAGCGCTCGTTCCTCCAGGCCGCCGAGCTTGACCCGGACGCGCCCATGCCTTACTGGGGCGTCGCAATGGTGGCCGCGGGCGATTACCGGCCGCGCTTCCAACTGGACACTTTTGATAAGGTATTCGGAAAAAGCAATCCGTTGAAAGCAGCTTCGCGAGCAATCGAAGCCGCCCGCAAAGCGGATCAGCTCGCGCAAACGCCCGGCAAAGCGACGCCGCTTGAAAAGCTGTACATCGCCGCTATCGTGGCACGGCGCGACGCGAAATCGAAAGATCCGGACGAAGGCTATATCCAGGGACTGCGCGCGATCGTCGCGCAATATCCCGATGAGATTGAAGCCAGAACCTATCTGGCCCTGCACTTGATGCGCGGCTTCGATCAACCGGCGAAAACTCCGCGCGCCACCAGCATGGAGGCGGTGGCTATCCTGCGCGACTTGCTAGTGAAAGCTCCTGATCATCCGGGCGTCCACCATTACGTGATCCACGGCTTCGAGGGTTCCAGCTTCGCCAAGGACGCTTGGCCGAGCTGCAAGCGTTACGCTGATCTGGTTACCAATATTCCGCACGCCTTGCACATGCCCGGGCACATTTACTCGCAGACTGGGCGCTGGGAAGACGCCGTGAATTCGTTCGCCGCAGCCGCCGAAAACGAGCGCGGTTACATGCGCGCCGACAGCTTATACGGAACGGGTCATCATGGCCACAACGTGCATTTCCTCGCGACGGCTTACTCGTTTCAAGGCCAATACGACAAGGCCAAGGAAGCCGCGCGCGAGCTGCTGGGATTCAAAGAGAATCCGCGTGAGATCGCATCCATCGATGGATTCTACAGCGCCTATCGGCAGGGTTGGTTCGCGATGCTGCGCTCGCTGGTTCAATCCGAAAGTTGGGACGAGATCCTGGACGGCGCCACTTTGCCGGTTTACGATAAGCCACGCGAACAGGCTTGGCGGCATTGGGCCGTCACGCTGGCTTACCTAGGAAAAGACAATGCGGGGATGGCTCGGACCGAAGCGAAGCACATGGACGAATCGCTCGCTGAATATAAAGAGAAAGTGAAGATGCCGGTGCCTGAGGTGTTGGAGGTTGCACGCGAGGAATTGGACGGCCAGTTGAAGCTGGCGGAAGGCAAGCTCGATCCTGCTCTCAAGAAGCTTGAACAGGCGGCCACCATGGAGCAGCGCATGATCTATTCTGAACCGCCGTACTATCCACGGCCGGTCCTCGAAGTGATTGGCCAGGTGGCGCTGAAGAATGGCCGGTTGACTGAGGCTGAATCCGCATTCAAACGGGCACTAGAGCAATATCCGGGAAGCTTCCGGGCTCAAGCCGGATTGCGCGCCACCATGGAACGCGAACACAAATCGAGCGTGGCCGGCGGAGGATTCTAGGTCGAAATGAAAGTATGCACGCTGCTACTGGTTAGCGCAGTGAGCATCTGGGCGGACGGCGGCGCTGTGGCTGAATTTTCCGGAAGCCACAAGATCGACATCCATGCTGACTTTCATGGGGATTCACCCGAGATACAAGTAATGATGGCGGGAAGTTCACGCCCGCTGCGATTCGCAGTGGATTCCGGCTCGTCGTTTACATTGCTGGATATGGGCGTCGCCGCAAAACTCGGTCTCAAGCCCAGTGGTGAGACCAGCATCGCCGGGGCGGGCTCTGGCGAAATAAAGACCGGCGTGGTGAAGAACGAGACGTTTCAGTTGCCAGGGCTCACGCTGAGAAGATTCGATATACTGCTGACCGATTTGAGCGGCTTGGCAGCCCAGGGCCGGCCGTTGGACGGCATTTTTGGCTACGATTTCTTCAGCAAACTGATCGTCACCATCGACGAAGACAATCACAGGCTTATTCTTACCGACCCGGCGGAATTTGAATATCGGGGCCAGGGCGAAGTTCTACCTTTGACGTTTGGCGGAGGCAGGGGCAAATGGGTTTACATTGCGGGCACCATCAAAGTGACGGGAGTCCCGGAGGAAACGCTCCAGATTTTCGTCGACACTGGTTCTTCGGACGCTGTGGACACAGAGCTCCTCAAGAAATCAAAAGCTGCGCTACAGGCGACGCAAACCGGCGAGGGCCTGGGGAAGCCGCGATCCGGCATCGCGGGGCGCGTGGAGTTACTGCGGCTGGGTAAGTTTGAATTACGAGACGCGCCCTCCACCTGCTGCGGCAATCCGGGCAACGAGAACATGATCGGAGGCGCAGTTCTCCGCCACTTCGCCGTGACCCTGGATTACTCGGGGAAACGAATGATTCTAGAACCAGGTAAGCACTTCGCCGACTCCTTTTGACACGAGCCCGAAATTAAGAACCGGTGAGCACTCGGAGGAAGATGCTCACCGGCCGGCAACTGAGCTGCTTTCGCGAATCAAAGTTGCCTAACTCAAGGTCTAAGGGAGGAGGGATAATCCGGGTTGTTCGCTCTGTAAGACGCGCCCAAGGGGATAAAGGTTGCATTATCCAGCAGCCGCCTGGACCCGGCTGCGGCCCCAGGAAACCGGCTCTACCCTTCCTACTATAAACAGATACGAGGATGCGCCGATCACAAGATTGACGCACACCCAGACAAAGGCAAAGTAGAACGAGCCGGTTCTCTCGACAATGAATCCAGTCACTACCGGGGCCGCGATACCGGCCAGGTTCCCGGCGCAGTTCTGGATGCCGGTCCATTTGCCCGCTGCTACCGCGCCAGCCAGCGTCTGGGTAATGGTCCAGAGATTGCCGCTAAACAACCCGTAGATGAACGCAGCTAGAATCAACAGCAACATAGCAGCCAGTTGATCTGCCACAATCACCGCGGGCAGCAGAAATACGGCGCAACCAGCCAGGCCGCCCACGACAAATGTCTTGCGGACCAGCGTGGGACTCGCGCCGTGCCGGATCCACGCATCCGACAGACAGCCTCCCACGGTGGCGCCGGCCGCGGTGGCGCAGAAAGGAAGCCAACCCGTGAGCGCCATCATGCGAGTGGAGTAGTGGCGTTCCATCAGCAGGTATTGCGGCAGCCAGGTCAGCATGAAATACCAGGCATAGTTGGAGCAGAACAAACCGAGCAGAGTACCCCATGCGTCCCTTTTTGCGAGAATCTCGGAGAATCCCGGTCCCTGGTATCGGGCGCGCATGCTGGAAACTGAGCCGATCTTTGGGGCCGCGATGAACCACGGAACCAGCCACAGCAAGCTTGCGACTCCGATGGATAGAAAGACCATGCGCCACCCGTAGCGGACCAGGATCAAACCGCCCACCACCATGCCGGCCGCCGGGCCCAGCTTGCAGCCGACATCGATCAGGCCATTGGCAATTCCGCGCTGGCGTTCCGGAAAACCGGCGGCAATGATTTTTGAATAAGAGGGATATGCAACCGACTCGCCTATTCCCAATAGCAGGCGCAGAACAAACAGCGCGGCGAAGCCTTTAGCCACGCCCGTGAGCGCCGTGGCTGTAGACCATATGGCGAAGCCGGCGGCAAAAACCAGGAGAACATTATAGCGATCGATCAGCCAGCCGGAGATGAGCTGGAAACCGGCGTAGGTCCAGAAAAATGCAGAGAGCAGGTATCCCAGTTCGTGCGGTTTGAGATCCAGCTCCTTGCTCAGAGCGACTCCGGTGACCGAGAGGATGCCGCGATCGACGTAGTTTATGGCGACGGAGAAAACCAGAAGGATGAGGACGAGCCATTCCAAGCGCGTAACCACTCGGGCGGGCGCGGCGGTGCTGATGGCCAAGGGTTGAGTCTATCACTGTCTACGGATCTGGTTGCCGTCACACGCGCTGCAGCGGTGACGCGGCCATTCTGAGTGCGCCAGCCGGGATTTGGTTGAGCGGCAGTATTTCCTCGGCTGCTCCCAGCGCGATGGCTTCCTTCGGCATCCCGAACACCACGCAACTGGCTTCGTCTTGTGCAATGGTGCGCGCACCGGCATCCCGCATTTCGAGCAGCCCCCGCGCCCCATCGGCGCCCATACCGGTAAGAATTACGCCCACCACATTCGATCCCAGGTAGCGGGCGCAGGAGTGGAACAGGACGTCCACCGAAGGCCGATGTCGATTCACAGGGTCGGCCGCGAACACCCGGACTCGATATTCGGCGCCGCTGCGCAGCACTTCCATATGAAAATTACCTGGCGCGAGCAACGCGTGGCCGGGTAGGATGCGATCTCCATCCTGCGCCTCCTTCACCCGGATGCGGCACAGCGAATCCAGCCGGTCGGCGAAGGAGCGCGTGAATTTCTCAGGCATGTGCTGAACCATGACGATACCAGGTGAATCCGGCGGCAGCGGCTCCAGCAACTCACGCAACGCTTCGGTGCCTCCGGTGGACGCCCCTATGGCAATCACCTGGTGCGTGGATTTTATGAGCGCTTGCGAGGGTAGCGGACGGCTGGGGCCAGCGGCCAGCTTTTTACGTACGCCAATGATCCTGGCCTGGGCGGCCGCCTTGACTTTCTCCAGGATCTCGTTGGCCAGCAGCACGGTCCCGTCCGCGACGTCGATCTTGGGTTTACTTACGAAATCCACTGCGCCCAGTTCGAGCGCCCGTAGCGTGGTCTCGCACCCGCGATCGGTGAGCGAAGAGATCATCACCACCGGCATGGGATGGGCGCGCATGAGTTTTTCGAGAAAAGTCAGGCCGTCCATGCGCGGCATTTCGACGTCCAGCGTGAGCACGTCCGGCTGCAGCCTGAGGATCTTATCGCGCGCGACCATCGGATCGGTAGCTACGCCCACCACTTCAATAGACGGATCGCGGGAGAGGATCTCTTTCAGGATTTGTCGCATCACCGCAGAATCGTCCACAATCAGAACTTTGATTTTTGCCATGGGATTGTCCGCGCCTCAAGCGGAACCGGCGCTCTCCTCGAACCAAGCCCAGCGACGCGCCAGGGCGGCGGTGTAATGCTCGCCTTCGTTGGCCAATAAGCGATCCAATTGAGTTCTGGGGAGCGCCCGCACCAGGGCCTTTCCGGTATCAGTCGACATCCGCACTTTGATGGGCTGCGCCCCACCCAGCCGTGCGCCTAACAAAGGAATCTCATGCGCGATCAGGAACTCGCGCACGAAGCGCTCGTTGGCTCGCGGCACGCTGTGCCGGGTTTCATCCATCTTAAGTACGCTGGCCGCGCCGAACACTTTGGCGCGCAGGTTGTATTTCTTGCCACCCAACTCGACAATGCGATCGATCAGCATTTGCATGGCGTATTCTCCATAGCGCGCCAACGCGGGGTCATCCTGGCATTTCCTGGGAAGCAGGAAATGATTCATGCCGCCCACGCGATTCAGCGGGTCATACAGGCAGGCCGCCACGCAGGAGCCGAGCAACGTCTCCACAACCACCGGATCGCGGCTTGCATACAGCTCTCCGATGTGGATGCTCACGCGTTTCATTCGAAGCTCCGCAACTGGTAAACCGTAGGCCGCACTGGAACCAGCAGCGCGTTCATCCAATGCAGGTTTTCCGAGTGGCCCACCAATAGATAGCCGGTTGGCTTCAGGTATTGAGCCAGCCTCTCGAAAAGGCGCTGCTGGGTGGCGCGGTTGAAGTAGATGATCACGTTCCGGCAAAAGATGACATCGAAGGTGGTGCGTATCGGCCAGGCGGCGTCCACGAAATTGATCCGCCGGAAACGGACCATGTCCTTCAAACTATCGTTGGCCTGCAAGGCGCCGTCGCTCTGCCGGCGTATAAAATGACGCCGCAGCAGGGTTTCCGGGATCTGGCCGAAGCGCTCGGCGTCGTAAATGCCTCGTTCGCCCGTGGCCAATACGTTGGTGTCTATGTCGGACGCGAGGATCTTGACATCCCAGTTGTGTTCCACGCCCAGCGTTTCGCGAATCGTAACGGCAATGGAGTACGGCTCTTCACCTGTGGAGCAGGCAGCGCTCCAGATTCGCAGCTTCTTCGGCGCCCCGTCTTGCGCCCGGGCGCGCGCCTCGGGAATCACCCGGTCGCGCAGAAATTCGAAGTGATGGTTCTCCCGGAAGAAATCGGTTTTGTTAGTGGTGATGCAGTTGATCATCTCCCGGCGTTCGGGACTTTCAGGCGGCTGCTGTGCCAGATAGTGAAGATAGTCGCCGTAAGACGGAAGGCCCAAGTATCGCAAACGCCGCGCCAGCCTGGATTGGACCAGCACGCGTTTGGAATCGTTGAGATTGATCCCCGCCTCGGCCAGAATCAATTCCCGAAACTGGCAGAATTCAGTTTTGGTGAGCGGGGCCAGTTCCATCTGCGCGACCATAGATTAAAACTCCTGGAAGTCTTCCTTATCCGAAGCGCCCACCTGGTACGCCAACCTTCGAAGAGCAGGTTCAATTCTCTCCCGCGATATCCTCGGCGCTGGTGGTTTCGGTGGCCGCTTTGCCGGCGGCCTGCCGGAGGGAGCCCGGATGTTGTCAACGCCGAGACGGAAGCGAGCCACTAGAGCTTGCAATTGCTCGGCGTTGGAACTGAGTCCTTGAGCGGTGGAGGACATTTCCTCGGTCTGCGCCGAGTTGGCTTGCGTCACCTGGTCCATCTGCATGGCCGCTTTGTTCACCTGTTCGATGCCGGAGGCTTGCTCCTGTGAGGCAGCCGCGATCTCGGCCACGATATCGGTAACGCGCTTCACCGATTGCATGATCTCGCCCAACGTTTGGCCGGAGCGGTTCACCAGCTCCGAACCGTTCTCGACTTTCCGTACCGAATCCTGAATTAGCCCTTTGATCTCCTTGGCAGCCGCCGCGCTGCGCTGCGCCAGATTCCGAACTTCCGAAGCCACGACGGCAAAACCGCGGCCCTGCTCGCCGGCCCGTGCCGCTTCCACCGCTGCGTTCAGCGCCAGCAGATTGGTCTGGAAGGCGATTTCATCAATGGTGGTGATGATATCGGCGATGTGCTTGGACGCTTCGTTGATCTGGCCCATGGCCGCCACCGCGGCGTTCACAACTTGGCCACCTTTTTCGGCCGCTTCCCGCGAACCGGCCGCCAGTTGACTGGCTTGCCGGGCATTTTCGGCGTTCTGCTTGATGGTGGAGCTGATCTCTTCGAGACTGGATGCGGTCTCTTCCAGGCTCGAAGCTTGTTCCTGCGCTCCGCTAGCGACCTCTTCAGACGCGGTGGCCAATTGTTGCGCCGCACCGGACACGTTGCCGGACGCTTCGCTCACTTCTAGCAAGGCACCCCGCATGTTGCCGACTGCCTGGTTGAGGGATTTCGCCATCTGGCCGACCTCGTCGGTGCTGCTCACTTCGAGGGATCTAGTGAAGTCGCCATCGCTAACAGCTTCAAGCGTGCGCACTGCCTCGGCCAACGGGCGCGAGATCAGGTGTGCGATAAAGAAGCCCAGTCCCACCGCTACGGCAAGGGCAGCCAGGACGACAGAAACCACCGTGGTTCGGGTGATTTGAAATGCCGATTCAGCATCGTCGACAGCCTGCTGCATGCTCTTTTGCTTGGCCTTGGAGAGTTCAGCGACGATCTGGTCCGCTTTAGCCGCCGCGGCGACCAACACCGGCAGATTCGCCGCAGCCTGTTGGCGTTGATTGCGGTGCGTCAGATCCAGGTACTCATCCTGCCTGGCGCACATTTCCTGCCACACTTTCGCGGCTGACTCGGCCTGCGCCTTGGCTTCTTCGGTGTGCAACGTCTTTCGGTATTGCTCGAAATGCTCCACAAACTGCTGCCGGTGGACCAGCAGGTCCTGCTCGGCGGCCTGTTGTTGGACCGCATCCGCCGCCACTTGCAGCCTCCGAACGGAACGCCCGGTCGCAGTCAGATGCGTATTGGCCTGCTCCAGGTGCATTACGCCCAATGCTTGGTTCTGGTGTAAGTCGCGCAGCGAATCTTGAATCTTCACCATTCCGCGAATTCCGAGGTATCCCACCACGCCCATCAGCAGGGCGAGAAAGCCAAAGCTCAAAAACAGCTTGGTGGCGGTCCGTCTATCCTTGAACCATTGCATAAATTAATTCCAATCGTCGAGCATTTGGATTCGTTAGAATTCTTGGAAACCTTCGTCGTGCTTGGCCGTACCCTTCGCCAAGCCAACCAGCGACGCCACTTGCGGTCGGGCTGACGGCTTCCGGTGTACCTTTGCGCTGGAAGGCTCGATCGGCCGGCGTGCGGTCTGGTTCTCCGCCAGCCGGAAGCGCGCCACCATGGCCTGTAGTTCCTCGGCGCTGGAACTCAGCCCCTGGGCGGTGGAAGACATCTGCTCGGTCTGTGCTGAGTTGGCCTGCGTTACCTGATCCATTTGCATGGTGGCTTTGTTGACCTGCTCGATGCCGGTGGCTTGCTCTTGGGAAGCGGCCGCGATCTCGGCCACGATGTCGGTTACCCGTTTTACCGATTGCAGTATTTCGGCCAGCGTTTGGCCGGAGCGGTTGACTAACTCCGAGCCGTTCTCGACCTTGCGTACCGAATCCTGAATCAGCCCTTTGATCTCCTTGGCCGCCGACGCGCTGCGCTGCGCCAGGTTGCGGACTTCCGATGCCACCACCGCGAATCCGCGACCCTGCTCGCCGGCCCGCGCCGCTTCCACTGCTGCGTTCAGCGCCAGGAGATTGGTTTGGAACGCGATTTCGTCGATGGTGGTGATGATGTCGGCGATGCGCTTGGAGGCCTGGTTGATTTCGCCCATGGCCGCGACGGCCGCATTGACCACTTGCCCGCCTTTTTCGGCTGCCTCGCGGGATCCCGCTGCCAGTTGGCTGGCCTGCCGGGCATTTTCCGCGTTCTGCTTGATGGTAGAGCTGATTTCTTCGAGACTCGAAGCGGTTTCTTCGAGGCTCGAGGCCTGTTCCTGAGCTCCGCTCGCGATCTCTTCCGATGACGACGACAGCTGCACCGCCGTATCGGAGACGTGTTGGGCAGAGCTATTCACTTCCGCCAGTGCCCCGCTCAGATTCTCCACCGCCAGATTCAGAGAATTCTTGATAGTGGCGAAATCGCCTTTGTAATCGCCAGAGACGCGGGCAGTCAGATCGCGTTCGGCCACCTTCGCCAGGGCCGCGGAGGTCTCCTGGACAGGCGCGCAGAATGCGTCCAGTGTTTCGTTGATCCCTCGAACCAAATCGCGAAAGGCGCCTTGGAACTTGGCGTCGTCGCCGCGGCGGTCCAGGTGTCCATCGCGTGCCGCTTGCACAATTCCTGCGGTTTCCGCCACCAGTGCTTTCACCGTTTCGATGAGGCGAGAGAATGTGTCGGCCAGCTTTCCCAATTCACTCTCCGAGCGATAATCGACGGTTTGGTTCACGTCGCCCGCCGCCAGCTTCCCGGCAATTTCCACCATCAGGCCGAGGGGCCGCGTGATCATCCGCGCAATCGTCAGGCCGAGCGCAATGGCCATCAGTACCGCAATTCCCATCATTACCGTGGAGACGGTCTCGGCCGAGCGCGCCATGGCATCCACGTCCGCGGAAGCCTTCTTCATAATGTCGAGTTCGTCCCTCAACAACTCCGCCATCAACTCTTCCCGCTTTTTCTGCAGCGTGTTCAGAGCGTCTATCTGAGCGATGCCCTGCTCGCGGTGGTGCGCCCGGAGCATGTCGATCACCTTATCCTGGGCGCGGGCATTCAGCCGGTATTCTTCGAGCAACGCCACGGTCTTCACCTTCATGGCGTCTACCACCAGACACTTTTGAAATGCGTCGATATCCGCCAGGAAAGCATCGCGGTCGCGGTGGAGCTCCTCGATGCGAACCTCGAGATCCGCGTCGCTGGATGCCAACATCGCGTTCCGCATCGATTTTCCGGCCGTGGTCAGTTGCAGATGGCCGTCCTTGAGGTAGTTCAGCCCCAATACGTGATGCTCATACATGTCACGCGTGCGTGCGTTCAGAGCTTCGAGACTTCGAATCCCCTCCAGGCCCAGTACGCACATCAGTGCTGCGATCAATCCGAAGCCAAGCATCAGCTTGGTGGCTGTCTTACGATCTCTAAACCATTGCATTGTCTTGCTCCCTTAATTTATGCCGGCTGTCGCGGCCACTTCTTCTTCAGTCAACAACTTGTCGATATCCACGAGCACCGCCAGCTTGTCGCCGATGCTAACCACGCCGCTGATGAATCGCGTATCCGAGCGCGAGCCGAAATCTGGCGCGGGCCGCACGTCCTTGCCCGCGATGTTCAGCACGTCGCTCACCGCGTCTACCACCAGGCCGGCGATTTTCTGGCCCAGCATCACCACGATGATCACCGTAAACTTGCCGTACTCGACCGCTTCCATCCCAAATTTGGCCCGCAGATCCACCACCGGAACCACGGTGCCGCGCAGATTCATGACGCCCTTCACATGCACCGGCGCATTGGGAATGTGGGTGATGGCCGAATAGCCCTTGATCTCCTGCACCTTCAGAATGTCGATGCCGTATTCTTCGGCGCCCAGGGTGAAAGTTAGAAACTGGTTGATGTCGCCGGTTTGTCCGGGCGGTGGTGCGTCTGCCTGTGGCGCTTGCATGTGGCTGTTAGCTCCCGTCCGTGGGCCGCTCATGTTTCTCAAAACTCCTCGAAATCGCTTTCGGATGCGGAGGCCTTCGCCAGGCTCACCAGCGAGGCGCGCTGTGGCCGCGAGTTGGTCTTCCGTTCTGCTTTTGGAGCCGGGCTGTTCCTTTCGGTCCGCATATGCGTTTCCTCGAGCTTGAAGCGCGCCACCATGGCCTGTAGTTCCTCGGCGCTGGAACTCAGCCCCTGGGCGGTGGAGGACATTTCCTCCGTCTGCGCCGAGTTGGCCTGTGTCACCTGATCCATTTGCATGGTGGCTTTGTTCACCTGCTCGATTCCGGTGGCCTGCTCCTGGGATGCGGCCGCGATCTCGGCCACGATGTCGGTCACCCGTTTTACCGATTGCACTATTTCAGCCAGCGTTTGGCCGGAGCGGTTGACTAATTCCGATCCGTTCTCAACCTTGTGAACTGAATCCTGAATCAACCCTTTGATCTCCTTGGCCGCCGTCGCGCTGCGCTGCGCCAGGTTGCGGACCTCCGATGCCACCACTGCAAATCCACGACCTTGCTCGCCGGCCCGAGCCGCTTCCACAGCCGCATTCAGCGCCAGGAGATTGGTCTGGAACGCGATTTCGTCGATGGTAGTAATGATCTCGGCGATGCGCTTGGAGGACTGGTTGATCTCGCCCATGGCCGCGACGGCTGCATTGACCACTTGACCGCCCTTTTCGGCCGCCTCGCGGGATCCCGCCGCTAGTTGACTGGCCTGCCGCGCATTCTCGGCGTTCTGCTTGATGGTGGAGCTGATTTCTTCGAGGCTGGAGGCGGTTTCCTCAAGGCTCGAAGCCTGTTCCTGCGCGCCGCTGGCGATCTCCTCCGACGCCGACGACAATTGCTGTGCAGTGTCCCCAACGTGCTCGGACGCGCTTTTTACTTCAAGCATCGCGGTTGCCAGCTTTTCCACTGTGGCGTTCAACGAGTTCTTGATGTGGGCAAAGTCACCTGGACAGTCGCCTTCGATGCGCACCGTCAGATCGCCGGCCGCCACTTTCTCCAGCACCGCTCCAGTTTCCGAGATTACGCGCTTTACAACTTCGAGTTGCTCGGAAAAAGCCTGGGCCAGCTGGCCCGTTTCATCCTGGGCGTGATAGTCGATTTTCTGATTCATGTCACCAGCGGCCAGCTTTCGAGCTACTTGCACCATTTGCGCAAGAGGTTTCGAAATCAGACGGGCAATGAAGATGCCTAGCCCGACTGCCAGCACAATGGCCCCGAGCACAATAGCGATCAGGGTGTCCCGGGTGGTTTGGAAGGCCGACTCGGCGGTGTCGATTGCCCCCTTCATGAGCGCCTGCTTCATCTTGGAAAGTTCACCGACAACCTGGTCCGCTTGAGCCGCGGCGGAGACCAATACTGGCAGATCCGCTAGGGCCTGCTGGCGCTGATTCTGGTGCATCAGGCCGAGAAAATCGTCTTGTTTGGCGCACATTTCCCGCCACACCTTTTCGGCTTCTGCTGCCTTCGCCCGGCCCGCATCGGTTTGCAAAGTCTTTCGAAATTGCTCGAAATTTTCCTCAAACTGCCGTCGGTGAGCGAATAAGTCTTCTTCGCTCTGCTTTAGTTGGACCGCGTCCGCTGCAACTTGAATCCTCCGAACGGAGCGGCCGGTAGCTGTCAGATGGGTATTGGCCTGCTCCAGATACATGACGCCTAAAGCATGGTTCTGATGCAAGTCGTGCAGCAAATCCTGAATTCTCGCCATGCCTCTTATCCCCAGGTACCCCACTCCACCCATGAGCAGGGCGAGCAGGCCAAAGTTCAGCATCAGCTTGGTAGCTGTCTTACAATTTCGAAACCATTGCATTGTCTTCTTCTCCTAATTTGTGCCGGCTGTCGCGGCCACTTCTTCTTCAGTCAACAATTTGTCGATATCCACCAGCACCGCCAGTTTGTCGCCGATGCTGACCACGCCGCTGATGAAGCGCGTATCCGAGCGCGCGCCGAAATCTGGCGCCGGCCGCACGTCCTTGCCCGCGATGTTCAGCACGTCGCTCACCGCGTCCACCACGAGGCCCGCGATTTTCTGGCCCACCATCACCACGATGATCACTGTAAATTTGCTGTACTCGACCGCTTCCATCCCAAATTTGGCTCGCAAATCCACCACCGGAACCACCGTGCCGCGCAGATTCATGACGCCTTTTACATGCACTGGCGCGTTGGGAATGTGGGTGATGGCCGAATAGCCCTTGATCTCCTGCACCTTTAGAATGTCGATGCCATATTCCTCGGCGCCCAGGGTGAACGTAAGAAACTGGTTCACCTCATCGGTGTGGTTTGCCGTCTCGTGCTGTTCCATTTCTTTTGTCTCCAATCAATTACGCTGCCAGTTCGTCCGCCGCCCGCCGCGCGATCTGCGCGAGACCCGCCGCGTCCAGGATGAGGGCCGCCCGTCCGTCGCCCAGAATAGTGGCGCCCAGCACGCCCTCCACCTTGTGATAGTGAGCCTCCAGGCTTTTGATCACCACTTGCTGTTGTCCGAGTAACTCATCGACCAGCAGCGCAAAACGGTGACTTGCGTGTTCCACGATCACGGTGAGCCCGCGGCACGGATCGACAACTTCGGTAGGTATCTCGAACAGGCGGTGCAGTCTGAGCAATGGCAGGGCCTCTCCACGGACCATCACCACTTCCCCCCGGCCGGCTATGGTCTTCACCTGTTCCGCCGTCGGCCGGATAGACTCGCTGATGGCGACGAGCGGCACCACGTAGGTCTCCCGTCCCACCCGGACTGACAGGCCGTCCAGAATCGCCAGCGTGAGTGGAAGCTGGATCCGAACCCTGGCGCCCTTTCCAGGCTGCGCGGCCAAGGTGACCGAACCGTTCAAAGCTTCCACGTTCCGGCGCACCACATCCAAGCCGACCCCCCGGCCAGAAAGGTCGCTTACTTTTTCGGCTGTCGAAAAGCCCGCGCTAAAAATCAAATCGCCAATCTGCGCCTCGGTCAGCGCATCACTTTCGGCAATCAATCCGCGCTCGATTGCTTTACGCCGGATTCGCCCGGCATCCAACCCGCGGCCATCGTCGGAGATTTCGACAATCACGCTGCCGGCCTGATGGAAGGCCTCCAGCCGGATCAGTCCCTGTTCCGGTTTTCCATTCCGGACGCGCTCCTCGCCCGGTTCGATTCCGTGGTCGATAGAGTTGCGAATCAGGTGCGTCAAAGGATCGCTCATCTGCTCCACCACGCCTTTGTCGAGCTCGGTATCTTCGCCTGCCATCTCCAGCCGCACATTTTTAGAAAGCTGGATTGAGAGGTCCCGCACCAGTCTGGGGAAGCGCCCGAAGATGTGGCCAATCGGCAGCATGCGCACGCTCATCACGCGCTCTTGCAGCTCGCGGATGTGACGTTCCATCTGGGCGACGGCTTCCTGAAGCTCCGCCAGGCGGACCCCGGAAAAATTGTGCACAATCTCGTGCGCCATGGATTGGGCAATCACCAGCTCACCCACCAGGTCCACCAGTTTGTCCACCTTCGAAGTTGCAACCCGGATGGAAGCATCGCGCGGCGGAGTCTGCACCGCAGCCACAGCGGCGACCGGAGCTGCTGGCGCCGCCGGGCCGGTTTTCGACTCTTCCGCTTCCACGCGAATCTCGGCGCCATCTTCCACAAAGGCGAAGATGTCCCGGATCTCCTCCACGGTATTGGCAGTTTCAAGCCGCAGTTTCCAAGCCAGGTAGCAGTGCTCCGGATCGAGATCGGCAAGAGCCGGCAACGTTTTCAGATCCAGCTCGATCTCGGTGGACTCGCCGATCTTTGCGAGGTCGCGCAGAATAAGCAGAGGGTCCATGACCTGCGAAAAAATATCAGCGGCCGGCCGGAAATGAACGCGATACGTTTGCCGTCGGGATTCAGGCGCGCTCGGTTGGGGCTCGCGGTCGGATTGGCGAACCCGGGGAGGCTCGCTCGGGGAATCTTCGGCGCGCTGCATGGCGTACAATTCCTCGAGTACGGCTTGCATTCTGGCCGGCGCAGCGGCGTCGATCGAGGCTGCGGCCAGCAGCTCACGCAGCAAGTCATTCGACCGCAGCAGCAGATCGGTGAGTTTTGCAGTCACTGAAATCCCGCCCGAGCGCAATCGGTCCAGCAGGCTCTCAAGCGCATGCGTGAAACGCGAGACATCCTCCAGGCCGAACATGCCGCTCGCGCCCTTAATGGAATGCGCGGCGCGGAAAACCGCGTTGAGCAACTCGGGATCGAAGGTACCCTGGTCCAGGCGCAGGAGTCCGGCCTCCATTTCCGCCAGATGTTCGGCGGACTCCTGGAAGAACGTTTCGCGAAAACGGTTAAGGTCTACTTGCATGGTGGGTTACTCTCTCTTCATGGCAAAACTCGCGCGATGGTTTGGAGCAGCTTTTCCGGATGGAAGGGCTTTACGAGCCAACCGGTGGCTCCGGCAGCCTTGCCCTCTTTCTTTTTCGAATCCTGCGATTCAGTGGTCAACATCAACACCGGTACTCCTTTGGTGTTGGGCCGGCTGCGCACATTCTTGACGAACGTGATTCCGTCCATCACCGGCATATTCAAATCGGTAACGATGAGGTCCACGCGCTGGGTGTCCAGCTGGGCCAACCCTTCCTGGCCGTTGCTGCCTTCCAGGACCGCAAACCCAGCCTGCTTGAGAGTGAAAGCCACTATCTGGCGTATTGAGGTGGAATCATCGACAATGAGTATGGTTCTTGCCATTTGCATCCTTCAGAACAGCTCCACGCCATCCATCTCGTTCTCTTCGGTTGGCTTCTTCGATTCAGACTGTTCGCGCTCCGCCTGCATGGTGTAGCGGGCCTCCAGCCGTGCGCCCACCTCCTTGCGGCGCGCCTCACCGAGGACTGGCGTTTCCCGCGACAGATATTCAAGCGGCAGGTGGACGGTTTTGCGCATTTCCGCTAACTCGTCGGCGACATGAGTAAGCCTCTGGCCGACGCTGTCTTGAAACTGGAGCGCAACCACGGAGCGCGCGATCTCGCTGGCCAACTGCTCTCCACCTGCGACCGATGCAGCTAGAGTCGCCTCCATCTCGCCGTGCGTTCGAGTGAGTTCGCCGAGCGCCGATTCGAGCTCTGTGCGGCTGGCTTGGAGCGTATCGACGCTCATGTGCGCCATTTCGTTCAGACTGCCGGACGCGGCCGCCACCTTGGCCCGCAGTTGCTTCATCTCCTCCACCACATGCCCGGTAATCTGTTCGGCTCGGAGTGCTTGCGCCGCAATAGCGTCCGCCACCACGCCGAACGCAGCGCCCTGGTCGCCGAAATGCGCCGCCTCCACCTTGGCATTCAAGGCCACTAGCTTGCTTCCAAACGAAATCCGGTCGATTTCCGCAAGCGCCTTGACGATGACGCCCGCCGTGCTCTCCATCTCCTGCATGTGCCCAATTACCTGTGCGGAGATCTGTTGGCCTCGCTCGATCTGCTGTTGGAGTTGGCCCAGGGTATGGCGCGAAGCAGCCAGGAGCGCCTCGATACCCGACCCTTTATCGGATCCGAGCAGGCGCGAGGAGGAAGCCACGCTATCGCGGGCCCGCGTCACCATGCCTTCAAATCCGCCGCATACTTCAGTTACGGCCCGCTCCATTTGCTGGATGGTTTCTCGAATCTGCGTTTCGAGAGTGGGAAGGTGCGGCCAATGGCCCGCCACTTCATCGGCCAATTCCGCCAATCTCCGGCCGCGCGACCCGGAAAGGCTCGAAAGAACTCGTCTCCAGAAGCTCATAACGGAGTCTTACGCGCCCTGCGCTTTTTTCGGGGCGCCACAGGCGTTTCCGTGACCGCGTCACTTGGACCGCGGACGGGGAAATGAACAGCCAACCCGGCCCATCCCAGATATTTGCGAATCTCTTCGCTCTCACCCCTCATCCGCAGCCACCCGCCGCGCTGTTCCAACGCCAGCTTGAGAGCTAGCAAAACCTGCAACGTGCAGCCGTCCAGATGCTCTGCCTGGCTGCAATCCACAAACACGCCACCGCCGGTCTCGGTCAGCTCCAACGCGACCCGGTGCAGTTCGTGCGCCAGGTCGATATGAAAGCCTCCCCGTAGCGCCAGCACACCATCGGGTCCGTCACGCGAGACAGAAACAGCCGCGTTCGAAGATTCCAAGCTCACTTGGTCCAGTCCCTTCTTTGGCAGGATCTGCGTTCTTATGCGCCGATCCGCACACAAAAGGCATATCGGCGAACGGGAAGTAGTCTTGAATCAGGGAAGTACTGGAATCAGAACCCTTTGGAACGAGAAACCAGAAACGAGAAACGAGAAACGGACGTTATTTCATCGGTGAGCAGCAAGGCGTCCGGACCGGCGTTGGTTCCATCAGTTCGCACCGAGTCAGGTTCGGATCGTAGAGGTTCAGTTGCCACTTGCCGTCCCGCCCGATCTGGGGCTGTTCGATCTTCATGCCTCGTCCGGAAAGAGTCTGGTAGCCGGCCTTTACGCTCGGAACACCGAGCGCCAGATGGTGCATGACGCCCAAGGTCCGGGGCGAAGGATTGTGAACGTTGAGCATGTATTCGAGCCAATCCGTGCCTTCCGGAACGCGCATATCCACCCAATCGGTGCGGTCGTCCTGCATGCCGCCGTGCCACATTTCGCGGAACCCGAGGATGTCCTTATAGAGTTTATCGGCCGCATCGCGATCCGCCACCGTCACGCCGACGTGAATCATGTGGTTCGAGATGCGAGTGTCCGGCAGGAACTTTCCGAAGTTGCTTGAGTGCAACGATCCCGGCATGTATTGGACAAACTCCACGTTGTGGCCGTCGGGGTCCTTGATCATGAAGCTTAAGTTCCCATCGCGGCCCGGATGAATTGCTTCCGGGACCTTCACGCCACGGCTGGCCAGGTAGTCGCGCAGTTGGGTGGCGTCGGCGGTCTCGAACGCGATGTGGGAAAGCCGGTCTTCGGTTTCGCTGGCCAACTCGGGAAACACCTCGATATACTGATGGTCGTTCACCTTGAAATAAGTCAGCAGCAGGCCGCCGGAGGGCTTCGCGAGCGTGAACGGTTCTTCAAACCCGAGATCGTGTCCGTAGAAATTTCGCGCAGCAGCCAGGTCGTTGGTCTTCAAACCGATATGCGCGACGCCGACGATGTCCGGACGTTTCAGGCCGGCGCTTTGGGCGCGGGCGCAAGGCGAAAAGGCCATCATGACGACGGCACAGCAAACTAAGGCACTGCAGCTCATTTGCCACTAGTATAGGCGGTTCGAAAGAAGGGCACCGACTCCCTCACGGTCGCGGTTCGGTAAGCATCACCGACTCCCTCACGGTCGCGGTTCGGTAAGCATCACCGACTCCCTCACGGTCGCGGTTCGGTAAGCATCACCGACTCCCTCACGGTCGCGGTTCGGTAACACATCACCGACTCCCTCACGGTCGCGGTTCGGTAACACATCCTTCCGAGCCGCGAAGGTAAGCGACCGTTACGGCGTTGCCGGCGGCCGGTCACTGGGATGGCTTCGGCCGCGATCCGCCGCGATGATTACCTGCATATCGCTGGCCAACCGTACCACCTGCTGCACGATGGTTTTGCGAAACGCCGACGGCCATTGGCTTTGCCGCGGCCGGGCCAGGAACAAGTGAGTGACGCCGTTGAGGCGCGCGAATTCGACCAGAGTTTTTGCGACATCGCCGCCTTGCAGCATGCGCGCCTCGATATGCAGATTCCGCGCGAAATTCAAGTGGCGCTCTACCGCTTCTCGCTCCGGGGAATCTCGCGAATCATTATTCCTGGAGATGGCCACGGCGAAGCAGTCCGCATGCAGGTAGTCGGCCACGCGTTTTCCGCGGCGGATCAACATGGCTGTCGACGGATCGCTCGTCACATGGATCAGAATCCGGTCACTGGTCCGTGGAACCGTACTGTTGTCAGCTTCGTCGCCGTTGAGAGGTGCGGTTTGAAAGCCAGGCGACTCATAATCCACCTGCCGGATTTCTACCTCGTGCGCGGTCTGCCGCAGAGCCAGCTCGCGTAGCGCCACCAGCGTGGATTCCTGAAAGAAGTTTTCGATCGCCTTCTGCGCCTTTTCCGGCGAATAGACGACGCCGCGGGCCAGGCGATTGAGCAACGCACGCGGCGTCAGATCCACCATCACCACCTGATCCGCCTGCTGCATCACCCAATCGGGAATGGTTTCCCGCACGCGTATTCCCGTGATTTGCCAAACCTGGTCGTTCAGGCTCTCCAGGTGCTGGATGTTCATGGTGGTAAGCACGTCAATTCCGGCTTCGAGCAACGCCTGAACGTCCTGCCAGCGCTTGACCCGCGTTGATCCAGGCACATTGGTGTGTGGAAACTCGTCCACCACGCAAACCTCCGGATGCCGGGCGAGAATTGCGTCGGTGTCCATTTCTTCGAAAACGGTGCCGCGATAATCGAGTCTCCGGCGCGGGATGTTCTCCAAGCCGTCGGTTCTCGCGATGGTGTCCTTTCGCCCATGCGGCTCAAAGTAACCGATGACAATATCGCGCCCCTGCCGCTTCATCTCCTGAGCCTCTTCCAGCATCTGGTAGGTCTTGCCGACGCCGGCGGCGTAGCCGAGGTAGATCTTGAGTCTTCCGGACGGTTGGCGCTCTGCCATGGGTTAATGGGGGAACACGCGGACGTCGATGTCGTTGGCGCCGCGGATCAAGCGATCGAGTGGAGTGCCGGTAAGCCGTTGCCACCATTTCTCGCGGGCGCTGTGGCCCACGAAAATTTGCGTGATGCCGCGTTCGCGCGCAAAATCGAGGATGGTGTCGATGGGATCTTCTCCATCCAGAAGCTCGACGTGAGCCTGTGCGTCGCGCGCGATGGCAAGATTCCGGTCGAGCGCGGCTTGATCATCTGCGGAGATTTCGGGTTGGCCGACATAGGCCACCGTTAGGTCGCCATGGAAGCGCTCGGCATTGCGCCGTCCGCTCTCGATCATGGCGGCCGCATTCGCGCGGGGAGTAATGCACACCATAATTCGCTCTTGCGCGCCGAAGGTCTGTGTGATCCCATTGCGCTGAAGATAGGCTTCGAGCTGACGGTCCACTACGTCGGCGGCCAGCAACAGCGCGATCTCTCGAAGTTCCGAGAGCTTCTGCGCCTCGCTGGATACTTCGGCTCCGTTTTGCCCGTCGCCGGCGCGAGTCATGCACATTTCAGGAGGTGCATCCACCACCACAACCTCGTCGGCGGAATGCAGAAAGCTCAGCGGAACGGTCTGCTTCACGCTTTTGTGCGTGATTTTTTCCACGCGGTCGCGTAACTCGTCTATGTATTGAATATTGACCGACGAGATCACCGAGATGCCGGCCTCAAGCAACTGCTCGACGTCTTCCCAGCGGCTGGCGTTGAGGGACCCCGGCGGATTGTCGTACGCCAACCCGTCCACCAGGCACACCGCTGGATGCCGGGCGAGAATAGCCTCAAGGTCCATTACCGGCACGCCATCCACGTTCTTCAGAGGGATGACTTGCAACTTGCTCAGCAACGCATCGGTCTCATGCGACGTCTTGGGCTGTATGGCGCCCACCACCACATCCTGGCCGCGTTCGTAGCGGCGCCTTCCTTCGTCCAGCATGCGAAAAGATTTTCCGACCCCGGAGGCATAACCGAGGAAGACTTTAAGCTTGCCTCTCCGCTCGTAGGTTTCTTCGGCCTGAACTTGCTGCAGGAGTTCTTCTGGAGTGCGTTTGCGGGGAATGGTTGCCGGCATTGTTGTACGTTACTATTATCGAACGAAGCGGGGGTTCGTTTCTCGTTTCTCGTTTCTGGTTTCTCGTTGGCGAACCTGACTGATCGAATCAGGAAACAAGGAAGCTGATCTTACCCATGATAAGGTCTATTTATGGAGCGAGTTACGCTATCCTCTAAAGGCCAGATCGCGATTCCGAAAGCGATTCGGGATCGCCTGAATTTGGTGGAAGGCACCAAGCTCACGCTGGAAGTCCGTGGCCCTGAGATCATCCTTTCCAAGGAGCCTGCCTGGCGAAAGCTCCGTGAGTCAGCAAGACAGGATTTGATGAACACTTTCGCGAAGTTCAAGAAACGCGAGCGCGAGCGTGAAGACTCGCGGCCTTGACTCGTGGGCAATCCTCGAATGGATCAGCGGACGCCAACCAGCCACCGATCTGGTCAGGAAACTTCTGGCGGAGGCTGAGGAAGGAAAGACGCGGCTGTTAATGAGCGCCATCAACGTGGGCGGGGCTACTATTTCTTGATAAAGCAGCACAGTCGAGGCCACGTTTTACCGTCTGGCTGCAGCTTCGTGACTTTGCAGTTTGCCGCATTGTGCTCATTACGGTTGTGGGCGTTGACATGCAATCATGCTGGTTGTGAGGTACAAAAATGACCGATTTCACCTGATTTCGTGGATTCGGTGTGAGGGTGCTCTTGGGCTAATCTGCCTCGGCACCGTGTCCGTCTGGGCACAGACTCAGGATCTGGCAACTACGGATGACGGCAGTAAGTTGTACTTCTCCTCAACACTTCGGCTGAAGGGAACGGACGAGTACACCAACGGCAAGATCTTCGAATACGCAAACGGCTCATACAGTCTCATTGGACAGGTCATACCATCCACCACGCTAGCGGACGGGAGCATATTTCAATTTGCATACCGGATGCCGAACGTGAATGGCGACGGAAGCATTCTGGCATATGACGGAACTGCGTCCTGCACGGGCGGACCACTATGCCAGGGGTCGTTCACGACTGTCGGATACATCATTGGAGCACAACTGCCGGAAGCCGGAGTTTATCCTGGATCGTTAAGAATCAGCCACAACGGCCGGTACGCGATTCGTTTCGGCGGAGTGCGCTCAATCATCCCTCAATACGCGTCTTTGTACGATTTCCAATCCAGGAAATTCGTCTTAAACCAGGATGGTGGCGACTTGCTGACGTACGGCGCCGTGATCTGCACGGTCCCCGGGGATGGCCGCCAATCGCTGGCCGATGACGGCACAGTCCTGACCGACCAAGGTCTCTGGCGAAATGGCCAAATTAAAGACCCAGGAGTCTCAGTAGGGGGAATCACTTCCCGGCTAAGCTCGGACGGAAGCGTTGTGGTGGACGAGTTCGCCGTGTCTTCCCAGTGTTACGGCGATTTCGCCTTTGGCTACTGCGAGTATAACAATATCTTGGTGGCTTACAATGTCTCGGCCGGTACTGAAGTGGGACTGGCGAAGGGTCCCACCTACCAGCAAAACCACTACGCCCAGCCCCTGCCATCTTTTTTCCCAACGTTGTCGAACGACGGACGATTCGTCTTGTACCGCGGAGGACTCGGTCCCCAGTTGATCGTTTCCACAACCGATGGGACCGTGCAGCGCCAACTGACCAACGATCCCTTAGGGATCGCGGAAGGTGTACTTTCCGGCGATGCTCATCACGCCTATGCGGTGACCCAAAATGGAGCACTCCTGTCAATCGACGTCGATTCGGGCCAGGTCCAGACGCTTCTTTCCGGCGGCGTGCCTACCGTCACCCAGACGATGGGAGCAGTAGTGCCGGGTTCGCTGGTCACGTTCATGGGCACAGACCTGTCAACGTCCGTCGGCCATAGCCGACTCAGCTTCAATGGGCCTCAGCCACCGGTGATCTCGTCAACGGTGAAGTCGGTCACCATTCAGATTCCGTGGGAAATCGACACCACTCACCCGCTGACAGTTTCGGGAGCTAACCCAGACAGCCCATTCGAACAAGCGGAGTCATTTCAGCCAGTGTTGGCGTCGCCTGAGTTCTTGGGAGTCTTCCACGCTGACTTTACGCCGCTGAACACTTACAACAACTTTGCCAAGCCCGGCGAAATCCTGATCCTGTACATGACAGGGCTCGGACCGGTCAGCCCGCCCATAGCGACCGGCCAAGCCGCACCACCAGGACGTCTGAGCGACGTTCAATTTCCGCTGCATTGTGTGTGGGACGGCCAAACTGCTGATATTCAATTCGCCGGCTTGGCGCCTGGAACAGTGGGTGTTTATCAGGTCAACATTGTCGCGCCCGCGACGATAGGCGGGTACTCTTTGACGTGCACGTCAGTGCTGCCGTCAGGCGGTAGTTCTGACTCTGCAACTACGACCATCTTCGTCGCCACAGCTCAATAGGTTTCCGCTGCTGCCCCCTGGTATCTCCTGATCAGATGGATGGCGGAGCCGCACTAACTCGCGTTACCTTAACCCGATTTTCCCCTCAACCCCTTAGGCGAGTTTTCTGACCCGAGTTAGACTGGATCGGCTAAGCGATTAACTTTTCCAACGTGTCCAACCGTCCGCGTATTTCTTTTAGTTCCTCCTCGCGCAGTTTTTCTGCGCAGCCGGCGACGATTCGTTGTCCGCGGTTCCCGAGCAGACGGCGGAAGCTCGGATCAATTGTAGTGGTGGCGATGTCGCCCAGGGCGCGCAGCATCCGCAGACTGACCACGACATCCGTTTTCGAATACATACGTATCTGCTCGAACGCGGAATCCAGCAGCTTCTCAAAATCAATCCAGGCAATGCATACGCGGAAGACGCCAGGCGGGTCATACAGCATGGATTCGGGCGGCTCGTGCGATGCGAAGCGGATCAGGATGCGGCTCAATTGATCCACGCAACTTATGGCTGTGCTCGGGTCGTTCACAGCGGGCGAGATGGCCTTCAAGGCGATGTCCACGATTTGCAGGACGCCGAACTCTACATCCTGCTGCAAGGTTCTGGAGGGCCCGAGATCGAACGCTCCACGAAAGGCTGCGGCTCCTTCCGGAGGCAACCGGTCTCCCTTGGACACCAGGAGCAACGGGATACCAGCCGGAACGAAATGACCCACGCGCCGCAGTGCGCGCGCCTTCACGCGATACAACTTCGCCAACGCAACCAGCCGCTTGGTGTCGATAAAGCGAATGTATCCGGAGACATCGTTGAGAACCGGGGTTTCGAAAGTATAGCCGCGCAGCGGGTCGTCCTCGGGCATGCGGCGAAGCCGGTGCGGAGAGGGCATCATTTGATCGATCATGGCGTCCGTCTCGGTGGCGATCTTATCCACGATCTGGTTAACGCTGATGGCCTGCGAGATATGGTGAATGAAGAAAAGCAGCCAGCATACGCAGGCGAAAGCCAGCAACATCGCACCCAGGACCGTGGCTACCGGGGCGAAAGGTTTGGGCAACGAGCGCGCCGCTGGCAGGGCCGCCATGCAATACGAGAAAGTGCCAAGAAAAATACCGAGCGTCCATTGCGTCACGCGGTCCCGAGCAAAGCTGAGGATAATTCGCGGGGAGAACTGCATTGATGCCAGCGTGAGCGTCATCAGCAGGATGGCGAAAACGATGGACACCACGGTCATGATGGAGCCCGCGATACCAGCCAGAATTACTTGCGCCACTTGCGGATCGGCATGCGAGGGGAACAGCGCCTTCGGCACCCAGGCGCTGACGCCGGGCGCTTCCTCTTCCATCCACGACAACAACGTGCCGGCACATCCCAACGCTAGTGCGATGATTAACGGCCGGACCAGGAATCCGCCACGCAGGTTGTACATGGCGCGGCGGAACAGTAATGTGAGGCGTTCTTTCATTTGTTGGCTTCAGTCGACGATTGATCCGGCAGGTTGAAGCGGTAGCCCACCCAGGGCTCGGTCAGGATATAGCGCGGCTTCTCCGGATGCGGCTCGATCTTGCGGCGCAATTGTTTGACGAACACTCGCAAGTATTCCACTTGCTCGCCATAGTCGGGTCCCCAGACTGCCTGTAACAGCTCGCGATGGGGAATGGCCTTGTTCGGATGCAGGACCAGGTATCGAAGCAGTTCGAACTCTTTCGGCGTGAGACGCACTTCGTTTCCTCGAACGATAGCCTTGCGGGTCTGAAAGTCGATTTCGACATTGTCGATTGTAATTCGTGGCGGTCCGGCTTCAGGCGAAAGCGGCATTCGGCGGAGCGTCGCACGAATGCGCGCCAGCAGCTCGGGCATGCTGAACGGCTTGGTAATGAAATCGTCAGCGCCGGCGTCGAGAGCCTGAACTTTATCGCGTTCGGCGTTCCGGATGGTCAGCATGATGATTGCCATGTCGGAGGAAGAGCGCACCTGGCGGCAGGTCTCCAGGCCTCCCATCCCGGGAAGGTTCCAATCAAGCAGCGCCAGATCGTAGCGGCTGGCGCGCAGTTTCTCCAGGGCTTCCTCGCCGGTGCGGGCGTCTTCCACTTCATAGCCTTCGCCGGTCAAGCTCATTCTCATGACGCGCCGGATTTGCGGCTCGTCGTCCACCACCAGGATTCGTCCAGCGCTCATATAACTCTGTGGGGCGGACCCCCTGGTCCGCAGCCGACGCCCTCGTCGGCTTGCTCATGGATGTCATTGAAAGGCGGGTCCAAGGGGACCCGCGCGGACCAGGGGGTCCGCCCCACCATTGCCTGCGGAAGATTCTTCATGCCTTTCCCTTCGTCGAAGATGGAAGCGAGAATTCGAAAATGGATCCTTCCCCCGGTTTGCTATCCACCCATATTTCGCCACCGTGCGCGTGAATAATCTCACGAGCTATTACTAACCCGAGCCCCGCGCCGGGGATCTGATGGCGCGATGCTTCCGCGCGATAGAACTTTTCGAAAATGCGGGACTGCTCGGCTTCCGGGATGCCTGGTCCATGGTCGGCTACGCTCACGATGACGCGGCCCTCTTTCGATTCCGCCGCCAACGCTACCGGAGAGCCGGCCGGAGAGTACTTGAGGGCATTGTCGATGAGCTGCCGCAGGGCGACTTCAATCAGCTCACCATCCACCCACACGGGTGGAAGGCCGGCCGCGATATTCACCTGGATCTTCCGGTCCTCTACAACTGTTCTAAGTTTGTTCAGGACCGATTCAACAAGTTCCTGCACCGAATGGCTCTCTCTGCGCAGGATCACGCGCCCGGCCTCGATGCGCGCCATTTGGATGGCCTCGGTAACCAGTACGCTCAAACGATCCGTCTCTTCGTCCACGATGGAGAGCAGCTCGCGCTGCTGTTCCGGCCGTAGCGCGTTACTGGAAAGCAGCGCGGTGCTGGCCGCTTTAATGGAGGTCAGGGGGGTCTTGAACTCGTGCGCCAATGCGTCCAACAATGTGGATTTCAATTCGTCGCTCTGGCGCGCGGCTTCGGCTTTGCTGGCGGCTTCCTGAACCCGCAAACGTTCCAGGCCAATTGCTACCAGGTTGCTGAGACCCTGCAGGGCCGAGTCCGATAGCGCCACGCCTTGGATTCCTAAACTTCCGATGGGCCGTGCGCCAAGCCGGATGGAAGTGACCACGCTGTGGGCCTTTTCGTCGCGAAAAAGGGTTCCCTCCAGGGCGGCTTGCCGGAGTCTGCCGTCGGAATCGTGGAAATCCTGGGGACCCGCGCGGAAAAACTTGTCCGAATCGCGGTCGTAGAGCGCCACCGCATCGGCGGCGAAGCTCTGCGCGATCTGCATCGCAAGCTGCTTCGGCTCCGGGCGCGTCGGCTCAATCAAGAGAATGGACCGGCTCAACGCGTACAGTTTCTCCATCTCCCGCTGCCTGTCCGTGGCTTCCAGGGTGCGCTTCTTGGCCTGTGTCGAGAAATGACTGGCGGTGATGGAGGTTGCCAGAAACGCGATCAACGCTACCCAGTTTTGTGGATCGGCGACAGTAAAAGTTCGGATAGGCGGGAGAAAAAAATAGTTGAAGCACCCCACGGCCACAAACGAACCCACCAGAGCTTCCGTGAGTCCCCACCGGGCGGCGATGAAAAGGATGGCCACCAGATATGCAAAGCCAGTGGTGGTGGCATTCACTGGAACGATTCGAAAACAAATTGCGGTGATGGCGGCAATGATTCCAACCACGATCGCGATGCGAACCGCTAACATTGTCCACCACACCG
>CABEDY010000021.1_pt1 | contig 37582 bp, 35 predicted proteins | sample 3423171 | NCBI WGS metagenome assembly CABEDY01 (sample SAMEA5534333, study PRJEB31848) | metagenome | biome: tundra; feature: field; material: soil | place: USA | collected 2013-05 | depth 0.15 m | reverse complement strand
GAGCCGCGACCGGCAGGAAGCGCTATCCGAACTCGAGAACTAGCGGCACTCGTGGTATCGCTCCCTGCCGGTCGCGGCTCGGCTACACCCTCGAAAGGTTCCACATTTATGTCGCACACCCCCGCGAGGCTTGTCACCGGCGCTCGATGGTGATACGCTTCAGCCGTGGGGAACCTGCCGGAAGGCACTGAATCCGAATGTCCGGTTTGTCTGGCACATATGGAGCCTGAGGATCGGAGTGGAGTCGCCTGGCTGGTCTGCGCCAACGGTTGTCCAACGGAATTCGAAGCTCCCGCGCCAAAGCTTCCGGAAACGCCATTTCGGAAATCGGCTGCGGCGTAATTGACGGATTTAGGACGTACCGGTACTGGCGAAGCATTTCTAGGCTTACCCGCGCAGTTGATGATTAGGGTGGATGGTTGCTTTACAATCCCACCACGCACCCAAACCTGTTTCCAAACGCCGCCAGGAGGCATCGTGGCTGCGGCTGTTAATCACGACTGCGTTATTCAGCATCGCAACCAGTGCAATCCTGGTGGCTCTGGGCTCGAAGCACCCTGCGTCTGCGGCGCCGGCTCCTGTACAAACCACGTCCCACCAGTCCCCCTTGGGACTGAGAGTCACCACACGAAAGCAACAAGTGGAGATTCGTTGGGATCACAATTCGCTCGCGGTCTTGAAGCCCGTTAAAGGGCTGGTGAAAATCACCGAAGGGGAAATGACAAAATTAATTCCTCTGGACTGGCGCGATCTTCAGGACGGATCCGTTTCCTACGCACCGCTTACGAATGACGTGGGAGTGCGTTTCGAGATCACTCGGGCCGACAGCTCTAGCGTCACGGAGTCCGCGCGAGTGGTGGCGATTCCCTAAGGTTGTGGTATAACTTTCGCTGAGGGATGAAACAAAAAGTTGTTCCCGCGCCCGCGGCCGTTAAGCCCGGCAAGGATGATGTAAATTGGCTGAATATCGGGCTGATGGTGGCCGCATGTGGAGCGGCGATCGCCGCGCCCTTCCAGGTTTTTCTGTGCGCCTGGGCCATTCTTGGTCCTTTGCACTACCTCACCGAGATCTCGTGGCTGCACGACCGCAACTATTTCACTCGCCGGAATGTGGCGCGCCGATGGTGGCTCGGGTTGGTGTTATTGGCCGTTCTTATAATCGGCTTCGCCTATGCCGCGAACGACCCGATGGAGCGCACTGTCCCAGTCCCATTCCAGGTGGCTCTCATTTATCTGGTATTCGCGGCTGCCGCGGCCGCAATTTTTGTGCGTGACTGGCTGAACGCCGTGGGTCTGTTCCTGATCCTATCGTTGGGGCTTTTCTATTTCAGCGGCTTTCAGAATTACGCCGTGGCTGCCAATCTTCTGGTGACCATCGTACACGTGTTTTTCTTCACGGGCGCTTTCATCCTGCTGGGCGCGCTAAAGAGCAAAAGTTGGGTGGGAGCGCTGTCTCTCGGGGTTTTCGTGTGCTGCGCGATCGCAACTGTAACCGTGGCGGCGCCTTTTGTAGCTCCTAGCGATCGTGTGCGGCAACTTTATACGAGTTTCGAATATCTGAACAAGGAACTCCTGCGGCTGTCGGGGCGCCCACAGGGGGTGTATGAAGCCGCCGGCGCCGGCGTGATGCGCCTGATTGCCTTCGCGTATCTTTACCACTATCTGAACTGGTTCTCAAAGACCTCCATCATCAAATGGCATGAGATTACGAGAACCCGTGCGGTGGTGATCGCCGGAGTTTGGCTTGCCGGCGGACTGGCGTACTTGTTTGACTACCGTCTCGGCTTTGGAATTTTGTACATAATGAGCATGCTCCACGTATTTCTGGAGTTCCCGCTCAATCACCAGACCATGGTCGAAATCGGAAGATCGCTCAGAACTGGACGCTGGTGGGCGATCGGATCGCAGCGCGGGCTCAGCCCCGGTTGAACTCAAAAAGTTAAAACAGGATCGGCTGGGGAAACGTGTTTTCGATCAGGTCGAGGTACTTCGCCAGCTGGACCTTCGGCAGATGGTTGTAGGATTTGGTATTGACGTCGTATTTGTGGAACGGGATCAGATAACGATCGCGGTATTGGCGATCCTTCTCGCTCAGGAACGGTTCCAGATCGGCCATGTCTGTTCCGTGAAAGCGGAGGAGCCACGCCAGATGCTCCGGCACATGATCCTTGAAACGGGAGTAGACCATTTCGCCGTTACCGAATTGGAACACCACTTGATCGAGGCCGGCGCGGTGGGGAGCTTCACTGATCCGCGCGGTTGCGCCAACGATGTTCTCGGGCAATTCGTCGGTAAGCAGCAGGATTTTTCCAACATCGTGGATTAGTGCGGCGATGAGCAGGTCGTGATCCTGAATGCGTCGCATTCGATGCCTTCGAGCACCTGCTGGACGTGGATGAGCTGGCTGGTGCAATACAAGCTGGAATCGGTTTCGTCGATGCACAGAGCGAGTTTCTCGATCAGGTCCCAAACACGGGCCTTGCCGAACACGGCGGTCTCGTATTTGGCCTTCAGCGCGGCTACGGTTGCAGTCGACTGCTGATAGTGTTTTTCAATAATCGAGTTCCCGTGATGCACAAACCCCGGGCTCGCCTTTTCTCGGGGGGAACGAGTTCCCGATATGCCAGCGCGCCGGCAGCGGCTCCGCCCAACGCTAGGATGCCACCGATGAGAAAGTCTCTGCGGCGCCCGGTAAGAACGGGCTTGCCGGGCGTGGCTGTCTGTTCCTCGATTTCCGTGGGCTCTAATGTAATAGACTACCAACATGCGAATGTTCATTGGCGGTCTTATAGCTGTTTCCGCGTTTCTGGCGCCGGCTCGCGCTCAGACGCAAAATCCGTTCGTCGGCCGTTGGGATTTCAACATCACCACCGGGACCACTACGCGTGCCACGTGGCTGGGTATAACCGAGAAGGACGGCAAGCTGGACGTTTGGTTCCAGCCAACCGGAGGCAACGTTTACGAAGTGAAGGACGTAAAAACGGAAGGATCGCATCTGATTCTCGGACTGTCGGAAATGACATGGGATCTCGAGGCCAGCGGCGGGAAGTTGACGGGAGTTCAGAAGCGCGGCAGTAACACGGTTGCGTTGACCGGTTTATCATCTCCACCTCTAAAGCGCAGCGCTCCGAAAGCGTGGACAACGCCGGAGCCGCTGTTCAATGGAAAAGATCTGGAAGGCTGGGAGCCCCTAGGAAATCCGGCCAACAGTCATTGGACGGTGCAAGACGGATTGCTGGTCAACCAGTCTCGAGGCGCCAACTTGAAATCGACGCGGAAGTTTGAAGATTTCAAGGTGCACTACGAAGTGAACTGTCCCGAGGGCGGCAACAGCGGATTCTACCTGCGTGGACGGTATGAAGTCCAGATTGAATACGAACCTCTCAAAGAGAATCCGGTAGAACGCCGGATCGGGTCGGTCTACGGGCGCATCGCACCCAACCCCGAATTGCCGCGAACGCCGGGGCAGTGGGAGACATTCGATGTTACGTTGGTAGGCCGCATCGTAACCGTGGTCCGCAACGGAGTTACAATTATCGATCACAAGGAAATCGACGGAATCACGGGCGGCGCATTGGATGCTAATGAAGGCGAACCGGGCCCATTCTACATTCAGGGTGACCACACCGGTGGGTTGAAATTCCGGAACATCACTGTATCCGTCCCGAAGAGTTAAGCAAGCCACGGCCCGGCGGGTGGTGGCGCAAATCGCTACTATGCCGTCCCGCCCATGGTAGCTTGCCATCGGAACAGAAAAAAGTGGTGACCGCATAACGAGCAACGGTACGGTTGAAGAAGCCAATGGATAGCTTTCTCCATGGCGTTGCGGACGCCTACACTTCTAAAATCGACAGATTTGCAGTATGGACAGTGCGAGAAGTTTTCTGGTCGGGCGCGGATCATGACATTCCTTAAGCCTCGGCCCTACGCGTCAGCTTTCGCCGGGCTGTGCGCGCTAGCGCCCGTGTTTTTTCGAAGGGATGGCATGGCGCTCGGTCCTTCAGAGCCTCCCCGACGCCCACCGGCAGAACGGCCGGCTTCTCGCGCAGCAGTTATCTGTTCCGGCGTTCGCAGGTCGGGCTCCGATAGTTTCACATGTTCCTTGGCGCGCGCGACCTGGCGCTTGTGTCGCTTTAGTAATCGCTTGTTCAATCGTCTACCTCCACCACACTCGAGACCATGGCCTCGGTGGTGAGCATCAGCGATGCAATGGAAGCTGCATTCTGGAGGGCCGTGCGAGTGACTTTCGTGGGATCGATTACGCCGGCCTGCACCAGGTCTTCGTACTTTTCGGTGGCGGCGTTGAAGCCGAAGTTAGGATCGTGATTTTTCTTGATGTGCTCGGCGACCACGGCGCCTTCGGTCCCGCAATTCAGCACGATCTGGCGGACCGGCTCCTCGCAAGCGCGGCGCACGATGGTCACGCCGAACTGTTCGTCACCGGGGAGTGTCAGCTTCTCGAGCGCAATGGCCGCTCGCAGCAGCGCGACACCGCCGCCCGGCACGATGCCTTCCTCGACTGCTGCGCGAGTGGCATTGAGGGCGTCCTCGACGCGAGCTTTCTTCTCTTTCATTTCGGTTTCGGTCGCGGCGCCGACTTTGATGATTGCCACGCCTCCGGCGAGCTTCGCCAGGCGCTCCTGCAGTTTCTCCTTGTCGTAATCCGAGGTTGTTTCTTCCAGTTGGGCGCGGAGTTGCTTGATCCTGCCTTCGATATCCTTCTGCGTTCCCCCGCCATCAATGATGGTGGTGTTGTCTTTATTCACTGTGACGCGCTTGGCGCTGCCCAGATCGGCTAACTGAACGCCTTCCAGCTTGATGCCCGTTTCTTCCATGATGGCTTTGCCGCCGGTCAGGATCGAGATATCTTCCAACATCGCCTTACGGCGATCGCCGAAACCTGGGGCTTTCACGGCGCAAACATTAAGCGTTCCCCGGAGCTTGTTGACCACCAATGTGGCCAGCGCTTCACCTTCCACTTCTTCTGAGATCAGCAAAAGCGGTTTACCGGCTCGAGCGACCTGTTCGAGAATCGGCAGCACGTCCTTCATGTTGTTGATCTTCTTTTCGTGGATCAGGATGTAGGGATCTTCCAGCACGCATTCCATGCGCTCGGGGTCGGTGACAAAGTACGGCGAGAGGTAGCCACGGTCGAATTGCATACCGTCCACCGTTTGGAGCTCAGTGGTCATGGTCTTGGATTCCTCAACCGTGATCACGCCGTCCTTGCCGACCTTCTGCATAGCTTGGGCGATGACGTCGCCAACCGTGGAATCGCTGTTAGCGGAAATGCGGCCCACTTGAGCGATCATGTCGCCGGATACAGGTTTCGAGAGCTTCTTGATTTCTTCCACCGCGACTTCGACCGCCCTGTCGATACCGCGTTTGATCGCCATCGGGTTTGCACCCGCCGTGACCGCTTTAACACCCTCGCGGAAAATCGCCTGCGCCAGAATGGTGGCGGTAGTGGTGCCGTCGCCGGCGACGTCAGAGGTCTTGGACGCTACTTCGCGCACCATCTGGGCGCCCATGTTCTCGAGCGGATCTTTCAGCTCGATCTCCTTGGCCACCGTTACGCCGTCTTTGGTGATGGTGGGGCCACCGAACTTCTTTTCGAGAACTACTGTGCGTCCTTTGGGGCCGAGCGTCACCTTGACTGCTTCGGCGAGCTGGTTGACGCCGCGCAGGATCGCTTGGCGGGATTGGTCACTATAAGTAATCTGTTTTGCCATGATGGTTTCCTTGTGAGTCGATATGAACTAATTGTTCTTGGCCGCTTTCGCGGCGGAATCCAGAACGCCGAGAACGTCGTCCTCGCGCATGATGATGTACTCGGTGCCCTTCAGCGTGATCTCGTTGCCGGAGTATTTTCCAAACAGGATACGATCGCCGGCTTTGACGTCGAGATCCACCAGTTTGCCATCCTCCAGCCGCTTGCCATTGCCGACGGCCATAACCTCGCCTTCTTGCGGTTTCTCCTTGGCGGAGTCGGGGATGATGATGCCGTTGCGCGTGGTTTCTTGTTCGGAAATCCGCTTCACCACGATGCGGTCGTATAACGGTCGAATATTCATAATGCTGTTAGTCTCCTATTAGGTTGCGCCATTTTGTTCCTGATCTTTGCGCCGATTACCAATCGGCGCGCAGGTTGGCAACCTGCCCACACCAGTAATGGCTGTTGCACGGGTAGAACCAATGGTGTCGGTGTTGAGCCGATGTCGATCTGGAACGATTCACGCGTCCGACAGGTAACGGTATATGGTCAAATGACCGCGGGCGGTCATGCTCAGGCCGCGTTCAGGACTGGTTCTTCGATGGCGTTTTGAGCTAGCATTCCACTACGATCCGCAGCTTCCCGGCAAGCGAGGCACGACGTAGTCCAGGGCACTGCCGCGAGCCGTTTCATGCTGATTTCCTCTTCGCAGTCAAGGCAGATTCCGAAGGTGCCGCGCTGGATACCTTGGAGCGCACTTCGCACCTCGCTCAAGCGGGCGGATCCGCGCTCAAGGTTGCCAATCGCCATCTCGCGTTCCTGAGCGTGCTGGATCTGGTCCAGCATGTCGGAGTTCAAATTCACGGCGATTACTTCACGGTTGCGAAGCAGGGTTTCCAGCTCAGTTTGCCGGGCTTCCAGCACAGTTCGAAAATGCGTCAGCTCTTTGGTTGTCATGATGGTACGTCTCCTACACCGCGGCGATAGCCGGCACATCTATTATCTGATTCGCCACCCAGCGATTGAGGGTGAATGCGGACGTTTGCGCACCGAGGGCCACCGCGAACCACAACTGGTAACGCGAAAATAATCCGCGGGCTACAAAGAAGGGACTGGTCCAGCCAGGGTCCACTCCCAAACGCCACGCTCCCAACGCACCAGCCAGCACGGCCAGCAGTGTCAAGAACAGCCCCGACATCGACGCTGCCGGCAGAATTTGTGCTGAGGTGTGGAAGAAAATCCCGCGCACAGCGGATTGGCATCGAGTTGTCATCTGGCTGATTTGCACGGTAGCGTCCTCCAAGTATCCAGGCTCGCTGTAGCACGCGGTGCGCCACACTTTTCGACTCAACGGCCAGCCAGGTGCTCTTGAACACGTTCGGAGTAGATGCTGTGACGCTACTTAGTAAATCCGTGACCGTGATCTGGATGCTGGTGCTTGGCGCGGTTCTGCTGGTGGGCAGCATCGGCGCGTTCTTACTCTACATTCCGTTCCTGCCGGTTGCGACTGTTGTCGTGATACTGCTGGGGATGGCGCTGACATTCTTGGTTGGCGCACGGGTAGGAAGCACTCAAATTCTGCGGCTGCATTTGATCAAACAACGAATCCGGCGATTGCGTCTCAGGGGAAACGCCACGAGTGACGATGTCAAAGCGCCGCTGGCTCTGGCCGCGCAGTTGGACGAATGAAGTAAGGCCGATAACTACCTTGAGGCATCACGCCCCATGGAAGAATCCAACCAGGCATCAAGGGCTGCAAAATGAAGCCCTGGCCCAGAATTGGTCAGTTTCGATGAGTACCCCAAGTGGGATCGTATGCGCGTTGCAGACCAGTTATTAAAGTGCGTGGCATTCGTAGCAGAGGTGATCGCCCCCGATACGACGGGCGTTGACTTGGATCATCAGGGGACCGGGTTCTTCGTCACCGTTCCGTCGGTCTTGCCGGGAACGTCGTACCCTTTCTTCGTCACCGCTCGTCACACGGCGGCTGGGCTCGTAAATCGAGATAGCTACATCAGGGTCAATAATAAGAGCGGTGGCGCTGACTGCCTTCAGGTGATGGGTAGTTCGTGGTATTTGCATCCCACTGAGCGGACTGTGGACGTTGCCGTTATTCCCTGCTTGCTTAATTCTGGATTGGATGTCCTCTCAGTATCAGCGCCAGCCAGTTTCCTAACAAAGGCGCTGATGGAAGAGAAACGCATTGGCGTGGGTGACGAGGTTTTTACTATAGGCCTGTTTACGCCCGCCGTTGGCTCGGTGCGCAACATGCCAATTGTTCGCTATGGGAATATCGCCATGCTTCCAGACGAACCGATACAGGTAGATGGCGAGTTTGCTGAGGTGTATCTGATAGAATCGCGTTCGATTCCGGGAATTAGCGGTTCTCCGGCATTCGTTCGGCAAACCCTAGCAATTGATGGAGGAAATGACGCTCATGGGCAGCAGCGGAGCCTTCTCGGGGCCTCCTCGGAGAATGTGCTTCTTGGGTTGGTCCGAGGGCATTGGGATGTAAGGGAATCGGATCTGAATAAGCCGTCATTCATCCATGACCGACAGCGCGGTGTCAATCTGGGAATCGCTACGGTTGTGCCCGCACATAAGATTCTTGAGGTCATCGATCAGCCAGCGCTGGTTGCATTGCGAGAAGCCTACGATGCCGAGATCACAAAGGGCCGTGTGCCCGGCGCGGATGGTGGCGGCGGGGCTCGGTGACAAAAATCGAGGAACCAACCGAATACGAGCGCTTCGCGGCGCTCGTGGACCGCATGTTGGCGGTGCCCAATGGCGTCATCAGAAACGCCTAAACGGGACCGCAGGCGAGCAGCACTGAATTCCAGTCGGCTAGGGCCGAGGCCCAAAAACACGTACTCAAACCCTCCGCTTAGGTACGGCGTTGTTGCAATTCGCAAGCATCCACATTTGCGAGAAGCCACGTATCGAGGCTAACAGGAGAGTCTTCGAAAGTCGTTCCCGTCTTGATGGCGAACTGCGCATGATCGCGACAACTCTTGCACCGCTAGTTCCGGCGCGACTTCACAAAACCAATATCACCTGGGCCACAGCGAGGGCAAGTAACTCCCTTCGGCCAGCGGCGCGCCGCGAGATAGCTAAGGCAGTTATCGGCGTCCGCTTCTGCGGCTGCATCTCATCAAACAACGAATCCGGCGATTGCGGCTAAGGCGAACCGTTGCGAGTGACGATGTCAAAGCGCCGCTGGCTCTGCCCGCGCAGTTGGACGAATGAAGTACGGCCCACCATCGAAATAGGTGAGCCCGAGTTGTTTGACGCTTTTTTCGTTGGCGTAGATGCGCTCTCGCGAGCCAAAGAAAAAGTCTTTCTGATTCATTCTTTCCCAGACGTCGCCTGGCGTTTCAAAGCAGGCTTCAAACCATCTCAGGATCTCGTCAGCGGTTACTTTCGTAACTTGTCCCGACCCAATCTCATATTTTAAGTAGGTCAATAGCGCTCCACGGGTATTGTGGCCCCGGCAGCGGATCATTACTGTTCAGTTTTGACCTATATTTACCGCGAGGCTGTTGCTCGAAACGCCACCAGCCTGGATGACTAGCGGATAGTTCCCCAGCGCCTGCTGCGGGACGCTCAGGGTCACTGTGAACACACCCACCAAACCTGGCGCCAGGCCGGCCGCGAGGACTGTGGCATTCTGACCACCGATTGAGGCGCTCAGCGGAACCATGGCATTCGCCGGTTGACCCGACGGCGCCGCCACCCCATCTGGCACGGAAGGTTCCGTTGGACCCAAGCCTGTCGCGAACACCATAAGAGTACTCCCGAGCGACGCAGCATGCGCTGGTCCGTTGACGGTTCCATCCTGGTTGAGCACCACGAAAATTCCGGGCGCCGTCTCCTGAATCCGGAGTGCGGCCGGCGCGGACGCGCTGTTCCCTGCCATGGCGACAACCGTTGCAGTTCCGGCCGGAGTTTCGTAAGGGACCTGGGCATTGATCTGAGTGGAGTTGGCCGAAAGTAAAGGAGCCGCAAGACCATTGATCAATATCCGGGAGCCCGCCAAAACTTTCGGCAGCGGATTCTGGGATGCTGTTTGCGTACCGGATGCCAGATTCGTTCCATATACGGAGACAATCGATCCCGGGGCAACCGCGCCAGCTCCGTTCCCGGCCGAGTTCGAGATGACGCTAATGCCCGGCGACTTTAGCAGCCCGAACACGGCGACAGTGTTTTCAGTTCCCACGTAGACCTTGCCGTTCGCAATGGCCGGTGTCGAGAATTTGATGTAGTTGCCGAAGCTGCCGCTATAAAGTTCGTTGGCGAGGTTCGACGCATCATACGCGTGCAGTGCGTCGGACTGAATGCTCCAAACGATGGCATCTCTCAATCCGTTGGCTGAGATGCTGGGCACCGACCCCATGCCCCGAATGGCGCCGGTGGTTTGCGAGGAAGGTGTTTGAGACAGCATGCCGTTCGAGATCGGAAAAGCTTTTAGTGCGTCGTTCTGGCCGCTAAAAAAGACGATCCTGTTGAAATAGGCTGGTATTCCGTACACCGGGCTAACGGCTGCCGGAAGGGATTGAACGATCTGACTGTCGCCATCCGGCGAAAAATGTCCCAGGAGGTCGCGATCGAGCATATATACGCGGCCCTCTTTCCCACCGGTCACGAGCAGGTGCGGGTGCTGGGGCGTTCCGGCCGAATCCGGCAGCAAGAGCGCACCGCTCGATCCGAGGTCGACATCCGTTACGTCCAACAAGGCCGCGTTGAACGGGGTGAAGTAATCCGCGACGGTAAGCCCAGTTCCGGTGGAGAGTTTGATGACGCTATCGCCTAAATCCGCGCCACCGCGGTTAGCGTCGAAGGTTCCATTGCCGGTGACGATATATATGTTTCCGTTTGCATCCGCAGCAGGAGCGGCTCCGCTCTGCCAGATGGCGCCGGCTTCCCAGTTGGGAGTGCTGGTGTAGACGGCTACACGTTCGAGTGTTTTGGCGTCGTAGCCTATGACCCATCCGTGATAGCTCCCGGAATCACAATGCGACGACCAGGCTGTATAAACTACTCCGTTGAGCAAAAGCAATCCCGCACGCTCTTTGTACAACCCCGGCTTGAATGTAACGGTGGTGTTTCCATCGCCCGTTCCCGACGCGGAAGCTTCAATGGCGACGGGACTGCCGGGTTTTTCCTCACCGGTTGCCACGTCCAACGCGTGCAGCCGATGCACGTAAGTTTGCCCGAAATCATCGAGCGTCATCGCAACCACGTACAAGGTTCCGGTGTTCGGGTCGATCACCGGCGTGCTGGTGATGCCCACCTCGGGCGCGATAGCCTGGCAGCCCAAAATGCCGGAGGGAACCGAAGTGATTCCGGCCGCTGGATTGATGAAGCTGGCCTGCCATAACGGGGCAGCGTTCGGTCCGGTGTTGCTGTCGGCATCGAATGCGTACACGCTGTCGTGCTCGGTGGCAACGAAGACTACATTGTGGATACCTTTCCCGGCGATATTTAATCCCCACATGTACAGTGGCTGGCCGTAAATCTGGCCGTCTACGGGATAGCTGAAGAGAGGGCCGAACTCACCAGCCCGAAGACTCGACGGCGTCAGAATGGTCTCGTTTAGGTTCTGGCCGGTTCGCGAGAGATCGTTGTGGTAAGTAAGGACGTTTACCTGACCGCTCAAAGCAAGGACATTCAGGAGCAGGAGCAGAGCCGCCAAGGGGGCGCGGATTGTCATAAGTCGAGACTGGGAGTTGTATGTCGCCCAACCTCACAGTTTAAAACAATGGCCTGTTCATAGACTGTTCAATATTGCTCACTTCTTTGGATGCGGAAAATACTCTGCACGATGAGCAATCTTGAGCAGACCCTGAGTGCGTTATCCTGACAATGTAGATACTTCTTTTTTCGGCATCGTAGTCCATTCCGAGACCTGCCCGCGGAGAACGGAGAGCCACTTCTGCCATGATCAAGCCTGCCGTTTCACAACGCAGCTCGGGCGTTCGGACCGCCGCGATCCTGGTCGCAGTGATTGCGATTCTGTATCTGGCGCGTGCGATTCTCATTCCTCTGGCGTTCGCCATAATCCTGACGCTGGTACTGACGCCTGCGGTGGGCTGGCTACAAAAGCTGGGTCTGGGCCGCCTTCCATCGGTACTGCTGATCATGGTGGTCTCCATCGCGACCGCGGGCGGAGTGGGCTGGGTCATATTCAATGAGCTGGTGGAAGTGATCAACGACCTGCCCAGTTACCAGCAGAACATTCATAACAAGATTGAAGCGATCCGCACACCGGGGAAAGGTCCGGTCGGACGGGCCGCCGCGAGCGTGAAAGAACTGGGCAAGGAGCTTTCCAGTACGCCGGCGCCCATCGCGCCGCCGGCTCCGAGTCAAGGTCGGCGCAACACCTCGAATCAACCTGCGAATCAACCTGCGAATCAACCTGGCCGGACTGTTCCGGTGGAGATCGTGCCACGGCCAGCGAACGAGTTCGAGTATGTTCGCCAACTGGCCACGCCCGTTCTAGTTCCTCTCGGAATCCTCGGCATGGTTCTGATATTCAGCGTGTTTCTACTGATCGAACAAAACGACCTGCGCAATCGACTCTTCCGCCTAGCCGGGCTCGATCATCTCAACGTGATGACCCAAGCCCTGGACGATGCAACGCGGCGGGTCAGCCGCTATCTGATGATGCAGTTGCTGGTGAATGCGATTTTTGGGGTCCTGTGTGGAACCGGTTTGTACCTGATCCACGTTCCGTATGCGGTTTTGTGGGGAGCCGTGGCGGGAATCCTACGCATCGTCCCGTACGTTGGATCGCTGGTAGCCGGCTTATTGCCCTTGCTGCTTTCACTGGCGGTTTTCGATCATTGGATGCCTCCGCTCCTGGTATTCCTGCTGTTCGCCACGCTGGAGCTGGTGACCGGCAATTTCGTTGAGCCGTGGCTTTATGGGATGCACACGGGAATCTCTTCGCTGGCGATCCTGTTGACCACGGTGTTTTGGGCGGCTTTGTGGGGACCCGCCGGCTTGATTCTCTCGACACCGCTGACGGTGTGCGTGGTGGTGTTGGGCCGCCACGTTCCGCATCTGTCCTTTCTGCATATCTTGCTCGGCGATCAGCCGGTTCTCGCGGCGGAAGCGCAAGTGTATCAGCGCCTGCTGGCGATGGACGACCATGAAGCACGCGCGGTGGCCGATGTCTACCTCAGCGAGAACTCCCTGGTTCAACTGTACGATTCGGTCATCATACCGGCGCTTACGATGACCGAGCAGGATCGGCACAAGGGGGCGCTCGACCCCGCTCGAGAGGAATTTGTTTTCCTGAGTATAAGAGAAATGATCGCGGAATTCTCCGAGCAGACAACGGCGTCCGAGCCCGCCAGCGCCGACGCTGAAACCGAAGGTGAGCTGAAACTGAACCCGGCATGTGCGGCGGGCCGCGTACTCTGTCTTCCTGCTAACGATGAAGCGGACGAGATCGCCGCCGTCATGTTGGCCCAACTGCTGGATCAGGCCGGCTGTACGGCTCTTTCGCTGCCCCTCGACCCTACCCTGCAACATCTGATCGCGATTGTGGAACCGGAACCAAAGGACATGTTCTGTATTTCCGCCGTGCCTCCTTTCGCGTTTGCCCGCGCCAGAACCCTTAGCCGGTTGCTCCAGGTACGTTTTCCCCGAACCAAGATCGTGATCGGAGTGTGGGGATTCACGGGGGATATAGAGCGGGCTCTGCAGCGCTTTCAACCCAAGCGCCCACACAGGTTGGTGACAAGTCTCGCAGATGCGGCCGGATTCTTCACCGGGTCAACTCCAGCCGTGAAGGACAAGTCTGTCGCGGCGGCTGCGGAGCTGTCCGGTAAGGTAGGCTGAGGCATCTCGCCTGGAAAACGCGCGAAAACCGAGCCGCGACCGGCAGAAAGCGCTACCCCGAACACGGAATCAGCGCTACTCGTGGTAACGCTTCCTGCCGGTCGCGGCTCGGTTACACATCGGAGACCGTCCTTGGTCAGGCGGCGATATGCGGCCACAATTTCCAAGACTTGAGTCTCAGGAAGGCACTGAAACGGGGCCCGAATGATATTGGCCAGCCTCGTGCAGTTACAAGCAACATGAAAATACGAAAACCGTGCTTGACCGCGCTCGCGTTTCTTTTAGCCGGAACCCTGATAGGGTGTTCCGCAACGGCCACGAAATCGCCCCGGGTTTCTGACAATATTCGCAAGTCGCTGGATGCCGCTAACCTGAAGGATGTTTCCGTCGTTCAGGATCGCGACAAGGGTGTTGTGACCCTGAGTGGACACGTCGCCGCCGACGTTGACAAGTCACAAGCTGAATCTATTGCCAAGTCCATGGCGGGAGACCAGGTGGTGTCGAACCAGATTGCTGTGATTCCGCCCGCTTCCGCGAGTGATGCGAAGAGAATGAACTCCGATCTGGACCAGGGCATCGAAAAGAACGTGGACGCCGCGCTCATCCAAAATGGGATCCAAAAGGGTGTAAAGTACGATGTCAAGAGTGGCGTTGTTACTCTGACTGGCGAGGTTGGTTCCGAAGCACTGCGCGCGCAGATCCAGACCGTCGCCGCCGCGGTTCCGAATGTGCAGCAGGTGGTGAATGAGTTACAGGTTAAGAACCAGAAAGCTACGTCATCGAGCTGAACGATCAGAGCTCTTTGCGCGAGATCCCCAGTTTTCGCATCATTGCGTTCAAGGTGGTTCGCGGCATTCCGAGACGTGTAGCGGCCTCGCTGACCACCCCGCCCGTCTCACGCAGCACGCGGATGATATGCTCCCGCTCCACTTGCTCCAGCGTTCGGCTGCCGGCGGGCTCCATTGCAGCGGCTCGTATTTCGGCCAAAGGAGCACGCAGGTTGGGGCCTCGTGACAGGATGACGGCCCTTTCAATAAAGTTTTCGAGTTCTCGCACATTGCCTGGCCACGACCAGTTCACCAAAGTGCGCATAGTATCGGTCGGGATTTTTTCAATCTGCTTGTTCATTTTCGCGGCATAATGTTGCGTGAAGTGCCGGGCCAGGATAGGTATGTCCTCGGGATGATCGCGCAACGGAGGCGTGGTGATCGGGAAGACCTTCAGCCGGTAATACAGATCGCTGCGAAAAAGCTTGTCGCCCATCATCTGTGTGAGATTACGATTGGTGGCGGCCACCAGCCGGACGTCGATCGGGATGGTCTTGGTTCCACCCAGCCTCTCGAAGGCTTTCTCTTGGAGTGCACGGAGCAACTTGGGCTGCAGATCCAGCGGAATGTCGCCCACTTCATCCAGAAACAGAGTTCCCCGATGAGCCATCTCAAAGCGCCCGATCTTTTGCGACAGGGCGCCGGTGAAAGCGCCGCGCTCGTAGCCGAACAGCTCGCTTTCCAGTAACCCGGTGGGAATCGCGGCGCAGTTCAACGTGATGAAAGGACGCTCCCGGCGCGGGCTCATCCGGTGAACGGCACGCGCGATCAGCTCCTTTCCGGTTCCGGTTTCACCCAGGATCAGCACGGTGGCATCAGTGGGGGCAACCACCTCCACTTGCGAGAGGATCCGTTTCAGAGCGGCACTGCGGCCGACGATTTCCGTGAAATCGTGCTTCACGTCCAGGTCTTGGTCCGAGGCCTCGTTTTCAACACTCTCCTCGCGGTCGCGCTCGCGCAGATCCTGTACAAAGGTGATCCATCGAAACGGTGAGAGCTTCAATACGGCAGTAGCCACCAGAACCGGAACGCGCGTCCCGTCTTTGCGAGTTAGTTCCTTTTCAAAAGGCGTGCAGGCGCCGAACCTCAGGCCCTCTTCATGCGCCAGTTCGTCGAGCGCGAGAAATTCCGGCGGAGTGAGGTCGGGCCAGTGGAGCCGCCCGGCCAGCAAATCTTCGCGGCTGTAGCCGACCAGATCGAGGAACGCGTCATTCACTTCGGGAATCCGGTCAAATTCTCCGGAAACGATGCCGGCGATAGTGGTCTGAGCAGGGAGGCGCCGGAGACGGGCGCGCGATTTCCGCAACTTCTCGTCCCTCTCATGGCGCTCGCTAAAGTCGCGAACCGCTCTTGCAAAACCCTGCAACGCCCCGTTATCATCCTTGACCGACATGCTGATGACATTGGCCCAGAATCGCGATCCGTCCTTTCTCGCGCACCAGCCTTCATTGCCGAAATGGCCTTGAGCCGCGGACCTGTTCAGTTCTTCGCTCAACCTAACGGGAAGTGTGTCTTCGGAGGGATAGAGTATTGCCACATGCTGGCCGATGGCTTCAGCTGCGCTATAACCGTAGAGTCGTTCGGCTCCTGAATACCAAGCGACCACTTTTCCGTCGACATCCAACAAAAAGAGGGCGTAATCCTGAACCCAGCCCGGAATCTTGCCGCCAGCGGCCAGGGCCTCCGCTTCGGTTTCCGCCTGTACGGTTGTGTCGCGCAGGACAAGGAGGTTGCGCACCGGCAACACGTTTGCCTTGGCGGTGTACTCAACCTCGCGCGGGCTTCCGTCCGGCCCCAGCAGCCGGAGCGTCCCCTTTTGTTCGCCCCGTTCGAGAAAGTCCTGCCACAGTTCGGAGACTTGTGGTTTGAAGCTGGGCTCGACGAACTCATCTAAACTGCGTCCAATGATTTCTTCCCGCGGAAGTCCGAGCAGTTTACCGGCGCCGGAACTAGCGTCCCGGTAATGACGGTCGTTGTCTGCGATCAGGATAGGCGAGGAGGGATGGTAGACGATCGCGCGAAACAACAGTTCGAGTACTTTTGGGCCGTTTTCCGCCAGCCAATTGGCGGTTTGTGACTGTGAGGCTGCGGAGGGCGTTGCTCGTTTTCTCCTTGCCCCGTCGATCCAGGAAGCCCCAGCTTCACTGCTAATGGCGGTAGACTCCATCATAGCTGCCGATCTGTCGCGGCGCTGTTCACTTTTGACCACATTTGGTCGAAATGACGCTCCGTGGTCACTGTGGCCAAGCGCGGTCGCGGAAGACGCGATCCAACTGGCGACTGAACCCCAGGCGTTCACGGGAGTGTATCTCATGGGCTTGCAGCCCATCCAATCGAATGAAAACCTTCGACCAGCGAAGTGGGGTGGACCCCCTGGTCCGCGCGGGTCCCCCTGGACCCGCTACCTCAAGCATCGACAAATACCAGCAGCAGGCCGACGTGGGCGTCGGCCGCGGACCAGGGGGTCCGCCCCACTTTGCATTCGTCCATCCGAGACAAGGTGTTTTCGACGGTGTGAAGTGCGCTACGGGGGCAATTAGCGCGTAGCTGCAACTGCGGCAGCGGCGGGAATGTCCGCGCTGGCTTCGCCGGCCGACGAAATTTGTTGCGCGCCGGTGTGCTTGAGCACGTCCTTCGCGGTGGCGATTTCTGCCGAAGTGTCGCAATGGACCGAGAGCAGAACGCCGCCCTCTTTGATTTTTCCTTCGTAGCGCTTCGCCTCATACTCAGGAATCCCCATACCGACTAGCGCGCCTATCAAACCGCCCACCGCGCCTCCTACTCCGAGACCGGCCAGAGCACCCATGATCGGACCGGCGGCGATGAATGGACCAACGCCCGGGATCGCGAGCATTCCAATTCCCGCCAGCAAACCGAGAGTCCCACCGATCGCGCCGCCCGCCGTAACGCCGGTAGCCGTTCCTTCAGGCGCCTTGGTATTTTTTTCGTGGGCAAAGTCTTTTGTACTGGCGTTGTCAGGCAGTAAGACTGAGATGTCGTCGCTGCGGAAATGGGCAGCCATCAATTGATTCACGGTGTGTTCGGCTTGAGCGGCATTTTGAAAAATGCCGAATACCGCTGTTTTTTTGTTTGTCATCTTGGATCTCCTTATCAAGTTGTAAGACGTAGACAGGCCTCCAAGAGCAGCTATATGGCCAGGTCTCCCGGTGAAGCCACCAACGCACTGGACCGTCCCCTTGCCAGCGATCCCCCGTGAAAAAATCGGCGTAGGCACCGACTCCCTCACGGTCGCGATTCGGTAGTGTATGTTGACCTGATTTGGTCATGTGACGCGGCGCGGTCAGGCGGGTAGCCCACGTTTCACGCGCCAATGGAGTCCGCGCGATTGGTCAATGGATTGCCTCTTAGCTGGTAGGAGAACGAAAATGCCTCTGATGAATCTTGTGATCGCGCTGATTATCGTCGGCGTAGCGTTGTATCTGATCAATCGCTACATTCCGATGGCTTCCAGCATCAAATCCATTCTGAACGTCGTAGTTGTGGTTGCCGTTGCGGTGTGGGTATTGCAGGCTGTCGGATTGTGGGGCGGACTTAGCAGCTACCGAATCGGGCGATAAACCCGGCGAGACAACTTACAACATGACACCGATCGATACGCCGTCCGCGAGTGAACGAGCTGAGGAGGTCCAAGCGAAGGTGCAGGGATGGCAGTTATTCTGGCGGTTCTTCTGGTCGGCCGGCGCCATAGCGGGCACGGTCGGAGTTGCCGCCCTGGCTGCTCGTTGGGTGCGAGGGTGAAGCTCGCCTCAGATATATCGGGTCTATAAGGAGACTGTATGGGAATAATTCTGTTGGTGATTTTGTTGTTGTTGTTGTTGGGCGCACTTCCCACCTGGCCGCACAGCCGGAACTGGGGCTACTATCCGAGCGGAGGGTTGGGAACCGTTCTGGTTATCGTGCTGGTTTTGGTGCTGATTGGCCGCATCTAGATGCGACCCATCGGCCTCATATTGGGAGACGAGGGTTGTCCAAAATGCGGGACTGAGATGGAGCCGATCGACATCGCCGTGGAAGATCTGCCGTTGCGCCAGCTACGGCTCTGCCCGGAGTGTTACCTGGTGACCTGGGTGGATGACACCGGGTTTCAAACCCGCCAGGGAGTACCCATGAAAATGGGTCAGCCGTCCGAAGGCTGGGCGGCAAAACCGAATTGAGATCAAACATGCGGCTGCTTTTGAAAAATCGATGCGTCTTGTTCGCCGGCCTGGTGGTTCTGCTCGCGGCTCCCCCGGCGTTTTCGTATTCGGTGCTCACGCATGAGGCGATTATCGACTCCGCCTGGGACACTTCCATCAAAGGCCTGCTGCTGAAACGATTTCCGGACTCTACGCCGGAACAACTGCTGGAGGCACACGCCTACGTGTATGGCGGCAGCATCATTCAGGATATGGGCTACTACCCGTTCGGATCCAAATTGTTCACCGATCTCACGCACTACGTCCGGAGCGGCGACTTTGTCCTCAACCTGATTCGCGAATCTCAAGACCTGAACGAATATGCTTTCTCGCTGGGGGCGCTGGCGCACTACGCCGCGGACAACACGGGCCACCGCATGGCGACCAATGTGGCGGTTCCGTTGCTTTACCCGAAGCTTCGGACGGAATTCGGGAATCGGGTGACTTACGCCGATGATGCGCTTTCGCACGTCAAGACGGAGCTGGCTTTTGATGTGCTTCAGGTGGCCCAAGGCCATTACGCACCCGAGAGCTACCACGGGTTCATTGGCTTTCAAGTCGCGCGGCCACTGCTAGAGCGGGCGTTTCAAGATACGTATGGACTGAAACTGGAGAATGTATTCACCAGCGTCACGCTCGCCATCGGGTCGTATCGCCATGCGGTAAGTTCCACGATTCCCCACATGACCCGAGTGGCGTGGCAAATGAAGAAGTCCGAGATCACCAAGGATGCCCCGGGCGCCACTAAAAAGAAGTTCCTGTACAATCTGTCTCGCGCCAGTTATCAGAAGGAATGGGGCAAGGAATATCAGCAGCCGGGATTCGGGTCGAGACTAATGGCATTCATAATCGGGATCCTGCCGAGGGTGGGCAAGTCCAGAGCGTTGCGGTTTGAGGTTCCGACTCCCGAGGTAGAGAAGCTGTTCATGGCGAGCTTCAATGCGACGCTGGATCGTTACCGGGAGCTGCTCTCCGAATTGCAGGCGGATCGATTGAAGCTACCCAATGAGAACATTGACGTGGGAGAAATCACCGCGGCGGGCGGCTACAGGCTGAGCGATCGCGCATACGCGCAGTTGCTGGATAAGCTGGAAGGTCACTTCGCGGACATGGCGCCGGAACTCCGGCTCGATATTCTAGCGTTCTACGGCGACCTGAGCGCGCCAATTTCCACCAAGAGCGACAGCGTGGAATGGGCGAAGGTGGTCAAGGAGCTGGATGAATTGAAGGTGGTTGACGCTGCGCCGGTGCCCAGCCTGGACGTTTCCAAGAGTCCGGAACATCCCATTTTGTAAAAACTCGACCATATCCCGTCATCTGACCACATAACGTTAAACCACGCGAGCCCTGCTTGGTCCAAACAACGTAAAGCGGTCCACCGTTCGTGGCACAGGTTGGAGTTAGCCGCTTGGCCGTCCGGTTGCGGCGGACGGTGCGCTTCGTGCAACAGACAAGAGAGTCGCGGTAACAGAGACAGCAATAAAAGTAAGGATCAAAACATGAAAACGATTAGCGCATTTCTCATAGCATGCGGGATTCTAGCGGCTCAGGCGCCGCAGGCTCCGAACCCCACATCAACCTCTCCCGACCCTGTGACCGCGGGGTCGGTACCGATTTACCGGGTGACCGTGGTCGCCCGAACCACGAAGGCTATTAACTACAACCACCGCAGCGGATCCACCCGAATCGGCTTTCGCGGAACAGCGCTGATGCCGCAGGCCGTGGGCGAAGCCAAGGTTGAGAGCAAGCAGGGAGTGATTAAGATCGATGCCGAAATGCAGAGGCTGGAACCGGCCACTAAGTTCGGCCCTGAGTATCTTACGTATGTGATGTGGGCCATTACGCCGGAAGGGCGCGCGACCAACGTAGGCGAAGTGCTGTTGAAGGACGGCAAGAGCAAGCTGGACGCGACCACCGAACTACAATCGTTCGGTTTGATTATCACAGCGGAGCCCTATTTCGCAGTCACTCAGCCCAGCGACGTGGTGGTGATGGAGAATTTTGTCCGGCACGATACCATCGGCACCATCGAAGAACTGGATGCGAAGTATGAGCTGCTACAGCGGGGCCAGTACACGCTGAACGTGAATCCCGCCGACATCCGGCCAATCGTGCTGGACCGTAAGGTGCCGCTGGAGCTTTATGAAGCGCGCAATGCCGTTCAGATCGCCCGCTGGACCGGCGCCCCTCGCTATGCGGCCGATACATTCCAGAAGGCTCTGGACGGGCTCCAGAACGCCGAAGGCTATTTGCTGGGCAGGGCGGGCAGCAAGCCGATTGGAACCGTGGCGCGAGAGGCCGTTCAGATGGCGGAAGATGCGCGAATCATCACGGTCAAGAAGATTGAGGAAGAACAACTCGCGAACGAGCGCCAAGCTGGAGCGGACCGTGAGGGACGAGCCGAGACGGCACGGCTAAACGCGCAATCCGAGACGGAGCGCGTGGCACTGGAAGCAGAGCGGGCGCGGATCGCGGCGCAAACGGAAGCTCAGCGCGTGGCTCGCGAACATGACGCGCAGACCGCAGCTCGACAGGCCGATGCGGATCGCCTGAAGCTGGCGAGCGATGCCCGGCTGGCCGAAGCGCAATCGGAAGCGGATCGCCTGAAACGCGACAATGATGCGCAAGCGTTGGCCGCGCAGACCGAAGCCGATCGCTTGAAGCGGGAGAACGACGCACAAAGGGCCACGGCGCAGGCCGGCCTGGATCGCGCAGCCGCGGAAAAGGCGCAAGCCGAGGCTGACAAAGCTCAATTGCGAGCGCAGCTATTGCTGCAGTTCAACGCGATTCTTGAAACGCGGGATACCGCCCGGGGCTTGATCGTGAACATGTCGGATGTCTTATTCGACACGGCCAAGTTCTCGTTGCGGCCGGCGGCGCGCGAGAAACTGGCGCGAGTGGCTGGGATTCTCTCGGGACATCCGGGGTTGCGGCTCCAGGTGGAAGGTTATACCGATAGCGTGGGTGGCGATAATTACAATCAGCTGCTTTCGGAAAATCGCGCGGCATCGGTGCGCGACTATTTGACCGGCGCTGGAATTCCAACGGCGTCGGTGACGGCTAAGGGATTCGGAAAAACCGAGCCGGTAGCCACCAACGACACCGCGGCCGGACGGCAACAAAATCGGCGGGTAGAACTGGTGGTCTCGGGTGAACTCATAGGCTCAGAGATCCGGTCAGCACCGTTGGCAGTGAAGTAAGACTGCGCAGTCTGCGTCATTCAGGGCCGGTCTCTTGGCGACCGGCCCTAACTATTTGTACACCCCTGCTAAATAATGCATTTGACCATATGCGGTCACATGACTCCGCACGGTCAGTCGTCAGATCCCAGCACTTTCCCCGGTTCCATGCTTCGCAGCCGCTAAAACACGCTCTATCCGGCGCTCGGCACCGATGGACCAGAGAATGCTCTTAGAATCTTGTAACTAAAAGGAGAAGTGCATTGAAATTATTCGGAACAGCAGCAACAACGATGTTTTGTTTGGGACTCGCGGGAACTATGTTTGTGCCCAGCGCCAAGGCGGATGAGTCTAACAGAAAGACCATCATTACTTTTAGCGCTCCCGTGGAGATTCCAGGTGTCCACCTGGCGGGGTGGGGAGTGCTGCCGGCCGGCACTTATGTGTTCAAGATTTTTGACTCGCAGTCCGACCGTCATATCGTCCAGATTTTCAGCCAGGACGAAACCACGGTTTACGCCACCATCCTGGCCATTCCAAACTATCGTCTGCGGGCGACCAGCAAGACGGTGATGACATTTAGAGAAAGACCGGTGGGACAGCCGGAAGCGCTCCGGGCATGGTTTTATCCGGGCAGAAACTGGGGCGAGGAGTTCGTATATCCGAAGGCCAGAGCAATAGAATTGGCCAAGGAAACCAATACGATCGTTCTCTATACGCCGGCCGAGATCACGCCGGAAGTCACCGTTGCGGTCAAGTCGCCGGACGAACCGGTGGTGGTGCAACTGAAGGAAGCGCCCGTAATGGCAATTAAACCCACGGGAGAAGATGTTGCACTCGCTGAAGTGGTAACGGCGCCGCCGGCTGAGGCGGAAGTAGCGCAAACGACGCCGGAGTTGCCGGCAACGTTGCCGAAAACGGCGAGCCCGATGCCATTCATCGGACTGCTGGGCTTGCTTTCGCTGGGTAGCGCGTTCGCCGTCCGAGCGGTGGCCAACCGCCTTCGCTAGGTGATGTGGGTTCGTTCCCTGGAACAGCCGGACCAGGGGGTCCGGCGCGGACGAGGGCGTCCGCCCCACTGCTAGTTAGTGAATTTAAGGAGAGAGAGATAGCAGCATGCGACAGAGAGTTATTCCGTTGCTGGCGCCGGTGACCAAGCGCCAGGAGAATGGGGACGGTTGTTACCAGACCAAAGCGCGTGGGCTGGCCGTCCTCAATTCGCCATTGTTGAACAAGGGGACCGCCTTCACCGCCGAGGAACGGAAAACGCTGGGCCTGGCGGGTTTGCTTCCGCCGGATATCAGTACGATCGAGATCCAGGTCAAGCGCGCCTACATCCAGTACGAACGGCTGCCGGATGCGGTGAGCAAGAATATCTACCTTACCTCTCTGCACGACCGCAACGCTGTACTGTTTTACAGGCTGTTTTCAGATCATCTGCGCGAAATGATTCCGATCGTCAACAATCTGACGGTCGGCCTGGCTATGGAGCAATACCACCATGAGTGCCGGCGAGCGCGAGGCGTGTACCTGTCTATTGATCATCCTGGAGACATTGAGGAAGCGTTTACCAGCCTTGGCGCCGAACCCGGCGAGATCGACCTGATCATCGCAACCGATGCCGAACAGATTCTGGGAATTGGCGAATGGGGCGTGGGCGGCATTGAAGTGCCGATCGGAAAACTCGCCATTTATACGGCGGCGGGCGGCATTGACCCGGCCCGTGGGGTCGCGGTGATGCTGGATGTCGGAACCAATCGAGAAAGTCTGCTGGAGGATCCGACATACATCGGGAACCGGCACGGCCGGATACGCGGCGAACGTTACGACGCCTTTATCGACGCATACGTTAAAGCGGTGACCAAACTGTACCCGAAAGCCATGCTGCAGTGGGAGGACTTTGCGCCCGGCAACGGACGGCGCATCCTGGAGAAGTACCGCGACAACTTCTGCACGTTCAATGATGATATCCAGGGCACCGGCGCGATCACATTCGCCGCGGCGATTTCCGCCGTGCGCGCCTGCGGGACGCCCCTGCGCAACCAGCGCGTGGTCATCTTTGGGGCAGGTACGGCGGGTATCGGAATCGCGGACCAGATTCGCGACGCCATGGTGCGGGAAGGGCTTTCGAGAGAAGCTGCCGCCAGCCGCTTCTGGTGCGTGGATAAGCAGGGATTGCTCACCACGGACATGGCTCAACTACACGACTATCAAGCGACGTATGCGCGTCCGGGCGCTGAAAGCAAGAGCTGGAAGCACGACCTGCCAGGAAACGGGCTGAGCTTGGCCGAAGTGGTGCGACGAGTGTCACCGACCATGCTGATCGGTGCATCGACAGTCTCGGGAAGTTTCACGGAAGCGATCGTTAAGCAAATGGCGGCGCATACGGAGCGGCCAATCATCTTCGCGCTGTCGAATCCGCCAGTGCGGTCCGAGGCGAACCCAGCAGATTTGATTAGCTGGACGGAAGGGCGCGCGCTGATCGCAACCGGGAGCCCGTTCGCACCGGTCACTTACAAAGGCGTGACCTATGTGGTCGCGCAAGTGAATAACGCCATGCTTTATCCGGGGCTTGGTCTGGGCGCGATCGTCTCCAGAGCCAGCCGGATCAGTGATGGTATGTTCGCGGCAGCGGCGAGCGCGGTGTCGAGCCTGGTGACAGTGCGCCAGCCCGGCGCATCGCTGCTCCCGCACATTGACGATCTGCGCAGCGTGTCGGCGACAGTGGCGGTGGCCGTTGCTGAGGCAGCCGTGGAGGAGGGCTTGGCGGGCGTCGAATTCGTCGACATCGTGCAACAAGTGCAAGACGCGATGTGGCAGCCGCAGTACGGCACTGTCCAAGCGTGTTGAAGGGCGAGTGCTGCCGATGAGACTTGTCGTGAAGCGTGATGTGCTGCATGCTCTGCTGTTATGGCCGCAACGCGGGCTTTTTGCGGGGGCTGTCCTGCTCTTGGGCTATTGCGGGTGGGTTCTCACGGACACCTGGCTTTTCCAGCAGCGCGAGAGCCGTCACTTCGAACGCCTGCTTGACCAGCGTCGAGCAGTTAGCCAAAATTCCGAGGTCCCGGCCGCTCCAATTGCGCTCACAGGTCAGAAGGGTCTAATCGGCCGGATTGAAATCGCGCGTCTGGGACTTTCCGCGATAGTAATGGAAGGAGACGACCGGCGCACCCTCCGGCGCGCAGTGGGCCATATGCCGGGCACGCCATGGCCAGGGCAAAACGGTAATGTGGTTCTCACCGGGCACCGCGACACGTTTTTCCGGCCGTTGCGTAATATTAACCGGGATGACATCATCGCACTGACCACCTTACAGGGTCAGTACCGATATCGCGTTCTGTCCACGCAAGTGGTGAGTCCGGATGATCTATCGATATTGGATCCCAGCCGGAATGAGATCCTGACTCTCATCACTTGTCATCCGTTTTACTTCGTGGGTGCGGCTCCCAATCGGTTCATCGTTCGGGCTGAAAGGATGGAGTGAGAGGTGAAAATCATGATTAAAGAAAATTCTAAAATTGGCAAGATCGCTTTTGTCGGGGACCACTTGCCGCGCAAGTGTGGAATTGCTACCTTCACGTCCGATCTGCTTGCCGCCGTAGCAAGCGCGCATCCCCAAAGCCAGTGCCTGGCAGTGTCGGTCAACGACATCCCGGGCGGCTACGAGTATCCGGAAGTGGTTCGCTTCGAAATTGAGGAGCAGGACCTGTCGTCCTACCTGCGCGCCGCCGACTTCCTCAACATCAGCAACGTAGACATGGTCTGTTTGCAGCACGAATTCGGCATTTACGGCGGGCCCGCCGGCGGTCACATCTTGGCGTTTCTCCGCGAATTGAGAATGCCGGTTGTTACGACGCTGCATACCGTTTTGCGCGATCCCAGGCCCGACCAACGGCGCGTGATGCAAGAGTTGATTTCACTCTCCACGAGGCTGGTTGTCATGGTTGAGCGCGGACGAAGAATGCTGCAGGATATTTACGACGCCCCGGCAGCCAAGATCGACCTGATCACGCACGGCATCCCCGACGTCGGGTTCGTCGACCCTACCTACTTCAAGGATCAGTTCGGCGTAGAAGGAAAGGTGGTGCTGCTCACCTTCGGCCTGCTTTCGCCGAACAAGGGCATCGAATGCGTGCTCAATGCGCTGCCGGATATTTTGAAGGAATTTCCAGAGGTTGTTTATATTGTCCTGGGCGCCACGCATCCGAACGAACTGCGCGAGCACGGCGAAGCCTACCGGGTGAGTTTGGAACTTCTTGCCAAGAAGAACAAGATCGAAAAGAACGTCATCTTCTACAACCGCTTCGTGGAACTCGAGAATCTGAAGGAGTTCATCGGAGCCGCGGACCTTTACATCACACCCTATCTGAATGAAGCGCAGATAACCTCGGGAACCCTGGCCTATACTTTTGGGGCCGGCAAAGCGGTTATTTCGACGCCCTACTGGCATGCCACGGAACTGTTGGGGGAGGATCGCGGAGTGCTGGTGCCGTTCGGCGATGCTCCGGCTATCGCGCGTGAAGTGATCGGGTTGCTGCGCGACGACACACGCCGGCATGCGATGCGCAAGAACGCATACAGGCTGGGGCGCGAGATGATTTGGAGCAACGTTGCGCAGCTATACATGCGCAGCTTTGAAGCGGCGCGGCTGCAGGGAGCGGCGCTCTCGCGCAAATCTCTGATCACTAAGACTCTGGATATGCGGCCGCGGGAGCTTCCGGAGTTGAAGCTAGACCATTTGATGCGAATGACCGATTCCACCGGAGTTTTCCAGCACGCCATTTTTGGCGTTCCGAATTTCTCCGAGGGTTATTGTACGGACGACAACGCCCGCGCTTTTATCCTGGCTGTGCTGCTGGCTGAATTGGGTGAGGAGCCGGAATCCGCGAAGACGCTGGCTACCACTTCCGCGGCTTTCCTGCATCACGCCTTCGATCCTAAAACGAAGCGCTTCCACAACCTCATGAGCTTTGAGCGCGGTTGGCTGGACGCCCAGGGTTCCGACGATTGCCAGGGGCGAGCGCTCTGGGCTCTCGGCATCGGGGTAGGGCGCTCGCCGTTCCGAAGTTTCCAGATGATGGCAGGACAACTCTTCGCACAGGCACTGCCGGCCTTGATGGAGTTAACTTCGCCGCGAGCGTGGGCGTTCGGCTTGATCGGCATTCATGAATACCTGCGACGGTTAAGTGGTGACAGCCTGGTCAACCAAACGCGGGAGGCCCTCACCGGCCGGCTCATGGATCACTTCGAGCGGAGCTATCACCCGGACTGGCACTGGTTTGAAGAGGAACTATCCTATGACAATGCCAAGCTCGCGCACGCCTTGATCCTGAGCGGATCCGCGACCGGTCAAACGGCGGTATTCGAGCGGGGCTTGCAGGCATTGCGCTGGCTGAACGAAATGCAAACCTCCGAGAAAGGCCACTTCCGGCCGATTGGTAGCAATGGTTTTTACCGGCGCGGCGGCGCGCGCGCCAATTTTGATCAGCAGCCGATTGAGGCGCAAGCCATGGCCTCAGCCTGTTTGGAAGCTTATCGCGCCACCGCGGATCTATGGTGGTTCGAACAGGCGCAATGTGCTTTCGATTGGTTTATCGGCTGGAACGATCTGGGTTTGGAACTGTACTCGCCCGAGAGCGGCGGCTGCGGCGACGGACTACACGTGGACCGGGTCAACGGGAACCAAGGAGCCGAGTCGACTCTAGCGTTCCTGCTCTCATTGGCGGAAATGCGTCTGGCGCAGAACATGGTGACCAGTTTTAAAAAACCCATCGCCATTGGAGCGTAATGCCGATTTGCATCAAACGCACTCCCCTTATTCTCAGGCCCGATCCGTCGCGCGTTCTGCTGCGGCCTTTCAGTCCTGGCGATTCCGAAAGGGCCGGCAGAATCATCGATCGGATTCTGGCGATTCCGGAAGAGTGCGTGGCGCCCCTGCTGGCGGAGATCCGCGGCGAGTTCTGCAAGCGCCATCAAAATATTCATGATGTTTTCCTGGAACGTTTTGAACAGGTCCGCGAGACGTTGCGGAGCGATCAGGATCTCTCCGAGGAGCGGCGGCAGTTGATTGGTTCCTATTTTCTGGCCGAATATTCGCTGGAAGCCGCGGCGTTGTTCAATCCGTCTATCGTTCCACATCCCGATCAAACGGGTCTCGCGGCAGGCGCTCTGCGGTTCGTCCTCAGCCTGCGTGCCACCGGGGAGGGGCACATTTCTTCTGTTACATTTCGAACCGGGATACTGCATGCCGATAATCGAATCGAGGTGATGAAGCCCACCGGTTTCCTGACTGAGCCTCGTCAAATTCCAAACCTGTTGTACGAGAAGGGGCTATTCGAGCGGAAACTCGCAGAACTTGGATTGAATCGCGAATTTACGCGCCGGGTGCTGAACAAACTCGGGAGCTCGTTCACGCTGGAAGACCTGCGCGGCAGCCTCCAAGCCGAACAATTTCGCCTGCCGGATGGAATGTCGCGGGAAGATCAACTGGAATCGCAGGGTATTTGGCTGCTGGCCCGTTCCAACTACGAGGTCCAATTCCAGCCTAACGAGAAACTCTCGGAGCGCATTATTTTCCCGGCAACTCCATCACAGCGCAACGGCATTGAAGACGCCCGGTTCGTCCGCTTCCAAGAGGCGGACGGTAGTTACATTTATTACGCGACTTTCACGGCCTATGATGGCAAGGTGGTGATGCCGGAACTGGTAGAGACTTCCGATTTCCTGCTGTTCCGGTTCATCACGTTGAACGGTCCAGCCGCGCAAAACAAAGGGATGGCGATGTTCCCGCGGAAGATAAAAGGATATTACGCCATGCTTTCGCGGCAGGATAACGAAAATATCTACCTCATGTTCTCCGACAACGTCCACTTCTGGAATGGGTGCACGGCGCTGCTCAAGCCTAAGTTTCCTTGGGAACTGGTTCAACTCGGGAACTGCGGATCGCCGATCGAAACGGATGCCGGCTGGTTGGTACTCAGCCACGGCGTTGGCCCTATGCGAAAGTATTGCATTGGTGCGTTCCTGTTGGATCGCGATGATCCAAGCAAAGTGATTGGACGGCTTCGCGAGCCACTGCTCAAGCCGAACCAGAACGAGCGTGAAGGCTACGTGCCCAATGTGGTCTATACTTGCGGCGCCCTGTTGCACAACGGCGAACTGATTATTCCTTATGGATTGGCGGATCAGGCCACGGGGTTCGCAACCGTCGTGCTGGCTGACCTGCTGGGCGCGATGAATTGAACATGGGGGCATTGCGGGTGAATCAAGGCACCGACTCCCTTACGATCGCGGTTCGGAAAATTCGGGTGAAACCGACTCACTCACGGTCGCGGCTCGGAAAAATTGCGGGTGAACCAAGGCACCGACTCCCTTACGGTCGCGGTTCGGTAACACGTTCGAAATGATCATTCCCAACAAAAGAGTTGCGGTCCTTGCGCCGGTGGCTTGGCGAACGCCGCCCCGGCAGTACGGTGCGTGGGAGACGGTGGCCGGCAACATCACCGAAGGCCTGGTGGCGCGCGGCTGGGACGTGACATTGTTCGCCACGCGGGATTCCGTCACCAGCGCGCACCTGCACGCCGTGATAGACCGCGGCTATGAGGAGGATCCAAGCATCGATCCGAAAGTTGCCGAATACCTGCACATCTCCGAAGTGTTCGAGCACGCTTCTGAATTTGATCTTATCCACAGCCACTACGACTTTATGGCGCTGACCTATTCGAGGCTGGTGAAGACGCCCGTCCTCACTACCATCCACGGATTCTCGTCGCCAAGAATCATGCCGGTTTACGAAAAATACGGTGACGGGTATTTTGTCTCCATCAGCAACTCCGATCGCGCACCAGGGCTGAATTACCTCGCGACGGTCTATAACGGAATCGATCTTTCGCTGTACCCATTCCAGCAATCGCGCGGCCACGATCTGATCTTTCTCGGCCGGATTCATCCGGACAAAGGTGTCCATCTGGCGATCGAAGTCGCTCTCCGGAGCGGATTGCCGTTGCTCATCGCGGGCATTATCCAGGATCAGGCATATTTCCGGGAGCAGGTGGAACCTCACCTCGATCAGAACATCCGCTACATCGGGCCGGTTGACGTATCGGGCAAGAATGAGTTATTCGCACGTGCCCGGGCCCTGCTGCACCTGAACACTATCCCGGAGCGATTCGGACTTGTCCTGGCGGAAGCCAATGCCGCGGGCGTGCCCGTGATCGCGATGGATCTGGGCTCCTGCCGCGAAGTGATTGAAGAGGGGCGGACGGGTTTTCTGGTGAATGACGTCGACGAAGCCGTGCGGGCGTTGCAACGGCTTGCGGAGATCGATCCAGCCGCCTGCCGCAGACGTGTCCGGGAATGTTTTTCGGTGGAGACGATGGTCGCTGCCTATGAACGAGTCTACGCGGCGATTTTCGAGATCGAGGAGAAGAGAAAGCATGAAGCGAGATATTGTTCGGCGATATAGCCGGAATCCGATTCTCACCAAGGCCGACATTCCCTATCCGGTGGAGACCGTGCACAACGCGGCGGTGGTGAAGCATCAGGGCAAGTACATCATGCTGTTCCGCTCTCATCTGCGCACCGGGCGATCGATTATCGGGTCGGCGCACAGTTACGACGGATTCCGTTTCACGGTGGATCCCAAGCCATTCCTCACTCCAGCGGCGGACGGACCTTTTGCCGCCTACGAAGAATTCGGCGTCGAAGATCCGCGCGTGACGCAGATCGAAGACGAGTACCTCATCACCTACAGCGCCTACTCGCGCAATGGCGTGCGGATCGCGTTGGCCAAGACCAGGGACTTTATTCAGGTTGAAAGGTTTTCGCTCATAACGGAAGCGGATTATCGAAACGTGGTGATTTTCCCGGAGAAATTTGACGGGCTCTATGCGCGCCTGGACCGCCCCCATTCGGAGATCGCGCCATGGTCCATCTGGATTTCCTACTCACCGGACCTACGCTATTGGGGTGAATCGCAGCTCATCATGAGGCCCGAACCTTATCACTGGGACGAAATGAAGATCGGTCCTGGCGCGCCGCCCATCAAGACGGCGCAGGGGTGGCTTTCCATTTATCACGGTGTTTTTCGGACCATGGACGGATCGGTGTATCGCTTGGGGGTCGCGCTGCATGATCTCGTAAACCCGGCTAAGATCCTGGGAGTGAGCGATTCGTGGATTTTGCAGCCGGAAGATCCCTGGGAAATCACGGGATATGTCCACAACGTCGTGTTCAGCTGCGGCGCGGTTGCGGAGTCCGATGGAACAGTGAAGATCTATTGGGGCGGCGCGGATACGGTGATGTGCGCGGGGGAAGCGAATGTCTCTGACCTGGTGGCGTTATGCCTGGAGCATGGCCGGCCGGCGAAGTGAGCCGGCTCTCAATTGATGGAGGCGGAGGAGAGAACGGGCTTCAGCAGATATTCCGACAACTGCTCGTCCGATAGTTTTGCGTTCTCTTTGGTAGATTCGCCGAGCACCCATGAAGCGTGTTGGCCGTCCTTGTCGAGTTCGATGGCGATGGCCAACGGCTGCTTGGGGAACTCAGGATGAACCGAGACTTGGAGATCTTTGTCGTCTAAGTTTAGGACCAGGCTTTTGCCTTGCATTCCAGGCAGGTGAACCTCGCATTCGAAATGCCTTTGGCGGATGCGTGCCGGTGTTTGTCCAGCGCGCTGCTTGTGATTGTTGAATTCGTTTACATCCTTTGTAATCGACGAAACCAGCGCATTCCACGCGTTCAATGTGCCGGGAACCTGCTTTTTCAAATGCTTCGTCCGGTCGGCCTTGGCCGCTTTTTCGATTCTCTTGGCCGATACCGTGGCCCGGTCTTTTTCCATGTCCGCGAACATTTCGTCAATCCATTGCATGCAGCTATCCTCCTGGCTACGGCTTTGCTAAGGCATACGGAGGGCCGAAGGGCTCTCTATGAGGGATCCGGCGATGTAGCCCTGGCGAGTGCGCACGGCGAGTTTGCCATGATCCGGCGCATGAGCGGATACGCGAACGGCCCGGAATACGCCCTCCTGCTTCGCGCTGCTGGAAAAATACCCGATAGTGTATTGACTGCGAATGTCGCGCGCGATGCGTTCGCAGATGCTCACAACCTCGTCGAGTTTTTCCGGAAAGAACGCATCGCCACCGGTGGCCTGCGCCAGGCGACTGAGCACTTTCGGATTGGCGTCCTTGTCGTCTGGCTCAAAAAGGCCGACGGTATAAATGATTGCGCTGGAACGCTCCGCCATCTGTAAGACCTCCGCCAGCTTGTGCGTGCTGGCATTGTCACCGCCGTCACTGATGACCACCAGCACCTTTTTGTCCCGGGTGCCCACCTGCAATCTCGCTAGCGCCACCACGATCGCATCGTAGAGCGCGGTCTCACCGGCGGCTTCAGTTCGCCAGATAGCGCGCTGCAACTCCTCAGCGCTAGTAGTGAATCCTATCGCGCCGGGTAAACCCAGCGACACGGTCTCGTTAAAGTTCACTACGAATATCTGGTCGTCGGGATTGCTGGAGTGTACGAAGGCCCGGGCGCCGGTAGTCACGTCGGCCAGTTTCGGCCGCATGCTTCCGCTGTGGTCCACCAGAATGCCAGCGACAACCGGAATATCTTCATGCAGGAATAGCTTGACGTGCTGCGCTACGCCGTCCTCATAAACCGCAAAATCATCCGCACGCAGATCGGAGACGCTGAGGCCGTGCCGGTCCCGGACAGTAGCGGGCAGCACCACCAAGTCGACATCCACCGCGATCCGGTACGGTCCCTGGTCCTGTGCAATGCGTGGCGCCGCAGCCTCAGATTGGACATGGCCTCCGGGAACAATCAGGAGGATCATCGCCAACGCAATGGCTAGGTTGCCGCCATGCGCTCGGTCCCACGATGGTATCCGCAAGCACACCTTCTTTCTAGCTCGGCCACCACCCGCGCCGGATCGACCTCCTGCTGCGGCGCGCTCCGAGCGGCGCGCCGCGGAACAGATCAGCAACCTTAGTGAACGCGGCGTGCGATCGAGCGAAGGGCGAAGGCCCCGCCCAGCGCCAGTAGTCCGAAGAGCCCGATGAGCGGCAACGGACTCGCGGTCTTCGGCAGCGGCTCCTCAGCTACCACCGGGGCCGCTGCTTCCAATTCCGTTGGAGGCGGAGTAACCACTTCGGCGAGCTGCACTTCTTCTCCGGTGGGCTGGATGGCCAGGATAGGCGCTTGTTTCAACTGCACCACTACGGGCTCGTCTAGCGACTTAATGGGTTCGGTAACTTCGACTGGGATTTCCGCTGCCGTGAAGAGCACGGGTGTGTTTTCGGCTTTGGCCAGTTCTATTGCCTTAGCCTTCGGATAGACGAATTCCTCGCCCCAATTTCTGCCGGGATAAAACCATGCGCGCAGCGCTTCCGGCTGGCCGACTGGTCTTTCTCTGAATGTCATTACAGTCTTGCTGGTCGCCTTGAGGCGAAAGTTTGGGATGGCCAGGATGGTGGCGTAAACGATGGTTTCGTCCTGGTTGAAGATCTGGACGATATGGCGGTCGGATTGTGAATCAAAAATCTTGAACACATAAGTGCCGGCGGGCAACACACCCCAGCCAACGAGGTGGACTCCTGGAATCTCCACAGGATTGCTAAACGTGATTATGGTCTTCCTGTTCGATTCGTCCGCTTTTGCGCTGGGTGCGATCATTGCGCTCGCGAACGCCATACAAGAGACCGTCGTGATTATCTTAAATCGGTTCATTTTCATCTTCTCCTTTTGTGGTACGCGCTTCGCTTGGGAAACGACTTGACGCAGGTCTCTCGGCGGGCAGGCTCCACGCTCTAAGCAAAAGCATTCCGAGGTCCGTCAGCGGTTGCAGCGCCGGAAACTGATGGTGCGGGGTTCATCTGGCCGAATATGATGCTTCGTTTCGAAGGTCAGAGTCAGAACCCGTGAAGAAATCTGCGCAGGCACCGGCTCCCTCACGGTCGCGGTTCGGTAACACTCTCTAAACATGCGTGTCGCGGTTGACCAGCAGTCGTCATATGACCAAATGCAGTCAGAATGTTTCGCCCAGCCTGCGCCATCTCTAAATGCGTGGTGATACAATGTGATTGATCGCCTTTGTGGAGACCTCAGGCGACGTATCGTTGGCCGCTTAAGCCTCCTGGATTGACGGGCGAAGGAGGACTTCTTGGGTAGTTGCGCCTCAGCATCGCAAGCCACACGTTGGCTCGTGGAAAACGGCCCAAGAGAACTTGAGCTGCTGTTCCGGGCGATCGTCTACCATCCTGCCGCACCTATCCTGATCGCCGACGATGACCGGAATTACCTGGACGCTAGCGCGGGCGCCGGCAAGCTATTAGGAATCCCGCGGGATAAGATCATCGGCTGCCGGATGGATGACTTTGCACCCCCCAGTTTCAGGCCGCGGATTTCGGAGCTTTGGCGAGCCTTTCTGGAGGAGGGCGAGCAGGAGGGAACGCTCCAGCTAACGGGTCCGGATGGAGAGCCGCGCGACGTTGAGTACACCGCCAAGGGGAACGTGTTGCCAGTGCGACACATCCTGATCCTGCGTGACAAGACAGCAACCTCCTCAAAAAATGAACAGGCCGAAAAGAGCCGCATTCCGTCCTGGGTGCAAGACTACGCGCTGTTCTTAATCGATGTGAAGGGACGTGTGGTTTCCTGGTACTCGGGAGCAGAGCGCATTTACGGCTACGGCGGAGATGAGGTCCTGGGCCAACATGTGTCCTTTCTTTATCCCAGGGAAGACACTCTCAGTTTCAGGCTGCAGGAGGAATTGAAGAGGGGTGCTAATGAAGGCCATTTTGGAAACGAATGCTGGCATGTGAAGAAAGACGGGTCCCGATTCTGGGCCAATGTCATTACGATGGCCCTGAAAGACGAGAACGGGGAGTTGCAGGGCTTCGCGAGAGTGGTGCGGGATTTTAGCGAGCGTCATGAAAGGGACGAGCAGTTGCGCCGCAGCCGCGCGCACATCCGGCCCATTCCGGCAGAATCCACCATTGCTGGTATCGTCTCGGGGGAGTTTGACCGCACTCCCGAAGTGAATGACACGTTTCTCGAATTAGTCGGTTACAGCCGCGAGGATTTCGCGTCTGGCCGGGTACGCTGGCCCGATCTCACGCCTCCGGAATACTCGGGCCTAGATGAACTGGCGCATGAAGAAGGCTTGCGGTTCGGAGCCTGCACGCCCTATGAAAAAGAGTTGCTTCGCAAGGATGGAACTCGAGTCCCGGTTCTGGTTGCAACAGCAGTGTTGAAGATCTCTCCCTTCCGATGGATCACGTTTGTGCAGGATCTCCGCGAGCGCGACCGGCTGGAGAACATCGAAGACGAAGAGGTCGAGGTAGAGCATCAGTTCGAGGAGATTGTAGGCAGCAGCGCGCCTCTGAAAAGAATCATGCGGCAGGTTGAGCTGGTTGCGCCTACCGACGCGAACGTGCTGATCCTGGGCGAGACCGGCACCGGGAAGGAGTTGATAGCGCGCGCCGTTCACAGAATGAGCTCTCGAAAGGATCGTCCTTTTGTCACGTTGAACTGTGCCGCCATCCCGACCGGTTTACTCGAAAGCGAGCTGTTCGGCTACGAGCGCGGCGCCTTCACCGGCGCCTTAGGGCAAAAGATCGGCCGTTTTGAAATGGCGCACCAGGGCACATTGTTTCTGGATGAGGTGGGCGACATCCCGCTGGATTTGCAGCCCAAGTTGCTCCGTGCATTGCAGGAGAAGGCATTTGAGAGGTTGGGCGGCACCAGAACGATCCCCATTGACGTGAGGCTGGTGGCGGCAACCAACCGTAATCTGACGCAGATGATGGGCGACAAACTTTTTCGGAGCGATCTCTACTACCGGCTGAAGGTGTTCCCCATCACGACACCTCCGTTGCGCGATCACCCCGAGGACATACCGATCCTGGCCCGGCACTTCACCCGGAAATACGCCCGGGAAATGAACAAGCAGATTGAAAAGATCCCGCCGGATACGATGCGGGCGCTAGTGGTTTGGCCATGGCCCGGGAATGTGCGGGAGCTCGAGAACTTCATTGAAAGGTCGGTCATCCTTTCGCGCGGCCCCACGCTCCGTGCACCTTTGGCCGAAATACGGCCAGATGCAATGGAACCCTCCGGCAACAGCACGCTGGCGCAAATGGAGCGGGAGCATATCATCCGTGTGCTCCGCGAGATGAATGGGGTGGTCAGCAAAGCAGCCACTCGGTTGGGGTTGCCACGCACCACCTTGAGCGCCATGATGAAGAAGCTGGGGATCTCCCGCAAGGACCTTTGATGAAGCGGATCAGCGAGCATGAAAGAGTGATCATCCTGCTCGCTGCGGCAGCTAGTCTGCTTGCTCAAAGTAATTCCGGGGTCCAATCGCAGAATCATTCCAGCGTACCGGACGTGCGCCAGATCGTGGAGTCGTCCATCGCGGCGACCGAGCGGCATTGGCGGGCGCGGCTCCATTACACCTATGTGGAGCGTGACGAGGATCGGCGCCGGGACCTGGACGGGCGCGTGAGATCCGAGGATGTGGATGTCTCGAGAACAATTCTGGTCAACGGCGTTCCGTTCGAGCAACTCTTGGAACACAACGGGCGCCCTCCCTCGGCGGACGAGCAAAGGATCTACAAGGAGAAACTCGACAAGTTGAAACGAGAAACGCCGGAGCAGCGGGCCGAGCGATTACGCAAGCAGGAGGACGAGAACACCTCGCTGGTCCGCGAAGTGCCTAAGGCCTTCGACTTCCAACTGGTGGGCGAAGAGGTGGTGAGGGGCAGGCCGGCCTATGTACTCCAAGCGACGCCGCGCCCTGACTATCATGCCCAAGGCAAGTACGGCAAGATGTTTTCCAAGGTCGCAGGCAAGCTTTGGGTCGACAAGCAGGATTTGGGGTGGATCAAAGTGGACGGGGAGGTGATCCAGCCGTTTTCGATGGGATTATTTCTGGCACGCGTGCTGCGTGGCTCGCACATTACGATGGAGCAGGCACGGCTGGACGATGGGATTTGGATGCCGGAACGCGTGGAAGTGCGAGCGGCCGCGAAAATCTTTTTCATCAAAAGCCTCGTCGTTGAGCGAGTTCTGATTTACTCGGAATACAGACTGGCGCAAGCCGGCGTGCACTGACAACCATCCGTACTGATGTTTGAATTGCTCCCATCGCTCGCGGGGCCTGTGCGGCCGGCCAGGGCCAGGAGTCAGTGCGCGATGACGTGCTGTCCTTATTTTCGAAGAAGGGCGAGAGCGGCGATTTTGCTGACGCTCGCATTCGGTTCCTTGGTGCGCGCACAGGAGATTGCGTCCGGCGTGGCGCAAGATCCGGCCAAGAAAAACGCGCCGGCGCCTTGCCTGCAGCCACCACCGCTCCTTAGCTGGCAAGATTACCAAGGTCCATTCCAGAAGGTGGTGGGAGCATTCGCCCGGAAACTGGATCTCAAATCGGTGCATGCTCCGCAGTACAAACCCGCGCAGTACAAGCCCGGAACCGTGCTGTGCTCTCTTCGAGGTGAAAGACAAGTTCACTCTGTTCGTTCGGGACACGTTTGAACCAATCTCATTTCTTGAGGCCGCCTTCAACGCGGGTTTGGATCAGGCATCCAAACCGGACCCCACGTATAGACAAGGCACCGATTTGAAAACCGTTTCTGGTTTCTGGTTTCTGGTTCGTGTAACCGAATTGCTCGGGTAAAGAGAACCAGAAACTAGAAACCAGAAACGTTCTGTGGCGCAGCGCGACAGCGGCAAGCACATGTTCAACGCTTCGCAATGGCTGGGAACTGCGACTGCCGTTGCTCTGAACGACGTCTACCATCCGGGGAACGAACGTGGGCTTAG
>CABEDY010000009.1_pt1 | contig 38011 bp, 36 predicted proteins | sample 3423171 | NCBI WGS metagenome assembly CABEDY01 (sample SAMEA5534333, study PRJEB31848) | metagenome | biome: tundra; feature: field; material: soil | place: USA | collected 2013-05 | depth 0.15 m | reverse complement strand
AGCGCGCCGCCTTCGCGCAGCATTGGAGGAACCGCTCAAACGAAGCCAGCTGGACCCCGTTGATGGCGCTGGTCGATTTAGCGGGGCGGACCAGGCGTCGGAGAAAGAGGCTTGATCGCGCATGCGTTCTGGCTCGGACTGGAGGATTTTACGAACTGGACGAGGTCGCAGATGGTAGCGTGCCGAGTTGGCGGGGACCGGCCGGGAAAATCAAGCAGCTAAGCCAGGCCCCTCGAGAGGGCTTGGCCTGCGCCTCATTGGATTGTCAAAGTGATTCCCACCGGTGTGTTGGCGCCGCCGATTGTCAGTTGCAAGGGAACCGCTGCGCCGCGGGGAGCGTCCATGGGAATCATCACGTTGATTTGCTGGAGACCGGTTGTGGACCCAGGCGCCTGACCGGCAAACAGCACTTTGGCCGGCATGCCTCCCACAGTGGCAGTCACCGGGAGTTCCAACCAGCAGAGGCCATCCGGCCCCGCCGGCTTCAGCATGCCAAAGCCCGTCCCGTAGATCTGAATGTAGGTGCCGGGCGGGGTGGCGGCGCCAAGGCTGCCGTCCTGGTTCACAATGGCCGCTTGTCCCGAGCCGTTTTGGCCAACCGTGAAGATAGCGGGCTGCACGTTCAGAACGGGCAACTTGAGCATCGGCGACTTCAGACCGCCGCATTGAATCTGGAGCGATGCCGATTGTTCTCCGCTCACGCTCGGCGGCAGCAGGAAGTTGATCTGAGTTGAAGAGCTATAGAAGACTTCCGTGGGGCTGCCGTCAACGGAGACCTGCGCGCTCGAAACGCAACCGGGGTAGACGCCGAAGGCCGTCAATATAGTGTTGGGCGCCTCCGAGCCTGCGCTGAAACTGGCGGCGTTCTGGATCAAAGAGACGGAGATCGCCGGTGGCAACGCGGTCAACGTGAGAGTCACCGGAATGGTCAGCGGTCTGATGCCGGCAGTTGTCGAAGTTGCCGTGATGGTTCCCTGGTAGACGCCAGCGGCCAAGCCGCTCGGATCTAGGCGAACATGCACATCCTGGGGAGTTGTTCCATTATTGTTACCGTAGGGACTGATTGAGAGCCAATGCCCGGCTGCCGGAGACGACATCGAAACCGCAAGTTGAAGCGGTACATTGTGGCTGCTCGCAGACACAATAATGTCACGCGATTGCACGGCGGTGGAACCAGCGGGGACTGTGAAATTCAGAGGGCCGGAAGGGTTTCCCGTCCAGAGTAACTGCGGCACTCCCAGCACTGTCAGCGTAACGGGAATCATCCTGGCGCCGCCGTCGCTGAAGCTGAACGTCAGGCTGCTATTGTAGGTTCCCGGGTTCATTCCGGACACATTCGCCGTCACTGTCACCGTCACGGGCGTTGCGACGGAACTGCTGGAGACGGTGAGCCAAGCGTCGGCCTCAACCACGCTGAAAGCGCTATTGTCGCTGGTGGTCACGGACAAGGTGCCCATCGCCGTGGACGGATCGGCTCCTTGGTTGTATTGAAGGTCCAAGACTCCTGGAGAGACCTGCTCATTCACCAACGCGAACACCGCGGTCACGGATTCCGGTCCGTTCATCACGATGGAGGTAACGGCGTTCTTGGACGAGTTGATCACGCCGCTCCAATGGTCGAAGCGGTAGCCTGCGTTCTTGAGCGCCATCAGCGGGACGGTGGCGCCGGCGTTGTAGAAGTTTCCTGAAGAGGGATCGACCGTGCCGCCGGCCGCGGGTGAAACGCTGGTGGTCAACTGGTACTTCGGGAGAAGAGTCGCGGTGTAGGTGACTGCGGTGCCGGTAGCAGTGATGGTATGGCTGGCGGCACCGTTATCGCTCCAGCCCGAGAACGTGTACTGGAGCCCCGCAGCGCCCGGCTGCGAACTTGCCACAACGATGGTATGGGTGCTATTCAGAGCGAAACCGAAGCTTTGCGAGCTGGTGTAAGACGTTCCATCGACGGAGAAGGCCAGCCCGGCCGGCGAGGTTTGGATTGTGACATTCGGGAGGTTGGTAAGTGAGAACGTTGCGGGTTGCATTTCGCCCCTCGGGCTCATCGCAGGGGCGTTCGTCGCTTCTCCCTCAGCAGTGACATGCACCTGGAAGGTACCCGGCACGAGGTTCGCCGTGGCCGTTATAGTGGCCATGCCCGAGACATTGGTTTCCTGCTCTGTCCTCGGCAATACGGCGCTGGCGCCAGTCACGGGAAGGTGATATATCACTAACGCGCTATTGACGACGTTATGGTAGTGGTCCAGCACGGTGACTATCAAGGGTGTGGGGAACGCGGTTCCGACTACTGCGGATTGAGGTGTTCCGGAGGCCGCCTGGACGCTAGCTGGGATACCTGCACGCACCGTGATGGCTGCCGAAGTGCCGGAAATTGATGGGGTGCTTGTATCCGTCGCGGTGACCGTCTGGCTTCCCACCGTTCCCAGTGTCACGTTTGAGAAGACGTGAGTACCGGCAATCAACGTGGAATTCGCTGGAAGCGTGGCCTGGATGTCGCTGCTGGTGAACCGTACCGTTCCGGCATAACCGGTCGCGGTGTTGCCAAACTGATCGTGAGCCGTCACTGTGACATGGAACAAGTAACCGGCGTACACCGATGAGTACTGGGGCGTCACAACAAAGCTGGATGCCGAAGCCGCGTTCACCGTGATGTTGTTCGATGTGCCGGTAATACCCGGCGTGACCGTGTCAGCAGCGGTAACGGTCTGGCTCCCCGCCGTCTTCAGTGTGACGGAGAAGATGCCCACCCCTGAGGTGAGGGTCGCGCTCGAGAGCAGTCCAGTCGCCTGCCCGTCGCTGCTGGTAAGTTGCAGGGTGCCCGAGTAACCGGTGGCGGTGGCGTTGCCAGCCGTCAGAGCCGTTACCGTGACGGTGGAAGCAGAGCCGGCCGTTACAGGGGTTGTCGCTGACACCGAGAAGTGCGTCGCCGGGGGGGGTTGAACTATGATCGAACCCCCAATGGTTGGCCATGGCAGATCGTTGGTGATGTCCGCCGCGGTGATGGTGTCGGTTCCCGGCGTTACCAAAGTGAAGTTGAAGTCCGCTGGGGTCGGGATTGTTGTATTTCCCGGCAACGTTGCGGAGCCATCGCTGCTGCTGAACTGCACGGTATCGGTAAAGCCTACAGCAGCGCCATTAAACTGATCAAAAGCTCCCACGAAGCAATTGAAGCTTTGGCCCGACGAGGCAGTGGCTGGGCAGCTGAATCGAATATAATAAGCTGTGCCGGCGTCCCTAGGGTGCCACACCACGGCGCCTTGAGCACCGATAACTACGCCGCTCCGGCCGTCGCCCGTGAAGTCCCCGACTGCAATTCCGTTAGCCGCTGCGCCGGCGTCGAGTTGGACCACCCGCTGCGCACTCGAGGCGGCGAGCTGTTGCCAGCGGAGCTTGCTGCCGTCAGCGACTAGCAAAGCGCGGAAGCCGTTCTTATCAGGATCGCTGGCGGCGATTCCGATTGGGGTGGACCCGGCGGGTAAGTTTATCCCTGACTGGAATGTGCCGTCGCCTTTGCCATAGAAAACAGTGGCTGTCACGTCCAGACGGTTCAGGACCGCCAGATCCTCGATTCCGTCGCCATTCAGGTCGCTCATCAAGATCGCAGCCGGGCCATTGCCCACTTTGAGCGACGCGCTGGAAGGAAAAGTCCCGTCGCCCTTTCCGAATAGGATGGTCACGTCGTTGCTGCCGAAATTCGCGACTGCCAAGTCGGCAATCCCGTCAGAGTTGAAGTCGCCCACCGCGAGCGCGGCCGGGGCCACACCCGCCTGGATTCGCACCGGCGCTCGAAAGCTTCCGTCGCCCTTGCCCAACAAAAGCAGGACGGTGTTACCGGCCTGGTCCGCCACCGCCAGATCCGCGATACCGTCCCCGTTGAAATCGCCGATGGCCAAGGCCACCGGATTAGTGCCGGTTGCTACCACGCGCGGCGCTGCGAACGTCCCGTCACCCGCGCCCCGGAGAATGTAGATCTTCCCAGTCGTGCCGTCTGTCACTGCGAGATCCATCACTCCATCGCCATCGAAATCTCCAGCGGCAATAGCAGTGGGCTGGAACGCCGTCGTTGTTGACACGGGAGCCCCGAAGGTTCCATCGCCGTGACCCGGCAGCACGCTGATGCCGCCCGCGCCGGCGAGCGCGATATCGAGGTGGCCATCGCCATTGAAATCCGCGATCGCCATTGCATTCGGCGTCAGTCCGGCGGCGAAATTCTTCGCGGTTCCGAAGCTACTCGAAGCCACGGGCTGAATCGTAATCTCGGTGGCCTGCGACTTTGCACCACCAGGGGCCACCGCGTAAACCCAGTGCTGCCCCGCGGCAAGCCATGCGGTGGAGAAGCTGGCTTCACCCTGGCCGTTCACAGGCGCTGTTCCCAGGATCGTGGCCCGGTCGAAGAACGTGACGCGGGTCCCGCCGACTCCCGATAATCGTGCCGTGTTGCCACTCTTAGTTGCAGCCAATGTGGCCTGGAATGTCAGGGACTTCCCCGCAGACGCGGAGACGGCGCTGGCGTTGAGCGTAATGGGCTGAGAGGAGCCAGGCGCCGGACTTTGTGCGAGTCCGGCTCCTACTGACAACAAGACAAGGGCGTAGATCGAGTTAACACTGTGCGTTCGGAACATTAGAACCTCGGAAGCGACCTGAAGCCACGGGAACCTTTAGACGGTTAAAGAGCCTATCCGCCTGAGGCCGGTGAATCTTAGTTGCCGTTAGACGGCAGCTATTTCAACGCTCAACTACACAGTGTTCGACTGACTGCGCACGTCTCAACATATCTCCGGCTCGCGGAGGGGGGGACTTACGGACTGGGGACTATTAGGGGCGCTCTTCGACGTACAGATTGGTGAAGACGGCGCGGCCTTTTCCGAAGGCTGCCATGCCCGCCTGGCCAATCGAAAAGCTTGCGTCATTCACGCGCGCGGCTTCATGACCGTTGACTAATACGTCGATGCGGTCGGCCAAGCATTGGACGGCGATGGTGGTCCGCTCGATTTCGTTGAGTGTCTGGGCGGAGGCACTGCGGGTAAGGGGACCGAAAAGAGAGTTTCACGAGCCTGAACCGAAGTTGCTCTGCTTTCCCGGATCCGCTGGAAGCGTTGAGGTATGAGTGATCGGCGGGAATTTAGCCACGGATGCACACGGATAGACACGGATAAGAAGAAGAGCTTGGCTACGTTTACGCGTCTCGTATTTCCAGTGCGAAATTGAGGGCGGCGTCTTCTGTTGTGGGAACGCCAGCGGCAATTCGGAACAGGCCACGCATACTATATTTCTCGACGAGGCTTTCGCGATGTTGCTTAACCGATTCGCGGCTTCGTCATCCGGGCCGGCCGCTTCGATTCCACGTTTCGCAAACTATTTTCGGAACACTTGCGAATGCCTGGTCGGAGCTGTGCCCAATATCAGAACTTCGGCGGCTCCGATTCGAGCGCTTTTGTTTGCTGGCGCTTCAAAAATGCTGATTATAGACCAGGATTCTTCGTCGCCGTCGATACCGAGATAAGAAACAGCTTGGTTGAGGTCGAGTGATTCAATGCTGATCTCCGCCGCGCAGGGAGGACGCATTTCTTCGCGTCGGCGGCAGATCTGGGAGTAGTAATCTACTGTGGATCGCCAAGCTACCCTTCCCACGATTCCGATTTTCTTCATTGCATCAGGTTTTGAAAATGGCGCTGATTTCGCGGGAGCCGGCGGCTTCTTTTGCGAAGGTGAATGTTCCGTGCTCGCGCATTTCGCGCGCCGCACGTAGAAAGGCTCCCAGAGCGGTGCGGCAGAGAGCGCTTCCCACGCTGATGCGCTTGACTCCAATCGCCGAGAGTTCAGCCAGACTCAGTTGGGCGCCTTGTAATCCCATCACGACGTTCACGGGGCGATCGACGGAGCTGACCACGGCGGCGATATCGTCCTTGGTGGCGAGGCCTGGCGCATAGAGAACATCGGCGCCGGCTTCCTGATAAGCCTGGAGACGCGCGATTGTATCTTTAATATCGGGCCGGCCGTGCAGGTAGTTCTCGGCGCGTCCGGTCAGGGTGAAAGTGAAGGGGAGGGCACCTGCTGCCGCAGCGGCGGCGCGGATTCTCTCAACCGCAAACTCTTTTTCATAGATGGGATGGTCGGGATGGTTGGTTGCATCCTCGATTGATCCACCGACAACTCCCGCGGCGGCCGCGAGCCGGATGGTTTCCGCGACAAATTCCGGAGCGTCGCCGAAGCCGTTTTCAAGATCGGCGCTCACGGGCAGGTCAGTGGCGGACGCGATTTCGGAGATGTGGGTCATCATCTGGTCACGGCCAATGGTGTTGTCGGGTTGCCCGGCAGAGAAGGCGTAGCCCATGCTGGTAGTAGCTAGCGCCTCAAATCCCAGGTGCGCCAGCAGTCGCACGGTACCGAGGTCCCACGGATTGGGGATGATGAACGCGTTTTCGCGTTGATGCAGAGAACGGAAGGCGCGTCCCTTTTCGGCCTGAGTCAACATGCGCCGGATCATTATTGGTCAATCATGCTGACTCGCGAAGTTTAGAGGGGAGTTCGAAAGTTCCATCCACTACCTCTACGAAGTTTCGTTCCTCGCGCAGAATCAGGCGCTTGGTTTGCGCCATATGGAAGTTGTCGCGCGCTTCCGGATCTGACTTCAGACGTGTCCGGTAACTTTCATACGAAGCGAGGCTGGCGAATCCAATCAAACCCCAAGCAACGTCGTTGGTTCCTTCGTGAGGAAGAAAATAGCCGATCAGGTGTCCGCCGCAGCGCGGAATGATGCGGCCCCAGTTTTCGGCGTACTGCTTGAACCCGTCACGCTGGAAGGGATCGATTTGGTAGCGGATGATGCAGGTAATGGTCACTGGTTCTCTCCCGGTGGGCGGTGCGGCCGTTGCATCCGAACCAAGGGCCAACAAGGCACCGATGGCGGCGCCGGCCCCAATGGCCTCCCGGCGATCCAGGTGCCCGGTTGAACGCTTGCTCCCACGCATGTTAGAAATATAAAGCTTGCCGGGCAAACACACTTCGTTTACGATCAAAGTATGGATGTAGAATATCAGACCGACCACGCGGCTTCCAGAATCGCGGCCGCCATCGGCGAGCCGGCACGGGCACGCATGCTTTATTGCCTGATGGACAGCCACGCACGAACCAGCACCGAGCTTGCGGTGGTGGCGGATGTAAGCCCGTCGACTGCGAGCGTGCATCTGAATCGATTGACGACGGAGCGGCTGGTTAAAGTGCTGGTGCAGGGCAAGCATCGCTATTACAGTTTGGAGGGGCCGGAGGTGGCGAGGGTGCTAGAAGGGCTGAGCGTGCTAGCCGGCGGTTCGGGCGACAAGTTCGTGCCGAATACACCAAATCGATTGCGTGCTGCGCGGACTTGTTACGACCACATCGCGGGGACGTTGGGCGTGTCGCTGCACGATGGTCTGAAGACAATGGGGTGGCTGACTGCGAATGGTGACGAATCCTACGATGTCACAGCAGCAGGAGTCAGAGCGTTCGAGGCGTTAGGCATTGACGTAGAAGAGGCACGCATGTTGCGGCGCCGGTTCGCATTCGGATGCCTGGATTGGAGCGAGCGGCGGTCGCATCTGGGTGGGGCGCTGGGGGCCGTGCTGCTGAAACTGGCACTGAAGAAAAAATGGGTGGTGCAGGATCTGGACAGCCGAGCGCTGCGCGTCACCGGTGTGGGGCAGCGGGAAATGCGGAGTCGATTCGGGCTACAGATTTGAGAATTATGATGGTCAATATCGAACCTGCGGCTATGAGATTTCGCAAACTTACGCGACTGGCGTGCCTGATTGCGCTAATGGGCGCCTGCGCTGCCCAGGTCCAGGTGAGCAAGGTCCAGGGATGGCTACGCGCGGACATCGAACGCGATAACGAGAAGGTGAAGCGGCCGATACTGACTTATCTGGACGCAGCTCGACTGGTGGCGGACGCGATCACTAACGAGTTCTGCTCCGGCCGGGACGACGGCCTGATCGCGGATTTGGAGGCGAGCGCGAAGGCAGTTGGCAAGCAGCAGGGCGACATGCAGAAGTCAATTGCGACGTTTCACAAAATGATCGGGCCCGTGACCTCTTTCGAATACCGTAACCAGGCGCTCGAATTTCAAGCAGGACAAACGGATCTTCGCGACGTTGCGCACGCAACCTCGGCGGTATTTTATTCAGTAATAACGCCCACTTTTCCGGACGGCAACCTGTTTCTCACCGTCAAAACTCAGAGGATCGGCAACTTGCATAGAGTATTCCAGTTTCAGTTTCAGCCGTATCCCAAGGAGAACTTGCCGCCGTGGCTGCGTCGAGACCGCTGACACCGATGAAACCTCTGAAGCTGAAGATCTAGCGGCTCTCGGCTGCTACAGATTCATACTGGCGATATCGACCGGGGAGCGATGGCCTTCCACCACGACGATGCCGGTGTCGGTGACGTGATAGAGTTCGCGGTCGCGATCCAGGTCGTAACCGATTACGGCATCGGGGGGGACGCGCACGTTCTTATCCAGAATCGCGCGGCGAATGCGGGCGTGGCGGCCGATGTCGCAGTTATCGAAAATGATGGAATCTTCGACAAAGGCGTGCGAATGGATGCAGACGCCACGGCCAATTACAGAAGTCCGGACCAAGCCGCCCGATAGAATCGTCCCGCCGGGCGGCAACGAGTGACGTGTCGCGACACTGGCATCTGGTTGTCAAAGCGAGGTGCAGCCTGGAAAAGGTCATGAAATTGATCTATCTCTGGCCGCTTAGAGCTCGTCCAATCTTCTCCCGAAGATCATCATCCTGGACACGCCCCATCGTGGTTCGCAACGCTCCGATTATGACCTCTCGTTGTAACCCCTGCGAATTCGGCAATACCTGGATCAGGCAGCCGATGGAGTCGGAGTCCGCCAATTCCTCAAGCTTCCGCGCCGTGGTGACCGCATCGGGTTTACGCTTCAACACGTCGCACAGAAAGGGTCTGGCAACTTCGGGTTCGATTGTCGAAAGAGCGGTTTCATTGAGCCCACCTTCCGCATCGTGCAAAGTTACGGCGGCTTCGTGGATTGCATCGGCGCGGGCGCGCAACGCCCCTTCATCGAACGATTGGACGTTGAAATCAACAACTCCGCTTGCTCGCAGCGGGACGTACTCGACCGTCATCCGGTACTGCCCAGGCAGGGTGAGCCGAGAGGTTTCCGTGGCGACCATCTTAATCGTCTCCTGCTCCCCCGGCGCGACCTCTTTGAAGAAGGTCCCCGTGTCCCCTTCCGGAGGGGGTGCGGTCCAAACGGTTCGCTCACCATTCGGCGCGACACTGACCCTCGCGAAAGAATCAGGGTCGCTTCGTAGAAGTAGCTTTTCCGTAGACATGTTTTTCAATGTGAGTGTCAGGAAGAGCGGTTCGCCAGCGAGGATACTGGGCCTAGGCGCGCTAACCACGATGCTGACGCTCGGAGCCGGCGCCGCGCCAACGAGGGCGGACAAGGTCGCCATCGCTATGCAAAACTGTGTGGCTCTTATCATTGTGGAATAACCAATGTGCATGATTGACTCGATTTCGTGATCTTATACTCCCAAGTGCCCGTGGGCTTAGTTACTTGGCGGACGATCGGTATGCCCTGGAAACCAGGAAAGATCGTCCAGCCTGTTCCATTGCAAGCGCAGTTCCACTGATAGTCTTGTGAGCCGTTGAAAGTACTTTCGCTGTACGGCTTTACGAACGACCCGCTAGGAGGGGAGTGTCGATCAACCAAGAGCGCACTGGACCCGTTGCGAGTACTTGAATTCGGTGGAATCACGGTGGGGTTGGGAAACGTGAAATTTGGAAAGGGTGGCGATGGGGGAACACCGTTGTTGTCGTACCGGACCACCTCTTGGATTGTGCAACTAGCGAGATCCCCTATCTTGCCGCTGGAGGAATCCCAGGTGTAATTAAAAGAAAGGACGCCTGTAGTGGAGGCGCAGTAGAAACTGGTCTGCCGATAATTCGTCGGCACTGCGCAGGCGGGTACTGTGACCTGCGCCTGTGCTTGGTAGTTTTGATCGATTTGGAGGGCCGCACAGGTCGGGTTGTAGCCGCTATATTGGCCGTATTTGGGCAGCTTCGCCGTCGCAGTAATGGTCGCCGAACCATTCCCGGCCGCCGTAACCTGCCCCCCCGGGTTGATCGATGCAACGGACGAGTTGCTGCTGCTCCAGGTCGTATACGCGTTTACGCCAGGCGTTGTCCCGTCGTAATACTGGCCAAGCGCATTCATCTGCTGGTTTCCGGGCACTGGGAGCGTGAGGGACGATGGGCTGATGGTAACACCGGTATACCCGTCGCACCATATGGTGCCGTAATAACACGTTCCTTTTAGTACGTTGAAGATTCCAACATTCACATTCAGAGAAAGCGGCGCGTGAACATCGGCGGCGCTTTGGAAGACGAAGCTTCCTTCCTGTTTACTCGACGGAATCACATTCCCTTCGTCGTCCGGGCTCTGGTCGGCTATCAGCTCCTTCACATCTAGATTGGCTGTGGCGTATGCGGCAAGATGAACACGGAACCGGTAGTGGCCGGAACTGTCCGCATATTTCAGAGTGACAATCACATCCTCCGGAGCAGGGGTGGGATTCCACACCGCGACCATCGTGTCGCTTCCATCTTTGACAGTCCAATAGGGCGACTGCTTGCTAAGTCCCTGTTCGGCGGTCCTCCCCTCGACCTCGAACACGTAGGTGCCACTTGCGTCCGCGCTGCCCACCGCGGCGATTACGTCGTTGGCCTGACCGGTATGCCCGACAGCCAATGTGAGCATGCCGTTCAGGTCCTTCATGCCGAGCCCTTGCAGGAGGTTACTCATATCCACTTGTCTGGATTCAAACGGTTGCAGCGTTTGAGACGGGCCGGGAAGGGCTGTACCTTGTTCGGTGTACAAAATCAGGCTCGTGGGAACAACCTGTGCCGTAAGGTTGCGTAGCGCCAAATAAGGCGTGAAGCGAGTGCCAGCCGGGAAACCCATCATTGCGTCGGGAGCGCCCACCATAACGCCCGCGTGACCGAGCACGATGCCCGAGGCGGACATCGAGGTCATAGGTGGCATCCAAAATGGCATCGTGGCTGAATAGCCCGCTTGGCTTTCGAGGCCGCCCACCACGTTAATTTCTCCCTCAAGACCCGTGAACTGGATGCGCAGCCCGCCCGCCTCACCGGCGTTTAGCTGTCTACCGACGAGCGTTACAAGATCAAGCATCTGTTCGGCATGAGGCGCTAAAGTGAACGATTGAGCAGGCTGCGCTTGTCCGTTGGCCGTAATCGCTTGAACACTCACGTTCCTCACCCCGCCGCTCGCGTTGCTCAAGCTGACAAACCCACCCATTCCAGCGTCGCGGGTCCACCAGAGTCCTTCCAAAGTCTGCGAGACCGGCTGCCCCTCCAGGATACCTGTGAATCGAGCGACATAGCTTAGGCTGCGGACGGGGCTACCCAACGCTGTTTGCGCGATGACTGTGGGTGCAACTCCACTAAAGCGCAGGGACGCGCTGCCGTATTGAGAAAGGTGGTTCGCAAGGCTCCCCGCGTTCGCAGCTGCAGCGCTGCTGAGAGCATTGTTAACGTTCACTGTCGCGACGCCTGATGCGGGAACGTTAACGGTTGGAAGATCATATTCGGTTCCGTCCGACATGAAAAGGACCGGCGTGACGGCGATGGGACCCGTCACCAGCCTGTTTTTTAACTGAATTATGGAAGTAAATCCCGCATCCGTGCGCCAGAGGCCACAGTTGATGGTCCAGTCTCCCGAGGCGGATTGACCAGCCGGCAGCGTGTCTGCCACAAGGACGGCGGAAAACAAAAACACAATTACGCCACGATACATGCAGTTCACTCCATCTTTCGAGAGAGCTCCCTGCGAATTGCTATGTATCGCAACTTCGGCTAATCGGGCTCGTTTTTGAGTATATACTGCATCGAGCTTGTTTTTACTGTTTTTGCATAATATTTTAGCTAGCCAGGTTGAAAACCAGACTTACGGGACCTTTCCTGTAACTTGGCTTTCATCAATATCGGTTAATCGTTAATCTTAGTCGTATAGCAGACATCCTGCCGCTCACCATCGGTTCATTGCTGTTGCGCCAATTCGAAAATGGAACGCCGAGAACAGAAACGCGGAGGAGCACGGGCGAACGTGAAAGCATGGTGCTTTCAGTTACCTTGCCGAGGCAATAGATGACTGAATCCAGCGGTCCACATCGCTTGGCCGCCACTTTAGCCAAGCTTTTTTCCTGAATTTGTCGTCCACGACTAGGGCCTTCGTTCCTGGCGGTAACACTTGAAGACCCTTCAAGAACTCGATTAGGGAGTCTCGTTCGTACTCGCTGGATCGAACAAAGGATGCGCGGCTGGACTCTGCTTCGCCGTGGTGAGCGAGGACGGACTGCCGCAGAGTCGTGAACAACCCATGATGAAAGAAGGGCGGCTCGTTTCCCACGCCCCAGAGGCGCTTCGTGAGAAAGCGTCGGTTGCTTTGACGAAACCTGGGCGACCAAGCCGGCTGGTTCTGGTCGAGGGATTCGTAGCCCTCACTGTCCGGGCTGCAGATATCGTGCAGCTTGAAATCGGTGTAAGCAGGCACGTCGATGACGCCTGGGTCCCGCTTTGAGGCCGATAGGCGCGGCTGAGGAAGACGCGGGTCGATGAGATTGACGCCGATCGTGCGAGCCTCTCCAGCGCGGAGATTCTGTACCGGGTTGTAGGGATTTGGCTCGGTATAGGTCCAGCTTGATTTGCTAAGGGTTAGGCGTGGCATGTGACAAGCGCCGCAGCCGATGCGATCAAATACACGTTCCCCAACCGCGACTGCCCTTTCGATCTCAGGGTCATTTGGAATTACCCTTCCAGGAACGGCCATTACTGCCTGGAACACTGCGACGGCGGTAATGTCGGCGCGCGTGAGTTCGTTGGTGATGCCGTCGCCATCGGGGTCCTTGTCAATGCCGAATCGCTCCGTGCTTTGCATTCCGTGGTGCTGGTTGAAGGCATTGTTGGAGAATTCACGCAGTGAAACCACGCTGCCTGCCTGATGCCAGGGCCGAATGACCAGGGAGGGAGGGTCACTCGGATTCATCGAGACCACACTCTGCCATGAGAGGCCTTCCACCTGGGATACATCCCATGAACCCTCCGCTCTTCGTGTCAGTCTTCCAAAGTTAATGCCCTTCGAAATCAATGCTGCCGTTTCTCCGGGGCGCATACGGTCGCGAATCGCCTGCAAGTCCGCGGTGATTTCACGGGCTAGCATCTCGAGGTAGCCCGCGCCGAACAAACCGGGGCTTCTGCGGAAGTTCCCGACATCTTGCAGGGACACAGGCTTTTGGTCCTCATCTACGGCCCCCCGCGTAGGGATAGTGTCATTGGGATCGAAAGTCACAAAATCAAACCGCTGTCCAAGCACAAACACGCCCGCCGCAAAATCACCGCCTCCGCCTGGAATGCCGTACGGTGCATTGTGACAGCCCATACAGGAATTCGCGTCAGGTCCGGAAACACGATTGAGGGCACGCGCGCCGGTCAGGGGGGAAGTGGGGTCGCTGAGAGCGTGCCCCGTTCCCTTCGCGTTGGGCCGTCCGGCGCCGTCTTGCTCCGTCCAATTGGCGCAGAAAATGCGACGTCCCCAGTCGACTAGTTCGCTTGTGGTGACTGCGAACTCCTCGCCGTCGGCAAGATGCCGTTCCAATGCGTGTTCTTGGCCAATTTTGTGGGGAGCCGCACACAAAAAGCAGGAAAAAGTAATTCCCATCGCCACGATACAACGAGTTGGCTTCATCTGACGCCAATTATATCCGACTCGACCGCTGAACGTTCAATTAATTTAGTGCGTTTCGTCACAAATCCACGCTGATTTCGTGGCTACAGATTCATGCTGGCGATGTCGACCGGGGAGCGATGGCCTTCCACCACCACGATGCCGGTGTCGGTGACGTGATAGAGTTCGCGGTCGCGGTCCAGGTCATAACCGATTACGGCATCGGGGGGGACGCGCACGTTCTTATCCAGAATCGCGCGGCGGATGCGGGCGCGGCGGCCGATGTCGCAGTTATCGAAAATGATGGAATCCTCGATGTAGGCGTGAGAATGGATGCGGACTCCACGGCCGATTACCGAGGTCCGGACCAGGCCGCCCGATAGAATCGTCCCGCCGGCCACGATGGAATCAATGGCATGGCCGCGGCGTCCCTCGGCGTCGAAGATAAATTTGGCCGGCGCGTCGGAATAGCCTGCGGTGCGCAGCGGCCACTGCCGGTTATAGAGATTGAGTTCCGGCGAAATGGAACGCAGGTCCATATTGGCGTCGAAATACGCGTCGATAGTCCCGACGTCGCGCCAGTAGATGGGAGCGCCCGCGGGATCGCCGGGAATACGATTGGTCTGATAATCGTAGGCGAACATATCGGCGCGCCCGATCAGGCCGGGCAGAATGTCGCGGCCGAAATCATGGGAGCTGTGCTCGTTCTGTGCGTCGGCGCGCAGCTCCTCAAGCAGCAGCTTGGTGCTGAAAAGATAGTTCCCCATGGACGCATAGACGCGGTTTGGATCTCCAGGCATGGTGGGGGCGTCCGATTTCTTTTCGTGAAAACCCACGATCAGCCCATCGTCTTTGGTTTCGATGACGCCGAACTCGGAGGCCTGCTCTTTTTCGACGGGGATTGCCGAGACGGTGGCCTGCGCGCCACGCTCGACGTGGAATTCCACCATTTCGCGAATGTTCATGCGATAGATGTGATCCGCGCCGAAGATAGCCACCACGTGGGGCTCGGCCTGTTCTATGAGGTTCATGTTTTGATAGATGGCGTCGGCGGTGCCGCGATACCAGTCCTCATTTTGCGACCGCATCTGGGCGGGAACGGGAATGATGAAGTGGTTCCGCAGCAGGCTGGATGCTTCCCATCCCTCGCGCAGGTGCTGGAGCAGAGACTGGCTCTTGAACTGAACCAGCACGTAGACGGAATAAATACCGGAGTTGACCAGATTGCTCAGGACGAAGTCGACGATGCGGTAGCGGCCTCCAAAAGGAACGGCAGGTTTGGCGCGCTCCTTGGTGAGCGGATAGAGGCGAGTCCCTTTACCTCCAGCCAGAACAAACGCAAGTACGCGCAATTGCATTGTGCGAGCCTCCGACAGCACAGTCTAAAACCGCCCTTGCCTATTTTGGCAGATGTGCGGAGCGGATGGCGCACGAAGACGGTTAGGCATCGGTCGCTCGGAAGCACCGACTCCCTCACGGTCGCGGTTCGGTAGGATGCGTCGGGGTTCTAGTGGCTGAAGAGTGACCGGAGCCACGTGCCCAGATGCAGGTGGCGGCCGGGACATTCGGGCTGCGGGGAAAAGCTGATGACTTTGGAGGTGCGCTCGACCCACAATGGGACGGGTTCCTCGGAACCTTGGTAGTCGAGGCGGATTATTACGCCTGATCCGCAGGATTGGGACAATCCGATTTCGGCGCTGGATTCGTCGGCGTGAGGGCTATGCGGCCCCCAGTCCTCGAGGAATTTGCTCTCCGGATAGTCTGGGCAAGGATGCGACGTGGTGCATCCCCATAGCTTGTACGCTTCAGAATAGTTGTGGTCGTTTAGCAGGTGAACGAAAAGCTTGGCTTGCTGTTCTTCGCTTCGATTCTTGAGGAGGGCGTACAGCGTGCCACAGACGATCAGCGCAAGCGCCAGTACTACGGACGAGATCTTGATAAGGTGGATTCGCCGTGCGCGAAGCTGTTCCGAGGCCCCGTAAGCTTCCAGGTAGCTGGCCATCGTCCTCCTGGAACTATTTTACGGGATAGGCGAGGTTGTAGGCGGTGACAGCTTCGGCGGTGAGGTCGAAGGCGGGTTTGTAGAAAACCGTGTTGGTGGTATCCACCACGATGTCCAGGCCCTTGGCCTCGGCCAATTTCTTCACCACTTCCTGCATGCGCGCACCGGATCGCTGCAGAATGTCGTTGCGCTCCAGGGTGACATCGTCCTGCAGGTCCTGCTGCAGACGCTGTAAATCGCGCTGTTTTTTCGTTCCCTCGGCGTTCAGCTCCTGTTCTCCCATGGCGTTCAGCTTGCCGCTTTGGAGCTGCGACTGAATGGTTTGCAGGTCCTTTTGGATTTGTATGATCTTGTCTTGGCGAGGTTTGAACTTGGTTTCCAGGTCCGTTTGAGCTTTCTTGATCTCGACAGTTTCGAGGACGGCCTTCTGTGAATTGATCACGGCGACCTTCTGGGCCGAAGCGACGCCGATAGAGGCAACAGCGAAAAGTACGCAGGCTAGTTTATTCATTTTCCGAGAACTCCTAAGATTTCGTCTTCGCGGAGAATCAGATATTCCTGGCCCTCGATAGTGATGTCGGAGCCGGAGTACTTGCCGAATAGAATTCTGTCTCCGGTTTGCACGTCGGGCGCGGCGCGCTGTCCGTCTTCCAATAGTTTGCCACTCCCGACAGCAACCACTTCGGCCTGTTGCGGCTTCTCCTTGGCGGAGTCGGGAATGATGATGCCGCCTCGCATGGCTTCCTGTTCTTCCAGGCGCCGAACTAGAATGCGGTCGTGTAGCGGACGAAGGTTCATGAGCAATCTCCTGTCACTGACTTAATGAGAGGTTTGGAAAAGCGGGACTACGCAAGACGCGACCTACCCACAGACAGCCAATATATCACAAAATCAGCACTTGCGCGGTTAACAACCGCGCGCAGGATGGCATCCTGCCCTACAAAGCACCAGTCAGGTTTGGCCCACCCAGTCCGGGGCTGCGACGGATTTCCACCTGGCTCGGATCTCATCGAACTGTTGCCGGGGGAGTGGGCCGGCGGTCAGAAGCTCCGCGTTTTGACGCCAGCGGTCGGGTTGCGTTGTTCCGACGATAGCCGTATGAACTCCGGGCACAGCGTGCGTGAATCGAAGAGCGATGGAAACGGCATTCTGGAAATCGCCGTGGAGGAATTCGTAGTTCAGCGAGGGAAGGCGCTCCCAGTAGGGCTGATAGTAGGGATCGGGTTTCGAAGCATGTTTCCAAACGGCGTTGGCGATGGGGCGTTTGGCGATGATGCCCATGCCTTGGGCGTGCGCGGCGGGGATGGCGAGATCGATGGCTTCCTGATCCAGGATGCTCACCGAGATTTGCAGGGTGTCGAAGACGCCGCTCTCCACCGCGTAGAGCGCTGCGCGGCCGTCACCGCTGTAACCGATAAATCGGGTTTTGCCTGCGTCCCTGGCGCGCTTCACCACGTCGATGACGTCGCCCTGGCGAAGTTGCTCCTCGGTCGAGCTATGCAACTGCAAAAGATCGACGCGGTCCGTCTTCAGACGGCCGAGGCTCCGGTCAATCTGTTCCGCCATCTTGTTCGGGTTCCAGTCGTCGCCATCTTTATCGTGACCACACTTGGTGAACAGAAAATATTCGTTGCGACGGGCGGCCACTGAGTTGCCGATCAATTCTTCGCTATTGGGGTAACACTCGGCTGTGTCGATGACATTCAGGCCGGCGTCGAGCGCGCCGTTGAGCAGGCGGTCTGCCACTGGAAGGGGAACACCTTGATAACCGATCTCGGCTCCTCCGAAGCCAAGAACCGTGACATCCATGCCGGTTTTTCCGAGAGTGCGTTTTTCCATACTAAAACGACTCGCTAACCATCGCATCCACGAACGCGCGCGGGATGGGCCACTGTCCGAAGACGCGCTTATCGTCGTGACGGAATGTTCCGGCCACGAGCACGCCGCTCAAATCCGTTGGATTGGGGTGCTGATGCTCCCGCGCGATCCATTTGCGAAGAGTATCCGTGGTATTTTCGAAATCGCGCTGCAACGCGGAAGCGTCGTTGGCGTCACGGCATTGGACATTGAGCGATACCTGCAGGTGATCATCTTGAGCGCCAATAGTGAAAACGATTTCTTCGGCGTTCCGCAGCGCGGATGCGAAGGGCTTGGTACCGGCCGGCAGTGAATCGGCGTCGCGAAGCGCCAGGGCGGGAACCAGCACCCACACCGGTTGGAGCGGGGGCGCGAGCGATAGCTTGCCGGACTTGCGCGCAACCTGGTATGCGGCGAAATCGTCCTGGCTGACGGACAGCCCCATTAGATCGGGCCTCACCGGATAGAACGATATACGCCGATTGGGCCGGCTGCTGGGTGTTGTGCAGAAGCTGTTGTGGCACGATCCGCCCTGACGGATGGCGTAGTCCATCAGATTCTTCCAATGGAAACGCCCCTTTAACGCCAGAAAGACTTGCCCGTCTTTGAAGGCGGCTGCGACCGAATCCAGGTCCTCCCGGTAATCGAATAAGGTAGCATCGACGAATTGGCGGTATTCGAGTTCCTCAGCGGCTTTGGAACCGGTGATCATTTTGAGAATGCCGGAGCGGCGGAGCGAGTCCACATCCACATAAACGACGGTCGCGTTGGCGGTGGGCAGATAGGAAACCAGGTCGGAGGGGTGGGAACCACCGCGCGTCCGATACAGATAAACGCCGGCGACGGACGCCGCGCAAACGGCGATCAAAAGCAGGGCTAGCTGCCAAGGCTGAAAACGAAAATGCACCTAACGGCTAAGGTTACACCGCGGCGGTGGCTGGTGTCACGCGCGATTCTTTCCACAGATCGAGGTAGGGCTGCAAATCGTGCATCATTTTGCGGAACTGGCTGAGATCGAGCGACTGTGCTCCATCGCTGACGGCCTTCTCCGGCCAGGGATGCACTTCCACCAGCAAGCCGTCGGCTCCAATCGCTACGGCGGCGCGGCACAGCGCTGGAACCAGGCTGCGCTTACCGGTGGCGTGGCTGGGATCCAGGATCACCGGCAGGTGGGTGAGCTCATCGAGCACGGCGACGGCGGCGATATCGCAGGTGTTGCGCGTGGCGGTCTCGAAAGTACGGATACCGCGCTCGCACAGGATGACATTCGGATTGCCGTGCGCGACTATGTATTCGGCCGACATCAGCAGTTCCCGGATAGTCGAGCTCATGCCGCGCTTCAACAGAACGGCGCGGCCGCATTTACCGAGCGTCTTCAAGAGCGCGAAGTTCTGCATGTTGCGGGCTCCGATTTGGAGGACATCGGCATATTCGGCAACCAAGCCGACATCGCGGTCGCTCATCACTTCGGTGATGATCGCCAAGCCCGTCGCGCGCTTGGCTTTGGCCAGGAGCTTCAAGCCTTCCGTTTCGAGTCCCTGGAAATCATACGGCGAGGTTCGGGGCTTGAAGGCGCCTCCGCGCAGCAGCTTTGCGCCACAGGCGGCCACACCTTCCGCGGCCCGCATGATTTGGTTTTCAGATTCGACCGAGCAGGGTCCGGCCATGACAATGAACTCGTCGCCGCCGATCTCGCAACCATTGACGCGGATGCGGCTACGCTCCGTGTGGAATTCTTTGCTGACGAACTTGTAGGGCGCCGAGATGCGGACTGCTTTTTCCACCTGCGGCATGGCTTCCACGGATTCCAGGCAGGCGGTGACGTCGCCCACTCCGACGGCGCCGATGACAACGCGCTCTTCGCCTTCGATGGCGTGGATCTTATAGCCGAAATCCCGGATGCGTTCGCACACTTGGTCAATCTCTTCCTTGGAAGAGTGGAGCTTCATTGAGATGATCATGGCCGTTTCCTAAAATGAAAAACCCACTCTTTCGAGTGGGCTGGTTTTTACTATCTCGTATTTCTTACGCCAACACCACTCGCCGCGATTTAGGTGCTAAACCAAAATCGAAACGAGTTATAGGGGCGGTACAGCATGAAAGAACTAGTGTAGTACGGAGGTGGGAGGGAGTGCAAGGCGGTTGTAATCAAGGCGGTTGTTGGTGGCTGGTGACTGGTGGCTGGTGGCTGGTGATTGGCCCGTTTCTCATTGCGCAGGGTTGGGTTTTGCGGAGCCAGTTAGCGCCACCGCGACCGGGGCAGTTCCATCTTCGAAGGTGTTCGATCCCGAGTGAAGAATACAAAACGCATCGAATATGGAATCGTCCCAGTTTGCCGGGATCTGGAAGTCCAATTGGTACACACCAACGAGCCCCGGCGCAAGGCCGGCGAATGGAACATCAAATTCCGCAGCCGAGGTGAGGTCCTTACTCGCTCCCGTCGCTAGCCATTCACATGGCGCGGTGATGCGATAAAGGCGATCGCCTGGCGTCGGCTGCCCCGTGGCGACAGTTCCGTCGACAGGCCCCCAGCCGCTTCCATAGAAATGAATGATCTCTCCAGGGTGTGCAGGATTATCCTGAGTAATCGGTCCAGACCAGTCTTGATGGATTCCGTAATTCAGCAGACCCACGTAGGATGCGAGCGTCCCATATGGTGAGATACGCCCGATGGGACCCACTGGCAGGACGGCTGGGAACAGGTCTTGGACTGCATCGAGTTGTCTTTCCCAGAGAGGTTCACTGCCCCGGAGCACAAGTGATGGATAGATCGGGGCCTGCGGAACCTCCCAAGGGATCTGAATCGCAAATCCAATCGGTGAAGGCCCAAGCACAGGCACCGGAGCACTGTCGATCAGCACTTCTGGAGGGCCTTTCGGAAAAGCTCCAACGACTTCGTTGTAAGATCCCCTGACTGGGGGAAGGAACGACGCAGCCGGTCCAGGTGAACCCAGAAGCTCTGTCACGACCCAGCTTGTAGTGTCGATCGAGAGCAGTCGGCCCGTGTATGTCGCGGCAATGACGGCGCTGCCGTCACCCGTTATAGTTTGATCGACGATTCCTTCCGGCACGTTCGAAAGCTGACGCGTTGATCCAGTGACCGCGTCGCCAATCCACACTTGCGTGTCCGCGAGCCAGGAGACAGGTTCGTCTCCTTCTGTCAGTAGGTACGAGAAATGCCTGCCGTCCTGAGCGAGCATCGGAAGTTGACCCGGCCCGAAGTAATGATCGGTGTTGGTTCCCACATCGAATACATGGATCTCGTATGGCTCTGGGGGGACGGTAATGTCATAGACGATCCGGCTCGCATCACCCGCTAAAACGACGCGGTTGCCGTATGAAAAGCTGAGTGGCCCGCTCTTACTGGGTCCAACGAGTTCAATGGTGTCGGGCTGTCCCAGACCGTGGCTCACCTGGGCCAGGATAGTGCCGTCCTCAGATACGAAGTTGCCGCTGGAACCCACTTGTTGCCCTACCGATGTCAACTGTCCCGTGACCAAGTCGAGTAGTTGGATCGAGGCACCGGAGATGGCGGCAAATCGACCGTTCGCGGTTACGTCGGCCCCACCTGAAAAGTGGAAGGCGCCGATCTTGTTCCCAACGGAGATGCTGACGTCGGGTCCTTGGCATGGCTGTTCGGGGTAGCAAAGCAAAAAGCGATTGATGGCAAAGACGCTGCCGTCCGCATTCACTGCAGGCCGGTCGTAGGACGTGGGCACAGGGGTGCTCAGGTTTGCTGTGTCCTCGATCAGAGTCAGGCTCCTCTCGTTCAGCGAGAACAATTTCACGCTGAAAGGCTGGCTTGATCCCCGTGGCCGTAAGCTCCCGTCCGTGGAGAAGTACACGCTCCGGCCATCAGCGGTAGTCGCGAGGTTGTCGATCTGGGCTGAGGCACCTGCCACCAGGGACACACCGATCAAGATTGCTCGCAGCGACAGAGTCATCAAGCTCTCCGGTGATGGCCGGGCAAGTTTGGGACCACTCCGGAAACCTCGATCATGCGACCTTTTGGCCAGCCGCCCTCGCATTAATGGGGGCAAAATGCCTCACCTTTGGGGAAAATGGGCCGTTCCCTGCGTTATTCGCGCGGCAGGTGGGCACGATTTGCTGGAACGCGGGTCCAGTGGACCCCGCGCGGACCTAGGTCCGTCCCGTGCTAAACGTCGGTTCCTTTTCCACGCGAGTCATTTGCACTGCGACTCGCCGCGATTTAGGTGCTAAACCAAAATCGAACCAAGTTATAGGGGCGGTACAGCATGAAAAGACCAGTGTGGTACGAAGGCGGGCGGAGTGCAAGGAGTGCGGCACGTGCTTCTGACCGATGTTTCGGATGACCCAGGCCGGGGTATATAATGTCGTACCGGTAAGGGAGACAAGCATGCGGACGATCCGATTTCTGAAGTTGGCCGGGATGGCGCTGATCGGAATCGCGGCCTGTTTCTTCGCACTGCGTACCCACCTCTACGCACAGCAGAGGCCGCCGGTCACAATTGACGCGGACGATATCGGCGGCGTGGTTTCCAGCAGCGAAGGACCCGAGGCAGGCGTCTGGGTGATCGCGGAAACAACAGAGCTGCCTACCCACTACATCAAGGAAGTTGTAACCGATGATCAGGGCCGCTACCTGATTCCCGATCTGCCTCGAGAATTTGTGGGCGACAGCAGTGGCTGAAACAATAGTAGTTCGCGCCCGAACTCAACTCCGAGGACAGCGTTGATTCCTGTCAGACCCCGCCGGCCGAGTGTTTATCTTAGCCCATCTCGCAGCTTGGCTGATCACACCACAAGACCGGGACCATCTCGAGAACGCCTAGCACCGTCATGGCTTTTGGCATGAGTCGCAAAATGGCTACATGGTAGCCTCGGCACATGGAACAGAGCTTCGAGACGATGTGGCGGATGGCCAAGTTGGCCGGTGGTATCGATACGATTGTCAGGCTCATTGAGACGGTGATAGAGACGGTGCCCACCTTGAAGTTCCGAAATTCTGTCGGGAAGGAAATACCAGTCCGGGATCTGGCCGGGCTCGCGCGGTCAGTGCAGGCGGGCACATCCGTACCTCAGGGAGCATCGTTTGATCAGCGCGACGTGCAATTTCTCGAAAATAAGTTCCTAGCCATCCAGGCGGACATGAATGCGATGCTGGCGCAGTTGGCGAGAGCATCGATAGCGAACCAACAACTATAGCTATCCCGGATCCGCTTGTGGTAGCTTCATTATTTCGAGGAGGTAAGTGAATGCTCGCATTGCGGCCGCTGATTTCGGCGCTAATCGTTGTGTCGAGTGCGACTCCGCTAATCGGCGCGCCGGATGCCGCCGGGAATTTCCGTGCGGCCGTTGCGACAGTGGATATCACTCCCTCCGCCAACAAGTGGCTTGCCGGCTATCCGGCCCGGAAGTCCACGGGTATCCACGATCACATTTTCCACCGCATCGTTGCACTTGATGACGGCCGCACCCAATTCTTTCTCATCTCTTCGGACCTGTGCCTGTTCGCTCCCTCGGTATACGACGAAATGACCGCGCAATTGAAGCGCGAAACAGGAATCGAGCCTATCCAGGTTTGGTGGACGGTCACGCACACGCATTCCGCTCCGGAGGTCGGACCTCACGGGCTCCTGAAGCTGATGATGCCGGAGCGGTACAACCACGAACCCGACCAGGAGTACACCGCACAGGTGGAAAAACTCCTGATCGACGGCATTAAAGAAGCACGGGCGAAACTGGCTCCCGCGCGTTTAGCTGTAGGCACGGGTTTTTCGGCGGCCAATATCAATCGGCGCGCTCGCGATGTCAATGGCCACATCTCTCTCGGGTTGAACCCTGACGGACCAACCGACCGGCAGATCGGCCTGATCCGCCTGGAGCACCCGGACGGCACGCCAATTGCGCTGATCGCAAACTACTCGATGCACGGCACCGCACTTGGCCCGGAGAACACGCTCATCGCAGGCGACGCACCCGGAACGGTTGCGGCTTACGTCGAGCAAAAGATTGGCGCGCCGATGCTATTCATCAATGGCGCTGCCGGCAACTTGGCGCCGATCTATACTGTGCAGCCGAGTTTCAACGCATTTCACATCACCGAGTTCGACGTGCTTTTAGGCGATCGGATCCTTGCCGCCAACAATTCCCTCGCTATGGCGACATCTCAGGTGCGTCTACGGCCAAGCGAGAGCGTGGTGGAGACGCCGCGTCGTGCCGGCTTGGGTTGGGACAAGAGTCTCGGCAACTATTTACACGCCGCCAGTGGGGAAGCCGGCACCATCCGCATGCCGGTACGATTTCTTTTCATCAATGACGAGGTCGCACTCTGGTCGGCGCCCGTAGAATTGTTCTGTGAGATCTCAATAAATGTGCGCGACCACTCTCCATATCCGCACACCTTCTACTTCGGGTATGCGAATGGCTGGCTAGGTTATCTGCCGACGCGGCAGGCGTTCGCCGAGGGTGGATACGAGACCCAGACAAACCCATTTACCGAGCAAGTCGAAAACGATCTCACCAATGTCGTCATCGCATATCTCGAGGGCCATGCCCGATAGCGACGGCAAAGACGAGCAACAACCTGCGAGAGCTTGAGTGATGCAGGATCTGGAACTATGGTGTTACCTTCAACGTGCCATTGAGCGGCAGATCTTCCGACGACCTTCCCACCATGATCTCGAAGTCGCCTGGAACCACGCGCCAGTGCATGTCTATATCCAGTAGTTGGAGATCTTCCGGGCCCAGCGTGAAGGTTACCGTTTTTGTTTCGCCCGGTTTCAGGTTTACTTGCTCAAATCCGCGCAATTGTTTTATCGGCATGGAAACTGGGGCTGCATTCTCGTGGATATAAAGTTGCACGGTTTCCGTACCCACGCGCTCGCCGGTGTTCTTCACTTGCATGCTGACTCGAGCGCTGCCACCCGGGTGGATCTCCGCCGGCTCGACGCGCAGGTTGGTGTACTCATAATTTGTGAAGCTCAGGCCGTAACCGAATGGATAAAGCGGTGTTGCGGGCATATCCGCGTAGCCCCGCTTTTCATTCTTGATCCAGTAAGCCTTTGACGGTTTGTAGTTGTAATAAGCCGGCAACTGGCCCGAATGGCGAGGAATCGTAATCGCCAGGCGGCCGCTGGGATTGTAGTCGCCGAACAGCACGTCGGCGACAGCCTGCCCGCCGCGCTCACCCGGCCGCCACGCCTCAACGATCGCCGGCACATGTTCCGCCGTCCAGCGGGTGGAAAGTGGTCTGCCGTTCACCAGCACGACGACGGTCGGCGTTCCCGTGTCATAGACAGCCTTGACCAAGTCCTCCTGAACGCCCGTGAGATCCAGGCTGGCCACGTCGTGCCCTTCTCCGTCGGTAGGAGGATCTTTCTCCTCGTCAAGGTCATTCTGGCCCTGGTTCTCTCCTACAACGACGATCGCCACGTCCGCGCCCTTTGCCGCGCGAACCGCGTCGGGGAATCCGCTTTTGTCGCTCCCTAAAACTCCACAGCCTTTTGCCCAAACTACTTTAGCCCGCGGGCCGGCAGCGGCTTTGATACCTTCCAGAATGCTGACCACATGCTGGGTAATCTTTTTTGGCGAATAATCGCCGAGCAAGTTCATGAGGTTCTCGGCATCAGGTCCGATCACTGCGATCGACTTCAAATCCTTCCGAAGCGGCAGCGTGTTCTTTTCGTTCTTAAGCAACACGATTCCTTCATGCCCGGCGCGCAGCGCCAGTTCCTGATGCGCTGGTGAGTGGACGGTTTCGACAGCGTGCTCCACATCCACGTACGGGTGCTCGAAAAGGCCGAGGCGGAACTTCAGCTCCAGCACCCGCCGTACCGCGCGATCCACCAAGGCAACAGGCACTCTTCCTTCTTCGACGTTTTCAATCAGCGGTCCCATGTAGGCGGGTTCGTAGGTGATGTTCAGGTCGACCCCGGCTTTCAAGGCCAGCGCACCCGCTTCCTTCTGAGTTTTCACAATGTGTTCGTAGATCAGCGTTCCGAAACCCCCGCCTTCACTCTCCACCACTCCTTGAAAGCCGAGTTCCTGCCGCAGAACATCGTTCATCCACTTCTCGGATGCGTGCGCCGGCACGTCCTCCACTTCCGGATATCCCGCCATCACGCCCAAGCCACCGGCGCTTGTGATCGCCGCGATCCACGGAGGCAGGAAATTCTCGCGCAGCGAGCGCTCCGACAACTCGATGGCGCCGCGCTCCAGGCCGCCGGCGGGCTCGCTTTGCGTGGGAAAATCGGTGAGCACCGCGATGACTTTGTCCGGAGCGGAGATATCGGATCCCTGCGTTGCCCGCACAATGCTCTCGCCGATACGCGAATAAAGGTAAGGATCTTCGGTATAGGCTTCTTCGTTGCGGCCCATGCGCGGGTCGCGATCCACCTCCATGACCAGAGTGGACAGCATGTGAATGCCGACAGCTCTCGCTTCCGCGGCCGCAACGGCATATATCGCCTTCACCAGCTCGAGGTCGAATGAACTACCGATCGCGAGGCCCTCCGGAAAGATTGTGGCGCCTGGAAACATCGCACCGTGGGTGCCCTCCTCGTCCTCGAGCACAGGTATTTTCAGCCGTGTCTCAGTCAGCGCGATTTTTTGCAACTCGTTAAAGTATTCCGCCTGCTGGCGGGCGTCCTTGCGCAGAATCTCATTGGCTAGCGTGAAGAAACCGCAGCCCGGCCCGATTTCGTGAGTGTAAGTTCCGGCGGCGAACCTCTTGCACGCTTCCAATTTTGAAGGGATATCCTTTCCCAACTCATCCACGTAGACGCAGGGCAAATTCAGTTGGCCCACTTTCTCCTTGAGAGTCATGCGACTCATCAGGTCATCGACGCGTTCGTTGATGGGCCGTTTCGGATCGAGGTACAGCGGCACATCGGCCCGGCTTTGCGCGAGAAGCGCAAGAGCGCCGAACAGCGCCACCACGGTCCCTGAGGCCAGCCATCTGAATTGAGTCTTCCGTTTCATTCTTCACCTCCAGTGCGCCGCGTGCCCCTCGCGCGGGACAGCGCCTTGATGCAAATCTTATCAGGTTGGTCTCCAGTTATAGATTGCCTAGCCGTAGCTGAAGCGAGTCGAGCAGTGAATCTCACGAATCGCGGGGTTAAAGCGGACATCAAGAAATGAAATGACGCGGAGGTGCTCGCTAACTTCCTGGTCGTCAATGAGCGCCTTCGATAGGCCCTCGGACACTCGAAGCAATTCCTGTCGGCCGGCACGAGTGTCATGGTCGTACTCGTAAAGCAGGACCGCTAAATCGATCCTCTGACTACAAGATTCAAGTTCGCTGTAGCAGCGCCTGAGGCGCCGCAATTGGTTCGGTGTGACCAGTTCACTTACGTGCGTCAGCGCTTGGACGAGTGCCGTTACCGGGTTCTTATCGTTGCGGATTTTTATATCGCCTACAATGGCAAAAACGTCATCCACCGAGGATCGCCATAGCGGAAGGTCCGCCAGCGTTGAATCAGCGCCGCGAGAATCGGCGCGCGGGTCGTCCTCGAACCGCGCGCGCAACGTCGTGCGATTGGGCAAAACCTCGCGAGCGACGTAGTGGAAGTTGAGGCCGTATGCGCCGTCATCTAGGACTTGGGCGCTTCTGGAATAATAGTTGATCAACTGCTAGCGACGTTCAAGCACCTTCGTAATTGTAATCTAGGGCTCTGACCGGCTGATTTCGTTCTGAAAACAGGGCGGTCCCCTTGCTGACGCGCGGGGCTACTGGGGGCTGGGATTGTAGCCCCGCGCGTAAGCAAGGGGACAGATCAAGCGGTCAGAGACCTAGCCGTCTCTAATTCGGTGTCCAACGGGATCGCAAAGCTCAGAATGGCTGACAGCCTGTTGCCAGAATTGCTTCTGATACCAGAACGTGTGAGACCATGTGGTGGGCAATGCCGTGTACCGGTCGAGTGGAGCAGTATGGACAAAGAACGCCTCCTCCAGCTTGAGAAGCTTTACCACGCTGCCTTGGAGTGCGAGCCGGCGCGGCGCGAAGCCTTCCTGATTTCCGAATGCGGCGACGATGTTGGATTGCGCCGCCAGGTGGAAGGCTTGTTGAAGCACTCCGGGGAGGGGGCGCTTGACCGGTCGCCCTGGGAGTCAGTGGCCAGCGAAGGGCTGGCAGAAGGATCCCAACTGGGACCGTATCGGATACTGGGCCAAATTGGCGCCGGCGGAATGGGTGAGGTCTATCGTGCCCAAGATACTCGCCTGGAACGTATCGTAGCGATCAAAGTCCTCCCCGAGCATCTTTCGCTGCATCCGGACGCGCGCGCCAGGTTGGAGCGCGAAGCACGAGCTGTATCTTCCTTGAGCCATCCGCACATTTGCACTCTGTACGACATAGGCAGCCAGAACAACATTGATTATCTGGTGATGGAGTATCTGGAAGGGGAGACTTTGGCGGCGCGCCTGGCGCGGGGCCCGCTGCTGCTGGTACCAGCGCTCGCGGTAGCGATACAGATAGCGGACGCGCTCCAGGCGGCGCATCGAATCGGCTTAACTCACCGCGACCTCAAACCCGCAAATGTGATGCTGACCAAGTCCGGCGCCAAGCTGTTGGATTTCGGCTTGGCGAAGTTCGCGGCCACGTCCTCACCCGCGACCGGGGAAACAGCTACTTCCGCGCTGACCAACCCAGGAACTATTTTGGGAACCTTCCAATACATGTCGCCGGAGCAGTTGGAAGGTAAAGAAAGCGACGCGCGCACGGATATTTTTGCTTTCGGCACGCTGCTTTATGAATTGCTGACCGGAAGAAAGGCTTTCGACGCGGATAGCCAGGCGAGCTTAATCGTGGCTATCCTGTCAGCGGATCCGCCTCCGGTCTCCAGTCTTCAGCCACTCACTCCGGCGGGCCTTGATTCGATTGTACGCACCTGTCTGATGAAAGATCCGGACAGCCGTTGGCAATCGGCACAGGACGTCAAGCTGCAACTCCAGGTCATCGCCGCAGGCGGTCCACTCGAAATCTTCTCCGCACCTCCACGCCCCGGGGTGAGGGAGCGGCCGTGGATGCTGGTGGCGGCCTTCGCGCTGCTGTTGGCGGGATTGGCTTGGTTTCTGCATACGCCATCTGTCACTCCAGTTTCTGTTACACGTTTCCAAGTGCCGGCGCCGGACAATGTGACCTTCGCATCGTTGATCGCGGCGGGTAGAATCCAGCTTTCCCCGGATGGCCAGCAGCTTGGATTTGTGGCCAGGACGCCCGGCGGCCGCAATAAAGTCTGGGTGCGTCCTTTGAATTCGTTCGCGGCCCACGCGTTAGAGGGTACGGAAGGCGCGGCACACATTTTCTGGTCGCGGGACAGCCGTTTCATTGCTTTCTTCGCGGACGGCAAACTCAAGAAAACTGAGGTGGGCGCGGCAGCCGGGAAGCCGGCCGTTCAGGTGGTGTGCAGCATTTCCGACGGCCGCAGCGGAAGTTGGGGGCTGGCGGACGTCATACTGATATCCCGGCTTTCGCAAACACCGATTTACCGGGTGGCCGCCAGCGGTGGAATACCGACACCTGCGTTGGAACTGGACCAGTCGAATGGCGAACAGAGGCAGTCGTGGCCGTCCTTCCTGCCGGACGGCCGGCATTTCCTGTATCTCTCTTACCCTGGTGCAGGCCAGCACCCGAGGGGAGTTTACTTGGCCGCGCTGGATTCGAGCGGACGGACTTCCCTTCTGAAAGAAGAACCCTCCAACGCGGATTACGCGCGGCCCGGATACCTGTTCTTCGTCCGCGAGCGTGCGCTGATGGCGCAACCTTTTGACGCAGGCCGGCTCCGTCTCACCGGCGATGCTTTCGCCCTGGAGTCACGCATTGGATTCGCGTCGGTGTCGGGAGGCAACTTCTCGGTTTCTGAAAATGGAACGCTCGCATATGGGACCGGTGATGACATCGTAACCACGCAACTGGTTTGGTACGATCGCGCCGGAAAGCGCTTGGGGACGATCGGTGAGCCGGGCGGTTACCGGCAACCGCAGCTTTCGCTCGACGGTTCGAAGCTGGTGGTGGAACGGCTGGATCCGGCGAGCAGAGCCAGCGACATCTGGCTGTACGACGTGGCACGCGGCATGAATTCGCGGCTGACTTTCGGACCGGGCTGGCAGTTTATGCCGATCATGTCAGGGGATGCGAGCCGCATCGCATTTGCTTCCATGCGGAATGGCAGCGGTCTGTTCCAGAAGCCTGCGACCGGTGTGGGCGATGCAGGGCTGCTGGTCACCTCGAATGCAATGCAGTATCTCTGCGACTGGTCCCGCGACGGCAAATTTATGCTTTTTGTTCGAGAGGGTGACGGCACCCAGGAAGATCTATGGATACTGCCCATGTCCGGCGACCGGAAACCATTTCCGTTCTCGCAGACGGCGTTCTCCGAAGAGCAAGGACAATTCTCACCCGATGGGAAGTGGATTGCGTACGCGTCCGATGAGACCGGCCGGCCGGAGGTCTACGTGCAAAGTTTCCCCGCCACCGGGGTCAAATCGAGGATCTCGAACAACGGAGGTACACAACCGCGTTGGCGGGGTGACGGAAAAGAGATTTTTTATCTCGGCGCCGATCGAAAAATGATGGCGGCGCCCATAATCTCCGCTGGATCGCACTTTGAGAGCGGCACTCCGGGCGCGCTGTTCCAAACCAAAATGGCCAGCATAGACGGCGAGCTGGGACCTTACATCATATTCAATTACGCCGTCACCGGCGACGGAAAACGATTTCTGATGAATGAGCCTTCCGGAGAAGAGGCCTGGCCGGCGATTTCGGTAGTGCTCAACTGGACATCCACCCTGGGCGCGAAGGCCCGTTAATTCCGGGAACTGAGACGGGCGGGAGCATCGGGGCCTGCTTCCAACTCCTGTTGGAGGAACGCCCGGGCGAAGCGCCAGTCCCGTTCCACCGTCGAGGTTGAAACCTTCAGCACGCGAGCCGTTTCCTGGATACTGAGCCCGCCGAAATAGCGCAACTCCACGACGCGGCCTTTTTGGGGATCGAGCGCCTCCAGCGCTGTCAGCGCAGCATCCAACGCGCTGAAATCCACGGCGGCAGCGGCCGCCATTTGATCCAGGCCGGATAGGGAAATCTTGCGCCGATCCGCGCCTCGCTTAGCCCGCCCGCGGCCTCGCGCGTGATCCACCAGGACACGCCGCATCATTTGCGCCGCCACTCCCAGAAAATGCTCGCGATTTCGCCAGGCGACCTGATCTTGCCCGACCAGCCTCACGTACGCTTCGTGAACCAGAGCCGTCGCTTGCAAGCTATGATCGGGCCGCTCCCGCCGAAGGTAGTTTCGCGCCAAGCGGCGAAGCTCATCGTATATCAAGACCACCAGACGCTCGTGCGCGGGAGCCATCCCATGGCTTGACGCAATGAGCAGTTCGGTGACGCTTTCAGATCCAGCCATGGCGACACCAAAAATCATAGCAGTCGCGTGATGGACAATGCCGCCGGATGTCGCGTTACAGGATGCAAGCAGCAAATCAATCAAGGAGATCACATGAAATTGCTTCGTTTCCTCAACACAGCGGCGCTTCTGGCTGCTTTTGGCGCGGCCGGTCAGGCACAGGTGGGTGACTTCACCATCGAGCGGGTGCTCACTTTGAAGAGCATCAGTTCTCCCACTGCTCCCAGCTTTCCTGCCCCGGTACTGGCGGCTCTGGAGAGCGGCGCGCTGGAAGTCCATCAACAGTTCATTTATAAGTCTGCCACGCGTATGCTCGAGCAGAACGCGTTTGTAGTGCCGGGTGGCTCTCCTGTGCCTTTTCCCTCTCCCGCCAGCGCGCCCGTAGCGGACCACTACATAATGCGCGTGGATTCCGCTGTCACCACCGCTCAGCCAGGACCCTCCGCCGTGCTCACCGGCAAAGTCTTGTCCAACAGTGTGCCCACACCATGGGGAGATATTACAGGCGCGGTGATCGCGCTCTCATTTGGCTATCAAGGAACCGGAGGCGGAGTAACCTTTACTCCAATCTATGAGGCGGTCTCGCCGCTCTACGGTCTCTACACCGCCAGTGGACTTGGGGCGTTTTCTTCCACCGCCTCCGCTCAGAAATGCAGCACCGCTACTCTGAACGGGACCTACATGTTCCATCTCAGCGGCTCCATTCAGACCCAGTCCAGCCCGGTCGCGTTTGGACCCTACACCGATGACGGGGTCTTCATCGCCGACGGCCAAGGCAACATCACAGTCACCGATGCCGGGAACCTTGGGGGAAGCGCTTTCCAGGGCCGGACGTTTCCAATTGCCTATGTTATCGGCGACGACTGTACCGGCACTTTCCAATTCGGCGGCGCAATGATGAGCATCCAGGTGGCGAAGGACGGAACTTCTCTCAACATGGTGTTCACCTACCCTTCCACTGTGATCGCTAACGGCAGCGGAAAACTTCAGTAACGCGGCTGATTGCGGGTTTTGTCGGGTACATAAAAAAGGAGGACATCCCGCCAATTCAGGTTGTGTTGCAACTTCCGTAGATCCCGGCTGACAACGTGAAAGAATCGTGAGATGGCTACGCGACCGACGATCTTCAAGTGGCGGCAAACAGAGCCGGCGCTGATTCTCTGTGCGGTCCGCTGGTATCTTCGATATTCTCTGTCGCTGTGGGATGTTGAGGGGCCGCTGGAGGAACGCGGCCTTGAAGCTGATCATACGACGGTCTGGCGATGGGTGCAGCGTTAGGCCCAGAGTTAGAGCAACGTCTGCGCCGGCACTTGAAGCCGGCCAACAAGTCGTGGCGGGTCGATGAAACCTACCTTCGGGCCAAAGGACGCTGGTGCTACCTCGACCGGGCGATCGATTCGGCGGGTGCCACCATCGATTTCCTCCTGTTCGCATTGCGTGACGCTGATGCCGCCAAACGGCTGTTTCGCAATGAGCTGAGTGACCGAATCGCATCCTCAACCCCGCGTCATCAACACGGATATGGCGCCGATCTACGGCTCGGCCATCGCGGACATAAAGAAGGAAGGGACGGCTTCCGCAGCCGGTGCCGCCACCGACCCGTCCAGTATCTGAACAACATCATCGAGCAAGAACATCGCGCGGTCAAACGGCGAGTGAACGCTAAGCAAGGGTTCCGTGAATTCCAGTCTGCGCGACGAACGATTCAGGGCTATGAGGCGATGCACATAATTCGGAAGGGCCAAGTGCGATGGCTGAGCGGGCATGGTGTCGGGCGTCAGAATCGGTTCATCCACGAACTCTTCGAAGTGGTTGACTAAGGTTCCGAGGAACGACGCCTTCTCTTTGAACCATTTTTCCACTCCGAAACCTGCAACACTGCACTTGAGAATGCGCTTGGCAACTTGTAACTTATTGGTGGGATTGGTTGCGGGGAATGGATTTGAACCACCGGCCTTTGGGTTATGAGCCGATTGACACCGTTCAGCGTTACCCCCACCAAGTCAATGACCAGTCTTACCAATAGCTTGCGACGCTCCGAATCGCGCTGATTAGCGCCGAGTCGCGCCAGTCTGGGCACAATTTTGGGCACAGTCCGGGTCTTGCTTGCGGTGCTTTCTGCAGCACGATCTCACTTCTCTGTAGCAAGTTTTCTTTAAGTAGTTTTCACATGGCCACCTTGTCAAAATTCGTTAGACCTGATCAGCCGACCAGCGGCTTGATCTCTGACCTCGACCTGGGCATTATGGAGGTCATTCTTCGGTTCCGCTTCTCTCCGGCCTCCCACATCTGGCGTCTCGTTGGCGGCAACGAAGACGTCACCCAACGCCGGCTCCGCAGACTTTGGGAGCACCGACTGATCAACCGGGAGATGCTGGAAGAGATTCGCAACAACCGCGAGAAAGATTACGCGAATGCCGCGCTCAAAGGTCAGGAGATGCAGCGCTTGGCTTCCTCCGTCACAGCCTCATGATTTCACGCATGCATTTTTGCGTCGAGATGGCCACATCGTTAGGAATACCAATTGCTGTCGATCCGCGCTCTCCTACACGCATCGAAGCCGAATCGCCGCGTCTTTTTATGCGGAGCGTCGACCGGATACCAAGTGAAGGATCAAGGAAATCACAGCAATAAGCAGGAGCAGGTGAATCAGACCACTGGCGATATGAAACATCAGCCACGCCAATAGCCAAATCACGAACAGGACAAAAAACAGAACTAGGAATATGAATCTCATCGAATCCGATCGTTATCCCGCGCCAGCACGATTCGGGGAACCCTCCAGCATGCTAGCAAATGTTAGCACGGGCGAAGTCCGCAAAGCCGCAAAGAAAAGACAAAAGATCAAGCTGGCGGGGACGACGGAGCAATTCACGACTCGAAATGACGGTTAGTAGAATCGTTCCGATTCCGCAACGAACAATAGTCATCCGGAACCGAGCGGTATCGTTCGCCGATCAGGATTCGTACCGGTAATTCGGCTTGTGACCGCCGATCCGAGTACTCGGCAGTTTGACGAAAGACGGCCAAACCAGGGATGTGGCGTAATCATTTGAAGCTTTCTATGAGTGTGCACTCAAATGGCCTGCCTCGATCACTTGCTCATGTAATCGACGGACCTCGGAGGCTCACCTGGGCCGCCGGACGGCCCTCACCTTCCCGCTAGGTCCTCCGCCGCAAAAGAATTGATCGCCGCCATCGGATTCCAAGCCCGACACGCCGACACCAGCCGGCATATCCAGCTGCTCCAGCACCTCACCCGTCCGAGGATCTATTCGCCTCAGATCGCTTTCGTCACCTTCCCAAGTGCCGTGCCAAAGCTCTCCATCCACCCAGGTGACCCCGGTGACGAAGCGGCTGCACTCGAGGGTGCGAAGAATCGCCCCGGTCTCGGGATCGATCTGATGGATCTTGCGGTCCCGATACTGGCCCACCCACAGCGTGCCTTCGGCCCAGGCGAGTCCGGAGTCGCGGCCGCCGCCGGGCGACGGGATGGTAGCCAGCACCCGGCCGGTTTCCGGATCGATCTTCCGGATACGATCCTCGGCGATCTGAAACAGGTGCTGGCCGTCGAAAGCCGTTCCAGCGTGCGCGGGGACATCGATCGAGCGGAGCGTCTTGCCGCTCGACGGATCGAAAGCGTTCAGCTTGTCTCCGGACGCAAACCAGACTTGCCGGCCGTCATACGTGACGCCATGCACTCTCTCGGCCCCCGGAAAGGGCCCGTATTCGCGAACGATTTTGGCCGCTGATCGCTTCATGCTTCCATACTAGTCACTCGGCAGCGGAGCGGGGAGTAACATCGGGGAGTAATAATGTCGTCGTGAATCCCGGCACGGGCGGAGTCATCCAACGGCGAGCCCGGGCGCGGCCGAACGCCTGCACTCTGCCTGCGGCCGCCAGCGAGTCGAGCGCCCGCTGCACGGTGCGCTGGCTGGTACCCAGCGCCAGCGCCAGGGCCGAACTCGACCAGGATTCACCGTCGGTGAGAAAGGCCAGCACCGCCCCATGCTCACCTTCGACGGGCCGTGCGAGTACGACGACCTCGCGTGCACTCGACGGCGCCAGTAGAAACCCGCTCTTGGTCGCGCTTACCGTGGCGAGTGTCCGAAGCATTCTGCGCAGCCGCCCGATTTCGACACGCAACCGCGCGCGATGCGATTCGTCCACGAGTTTCGCTCCGAATGCGCGCCGAAGCAGGACATCCCGCGGAACGTCTCCGGGCCACGCTTCGCCCAGCGCGCGTGCGAGTTCGAACAACACCGGACGGCTTCGGAGCGACACCGCCTTGCCCGCGGCACCGACGACGTAACGGCACGCATCCACGACCAGCGCTTGGGAGGCCTGCAGCGCTTCGACATCCTCCAGTAGCAGGGTCCGCTCTGCGCCGTTCGAGATCAGGCGCGCGGCAGGCGTGTTCAGCACCAGGGACGCACTTTCCACCTCGGCCGTAAGCGCGGGGATATCGGCCTGGCTCGCAGCCAGCCTGGCGCGGGCGAGCGCGTCGCGCGCTGCCTTGGTTTTGAGGCGCCGGAGCGCGATCCCGGCAGCTACCAACTCGTGGACGGCCTTCAAGACGGGCGGGAGGTTCGTGGGGTCGAGCTGCGCGAGCATATGCTCGGCCTCCTCGAGGCGACTGATCAGCAGCAGGCGCCGCACCTCGAGGTAGCGCGCGTGCGCGGCGTTGAGCCGGTCGCCATGCGCTTCAAGTGTCGCGCGAGCCGCTTCGAGCGACTTCACTGGCCAGCTCAAATCGCGCGAGGCGAGCGCGATCTCGGCTTCGGCGACCAGGCACCTTGCGCGAGCTACAGCCTCTCTCGGACTGAAGGCGCGAGCGGCACTTCGCAAGAGAGCCTTGGCCCGGACCAGATCGCCCAGCTGCGCCATCGCAATGCCGCGCAGCGCCAGTGCGGGCGCGTCGTCGCGCAGGGAGACCCGTTTTAAGGCGCCGAGTGGATCGCCGGCGGCCAACGCGCGCGCTGCGGCCGTGATTAGCGAGTCCATGTCGATCCGAATCCCGCCACACTTGTCACTCCCAGCATTTCGACATTCAGGGTTAAGTTTATCTCGTGAGCACCAAGCACCAGGTTATATCGAAAACTGAGAGAAGCAGCAAGAGCCACAACGAAGCGATTTTTATCGGCAGGTGGACGCCGACGATCCTCTTCTCGCTGAAAGAAAGGCCTTGCCGGCACGGGGAGTTGCGCCGCAACGTTGGCAACGTTTCCCAGCGCATGCTTACCAGAACTTTGCGCAATCTGGAATCCACGGGATTGATCACGCGGCGCGCCACCACATCGAGGGCCAGGGCCTTCGAGTATTCGTTGACCAAGCTGGGAAGGACGATCATCACGCCACTCCGGGGTATGTGCCGTTGGGCCAAACGATACAGTAGGGATGTGAGCGCCGGCGTGCATCTTCCGAAAGCGCCTCCGAGCGTTTAGGGACATATATGTTCCCAATTGCGCTCTTATTCCGGGACTGTCAAACTGAGGCGTGCTGCGCGTCTAAAAGAGAGGAAAGATACAGGTTCAAAGGAGGGACATATGTGCCCAGTATGCATCGCAAGTACAGCAGTAATGGTCGCCGGCGCCGGATCCACGGGAGGAATTCTGGCGGTGTGCATCGGCAAGTTCAGAAAATTCTTCAGAGCGAATCGTCTCGGTCTGTTTCAGAAAACAAAGGAGAAATAAGATGGCAACAAGCAAGATGAAGACACCCCCGATCGTTTCCGAGCAGGAGTGGGAGGCTGCGCACCAGCAGCTCCTGGTGAAGGAGAAGGCCTTGACCCGCTCCCGTGACGCGCTGGCCGCCGAACGCCGGCGGATGCCTTGGCTGGCTGTGGACAAAAAGTACGAGTTCGACGGACCCAAAGGCAAGGTAAGCCTGCTCGATTTGTTCGAGGGCCGCCCTCAGTTGATCCTCTATCGCGCCTTTTTCGAGCCCGGGGTGTTCGGCTGGCCCGAGCACGCCTGCCGCGGCTGCTCCCTGGGCGCCGATCAGGTTGCCCACTTGGCCCATCTGAACGCCCGCGACACCACGCTCGCGTACGCCTCACGCGCGCCGCAGGCGGACATCGCGCGCCTGAAGGCGCGGATGGGCTGGGAGATGCCCTGGTACACCATCACCGACGGCTTCGACGTGGACTTCGGCGTCAATGAATGGCACGGCCACAATGTGTTCTTCCGCGACGGCGAGCGGGTGTTCCGCACATACTTCATCAACAACCGTGGCGACGAAGCGATGGGGAGCACCTGGAGCTACCTCGACCTCACGCCGCTCGGCCGTCAGGAAACTTGGGAGGACTCGCCAGAGGGTTACCCCCAGAGCGCGCCGTACAAGTGGTGGAACTGGCACGACAACTACGACGCCGAGGCCTCGCCTAACCCGAAGTGGGTCGACATAATAACCGACCCTCAAGAAGCCGCCCGAAAGCGCGACGCGGAGGCCAAAGCGTGACCGAGATTTAGCAAGGAAGAGTTAGCAACGGAGAGAACGATGACAGACTTCATGAGTGATGAACTTGGAGCCCCCAAGGTAGTCGATCGGACCACCTTCCACGCCGAGCTGGACGCATTGCGGGTTCGAGAGAAGGCGCACACAAGAGAAGGCGACGCCATTGCAGCCGCCCGCCGACGGCTCCCCATGGTGGAGGTGGACAGTGCCACACCGCTCATTGGCGAACGTGGGGCGGTGACACTATTTGGACGCGTTTGAGGGACGCCGGATGCTCATCGCCTACTATTTCATGTGGCACACCGGCCACCCTGCGCCGGAGCAATGCGAGGGGTGCACCTGGGTTACATCGCAGGTCCGCGAGCTGTCCTATATTCATTCTCGCGACGTCACCTACGCCACGTTTTGCCAAGGCCCGTATGAAGAGAGCGCCCAGTACCGCGACTTCATGGGCTGGGAGATGCCTTGGTACTCGGCCCAGGACTCGCTCGACACGCTCTTGGTTGGACGCCGGGTGGGCATGATGCACATCGTTTGCTACCTGCGACAAGGATCCAA